>Ga0209169_10001743_pt1 | contig 13234 bp, 12 predicted proteins | sample HubBroMetageWRM4_FD_188346 | JGI IMG/M metagenome (GOLD analysis project Ga0209169, IMG submission 188346) | Warmed soil microbial communities from the Hubbard Brook experimental Forest, New Hampshire - Hubbard Brook CCASE Soil Metagenome WRM 4... | ecosystem: Environmental > Terrestrial > Soil...
TTGCGCTTGCCGTCCTTGAACTCGACCTCGTCCTCCATCGGCACGAGCACGCGGAATATTTTATCCTGCATGCCCATCGAGTGGATGCGGCGCTCCAGATTCGCCTTCACCTTGTTTTCGTAGCCCGAATAGGTGTGAACGACGAACCAATTCCGGTTGTCTTTGGGTTTCGGCGCTGCCTCTTCGGCGGCCGCGTCGGGCTCCTCGACGGGGACCTCTTCAACGAGGGCCTCTTCGACGAGGCCACCCTCGACCGTCGCACCTGCCGCGTCGCCCATCTTGGTGTCGTCGATGATCGGTTCTTCGGTGGCCGGCTCGGCGATGCCGAGCTCTTGATGCTCTATCTCGTACATGTTGGGTGCGTTACTGAGTTAGGCCCGGCGTCGCCGGGTGAATCACGGTGAAGAGCCAGCCAAACAGTTGGTCGAGGACAAAGGTGTACAAGCCGATGCTGACCACCAGCGCAACCGTCAGAATCGTGGCGGAGATCCACTCGTCGCGGGTTGGCCAGGTCACGCGCCGCAGCTCCGCGATCACGCTGCGGATAAAATCGCCTCCCGCGAGAGACTGGGCCGCCTTCTTTTGCTGTTCGTTCACCAAAGGTTCACTTCCAAAAACTTGTACCCTGAGCTTGTCCAAAGGGTGGCAGGGCGGACAGGACTCGAACCTGCAACAACTGGTTTTGGAGACCAGGACTCTACCAATTGAGCTACCGCCCTATCGGGTCTCCCTATGCGGCTTGTGGCAGCGGCAGAAGCGGCAATATTTGCTAAGCTCCAGCCGGTCCGTCGTCTTCTGCTTGTTTTTCTGCGTGTTGTAGTTGCGGCGTTTGCACTGCGTGCACGCCAGAACTACCATCACGCGCGTTTCTTTCTTTGCCATCAGTAGTCTATCACAACATGAAGAAAACGGACCGCCGGTCCGTTCCGAAGTCTTATGCTAGCACAAGCCGAACCAGCTTCGCAACGCCCTCCCTCCCCCGGATGTCATCCTGAGCTCGTCGAAGGACACCGGGCAAGCAAGCATGGCGCCGCTATGGACCCGCCGCTCCCCCGTAGAAGCAGGCCTGAGACCCGTTGACCCGGGCGAAAGGGAGCACTGTGAAAGTCTCAGAGGCTGTTTGCTTTGGTACGGTTCCGTTCGTCGCGGCCGCGCTTGCCGGCTGTGGCGGAGCACCGAACCTTCCCTCGTTCGCGGCCGCCCCGCAGGCCGCCCCGGCCGCTGGGCAATCCGCCCACGGCCCGTCCCGAATGGACAAAGGCCTCAAGCAGCGCGATCTGCTGTACGTCTCCAATGCCAACGGAACGGTAAACGTCTATCGCTATTGGCAGCGCACGCTCGCCGGCGTTTTGACGGACTTCAAGCAGCCGATGGGCGCCTGTGCCGATTCGGCCGGCGACGTGTACATCGCCGACTACCAAGCCCAGAAGATCTACAAATATCACCACGGCGGAACGAAGCCGATCGCCGTGCTTGACGATTCGCCGTACAAACCCTGGGCCTGCAGCGTCGCGCCCGCCAACGGTAATCTGGCCGTAGCGAACTCACCGTACGGTACCTACGCGAAGGGCGGCAACATCGCGATCTACGCTAGCGGCAGCGGGAAGCCGGCCATTCTGCAAGGCAGCGGTGGACATTTCATCGGCTGCGCCTACGACGACCACGGCGACCTGCTCGTGGGGAGCGAGTATCGCTACAGCCCGTTTTGGTACGATCAGTTTTACTATCTCCCAAAGCACGGCACCAAACTCTTGCCGATGACGTTGCCCGGCCTTGGTAGTTATAGCTCGCACTTTGGTGTCGTTGAGGGTCTCGCATGGGATGGAAAGTATTGGGTCGTTGGGCCCATTTACGACCAGCTCTTTCTCTATTCGATCAATATCAAAGCTCGCTACGTCGGGAAGATCACTCTCAGCGGCGGCTATCCGTACGCGGGACCGATTTGGATCTACCGCAAGAACTTGCAATCCCGCGGCACGCAAGCGGTGGCGGGGAACAACGAGAGCAACGGCGTGGTTTCGTACTGGAAGTATCCGGCCGGCGGCAGCGCGATTGGAGAGATCACCAAGGATCTCGACGCGCCGTTCGGCGTTGCCGTCAGCATGGGGACACCATGAGCTCGTTAACGACGCTACGCGTAGTGGCGGCTCTCGTTGCCGGCGGTATCCTCGCCGGCTGCGGTGGCGGGGTGCCGCAGGTTGGCGGACCGGGCATAACCTCCGCGGGTGCGCCCGCGGTTCGCGAGCACCGTGGCGAGTCATGGATGGCCAAAGGCCTCAAAAACCGCGATCTTCTCTACGTCTCGAACTCAGACGGCGTCGTAAACGTGTACCGGTATTGGCAACATACGCTGGTCGGCGTTTTGACGAACTTCACGCAGCCGGTCGGTGAGTGTGCCGATGCGGCCGGCAACGTGTATATTACCGACTACACCGCCGAGAAGGTAGACGAGTACGCGCACGGCGGGAAGAAGCCGATCAAAGTCTACGACGATTCGCCGTACCAACCGCAGGCTTGCGCGGTGAGCGCGAAGACGGGCGATCTTGCCGTCGCGAATTACGGCTATTATCAAGCCGGGAACATCGCCGTCTATCCGCACGGGAGCGGCTCGCCAACTTTCTACGGAGGCACTCGCGACGATCACTTTATCAGCTGCGCGTACGACGATCGCGGCGATCTTTTCGCGGTCAGCAACGCCGGCTACAGTGGTATCTACTACTCCCAATTCTACTATTTGCCCAAGCGCGGTGCGCAGCTGGTGCCGATGAACCTGCCCGGTCCGTCGAGGAGCTGGGAGTGGCGAGGCGTTCGGGCGGTGGCCTGGGACGGAGAGTACTGGCTTGTCGACGTTTACGGGCTTTACCGCTTTACCATCAACGTGAAGGCCACGTACGTTGACACGATCACGCTGCAAGGCGACGGCGATCTCGGCCCCGTTTGGATCTATCGAAAGAATCTCAAATCGACCGGCAGCCAGGTCGTCGGCGTCGAGAACAATTATGGCCAGACCGACTCCGTTGATTTTTGGTCGTACCCTGCCGGCGGTAGTCCGATCGCTCAAATTACAAAGGACCTCGACGGCCCGTCCGGCCTCGCGGTCAGCATGGGGACGCCACAATGAAGCGCTATTATTGGTTCGTGCCGATTCTTTTCGTGCTCTGCGCGTGCGGCGGCAATGCTGTCGCGCCCGCACTTGGCGTCGCGCCCGCACCGCATCCCGATCGCCGCAGCTCGTGGATCTCACCGGAGCTCGAGCGCACGCAGGCGCCGCTGCTCTTCGTTTCCGACGCGGGGACCGCCGACGTCTACATCTATAATGTAAAGACGCTCAAGGTCGTCGGGACGATCACCGGGTTCGCGCAACCGCAAGGTGAATGCTCCGACAACAAAGGCAACGTGTGGGTCACCGATGCGAGCGGCGGGACGGTCTACGAGCTCTCGCATCGCGGTCACCTCGAGAACGAGCTCGTCCAAAAGGGCGCAACTCCGGTCGGATGCACTTGGGATCCGACGACCGGGAACTTGGCGGTGATGAGCCTCCTTGGCGTGCCCAGCCAATCCGGTGGCGTCCTGGTTTTCCCAAAAGGTGTGGGCACGCCCACGCTTTACACGAACAGCAAGCAATACTTTTACAACTTTGGCGACTACGACGCCGGCGGCAATCTCTTCTTTGACGGTCGCGATGCTAACGGCAACTTCATGCTCTCGGAGCTGCCAAAAGGGAAGAGCTCGGCGCACACGGTCGCGCTGACGGGCGGTACGATTTACTTCCCAGGCATGGTGCAGTGGGATGCCGCCAAACAAGATTTCATCGTCGGCGATCAAAGCTGCGGCAATCTGTACGCAAGTTGTGTGTACTCCGTAAAGATTGCGGGCAACACCGCATCCATCACCGGCGAGACGAAGCTGCAAAATTCTGCAGGAGGGCAGCTATGCGATTTAGTGCAGGGCGTGCTGTTCAACAAGGAGCTTCTCGGGTCGGACAACGACTTCTGCGGCTCAACTCCAAGCGCGACGTATATCTGGCCGTACCCGGGCGGCGGGGCTCCTACCCGCTACAACGGCAAGACGGATTCCGTGCCGGTCGGCGCGGCGATAAGCCGATGATGACCAACCGCTACGGCCATCTCTTTGCGCTCGCTGCGGCAGCGACGATGCTGGCCGCGTGCGGCGGCGCGCCGATGCAAGGCGTCGCCGTGCCGCAAGGCGCGAGCTCGCAAAGGCGCGTTCGCCCGCAACATCGATCGTGGATGGATCTTGGCCTGGCAAAGCAAGATCTGCTCTACGTGTCCAACGGTAACAGTGAGGTGACGGTCTACCGCTACTGGCAGCATACGCTAGTGGGCGTGCTGACCCAGTTCACGCAGCCCAAAGGCGAATGCGCCGATAGCGCCGGCAACGTTTACATCACCGACTCCACGGCGCAACGGATTCTCGAGTTCGCGCACGGCGGCACGAAGCCGATCAAAAGCTTCGACGACTCGCCGGACTCGCCGTATACCTGTTCGATCGATCCCACGACGGGCAATCTCGCCGTCGCCAATCAGGACGGCACCTCGCAGCCGGGCAGCATTGCGATCTGGAAAAAAGGCAGCTCGAGCCCGACCCGTTACACCGATTCGCTGCTCTATTACTTCGAGGGCTGCGCCTACGATGCGAACGGCAACCTCTTGGTGACCAACGGCTCGCGCTATCCGTACGGGACATACTTCGCGTGGCTTTCCAAGGCCGGCAACAAGCTCATCAACATCACGGTGCCGGGACCCGATCCAAGCCGCGCGTGGGGCTACGTGCAAGGCATTCAATGGGACGGCAAATACTTTGCGATCGACGATTACTATATCTATCGCATCGCGTTGATTCACGGCCAGGCGTACTACGTCGGTGAGACGGAGCTCGACGCCGCGGGTTCAAACGGCCCGTACTGGATCTACAACAACAAGCCCGGCACTCAAGGCACCCAGGTCGTCGGCGGCGTGAACGGCGACGAGGACAGCGTCGTCAACTACTGGCACTATCCCAGCGGCGGCGAACCCATCTTCGGCCTCTCCCACGGCATCGACAACCCCTTCGGCGTCACCGTCAGCCTAAAACAACAAAAGTAGCCTTGTCATCCTGAGCCCTTCGACTCGCTGCGCTCGCTCAGGATAAACTGCGGCGCGCAGCGCCGTAGTCGAAGGAGGAGCAATTTTCTGCTGCCATTGAATCCAAGTAGCGGAGCCGCACACCGCCTTGTCATCCTGAGTTTGGATTAAGGAGTCACGGCGAAGAATGTTCCGTACCCGTACGGGTCGCCGTGCGCGGTGCCTCCTTGTGATGTAGTGCCGTAGAGCCTTCCGTTTACGTTCGTCAAGGGTCCGGCGGGGTCGTTGCCATCAGTATTACCAGCGAAGCGGTGCAGCACCGTCTCAACGCCGCTGGTGCTTATGCTGAAAACCGTTCCGCATGCGCCGGCACCACTAGCAGAGCACGAACTGTCGCCGTTACCGGAAGTCGTTCCGTACAGCATGCCGCTCACCTCGGTCAGATCGGCTTCGGGGTGTGCCCCATCGGAACCACCCGCGAAACGGTATACCACCTTCTCAGCACCCGCGGTGCTGATGCGATAAACGATTCCGTTCCCCTTGGCCGTGCCGCCGCCGCTAACGGTCGTTCCATACAGCACGCCGTTCACGTTGATCAAGCCCGAAGACGGATCGGCCCCATGCTCGCGGCCGTGAAACGAGTAGAGGACGTTTTCGGCACCGGCCAGAGTAATGCTGAAAACGGTTCCGAGGTTGACGGGGCCGCCGTCCCTCGTGGTGCCGTAGAGCACGCCGTTGACAGCGATCAACTCCGCCTCGGGATTGGCTCCGTCGGAGCCGCCGAAGAAACGGTACAGAACAGTCTCTTGGCCGCTTGTGGTTACGCTGAAAACGGTTCCGCAGGCAGTGCTATGCGTGCATGTATAATTGCCGCCTTCGCTCGTCGTCCCGTAAAGCGTACCATTCACGTCGATGAGCGGCGCTTTCGGGTAGGCTCCGTCGGAGCCGCCCTTAAATGCGTACAACACTTTCTCCGCGCCGGATGGACTTACACTATAAATGGTCCCGCATCCCTTGGCGCTCGAGCATCCAGAGCCGCCACCGTCGTATGTCGTGCCGTAGAGCGTCCCATTCACGTCGAGTAATCCCGATACGGGATTGCTTCCATCGGAGCCGCCACGGAAACGGTAGAGCACCTTATGCGCTCCGCTAGTGCTGATGCGGTAAATCGTCCCCTTACCCATATGATTTACCCTTTCGGTCCGCTCTCCGCCGATCGCGGTTGTCCCGTACAGCGTGCCACTTACGTCAAGCAACCCTCCTTCCGGCCTCGCTCCGTCCCTTACGGGGTAAAAGCGATAAAGTTGTTGATAAGACGCTGAAAAGCGACGCAGTGCGTTCCGGACCGACGCAATTGCCGATATTTGCGGCATCGCGTGCGCCGCGCTAATCGGCGGCGGTGATTCACCGCAGGCTACAAGCAATGTGGCGGCCAGGCTAGTGGTAAGTGCGGACCGAGCGAACGTCCTCACGCGACACCTCCAAGTGGCGAGCGAATCAGGCATGAGGCGTTCGGCATGTCAGATCTAACTTCAAGCCGAGCAAGCGCATCGCGTGTGCGGATTTTCGTCTCACGAATACAACCACTCCACTCACGGTACGGTCGCCGCCGCGACGGTCCCGGGATCGAGCGGCATGCCGGGCGAACGACAACGAGCATCGTGGCATTCACGGAAAGAGGGGCAGAGCATATGAGACGTTGGGACCTCGCGCGTTACACGTTAACGAGCTGCGCCGCTGCCGCATTGCTTGTGGGCTGTGGCGGATCGCAAGGGTCGATCGGCGCGCCAGGTGTTATGTCGCAAAACCGCGGGATCGCGCCAACTCGCAGCACGACGCTTCGCCACGCGTCTGGGTCGTCTTACCAGGTGGTGTACAACTTTGCCGGCGGCTCCGACGGGGCGAAACCCCTCGCCGCATTGATCAACGTGAACGGCACGCTCTACGGCACGACCGCCCGGGGCGGCTCAAAATGCAACGACTCCACAAGCGCCGGCTCCGGCTGCGGAACCGTGTTCAGCGTGACCACAAGCGGCCAAGAGACGGTCCTACATCGCTTTACCGGCGGCTCTGACGGGGTGTACCCTAGAGCGGCGTTGATCGACGTGAACGGTACGCTTTACGGCACGACCGAATATGGCGGGCCGCATAAAAGCATATGCGGCGGTAGCTGCGGAACCGTGTTCACCATAACGCCGAGCGGCTCTGAGAACATACTGCACTTTTTTGCGGGTCCTCCCGACGGTGCGTTCCCCGCTGCCGGCTTGATCAACGTGAACGGCACGCTCTATGGCACGACCACGGAGGGGGGCATTTCCGGTGGATGCCGCCTTGCGGGTCCAAAAGTAGGCTGCGGGACCGTCTACAGCGTGAGCCCGAGCGGCTCTGAAAACGTGCTGTGTCGCCTGGATGGCCCGATCACGGGAAGTAACCCGGTTGCGTCTTTGATCGACGTGAATGGCACCATGTATGGCGCGACAGAGCTTGGCGGCGGCCGTGGCCAGGGAAGCGTTTACAGCGTAACCGCGAGTGGTTCTTTAACGGTGCTGCACCACTTCACTTATAGCGGCGGTGACGGGGAGGCCCCGGCTGCGGCGTTAATCGACGTGAAGGGCCTGCTCTATGGCACGGCCAGTTCCGGTAGCAAGTCCGAACGGGGAACGGTCTTCAGCATCACCACGACCGGTACGGTGAAACTGTTGCACAGCTTTAGCCATAGCGGCTCCGATGGCTCTCGGCCCCACGCGAGCTTGATCAACGTGCACGGTACTCTATACGGCACGACCGTCGTGGGCGGCGGGAAGATCTGCAACCAAAACGAGGGCTGCGGTACGGTCTTTAGCATCACGACCGGGGGCACAGAGCAAGTGCTGCACAGCTTCGGCAACAGCGGCGATGGCTATTACCCCTACGCGAGCTTGATCAACGTGAATGGCACGCTATACGGCACGACTTCCTCGGGCGGCACGCACGGGATGGGAACGATCTACGCGATAACCCCATAATCACGATCTGCCACCGCTCCAAGCGTCACCCCGTGGCGGTGTACTTTACTGTTCGAGTTCCTGAAGCGTGTTGGACTTGGTATCGGTGAAGAAAAGCGCGGTGTTGCCGTCGTTCGTGCCGGTCGCGACTAGGCCGAAGATACCCGCCGTCTTCTTTTTGTCCAGAACTTTCGTATCGAGTACTTTGCCGTTCGCGGTGTCGATCTCGACCAACGTGTTGGCTCGCGCTCCGGCCGTATTTGCAACGATCAGGTTGCCGTTCGGCAGCATCGTCATAGCCACTGGTGCATTGAGTGGTTTGCCCGCGTAGATCAACTTGCCGCACGCCGAAGATGGATCCTTACACTTAAACGTTCTACCGCCCGGCTCGACGATGATCCCGTCCTTCACGTCCAAATGCAAAGCGTTGGTGAACTCCACAACCGTGTTGGTCGAGCCGTCGGCGATGTAAAGCGCATCCTTCTTTGCGTCGTACTGCAAGCCGGACGGCCCGAGTCTGCCCCATCCGGGCTTATGGTTAATCGCGAACCCGGTAGCGATCTGAAGCGGCTTGGGATTTCCATACTCGTTTATGCTAAAGCTGATGATCGAGCCGGTCTTCGCATCGCTGACGTAGATATTTTGCGGCGAGTACCGGCTATCGGGTTGGACCGCGGAGACGACCGCGAAGGGCAAACCGACGTGAAGACCGCTCTGCGCCACTTCGCCGTTTGCGCCGATCCCCACGAGGAGTTGGCTGGCCGCGCCCGCAGCGAGCGCGGAGTCCTCCGGCTCGACGGCGTCGGCATCGCAGCCCTCGATCTCGCCGCTCTGGGCGAACGTCGCCGCCTTTGAGCCCGGCTTTGGATCGAACGTGTCCATCGTCGTTCCTTTGCCGGCCTTTCCATCTTTGTCATCGAAGTTGCAGAGAAGTAGTTGCCCCTTCTTGAGTTCGCCGGAGGTCGTTGGCACCACGGAAACCGCGCGAGCAGAGTTATCGCCGTTCGTCGGGTCTACCGTAGTGCCGATCACGACGACTTTGGTCAATTTCTTTAGGATTGACGTGTCGTCGTTCCGCGACATCCACGATTCGCCGCGATCGGTGGCTGTGGCGATCGCTCGGCTTTGCGGCATCGCGCCCGGCGCGCTGATCGCCGTCTGCGAACCACCGCAGCTTACAAGCAATGTGGCGGCCAGGCTAGCGGTTAGGGCGGACTCCGCTAAAGTTCTCACGCGACACCTCCAAGTAGCTAAACGGATCGGAGGCAGTAGTTCGGCGTGACCTGACGTAGGTCCCAGCCTAGGAAGCGTCGCGTCGCGCTTCGTACTTAGCCACCGAATCCGTTCAGCTTTCGGAGGCACAACAGATGAATACCCTTGCCTCTAGCCGCTTCGCGCTCAGTGTCAGCGCGGCTGCCGTGTTGCTTGCAGCCTGCGGTGGATCGCAGACCCCGCTTGTTGCGCCGGGTGCTATCTCGCAAGCCTCAACGCTTGCGACGGGGACCACTAGGACGAACTACAAAGTCGTGTACAGCTTTGGTGGCGGAAGCGATGGGGCGCACCCAAATTCGGCCTTGGTCAACGTCAGCGGCGTCCTTTACGGCACGACGCTCGCCGGCGGCGGAGGCGGAACGGTCTTTAGCATTACGACGAGCGGCGCGGAGAACGTCTTGTACAGCTTCAATGGCCGCGGCCATCCCAGTGGCCGTAACCCCAACAGTATGATCGGCGCCGACGGCACGCTTTACGGCACAGCCAAGGATGGTGGCTCGAGCTTGCAGCGCGGTACCGTCTTTAGCCTCGCGCCGAGCGGCGCGGAGAAACTTTTGTACGCCTTCAACGGCTCCCCAGATGGCGATCTCCCTCATGGCGTGATCGACGTGCGCGGCAAACTTTACGGCACCACCAGCAGCGGCGGCAGGTACAAGTGCGGAACGGTCTTCAGCGTTAGTATGGCGGGTACGGAGCACGTTCTGCACAGCTTTCTGCGCCGTAAGGTCCTCCGCGACGGCTGCCATCCGAGAGGAACCTTGATCGACGTGAAGGACACGCTCTACGGGACCACATTTCAGGGTGGTACGTACAAAAAAGGCACCGTTTTTGCTATCACGACGGGCGGGGCGGAAAGAGTATTACACACCTTCGGCGTTGGGTCGGATGATGGCGTCTATCCGCAGGCCGGTCTCCTCGACGCCGGTGGCACGCTATACGGCACCACGAGGTACACGGTCTTCAGCATCTCGCCCAGCGGCAGCCTGACAGTGCTGCACATCTTCGGCCACGGATATGACGGCGCTGATCCTGCAGCGCCGCTGATTGATGTAAAAGGCACGTTCTACGGTACGACGATACATGGCGGCAAGTATTGCCGCGAGACCGCCAATTCCGTCGGTTGCGGTACGGTTTTTAGCCTCAAGCCGAACGGCACCGAAACCGTGCTTCACAGCTTCGGTAAAACGGGCGATGGTATTGCCCCTGTCGCCGGCCTAATCGACGTCGGAGGCAGGCTCTACGGCACGACTCTAGGCGGCGGGTCCAACAACCTCGGCACGGTATTCGCGATAACTCCGTAGGCTGAGCACGATCCGAAGCACAGATGCCCTCTGCAACCGTGCAAACGACCCATAGCTCGGCGATCAGATTGCAGCCCGAACGCGTTTTAGCTGCTCGTGCGTTCGCCCGAGGTCAACTCCCGGATCGATCTTGCGTTCGAGCTGGCCTTGCAGCGTTTCAAACGCCGTTGGATCGCTTCCGTAGATGTATTGACGCGTGTTTACGAGGAACGCGTAGTTGCTGCCGTTGGGCAACTGTTCTGCCCAGGTGTTGGTGCCGGGCATCGAGCCTTCGCGCGCCCAATCGGCGCCGGGTTCGGGCGTTCCGACCCCCCAAATCAGATACTTATTCATGAACGCGAGCATCGAGTCGGCGTTGGTTGCGAGCGCCGCCGCGCCGCCGGCGACTTCGAGCACCATGTCGTCGCCGCCATACGGGTATGGGTAGCGCTTATCGGAGCGGACGTACACCGCGGAGAGGCTCTTGTAGGCGGAGTAATATTTCGCGATCTCGTCGGGTAAACGCGGGCCGACGGTCGGCGAGAGCAGCACGTTGTGAAGGCCGAGCGGGCCGGCGACGTGTTTGGCGATGTAATCGTTGAAGCGCATGCCGGTAGCTTTTTCGATCACCAGGCCGAGCACAGTGTAGCAGAAGTTGCAGTAGGCATAGACCGTTCCCGGAGGTTCTTGCAGTGGCTGCCCGAGCTGATAGCGCACGTAATCGACGTCGCCGACGGCCTTCTTCAAGTGTAGCGCGAGCGCGATCTCGCGCATCTTGAAGGTTGGATCGTAGTAGGGCGGCTTTGAATCATCCCAACCCGATTTGTGGACGATCATGTCCTCAATGGTGATGTCGTAGACCCGCTTATCGACCTTCACACCCTTTGGCAGCGGTTTGGTGATGCCGAGATAGGCAAAGACTTTCGCGCTCGGGTCGACCTTCTTTTCGGTGATGAGGTTGTAAAGAGCACCGTCGACCCAGGCTTTCGTATTGCTGGCAAGTCGCATGATCGTGGCCGGCCTCGCGGTGGACTTTGCAAGCCCGCGATAGGTGTACGCGTGTGAGAATGTCGTCTCGCCTTTAACAGAAACCGCAAGCTCGGCGTTGGGAACGTGTTGCGCGACCATGAAGCGCACGACGAGCTTGTCGAGCGCGCCATTTGAGCCTGAACCCTCGATTGAAATTCGGGCATCAAGCGGCGTCGATTCGAATAGCCCGGCAGCAGGCACGTAGGCGCTGCTGCCGGTGCCGCGTCCAGCGCACGCCGTCAATGCGAGCAGCGTCGCCACCGCGAGTGGCGAGCGTGCTCGGAGTTTCACCCGCGTTTTCCCGTGCTGCTTGCGCTACTGGAAGTAGAGCGGCGCGCTCGTCGAGGCGGAGTTCTTTCCGCAGGCGTACTTCCCGGTCACCGTTGCCGCGCCGGTGTACTTCGGCCGCGGACGGTTGATCGCATAGAGCACGAAGCCGCCGGCGCTCGTGAGAGCAAACGAGGCCGAGAAACTGTCGATCGTCTTTTTCCCGCCTTCGATCGCCCACGAAAGTTTGCACTTGCCCTTGTAACTCAGGTCGGTAAACGAAATCGAATACTGCCAATAGTCACCGCTGAGGACGTAACTCGACGGGCCGGTCAATCCAATATTGTCGCCGGTCGAGGCTCCATTGACGCAGTCGATGCACGGAACGCCGCCTTGCGCCGGGCCGTCGGAGACAAAGTTCATCAGCAGCGCCGGCGCGCCGGCGGCGGGCCGGATCGGCATCTTTTGGAAAACCTCGCGGCCGCCGGAGACTTCAGGAGCCGAATCGAGGATTGCGCCGATCGACGCCGGCGCGGTGGCTTCAGTGGCGCCGATTGAAGGCGTCGGAGCTTGCGCCCCACCGCCGCAGGCTGCGAGCCCGAGCGCCAAAGACAAAACGAGAAAACCACGGGTGTAAATACGCATATACCCCTTCCAGTAAACGGTAAGAGCAGCGTTTATTCGCGCACAGCCCAGGGGGACCTGGAGGACGAAGACTGCCGTTTGTTTATGGGGTCAACGCGAACACCGTTCCGCTCCCGTGCGGGCCGCCTCCCGCCGTGCCGTATAGCGTGCCGTTCACGTCGATCATGCCCGCGCCAGGGTATCTGCCATCGGAACCGGAGAAGCTATGCACTATTTGCTCCGTGCCGGACGTGCTGACGCTGAAGATCGTTCCGTCCCCGTACGTGCCGCCGAGCTCCGTCGTGCCGTAGAGCGTGCCATTCACGTCGGTCAGGCTCGCCGAAGGTTGTTCGCCATCGTAGTCGGAGCGTGTGCCAAAACTGTAGAGCACTTTTTCGGTCCCGCTCGTTGTGATGGTGAATACCGCTCCACAGCCGACGCGTCGGGTATAGCCCTGACACGGGCCTGCGCCGCCGTCCAACGTCGTGCCGTAGAGTGTGCCATTGACGTCGATCAAACTCGCCGCAGGGCCAGTGCCATCAGCGCTGGTGCCGCCGAAACTGTACAGCACGTGCTCCGCACCGGACGTGCTGACGCTGAAGACCGTTCCGCCTCCGTACGTGCCGCCGAGCTCCGTCGTGCCGTAGAGCGTGCCATTCACGTCGATCAAGCTCGCGGCGGGCTTCAGACCGTC
>Ga0209169_10001744_pt1 | contig 13232 bp, 7 predicted proteins | sample HubBroMetageWRM4_FD_188346 | JGI IMG/M metagenome (GOLD analysis project Ga0209169, IMG submission 188346) | Warmed soil microbial communities from the Hubbard Brook experimental Forest, New Hampshire - Hubbard Brook CCASE Soil Metagenome WRM 4... | ecosystem: Environmental > Terrestrial > Soil...
CCGTTACCCGTTCGCGCCGGGCCGCGCCAGGGAGGCGAGCGCCGGGTGGGCTTGCTGGTCAGGAGGCTCCGTGGGCGGTGAGGTGCCCGGGGATGCTAGCGGTTTGCCCGCCGGGGTGACGGTGGGCTCGCGGCTGGCCGGCTATCTCCTGGAGGAGCAGGTCGGCGAGGGCGGGATGGCGGTGGTGTTCCGCGCCCGCGATGAGCGGCTGGACCGGTTGGTGGCGCTGAAGGTCCTGTCGCCGGCACTGGCAGCAGATGCGGACTACCGGCAGCGGTTCCTTCGGGAGTCGCGGGCGGCGGCGGCGGTCGATGACCCGCACATCATCCCGGTGTATGAGGCCGGCGAGGCGGGCGGGGTGCTGTTCATCGCGATGCGGTACGTACCCGGCAGGGACGTGCGTACGCTGCTCCGGCGGGAGGGCACCCTGTCGGCGGGGCGGGCTGCCGCGATCATCTCTGCGGTGGCCTCGGCGCTGGATGCCGCGCATGCGGCCGGGCTGGTGCATCGTGACGTGAAGCCTGCCAACATGCTGATGGACGCGCGGCCTGGGCGGCCCGATCACGTGTACCTGTCGGACTTCGGGCTGAGCAAGCCTGCGCTGGCGGCCACCGGCCTGACCCACACGGGGCAGTTCCTCGGCACGCTGGACTACGTCGCGCCGGAGCAGCTCGGGGGCCAGCCGGTGGACGGGCGGTCGGATCAGTATGCGCTGGCGTGCGCGGCATTCGAGCTGCTGGCCGGCTCGCCGCCGTTCCATCGGGAGGACGGGCTGGCGGTGATGTACGGGCATATCTCGCAGCCACCGCCACCGCTGACCTCCCAGCGACCGGATCTTCCGGCGGCGGCGGACCAGGTGCTGGCCCGGGCGCTCGCCAAGGCGCCAGCAGAACGGTATGCCACCTGCTGCGACTTCGCCGACGCGCTCCGCGGGTCGCTGGGGCTGCCGCCGTATGCGCAGGTTCCCGGTGAGGTCGCCGCGCAGTCCGGCCAGGCTGGTCGCCCGGCGAGCACTCGAACCGTCATCTGGTCCGGCCAGGACGCCGGGGACGCCGCAGCGCCCGGGGACGCCGCAGCGCCCGGAGACGCCGCAGTGCCCGGGGACGCCGCGGCGCCGGGGGAGGACGCGGCGCCCGGGAAGGCCGTGCAGGACGAGGAGGGCGAGGAGGCCGGGGCTGTCGGCCGGGGGCAGAGTAGTCCAGTCGTTGCCGCGACCGCGATGGAGCTGCCCACTGGGACTCTGACGATGCTGTTCACCGACATCGAGGGGTCGACGGTGCTGGTCAGGCGCCTGGGGGAGCGGTACGGCGACGCCCTGTCGGCGCAGCGGACGCTGCTGCGGGCCGCATTCCGCAGTTTCGGCGGCCGAGAGCTGAGCACCGAGGGGGACAGCTTTTTCGTGGTCTTCGAGTCGGCCATCGCCGCGGTCGGCTGCTGCGTGGCCGGGCAGCGGGCCCTGGCCGGGCATGACTGGCCCGACGGCGCGACGGTCCGGGTGCGGATGGGCCTGCACTCGGGTGAGCCGACCCGGCACGAGGACAACTATGTCGGGCTGGACGTGCACCGGGCGGCGCGGATCGCGGCGGCCGCGCACGGCGGGCAGGTCGTGCTGTCCGATGCGACGCGGCACCTGGTGGAATCGCGGCTGGCCGCTGATGTGTCGCTGCGCGACCTAGGCTGGCACCGGCTGAAGGACATCGAGGCGCCGGAGCGCATCTACCAGCTGGTCGTCGCCGGGCTGCCGGACCGGTTCCCGTCTTTGAAGAGCCTGGGCGCGCCGAGCAGGCTGCCGGTGCCGATGACGCCTCTGGTCGGCCGGGAGCGCGACCTGGAGAACGTCCTCGCCACGCTCACCGGAGCGGGGACGCGGCTGGTGACGCTGACCGGCACCGGCGGCGTCGGCAAGACACGGCTATCGCTGGCCGCCGCCGCGGCGCTGGATCAGGACTTCCCGCAGGGCGTGTTCTTCATCCCGCTGGCGGCCGTCCGCGATGCCGAGGTGATGTGGAAGACCATCGCCGACGGCCTGGACGTGGCCGCCGACGGGCCCGCCGCCGCCGCCGTGACCGGCTACCTGCGCGATCGCCGGGCACTCCTGGTGCTGGACAACCTCGAGCAGCTGGACGGCGCCGCCGGCGTGGTGGGCGGCCTGCTCGCGGCCGCCCCCGGCCTGGTCGTGCTGGCGACCTCCCGGCGGCTGCTGCACCTGCCAGGTGAGCAGGAGCTGCCTGTGCCGCCGCTGCAGGTACCCCGCGAGGCGTCCGTCGAGGAGGTGTCCGCGTCCGGCGCGGCGCGGCTGTTCGTCCAGCAGGCGAGCATGTCCCGGCCGGGCTTCACCCTCACCGCGGCCAACTCCGGTGACATCGCGGCCATCTGCGAGCGTCTGGACGGGCTGCCACTGGCCATCGAGCTGGCCGCGGCCCGGATCCGGCTGCTGGCCCCCCGCGCCCTGCTTGCCCGCCTGGGCCACAGCATTGACCTGGCCGCTCCCGACGTCGGGCAGTCGTCGCGGCAGCAGACCCTGCGGAATGCCATCGCATGGAGCTACGACCTGCTGACCCCCGACCTGGCCGAGGCGTTCCGCCGAGCCGGGGTCTTCGCCGGGGGCTGCGACCTGGACGCGCTGGCCGCGGTAGCAGCGCCAGAGGGAGCCGGGGCCGATCCTCTGGATCTGGCCGCCGGGCTGCTGGACGTCAGCCTGGTCACGGTGACCGACGGCGCCGACGGCGAGCCCCGCGTCGGCATGCTGGAAACCATCCGCGAGTACGCCCTCGAGCGCCTGGAGCGGGCCGGTGATCTGGACGACACCCGGCACCGCCACGCCGAGCACTACGCCGGGGTCGCCGAACGGGCGGACGAGCAGCTGCGCAACTCGGGCCCGACGCACCTGGCGGCCCTGGACCGGCTGGAGGCCGAGCATGACAACCTGCGCGCCGCCCTGGCCTGGTCGCTGCAAACTCCCGCCGCTGGCCAGGCGCCCGCCGACCGCGAGCGGGCAGCTATCGGCCTGCGGCTGGCCCAGGCGCTGGCCTATTTCTGGTACAGGCATGGTTACGCCGCCGAAGGGCGGCGGTGGCTGCAGGGGGCCATCGACCTGGCCGCCGAGGACGGCGGAGCGCCGCTGGCCCAGGTGGCGCACTGGCTCGGGGTCCTGCTGCAGATGCAGAGCGAGCCGCAGGCCGCGGTGCCGCTTCTTGAGCGCAGCCTGGCGATCTGGCGTGACCTCGGCGACCGTGACCAGCAGGCACGAGAACTCAACAGCCTCGGCATCACCTACCATCACCTCGACGACCCGGACACCGCGCGATCCCTGCTGGAGGAAAGCGCCGCCATCTCCCGCGAGGTGGGCAGCGACTTCCGGCTCGCCGCGGCCCTCACCAACCTCGGCCAGCTGGAGGCCGATGCGGGCAACTTCGACCGCGCCACGCAGGTGCTGCAGGAGGCGCTTGCAATTGACACGAAGCAGGGGGACATGCTCGGCGTTGCCCTGGATCAGCAATCGCTGGCCGGGGTCCACCTCCGGGCGGGCCGCGGCGGGGAGGCCCGCGACCTGCTGTCCGCCATGGCCGCCTACGTCGTCAGCAGCAGTGACCCCGAGCTCCTGGCCACCACCCTGGAAATGTGCGCCGCCAACGCCGCGCAGCTCGGCGAGGGCCCGCGGGCGGCCCGCCTGGCCGGCGCCGCGGAAGCCGTCCGGCAGAAGACCGGCATCCCGATCAAGCAACCGGAACTGCTCGAGGAGTTCCTGGTTCCCGCCCGCGCGGCCACCGACCCCAAGGAGTGGGACGCCGCGCTGGCCGCCGGCCGCGCGCTCACCCAGGAGCAGGCAGCCACGCTCCTCACATCACCGCCCACACCAAGCACATAACACTGCCAGCCGGACACCGCGCCGTGCTCGCAGCGGTCCGATTCAGGTCACGAACCGCTCTGCCAGCCCGGACTTGGCGATTGCCTCGGCCGCGTACCGGTAGCCGGTCTCGAACAGGGCGATCCCGCCCTTGAAGTCCAGCACGCCGAGCCCGGCAACCGGCGGCCGGAGCAGCAGGTCGACGCGTTCCTCCAGCGCGCGCCGGCTGCGAACCTGGGACAGCCCGGTCGAGCGGCTCAGCACGTCGGCGATGCCGGGGACCGGCTGCGCCGCGGTGAACGGGTTGAGGCGGCGCCCGAGTACCCGCCAGCCGGACAGGCCGGTCGCGAACGGCGCGATGATCAGCGGTTCCACCTCGGGGGACACGTCGACCGCGACGATCCTGCCGCCGCCGACCCGGCCGCGCATCACGTCCACAGGCACGTTGTCTATCGCCGCGCCGTCGATGAGCAGGTCTCCGGCCGCGTAGACCGGCGGGAAGATGCCGGGCAGGGCCAGGCTGGCACGTATCGCGGGCCACAGCGGCCCGCGTTCGTGGACGACCGCCTCGGCCCGGGTCAGGTTGGCGGAGATGCAGTAGAAACGCAGCGGCAGGTCCTCGATGGGCACATCGGTCTCGTGCTCGGTGAGGATCTGGTCCAGGTAGCGGCCCGCGGACAGTGAGACAAGCGGCAGCGTCGGCGTGAGCAGCCGGCGGCCGTTGCGGGCGACGGACGTCATCCGCCGGAGCCGCTCGGCATCGTCCATGCCCCGGGCGCAGAGCCCGGCCACGATCGCGCCCATGCTGGTGCCGCCGACCACGTCGATCGGCACCCCCGCCTCCTCGAGCGCCCGGATCACGCCGATGTGGGCGAGCCCGCGGGACCCGCCGCCGCCGAGCACAAGCCCGCAGCCGGTGCCGGTGAGCATCCGTGCCAGCCGGGCGACGTCGGCCGGCCTGCCTGCCCGCAGGTGGTGGTGATCGGCCACCGGCCGGCGTTCCAGCCACCGTGCCGTGCCGGATGGCTGAGCAGCAGCGTGCACCAACGCGAGTTCGCAGCGCAGCGACCCGGTGGCAAGCGCGCGCGCCTCCACGGCCCCCAGCGATGGGTCGTCTGCGGCGGAGGCGACAAGCAGGGCCACGTCGGACTGACTCAGGCAGAGCCGGCTCCACTCCGTGTCCTGCCCGTCGGGCTGGTACACCACGTGATCATGGTCGCGTTCGACCCGATGCAGCCACCCGGCGAGCTCGGCCCGGCCCGGGTCGCCCGGCGCTCGCTGCGCTGCGCCCTCGCCCAGCTGCCGGTCGACGGTGCCGGAGTCCACCCGCATGACAGAACCCGTGCGCGCCAGTTCCGCCGCCAGTTGCCCGGCGACCGCCGAGGCCGCCCGGGAATCCGCCCCGGCGCAGGCCACGGCGATCGTGCGGGCGCCCGGCGTTGGTGCCAACGGCCGGTCCTCGGTCAGCAGCCGGTCCACCGCGAGCAGCCGGTCGGCGAGCAGCCGCATGACCCCGCTCACCAGCGCCGGGCTGCGTTCGAGCAGGGACCTGAACGACGACACCCGAAGCAGCAGCAGGTCGCTGTCCCTGACCGCGTGCACGGTGGCCGCCCTGGGCCGGTCGGTGAGCAGGGCCATCTCCCCGACGATCGCCCCGCGGCCGATGTCATAGAGCATGCGCTCGGAGTCTTCGGTACCGTCGGCGGCTACCGAGACCCGGAGCCTGCCGCTGACCACAAGGAAGAGGCCCTCCCCGGCGTCGCCCTGCCGGAAGATCACTTCGTCGGCGGCCACGTGCACGGGCTCAAGCTCTGCGGCCAGCTCGAGCCTGATGCTCTCGTCAAGCGAGGCGAACAAGGGGATTCCTGCCAGGAAGGCGGTCAGCTCCGGCAGGTCCTGCTCGCCGCTCACTTAAGCCAGCATCCCAAAGACCGGGCCCTCAGGACGCCGGGTCGTACTGGCGGTCGGCGAGCACGCGCGCCAGCCCGAACAGGATCTCGGCGGCGCAGGCCGGATCGCTCTTCATCAGGTCGTCGACGAAACGACGGCGCAGCACGAGCACCTGCCCGTCTGACGCCGCGGTCACCGACGCCATCCGGCGTCCCGAGGTGCCGAAGAAGCCCACCTCCCCGATCACCTCACCCGGGCCGAGCACGGCGATCCGGCGGTCACCGTCGTGCACCTCGAACGCGCCGTCCAGGATGACGAAGATTTCCCGCTGGGTGAGGCCCTTCTCGGTCAGCAGCTGGCCGGCCGAGATGTCCATCAGGAAGCCTTTGTCGCTGAGCTTGCGCACCGTGTCCTGGCTGAGCGACTCGAGCATCGACGGCTGGTCGCCGACGACCTGCCGCAGCCGGCTGACACGTTCCCAGACGGCCGTCGAGTCGAACCTGACTGGCGCCGAGTCGGCGTCAAACAGCTTGGCCCAGCGGCCTATGTCCACCGCCGGACGCTTGCCCGGCCCGTAGAAGACGTCCGCGAACGGCGCCACGAACGATCCGGCCTGCTCCAGATAGGCGCGGTCACTCGGAACCACCACCAGCGGCACCTCGATCCCATCGGCGGTCTGCACGAGGCGACCCGCGTAGGTGCGGAAACCGAGCAGGCGGTAGTGACGCACGAGGCCGGCGGCACAGTTGATGAACCCGACATCGGCGGGAAGTTCCCCCGCGTACAACTGGTAAACCGCGCATACGATCGATACCAATCCGAGCTGCCCGCGGTGTCCAGGCTCGATCATCAGCCGCCCGATCTCCGAGGTGCTCATCTCGCGCAGGCCGTCGAAGCGCTCCATCGAGAACGCCTCCCAGTCCTTGGCGGGCACCTGCCCAGGCTCCCACCGGCGGAGGCGAGCCGTGCTGGTCAGCTGGCCGGCGCCGTCGTCGGTGTACAGCAGTATCGTGTACGGCTTGTCGTCCTCCTCGTCGTGCACCCGTTTGCGCACCTGGTCGGCCCCGCCGAGTTTGCGGCCCAGCTCGGCGCCGTACACCGAGTACCGGAACGAGAACACCGCCTCGCGCTCCGCCTCGGTCTCTGCCACGTACACCGGCTCGACCGCGTCGAGCAGCTCGGGCGCGGCGGCGCGCATCTCCGGCGGCGGCACGAGGATCCGGCTCACGAGCCGCCTCCCTTGCGGCGGCGCGTGGTCTCCAGCAGGTACTTGACGCGAGCCAGCTCGACGATCCGCGCAGCCTCGTTGCCCACCCGCCGGCGGCGCGGCATCACCAGGTCAGGGATCGCCACCTTGATCCGCTTGCGCACCGGCCGGCCCGCCGCGAAGTCCAGCACCATCCAGGCCGCAAGCACGCCGAACTGGTCCGCCGTCGGCGCCAGCTGCGGCGGCGAGCCCGCCTGGCCCCGGATCATCGCCTCGCTGTAGGCGAGCAGCTCGCGCGGCACGTCAAGCGGGCTCACCAGGCGGGTGAGGAACTGCAGCGCGTCGAGGTTCTCCGGCGCCTTGTCAAGCCGCCCGTTCAGCGGCCGGGTACGGCCGTCGCGGTAATCGAAGCCGAACACGACCTGGGTGCCGCCGAGGTCCAGCCCGGAGATGACCAGGCGGCGCTGCCGCCAGGCCTCCTGGTGCAGCGCGCGCTTGGCCGCGATCCCGGCCGGCTCGGTCACGTCAACCCCGTCGATGATCACGTCGGCGCTGCCCACCAGCCAGTCGACGTTGTCCTCGGTCACGCCGTCCGTCTCGACCAGCGTCTCGACCTCGGGGTTGATCGCCCGGGCCCGGTCCGCCTGCACCGCGGCCTTGTTGCGGCCGATGTCGCTGATGTCGGCGGCCTGCCGGTTGAGGTTGTTGAGCTCATAGTCACCCGGCTCGCACAGGATGAACCGCTCCACCCCCAGCCGCACCAGCGGCACGACAGGTGCCCCGCCGATGCTGCCGCAGCCCGCGATGAGGACCCGTACGGCGCGCAGCGCGGCCTGCTCCTCCCTGCTGAGCGACGGCTGGTTGCGCCGGGTCATCTCCCGGTAGTGATCGGTCTCAGGTAGCTGTCCGTCGGGCCTGCGCCGCAGGCTCTTGCGCTCCGGCTCGCGGGTCGGCGACCCGAGCCTGAAGAAGGCGATCGGCACCGCCTGCGGGTCGGCACCGAAGGCCGCCAGCAGCGAGCGCCGCATCTCGGCGACGCCGGCCTGCCAGTCGGCGGGCACCGACGAGTGCAACGGCCCGGGGTGCGACAGGCCGACCTCGATCAGCGCGCTGTGCAGCGCCATGGCCAGCCCGGCCTGCGTGACGTCGAGCGCGATCTCCTCGAAGCAGGCGCCACCGCGCAGGAACGTCTCGGCATCCAGGGAGTCCGCCTGCAGCAGGCACAGCGCGGGTGCGCTGCGCAGCGGCACCTCGTCGGTCCCGTGGATGACCCTCTCTGCCAGCCGCAGCGAGGCCGCCGCGCTGAGCGCCCGCGGATGCGTGACGACCGCGGCGGCCCGCGCCGCGACCGCCGGGGTGAAGAACAGCTCCAGGTCCAGGCCATCCCGCTGCTCTGCGGCGGCCCGGGGGCGGAAACGCATCAGTGAGTACAGCTCGGCCTGGGTGGGCTCGTGCATCATCTTCATCACCCCGGCGCGGGCGGCCATCGTCGCCACCTGCTCGATGCCGGCCCGGTCGGTGAGCACCCCGAGAGTGAACCCGAGCCGCTTCGCGGTGGCCTGCAGGCCCTCGACGACGGCGCCGGGGACGGCATCGGCCCGGTACGGCGAGCGGTTCATCGCGCGGCGCCGCAGCGCGCGCAGCCGGTCCCCGGCCGCCTCGTCCGGCGCCTGCAAACCAGGCACCAACGTCACATCGGCACCACCGGGCCGCCAGCTGACCTCTGCATCGAAGCCGAACGCCCGTGCGCCCACGCACAGGTTAGTGACCACGGCCCCGCAGGCAAGGTCGCCTTCGCGGCCCTCGGGATCGAGTTCCCGCAGCACCTGGTGGGCCGGATCGCGGGAGACCCGGAACGTCCCGCCGTCGGCCTCGATCAGCCAGCCCTGCGCGTTGTGCGGCGACGGCGCACGCCCCGCGTAATAAAGCAGCCTGTCGCGCAGCTCGGGACTCAGCACGGCCGGCTCGCCATCAGGTTCAGACATCACCACGCCCCGGCGCCGCCGCCCAGGCCACGACGAAATGGCTTCTCATCAGCGCCTCCCTGCCGGAATCCTAGCGCCGTGGAGGAACAAATAGCGCATCACGCCAGCCGGGCCCGGGCCCGAGCGAGGCCAGCAGCTCGAAGCGAGGATCCCCTAGGCCGGGCACAGGCAGAACGGATGCCCGGCGGGGTCGGTGAGCACCGTCCACAGCGCGCCGCCCGGCTGGAACTGGGGCTTGCCCGCTCCGAGCTCCAGGCACCGATCAACCGCCTTGGCCACGTCGTCCACCCGCAGGTCCAGGTGGTACCGCTTGGGCGCGTCCAAGTCGGGCCAGTCCGGCGCCAAGTATCCGGCCACCCGGCCGAACCTGATCCGCATCCCCCCGCTCCCTCCGGTCCCCACGGCGCTGACCAGCGCGTAATCGTCCTGGCTGTCGGTGACTTCCCAGCCGAGCACCTGGTGGTAGAACTCAGCCAGCACCGCCGGGTCGGCGCACTCCAGGTCCACCCAGATCAACTCCGCGAATCCCGTCATCGGGTCTCCTCCCGGTCGCGGCACGTCAGACCACCCTAGAGGACAACGCCGCCGGCCACGCCCGCGTCATCAAACCGCAAAGTTGCTGCCGGACGCCTGCACCGCCAGCCCCCCCACCGCTTAGCTGATCTCGTCGGTGGAGGCTTCGGTCAGCCCGGCGAACAGCTCGCCGTAGTCGTACGCGATATCGGGCCTCGCCCGCACCCGCTCGTCGATCATCTTGGCGTCGTCGCCGATCAGGATCCGCCAGGTCCCCGCCCGCACCCCGTCCAGGATGATGGTCGCCGCCTGCGCCGCGCTGACCGGGGCCTTGTCCCGGAAGTCGGCGTTGGCCTGCGTCAGGAACCGGCGCAGGTCGTCGGCCGACGCGTGCTCGGGCATCATGCCGGCCTCGGCCAGCTTCTCCCGTATGCCCTCAGGGACAAGCCCTTGCACCTGTTCGTCGGTCATGTCCGCCGGCGCGGGCAGCCCCCTGCCGCGGAAGCTGTTGGTGACGATGTTGGTGCCGACGTGCCCCGGCAGCACCACCGCCGCCCGCACCCCGGGCGCGTTGGTCCGCAGGTCCTCGATCAGCGCCTCGGTAAACCCCCGCACCGCGAACTTGGCGGTGGCATAGGCGGACTGCGAAACGCCAGGACCCAGCGACGCCCAGAACCCGTTCACGCTGCTCGTGTTCACGATCACCCCGTCGCCGCTGGCGATCAGCAGCGGCATGAACGCCCGGGCGCAGTTATATACGCCGAAGAAGTCGACGCCGAATACGCGCTCCCACTCCTGCCTGGTGTCGTTGACGAAGCTGCTGCCGCCGCCGATCCCGGCGTTGGAGAACAGCAGGTTCACGTGGTCGGCGGAGTGCGACGTGAGCACCTCATCCCGGAACCGCAGCACCTGCCCCTCGAACGCAACGTCACAGTCGTGCCCCGTCACAAGGACGCCGGCAGGCGCCTCGGCCTGCGCCAGCGCCACGGTTTCCGCCATCGTGTCCGCGTGCAGGTCGCAGGCCGCCACCGCGCAGCCCTCCGCCGCCAGCTGACGGGTAAGCTCGCGGCCCATACCCGAACCCCCGCCGGTCACCACCGCGAGCTTTCCCGTAAACGATTCCATGGCTTGATGCTTACCGGTCGTGCCAGTGCGCGTCAACGCTCCACGGCGCCTGCACCTCGACGATCCGCCGGGCTCCGTAGTTCATGTCCGAAATGGTCATCCTGATCTGGTGCCAGGCTCCCCGGATCCGTCCGCGGCGGACTACGACGGTCGGCGCTTCGGTCCTGGTGAGGGTAAGTTGTGCGGACATTTCCTTGTCCCATCTACTCTGAACTGGCCGGATTCTCCGGCCCTCTGGAACAAGGTTCGCCCGCACCGCCCGGTCCGCGGCAGGGGTGGAAATACCTCACTTGCCTGGCGGCCCAGGGAAGGGTGGAATCACCCACACGGTCAAACCAGGCCGGAGCTGAGGGCCAGCCTGGTGAGGTCGGCGCGGCGCCGGCATCCGGTCTTGTCCCTGATCCGGTCCAGGTGCGTGCTGACCGTGCGCACGCTGATGTACATCTGCGCCGCGATCTGCGCATCGGTGCGCCCCCGCGCGACCAGCGTGACAAGCTCCCGTTCCCGCGGGCTGAGCTTCACAAGACCCGTGTCCCCGGCCGCCGTGGTAACGCTCCCCGGGCCAGGACCCGCGGCAGCGCCACCCGCGGCGACATTCCCCACGGCGACACTCCCCGCGGCAGCCCAGGCCGCGGCCGGCGGCGCGGCGGTGAGCATGAGCGCGTACTCGACCGCGGTGGCAAGGCTCATCGCCGCGCCGCGCTCCTCAGCCTCCCGCGCCCGGGCCGGCCCGAGCTGCTGCCTGGCGTCGCGCTCCAGGTCGTCCCTGCGGCCGGTAAGCCGGGCCCCGATCGGCAACGGCAAGGGACCGGCCAGCGCGGACATCGCCGCCCACACGGTGACGGCCTCGGCGGGGCGCCCGGTCGCCGCGCACAGCTCACCGCAGCTGGCAAGCCCGGCCAGCTGGCCCACCCGGATCCCGCTCTGCGTGACGATCTGCAGTTGCTCGCGCAGATGGGCCGCGGCGTCCTCGACCCGGCCTGCCCGCACGTCAAGCACCGCCATGTTCCGCAGGTGGACGCTCAGGTTCGCCACGTCGCCCACGGCCCGGCAGCTCGCCAGCCCGTCGGCGCAGGCCCGCTCCGCGGCGGCCAGGTCGCCGGCCTCGATCAGCACCATCGTCAGCAGCTCGCTGAGGGAACGGCCCATCGAGCCGGAGAACTCGTCGGTGATCTGCTGCGCCTGACGCGTGAACCGGATAGCTCGGTCCCTGTCGCCCTCGTGCCAGGCGGCCACGCTCATGCAGGCCAGGGCCACCGCCTGCAGGCCAGCGGCGCCGATCTCCTCGGCCAGGGCAAGCAGCCGGCGGGCATCCTCCGCGCCCTCGGCGACCCGGTCCAGCGACATCAGCGCCGTTGACCGGCCGCCCAGGCTGAGCGCCAGCAGTACGGTCCCGCCAGGCGTGTCGGGCCGTCCGGGGTCGGTGAGGATGTCGCGGACCGTGGTGAATTGCTCGAGCGCACTGGCCGGATCGCCCGACTGTGTAGCAGCCTGGCCGGTCGTCAGGCGCGCGGCGCACCACTGGTCGCCGCCGGGTTCGACGTGCTCGGCCGCCGCGGCCAGCAGCGGCGCCCGGCTGATCAGGCGCCCCCGCAGCCCCCACCATGTCGTCTGTGCGAGCCCGAGCCGCAGCGCCGTGCCCGGGTCATGTTCGAGCGCCCACGCCAGCGCGTGCTGCAGGGTGATCTCCTCGGCGTCGAAATGCCGGATGCCCGCCATCTCCCAGGTGCGCGTGTAGAGCCCGAGCGCGGCCTCCTCGGCCACGTCCGCTGCGAACCCGGCCAGCGCGGCCTCGGCCTCCTCGCTCTCGCCTTCCTCGGCAAGCAGCCCGGCCCCGTAGCTGCGCAGCGTCTCCAGCATCTGGTACCGGGACCGGCCGTCTGGGTCCTCCCGCGGCGGGATAAGCAGCGAGCAGTCCACCAGCCGCAGCACCGCCCAGCTCGCGCCAGTCCCGGCCACCGCCTCGGCCCCCTCCAGGGTGAACGGCCCGGGGAACACCGACAGCGCCCGGAATACCCGCTGGCCCTCCTCGTCAAGCAGCCGGTAGCTCCACTGCACCGCGGCGGCGAGCGAGCGCTGCCGCCCCTCGGCAAGCCGGTCGCCGTCGGTCAGCAGCGCGAACCTGTCGTCGATCCGGTCAAGCAGCTGCGTCACGCCGAGTACGTCCACCCGCGCCGCCGCGAGCTCGATCGCAAGCGGCATCCCGTCCAGCCGCGTCACCAGCCGCGACACCGTGACGCCCGTCTTCTCGTCGAGCGCGAACCCCGGATCCACCCGCCGCGCCCGGTCCGCGAACAGCCGCACCGACTCGCTGTCCGACGCGGCCGCGGGATCATCGGGCTCCGGCAGCGTCAGCGGCCCCAGCCGGTACCGAACCTCCCCTGCTATCCGCAGCGGTTCCCTGCTCGTCGCCAGCACGCGCACGTCGTCGGCGCCGAGCAGCAGCCTGCCGCACAGCTCCGCCGCCGCGCCGATCACCTGCTCGCAGTTGTCGAGCACAAGCAGCATGTGCCGCCTGGCCAGCGCGTGCGCCAGCGCGTCGGCCGCCGCCACCGGGGGCAGGTCGCGGACCCCGAGCGCCGCCGCCACCACGGCCGGCACCTGTGCCGGGTCCCGCACCGCCGCCAGCTCCGCCAGCCACACCCCGTCCTCGAACCGGTCCGCG
>Ga0209169_10001745_pt1 | contig 13225 bp, 10 predicted proteins | sample HubBroMetageWRM4_FD_188346 | JGI IMG/M metagenome (GOLD analysis project Ga0209169, IMG submission 188346) | Warmed soil microbial communities from the Hubbard Brook experimental Forest, New Hampshire - Hubbard Brook CCASE Soil Metagenome WRM 4... | ecosystem: Environmental > Terrestrial > Soil...
ATGTCAGGCGGGGGCGCTGGGCGGGCAGCGGCGCTGGAACGACGCTACCGGCGCTTGCTGCGCTGCTGCCCGCCCAGCCATCGCGAGGTCTACCGGGAGGAGATGCTCGGCGTGCTGCTGGCCACCGCCCGGCCCGGGCAGCGCACGCCGGGGGCGGCGCAGACGGTGAACCTGGTCGCCTGCGGGCTGGCGATCCGGGCACGCCGGGCCCTCAGCCGGCTGGCCGGCGACCCCTGGCAGGACGCCCTGGCCGTGGTGAGCCTGATCGCCCCGGTGCTGATGCTCATCATCGCGGCCCTGGACTTCGCCGTGACGGTCCGGCAACCCTGGGCGGAGTATCACGGCCTCCCGCCCGCGGCGGTGATGACCGGCTGGCTGGCTGTGGTGCTGCTGGGGCTGACCGGCCGGCGGCGGACAGCCGCGGCGATCGCGTCCGTCCTGCTGGCGCTGGCGCTACTGAACCTGCTGGTCGATGTCACGCAGCTGAGCGGTGCCGGGTCCGCCGGGCTTCCCGGGTACCTGATCGAGGCCGGTCCCGTGGCTCCTGTCGTCATGGCCAGCCTGGCGGCTTGCTCGCTTGCCTTTTCCGCCGGCCCGCGGCGAGGCCTGGCGGTCGCGGGGAGGCGGCGGGCCTGCCTCATGATCGCGGGCCTGTCCGGGGGCTTGGGGTTCCCTGCGATCGTTGAGCTGGTGAGCCCCTCCGCGTCATTGCCAGCTCCTGCCTTCAGCATCATTGGCGTCCTGGCGATCGCGGGCGCAGTCGTCGTCACGCAGCTACGCAGCACCGTGGGCTGGCGGGTCGCGGTGCTGGTAGCGGCCGGGCTCTTGCTTGACCTGGCCAGCACCTATCCCCTGGGGGTGGGCGATTTGACCGCTATCGTGGTGCTCTTGCTCGGCAGCCTGCTCGGCGCCGTGCTCGTGTGGCCGGTGGCGATCGCATCCTGGCGGGGCCGGGTCAGGCGCGCATCGCGCGCGGGGTGACGGGCGGCCCGTCCCCGCCGCTCATGACCGGGACCTGGTCATGGGTCATCCGGAAATTCATCGTCGGTAAAGTCCACGACGAGACGAAGAGCGGCGCACCGAGGTCCGGTCACCGGCGTGTCGCCTGCCTGGTATCCGGCGCGAACGTGCGGAAGAACCTGAGAGGCGCGAGGTCCACGGTGCCTCGCCGCAGCTGGAGCAGCCGTCCTGCCCAGCATGGCCGCCCATGAGTACTGCTCAGGCGGACGCCCGCGAGCACCTATCGATGCAGGGGTAACAGGACACCCTCGCCCTTGAGCCTCGTGTGCTCTCGCTCGTCCTGACGGGCGGGCGCGACGTCCCGGCCTGCATAGCCGCCGCCCGTGTGCGCGCCGTCCCCGTGACTCGGCCCGGCCGGAACAGTACCGATGGGAACAGTACCGACGGGAACAGGCTCGGCCGCAGCAGCCGCCACCGAGGCGTGCGCAGCCGGCACGCCGTCCAGGTCGTGCACGTACTTCTTCCCCCGCAGCAGCGACGCGAACGCCGCGATCAGGCAGGCCGCGATCGCGAAGTCGAAGGCGATGTGCAGTCCGCTGGAGAACGGCCCGGAGATCAGCGACGGGAAGAACGAGTGACCGGTCAGGTAGGCCGCGTGACCCGCCGGCAGCTTGCTGAGGGCGGGACCGAGCAGCGTCCGGATCGGGTTGTAGCCGAGCAGCGCGGCGAACATGATCGACACCGGCGGCAGCGCGGCCAGCCGGGACGCGTCCGCGGCCGGAAGGCCCTGCGCGGTCAGGCCGTGGAACAGGCTTGACGGCAGCGAGGAGGCCAGCCCCAGGATGATCAGCGAGAAGAAGATGCCGATCGACAGCACCATCGCCGAGTTCTGGAACGTCGCGCTCATGCCCGCGCCGACACCGCGCCGCTCCGGTGGCAGGCTGTTCATGATGCCGGCCCGGTTCGGCGAGGCGAACAGGCCCATCCCGATGCCGTTGAGCAGCAGGATCCCGGCGAACTGCCAGTAGATGAAGTTGACAGGCAGCAGTTGCAGCAGAACGAACGAGAGTGCGGCCACCAGCATGCCGCCGGTCGCGAACGGCCGGGCGCCGAACCGGTCGGACAGCCAGCCGGACACCGGCCCGGCGATGAGGAAGCCGACGGTCAGCGGCAGCATCGCGATGCCCGCCCACAGCGGCGTGTTGCTGAAGCTATAGCCGTGTATTGGCAGGTAGATGCCCTGCAGCCAGATGATGAGGATGAACATCAGGCCGCCGCGGCCCAGCCCGGACAGCAGGCTGGCCAGGTTCCCGGCGGTGAACGGGCGGATCCGGAACAGCGCCAGCCGGAACATCGGCTCGGCGACGTGCGTCTCGATCATGCAGAAGACGGCAAGCACCGCGATCCCGCCGCAGATCAGGCTGAGCACGAACGGGCTGGTCCAGCCCATCGTGTGCCCGCCGTAGGGCTGGATGCCGTAGGTGATGCCGACCAGGACCGCGATCAGGCCAGCGGCGAACGTCAGGTTGCCCCACCAGTCGAGCGACGCCGGCCTGCGCACGCCAAGCTCACGAAGCTTCAGGTACGACCAGATGGTGCCGAGGACCCCGAACGGTACCGAGACAAGGAAGACGAAGCGCCAGTTGATCGGGCCGAGCAAGCCGCCGAGCACCAGCCCGACGAATGAGCCGGCGATCGCGGCCACCTGGTTCAGCCCGAGCGCCAGCCCGCGCTCGTTCGCGGGGAAGGCGTCGGTGAGGATCGCGCTGGAGTTGGCCAACAGCATGGCCCCGCCGACCCCCTGCAGCACCCGCATCCCGATCAGCCACCAGGCGGCGGCGGTGCCGTGTAGCCAGGTCACCGACAGCAGCACGGAGAAGACGGCGAAAAGCGCGAAGCCGAGGTTGAACATCCGCACCCGGCCGAACATGTCCCCGAGTCGCCCGAAGCTGACCACAAGCACCGCCGTGACGACCAGGTACCCCATGAGCAGCCACAGCAGCAGCGTGGTATTGCCCGGCTGCAGCGGGTTGACGCCGATCCCGCGGAAGATGTCCGGCAGCGCGATCAGCATGATCGACGAGTTGACCGTCGCCATCATCACGCCGAGCGTGGTGTTGGACAGGGCGATCCACTTGTACCGAGGCCCGACGGCCTGGTGTTCGCTACTGGCCTCTGGCCTGGTGTTGGGCTGCGCTGACGCGGCAGGCACGAGGACTCCTTCGCATGACGAGAACCCGGTGGCACTATTAGTTGTATAGTACAAACTAATTTTCTACGCAATCTGTTCCGCAAACCCGAAACTCCCGGGTCGCAGGCGCACCGGCCCGGCCGCCGACCCGTCCTCCGCCCAATGGCAGAAAAGGTTGGCTTCTCGGCATTGCTGCCATCGGCCGCAGCGGCCAGACTAAGCCCATGCGAACGGTGCTGGTCGTGGTCTTCGACGGGGTGCAGAGCCTTGACGTGACCGGCCCGCTTGAGGTGTTCGCCGGCGCCAACTCCTGGCAGGACCGGCGGACCGGCCGGCCAGCCGAATACGACCTCAGGACCGCGAGCCTGGGCGGCCGGACCGTAAGGACCTCCAGCGGCCTGCGCCTGCTGCCCGACGAGGACCTGCGCGATATCGACCATGCGCCGGACGTGCTGATCGTCCCCGGCGGCGAGGGCACCCGCCAGCCCGATCCGGAGCTCGTCGCGTGGCTGCGAGCGCACGGGCGTCAGGCCAAGCGACTGGTTTCGGTATGCACCGGCGCATTCCTGCTGGCCGAGGCCGGGCTGCTGGCCGGCAGGCGGGTGACAACCCACTGGGCCTACTGCGCCTCGCTGGCCGCCAGGTATCCCGAGCTCGACGTCGAACAGGACCCGATATTCGTCAGGGACGGGAACGTCGCGACCTCCGCAGGCGTCACCGCCGGGATGGACCTCACGCTGGCCCTGGTGGAGGACGACCTGGGCCGCGACGCGGCGCTCGAGATCGCCAGGCACCTGGTCGTGTTCTTGCGCCGCCCGGGTAACCAGGCCCAGTTCAGCGCCCAGCTGGCCGCGCAGGTGGCGAACCGGGAGCCGCTCCGCGACGTCCAGCAGTGGATCGCAGACCAGCCGGCCGCGGACCTCTCGGTCCGGGCGCTGGCCCGGCGGGCCAGCCTGTCACCGCGCCAGTTCGCCCGGGCCTTCGCGGCCGAGGTGGGCATGCCACCGGGACGTTACGTCGACCGGGTCCGGCTCGAGGCCGCCCGGCGCCAGCTGGAGGACACCACGGCCGGCGTCGAGCAGACCGCCCGCTGCTGCGGCTACGGCACGCCCGAGGCGATGCGCCGCGCCTTCATCCGCGGCCTGGGTGTCAGCCCGGGGGAGTACCGCCGCCGCTTCCGCCCCGCGGCTGCCACCAGCCCAAACCGAGACTAGGGAGAGTCATGCAGATTGCCATCCTGCTCTTCGACCGGTTCACCGCCCTCGACGCGATCGGCCCCTACCAGGTGCTCAGCGCGCTACCCGGCGCCGATGTGGTCTTCGCCGCCGAGCGTCCGGGTCCCATGGGCCTGGTCAGCGACGAGGAGGGCCGCCTGATTATCTCAGCGGAGGCCGCTCTTGCCGACGTCCCGCACCCGGACATCGTCGTGGTGCCCGGCGGCCCCGGCCAGGGCGACCAGATGGCGGACGGCCCCGTGCACGCCTGGCTCCGGGCCGCCGACCAGGCCAGCACGTGGACCACGTCGGTATGCACCGGCTCGCTGATCCTGGCCGCGGCCGGACTGCTGACCGGCCGCCGCGCCACCTCGCACTGGCTGGCCATCGACCAGCTGGCGAAGTTCGGCGCGACGCCGGTCGCCGAGCGGGTCGTCTTCGACGGCAAGTACGTCACCGCGGCCGGCGTCTCCTCCGGCATCGACATGGCCCTGGCCCTGGCCGGCCAGATCGCTGGCGACCAGGTCGCCCAGGCCATCCAGCTCGGCATCGAGTACGACCCCCAGCCCCCCTACGACGCCGGCTCCCCGGACCGCGCCCCCGCCGACCTGGTGACCGCCCTGCGCACCCGCAGCCGCTTCATCCTCACCGGCCACCGCGGCTAGTCGCATCGGGATAATGCGGGAAACGGGGCCAGATGCGGGAGCGCCTTTGTCACCGCCTCGATGATCGCCTCTGCTTTCGGCAGGTCGTCCAGGACGGTGTCCTGATCGATGTAAGTGGCCTGCCCGGGATATTCGGCTTCGTGACGTGTTACACGGATCCGGTCGACCGGCCGCAGGATGGCTCCCATCGACGTGCCGAATTGATCCTGCACCGCGTGCATGATGGCCAGGTGACCACCGGAGGTCGTGGCACGCAGTCCCTGAATTTGCAGGAGCGCGGACAAGGCTTTGCGGATGGCGTCGTAGATGGCCGCGTACGCGAGGTACGGGTCGCTGGCTGCCAGCAGCCGAGTGCTGGCTAGGTGCTGGCGAGCGGTCGCCAGCAGGCGGTCAGCGAGTTCAGCGTTGGCGGTCACCTGAGTGAGCTACCGACGCTCGATCATCCCGAGGATCTCTTCGCGCCCGCGAGCCCATCCGCTCATCACGCGGAGACCATGTCGTGTGGCCCGGGTATCCCGGGCAGCGGTACCAGGGGTCGGTTTCGCAGCTCGGCCAAGAACGGATCGTCGCCAGCGTCCCACCGGCTGTCAGACACTACGACGGTGTTGATATCGCGGCCCAGTCGGGCATGCGCACGGCCGACGGCGTCCTGAAGGTCATCACGATCGAGCCGGCCGATCACCAGCAGGTCGATATCGACGGGGGACGGGCCCGCTTCGCCGACAGATCGAGCGGCCCAGGAGCCGAAGATGGCGGCGCCGCTCACGCCGCCAAGCCCGGCCAACTCTTCACCGAGTACCTGCGCCGGACCAAGGGTGATCACCACGAGATCCCGCAATGCCTGGTAAAACGGTGCCTCACTGTTAACCCGCACAAGCTTGGTGCGACCGACCATGCGGGATCGGACTATCCCGGCCGCCTCCAGCCGTTTGACCTCGCGGGTCATCGTGCCGGTGTCTGTCCTGGCCACGCGTGCCAGCTCGGCGATCGAGTATTCGTCATCCCCGACGTAAACGCGTGCCAGTACGGCCGCGGTGATCCGCGACCGGAAGACCGGGAAAACCGCAGGAGCCGCCTCCCGCAAGTTCGCTGTCCTCTCACATAACCCTACGCTGTCATCTTGCCAGCATATGCTGGCGTAATGACAGTATAGCTGAACTCGTCCGGCAAGAAACTACAGCTCCGCGAACACGCCCTCACGCAGCGAGTAGTCGTACCGGTAGATCTCCCGGCCGTCTACGTAGGCGCGCTCCGCCCGGCTCATCACGTCCAGCGGGTCGCCGGACCAGATCACCACGTCGGCGTCCTTGCCAGGAGTCAGCGACCCGATCCGGTCGGCGCAGCCGATGATGGCAGCCGGGTTGATGGTCACCGCGCGCAGCGCCGTCACCGGGTCAAGGCCCTCCTTGACCGCCAGCGTGGCCTGGTGGATGAGGAAGTTGATCGGCACCACCGGGTGGTCGGTGGTGATGGCGATCGTCACCCCGGCCGCCGCGAGCCGCCCGGGGTTGGCCAGCGACCTGTTGCGAAGCTCGACCTTGGACCGAGAGGTGAACAGCGGCCCGATCACCACAGGAATCCCCGCCGCCGCGATCTGGTCGGCCAGCAGGTACGCCTCGGTCCCATGGTCGATCACCAGGTCATAGCCGAACTCCCTGGCCATCCTCATCGCGGTCGCGATGTCGTCGGCCCGGTGGCAGTGCTGCCGCCACGGGATCTCCCGGCGCAGCACACGGCCGAGCGCCTCCAGCTTGAGATCGCGCTCGACCACGCCGCGCGCCGGTGAGCGATCGATTTCCGCCGCGGCATGCTTTGCCTGATAGTTCATAGCCGCCACGAACGCCCCGCGGATCACGGCCGCGATGCCGAGCCTGGTCGCGGGGGTTTCCTTCCGCTCCCCGTAGACCCGCTTGGGGTTCTCGCCGAGCGCGGACTTCATCCCGGCAGGCTCGCGCATCACCATTTCGTCCACGCTGCGGCCCCAGCACTTGATCGCCGCGGTCTGGCCGCCGATCGGGTTGCCGGAGCCCGGGTTGACGTTGACCGCGAGCACGCCGCCGGTGATGGCGTCGCGGAAGCCCAGGTCCGCCGGGTTGATCGCGTCGAGCGCCCGGACATGCGCGGTGACGGGATCGGTCAGCTCGTTGGTGTCCTGGCCGGCCCAGCCCTCGGCCTCCTCGTGCACCCCGGCGTGCGCGTGCGCGTCGATGAAGCCCGGCAGCACCCACTTTCCCGTGGCGTCCACCACCGTAACGCCATCGGGCACGGCGAAGCCGGGACCTTCCACCGCCACGATCTGACCATCGGCGAGCAGGACGGTCCCGCCCTCGATCGGCTCACCCTCGACCGGGATGACCCGGCCGCCAACGATCGCAGTGCTCGTCTCAGTCACGCTTCGCCTTTCGCGCAGCCGATCCAACAGACCCGCAACATCTTAGGCGCTAAGAAACCAACGGGCCGGAAAGACCTCCGTCGAGCTTCAGCCCAGGCCCTTGCTGATCGAGTTGGCCTCCTCGGCGGTCAGCTCGATGGCGGCGGCGGCGATGTTCTCCTCCGCGTGCGCAGGCGAGCCGGTGCCGGGAATCGGCAGCATCGCCGACGAGCTGCCGAGCAGCCAGGCCAGCGCGATCTGGAACTCGGTCGCGCCGTGCCGCTCGGCGGTGGCGGCAACCGGGACCCTCCCGCCGGCCTCCTGGATCGGCGCCCAGGGCAGGAACACCAGGTCCTCCTGCTCGCACAGGTCGACCATCGACTGCGACCGCCGGTCGGTCACGTTGTACCTGTTCTGCACCGACACGATCGGCACGATCCGCTGCGCCTCGCGGAGCTCGGCCTCGGTTACGTTGGAGACCCCGACGTGGCGGATCTTTCCCTCGTTCTTGAGCTCGGCGATCGCGCCGATCGATTCGGCCATCGGCACCCTGCGGTCGGGCGAGTGGAACTGGTACAGCGGTATCTGCTCCAGCCTCAGCCGCCGCAGGCTGCCCTCGCACACCTCGCGCAGGTGCTTGGGCTTCCCGTTGTTCTTCCAGCGGTTCCGGCCCGGCCGCACCAGGCCGCCCTTGGTCGCGATCACCAGGTCGTCCGGGTACGGGTACAGCGCCTCGGCGATCAGCTCCTCGCTGACGTTCGGCCCGTAGGAGTCGGCGGTGTCGATGAAGTTGACGCCGAGCTCTACCACCCGCCGCAGGGTCGCGATGGCCTGCGCCCTGTTCGGCGGCTCGCCCCAGATCCCGGGCCCGGTGATCCGCATGGCACCGAACCCGAGCCTGTTCACGGTCAGGTCTCCGCCGATGTCGATCGTGCCCGCCGCTGCGGCGGTCGGCTGCGCGTTCACGCCCGCACCTCCTCCAAGGTCAACGCCAGCCTCTCACGCGCCGCTGAGCCCATCGCACCGAGGGCCGCCGCACCCGAGGACCGCCGCAGCGACGGGGGGCCGAGCCTCAGCCGCTAGCCGGTCTGCACGATCACGTTCGGCTTGAAGTGCGCGGGCAGCGCGGGCGCCGGCCGCATATGCCAGCCGGAAAGCGGCTGAAGGACCTTGACCCGTTTCTCGCTGAATGCGACGGCCCGGCCGCCAGAGGCCTCGCACACCAGCTCAATTCCGTACTCGCCCGGAATGGTCTTGTCGGTCACCTCGATGAGGAGTTTTCCGCCATTGCGCATATAGACCGGTGTGCTCAGCATTCTTGAGAAGACCACCCGTACATCACCGGAAGCGGGGCAGCTGACGGTGACCGCGAGCTTCCCGCCGTCGTTCCAGGTCCATCCGGGCGAGACCTTTATCGAGGCCGTGGTCGACGCGTGCGCAGGCCCGCCGGCCAGCCACAGCGACGCGCCGGTCAGCACCGCGACCGCAAGTATGCGTTTCATATTCCCCCCGCTTGTTAATAGTCCTCAGCAGCTGATCTTAGCCCGGACCGCTTGCCGAAAGTGCTCAGACGCTGATCTTGGCCCGGGCGATGGCTATCTTGACCGCCGCGGACAGCGTTTCGATATCATACGCGCCGTAATGCCGCGTGCCGTTGACAAAGAATGTGGGCGTACCAGATACGCCGGATAGGTCGGCGGAATCCACGTCCTCGGCGATATGCGCCGCTCCGGCATGCCGCCGCAAATCGGCGGTGAATTGCTCGACATTGCACCCGAGCGACCCCGCGTACCCGATCAGGTCCCGCGCGGTCAGCGCGCCCTGATGGTCAAGCAGTACGTCGTGCATCTCCCAGAACGCACCCTGGCGCGCGGCCGCCTCGGAGCCCTCGGCCGCGAGCTGGGCGAGCGGATGCACGTCGTTCAGCGGCAGATGCCGCCACACGTACCGCAGGTCACCGAAATCACGCAGCAGCTCGCGCACCGCGGCCTCCGCAAGCCCGCAGTAAGGGCACTCGAAGTCCCCGTACTCGACGAGCGTGACCTTCGCCTTCTCCGGCCCGCGGATGTGATCCCTGCCGGGGTCCACCGGCACCGCCAGGTCGGTGATGACGTCGGCCGTGCCCAGCAGCGCCCGCAGCCGCGGCCGCGTCGGCAGCCGGTTCACCAGCCGGAACACGACCCAGGTCAGGCCGGACGCGAGCAGCGCGGCGGTCAGGATGCCGAGTTTGGCCTGCGCCAGCGACGTCCCGCTCAGCGCCAGCGACGCGATCAGCAGCGAGACGGTGAAGCCGATCCCGGCGACCGTTCCCGCGCCGGCCACCGCGCCCCAGCCGACAGGCGGCCGAAGTCGCCCGCCGCTGAGCCTGAAGACGAGCCACGCGGCGCCCGCCGTGCCGACCGGCTTCCCCACCAGGTAGCCGAACACGATGCCGAGCGTCACCGGCGAGCTGTAGGCCCGGGCCAGAAAGCTCCCGTTGATCGGGATCCCCGCGTTGGCCAGCGCGAACAGCGGCACGATGAGGTAGCTGGTCCACGGGTGGAAGATCTGCGCGAGCCGGTCGTTCGGCGAGATCGCGGTCCGCACCCCCTCGCGCGCGGACGCGGCAAGCTCCGCCGTGGGCTGCTCGCGGAACATCCGGAACGCCTCAGACGCCTGCTCGAGCGAGGTCCTGGTGGCCGGGTGGGCGTACGAGAGCAGCCCGAGCACCAGCCCGACAAGGACCGGATCCACCCCCGACTTGTAGAACGCCACCCAGGCGGCGATCCCGAGCAGCAGGTACACCTGCCCGTACCGGACGCCGCGCACGCTGATCGCCACCACCGCCGCGAGGATCCCGATCCCGAACGCCAGCGGCACCACCCGCACCCGCTCGCTGTACACGATCGCGATGATCGCGATCCCGGCCAGGTCGTCGACGACGGAGAAGGTGAGCAGGTAGGTCCGCACCCGGTCCGGCAGGCTGCGCCCGACCAGCGCGAGCGCGCCGAGCGCGAACGCGGTGTCGGTCGCCATCGATATGCCCCACGCGTGCTCGGTCGGCTGCCCGATGTTCGCGATCAGGTAGATCCCGATCGGCACGACCATCCCGCCGAGCCCGATCACCACAGGCAGCGCGAGCCTGCTGCGGATCCGCAGCTCGCCCATGTCCCACTCGCGCCGCGCCTCCAGCCCCACCACGAGGAAGAACAGCGCCATCAGCCCGGAGTTCACGAACTGCCGCAGGTCCGCGACTACGCTCGCGCTGCCCACCGCCGCAGACAGCCGGGTCGCCCACACCCGGTCATACGACGACACCGAGACGTTCGCCCACACCAGCGCCGCCACCGTGGCCCCCGCTAGCACCGACGCGCTCCCGGTCTCCGTCCGCAGGAACGAACGCAGCGGCGTCTGCATGTGCCGGGCCCATGCGGTCCGGCCGGAGAACGCAGACGGTGACTCGGTCACAGCAGCCTCACAGCCGCATGGTACTCACCTGTAAGTTCAAAAGACTTTTTATCCCGAACGAGCCGTGGTGCCCCCACCCGCCAAGCTCGCCACCCCGCATTGCTCGCGTCGGCAACCTAGAGCACGATATGACGGTGAGGTGACCGTGAGCCGCCGCGTGGCCCTGCTGATCGCCACCTACTCCTACCAGGATCCCGAGCTCAGCCAGCTGATCTCGCCCGCGCATGACGCGGAAGCGCTGGCCGCGGTGCTGAAGGACCCGGACATCGCCGGCTTCGAGGTCACCACGCTGGTCAACCAGCCGCACCACCTGGTGGGCCAGGCCCTGGGCGACTTCTACGCCCGCCGCCGCGGCGAGGACCTGGCCCTGGTCTACTTCACCGGCCACGGCCTGAAGGACGAAGAGGGCGACCTGTACTTCGCCATGACCGACACCAGGCGCGACAGCCTGCTGTTCACCGCCCTGTCCGCCGATCACGTCAACCGCGCGATGGATACCTCCCCGTCCCGCCAGAAGGTCCTGGTCCTCGACTGCTGCTACAGCGGCGCCTTTCCCCCCGGCCGTACCGCGAAGGCCGACACGCAGGTCAACGCCCTGGAGCGGTTCCGAGGCCGCGGCCGCGTGGTGCTGACCGCCTCGGATTCCACCCAGTACGCCTTCGAGGGCAGCCACCTGACGGGCCAGGGCGAGCCATCCGTCTTCACCCGCCATTTCGTAGCCGGCCTGCGAACCGGCCAGGCCGACCTGGACAACGACGGCGACATCACCCTCGACGAGCTCTACGCCTACGTCTACGACCGGGTCACCGCGGAAATCCCCCGCCAGCGCCCTAAGAAACTGGCCAACGTCGAAGGCACCATCGTCCTCGCCAGGAACATCCACTGGACCCCTTTGACCCCTTCGACCCCTTCAGCCCCTTCGACCCCTTCAGCCCCTTCGACGCCGCCGCGATCCGCCCCCGCCCGCCCGGCTGCGCGGGCGCCGCGGGCCAGACCAGCTGTCCCGCTGGAGTTTCCCTTCGAATGCCCGGTGCACAGCATGCGCGGACGGTGGCTCGCCACCGCCCGCGGGCCCGGGCAGGCGGACAACGAGGTGTGGCTGTGGGACCTCAAGAGTCGGCAGCTCCGGCACGTTCTCACCCATGACCGCCGCGTCAACACCGTCAGCCTCAACCCAGCAGGTACCAGCCTCCGAACCAGCTGCAAAGAAGGCGGCACGCTGCAGTTGTGGGACACGGAGAGCGGTGAGCTACGGCACATCCTCGCACGCGGTTACGCCGTATGGTCCTCGGATTTCAGTCCTGACGGCACCTGCCTCGCGGCCTGCGGCAAGGATGACCGGATGTTGCGGCTGTGGGACGTGGCGAGCGGTGAGCTCCGGCATGCTCTCGCCCACCCCCGCCCCGTCCGGTCATTGCGGTTCAGCCCCGACGGCAGCTGGATCGCCGCCACCGGCGAGAAAGACGACACGGTGCGGGTCTGGGACGTGGCCAGCGGCCGGTCCGTGAGCACCCTCGTCCAGGACCAGCCCATCGGATGGTGCTCGTTCAGCCCGGACCGGCGCTGGCTGACCATCGCAGTGGCCAGCGAGGCGCCGCAGCTGTGGGATGCCTCCGCCGGCCGCCCCGCCACGGCCCACTTCCGTGATGGCCCCACGACCTGGCCGGACTTCAGCCCGGACGGCCGGCGGCTGGCCACCACGAGTCCCGTCTCCGGACCGCTGGGCGTCTGGGTCTGGAACGTCGCAACCGGGGTGCACATGCAAACCGTGCGCGCCGGGGAACGCATCTGGGAGGTCACATTCAGCCCGAAGGCCGACCTGCTGGCTACCGGAACCTCCGACGGGAACAGCCCCGTCGTCTGTGATGTGGCCACCGGCCAGCCCAGATACAGCCTTGGCCACCCCGCGGAGGTCCTGCACGTCACGTTCAGCCCGGACGGAGGCACGCTGGCGGCCGGATGTCACGCCGAGGGCTCGGTGCCCCTGTGGGACGCAGCCACCGGGCGCCACCTGCACACCCTGGCATGCGGAGCCGCCAGCAGGCTGGTGACCTTTGCGTTCAGCCCGGACGGGCGCCTGCTCAGCACCAGGTCGTGGCCCGAGGAGAAGGCCCTGGTCTGGGACGTGGCCACCGGCCAGCCCCGGCATACCTTCCCGCACCGCGGCCTCCTCATGGCCCACTTCAGCGAGGACAGCCGCCGGCTGACCACGAGGGGCAAGGACACATCGATCGTCTGGGAGCTGTAAGCCGCGCCGCGAAGCGTTTAGACCGCGGCGTCGCGCGGGCATACCCGGCGCGGGCTCGGCACCGATCCCGGATGGAGGCACGGATGGCCCTGATGTTCCTCAACGGCGACGGGCTGCGCGGCGGTCGCG
>Ga0209169_10001746_pt1 | contig 13225 bp, 8 predicted proteins | sample HubBroMetageWRM4_FD_188346 | JGI IMG/M metagenome (GOLD analysis project Ga0209169, IMG submission 188346) | Warmed soil microbial communities from the Hubbard Brook experimental Forest, New Hampshire - Hubbard Brook CCASE Soil Metagenome WRM 4... | ecosystem: Environmental > Terrestrial > Soil...
ACCCGCGACAGCTGCGCCTGCGAGTAGAAGCCGATTTGTCTTTGTCATTTCCCCAACGTCCTCCTGATAAATTTTACTGCACCGCACTTCGGGCGAATTACTGCCTGAAGACCGTTTAGACCTCGTGCCGAGAACCGTATGACGGCGATGTTGTGATGGATGATCGCCGGCTGCGGATCTGAGCTCGTCCGGGCTGAAGCGAGCACGTTAGCCTCGGACGTTTTGACGGCGTTCCCCACCTTACGCCTGTGGGAAATTGGCCGCCAGAGAAACTTTCGTTAGCGACTGTCAAAATCTTGTTTTCCCGAGGGGTGGGCGCCATACGGGAACCGCTGCACCTCGCCGAACGGTAGTCGCTGGCATGCCTCGCTTGTCCTGCTTATCGAACTGTCTAGCGTCGCTGTCAAAGTCGACCCCATGGTCGGTTATACGTGCCAAACGCGACTTCGGATTTGAAAACTTTCAACTTCTGGCTGAGTGAAAGTCTGCCTTGGGGAGGGGGGACCTTGGTCAAACTATGCGCCCGTAGAAGGCGATTCGACAACGGAAATTTTGGATTGGCGAGCGACGCGCGGCAGTCGGAACTGATAGGTGCCATGGTTGAACTCTGGCGACACTGGTATTTCGTCGAGGAACACACAGCGACTTGGATGTCGAAGCTTTAGACTTGTTTCAGGGAAATGCGTGAGCAATCCGGACGGGGCTTAGGGCGACAAGCACGGCTGGGGCTGAAGACTCGCCCGCGGTGGCGAAGTTCCCAGTCGTAGCGATATCAGGCGTGGCGGTGATAATATAGGTGCGCTGCGCGAATCAGCGGCGCGGCGTCTGCGGTGGGAGTAGCTCAGCTGGTAGAGCGTCGGTCTGTGGCACCGAATGTCGCGGGTTCAATCCCCGTCTCCCACCCCAATTTTCCAAACATAAAAAATCCACTTTTAGCAACGTTGAAAGCGCTGGCGGGAACACTCGGACCGTCCACGCCAAGCTTGCGGCGTTACTTGCTGGCGGTCTGTTTCAGCAGGATCACGTCGCTGTCGTTGTGCAGGCGGATGAAGCCCAGCCGGTCGTTTTTGGGTGACCAGTGGAAGTCGATGATCGGATCGGGACCGAACGGCGTAACCACGTGTCCGGGAGAACCGTCGACTGGCGAAGCATACAGGGCGTACAAACCTTTTTCGCGGAAGGGATAGCCGATGTATTTGCCGTCCCTCGAATAGCGAATTTCTCCGCGCGCGCCTGCGTGGCGTTCTAGCGTGCGGATCGTCTTGAACGTCTCCGCGTCCAGAATCTGAATCACTACTTTCTCGCCACCTCGAGCTTCGGCCTGATAGGCGATGAATTTGCCGTCAGGCGAATAGTTGATACAGCCACAGGCGAGCGCATCATCGGAGATCGGCGTGGGTGTTCCGCCGTCGACAGAAACACGCTCGGCAATATTCTTGTTGTTCACGGTGGCTTCGTACATCAGCCATTTGCCATCGGGCGAGCACATCGCCGGAGTTTCAAGATCTCCCGTCGTGATTTGCTTGATGTTTCCGCCCTGCGCATCCATGCGCCAGATATTCATCTTCGGTTTTCCATCGCGCAGCGCTGAGCCAAAGAAGATGTACTTTCCGTCGGCACACGACACCGGGCTGACCGAGGCGAAATTGTCGTTGAGCAACGGCACTCGATTCGAACCGTCTGCATTCATTCGGTAAATTTTGTTTTCGAGTGTGATGAGCAAGTTGCCGTCGGGAGTCCAGTTGAAGTCCCACGCTATCGGGCGTTCGCTAACGATACTGGGTGTGCCCAACTCCTTTTCGGTATAGGGCGCGATACTCAGCGTTCCCGTTGACCGCGTCTGCACCACCGCTGCCACTTTCCCATCGGCCGACAGCGAGAGCGAACGATAGTTGTTCGTATCGTTTGTGATTTGCCGCAGCTTACCGCCGGAAGAGGAAAGGTAGCTGAGCTGATAGCGATTGAAGTTGCTGTCGGGACCAGTTCCCAACACTGCGAGGCCCCGCCCATCCGGGAGCCACGCGAGGTTCCAGGGAAGTTGCGGGATTCCGGCGAGGGTGGAGCGCTGGCCGCTGGCCGCGTCGAAGCTAAAAATCTGACCCAGTGCCTCGACGGTCGACCCCGAATCCTGGATGCTGACCGCGATGGTTTTGCCATCGGGCGACCAACTTGTGTCCCACCCGCTTGGGCCGATAGACGCCTGGCTCACTGCCTTCTCATCAGTGCCGTCAGCGGCCGCGGTCATTACGTGTCCTTCGCCCTTGCGAAAATCCGTTCGAAGAAAAGAAAAGCGATCCCCCGCGGGATTGAAACTGATGTTCGAGTTGAGGTCCTTCAATATGCGCTGAGGAGTTCCGCCGAGTACGGGCGCGCGATATAAGCCGTTGATGTTGTGCTCCTCCCTTTCGGCGCGGACGAAGAAGATGTAGTTGCCATCCGGCGAAAAGTGAAGCGCATGATAGATGTCGTCGGTGGGCGGAATCACTTGCGTATCGCTGTTGTTCGCGACATTGCGCAGCCACAGGCTCTGCTGTCCGGCGTCTGACTGCACGTTGAGAACATATTTCCCGTCCGGCGAAATCGACGCGAGGGCCGCTTTGCCGGTCGTCGTCATGGGCGCGATGGAGAAGCTCTCGAACGCAGCCGATTCCTTGGGCGCGAAGAATTTGTAGGCGCCGTAGAGCGCAGCCAGAACCAATACAACGAGCACGACGGAGACGAGGCTGACTCCAACTTTGTGCTGACCGGCAACCTGCAAAACGGTTGAACTTGAAGCAGTGGGCACAGTCGCCGATGGCGCCGGGACGGTAGCAGCGCTCACGGCGGAGCGCGAAGCGGAACTGGCCGCGACGGAACCCGATGAGTCGGAATCTGTGAGAGCGCGGCCGGAATCAGCCTGGCGGCGCAAACGCTTCAGGTCGGCACGTAGCTCAGCGGCCACCTGATAACGCAGGTCGCAATCCTTCTCCAAAGCTTTGAGGATGATCTCTTCGAATTTCGGCGGGACGGATTCGCTTACGTGCCCGAACGGCGCAGGCGCCCGATTTAAGATTGCTTCGGAGATCACGCCGGACGTCCCGCCGCGGAATGGCAGCGTGCCGGTCAGCATCTCGTACATCACGATGCCGAACGAAAAGAGATCGCTGCGACCGTCGAGATCATCGCCGCGCACTTGCTCGGGGGACATATAGGCGACTGTGCCTACAGTGCTCCCTGGATTGGTGAACATGTCGTCAGACGTCAGCGTCGCGTGCCCCGCGCCGGCAAGTTCCCTGCCTGAACGAGCGCCGGCACCGACGAGCTTCGCGAGTCCGAAATCGAGAATCTTGGCGTGGCCGCGCTTTGTGACGAAAAGATTCGCTGGCTTGATATCGCGATGGATGATGCCTTGTGAATGCGCCGCGTCCAAAGCATCGGCGATTTCGATCGATAGGTTCAAGACTTGATCGAACGGCATTGGCGTGCTGGCGATGCGGTCCCTCAACGTCTGGCCTTCCAGCAATTCCATCACGATGAAGTGGCGACCGTCCTGCTCGCCGATTTCGTGGATCACGCAAATATTCGGATGGTTCAGCGCCGAGGCTGCGCGTGCTTCGCGCTGAAAGCGCTCGTATGCGTTGGAGGCGTCGTTGGAAGTCTCGGGCAGGAATTTCAGCGCTACACGCCGACCGAGTGTTAGATCTTCGGCTTCATAGACAACGCCCATTCCGCCAACGCCGAGTTGGGACAGAATTTTGTAATGTGAAAAGGTCTGGCCTGTCAGGCCGGCTGGGTCGTTCGCCATCGGCAGATGGTATGTGCGCAGAGGGACGCGAGTCAATGCGCAGCATCCGTCGGACGCTTCCTCGCAATGCGACGGCGAATTTGAATCGAAATTAGGAAGTAATCGGCGGACATCAACCCGCGGAGTTCCTACACAATCTGTGCTGCGGTTCTACTCCAGCGACTGTATGGCAGAGCGCCTCTGCTGCGACTATAACGGCGGAGTGACGAATGATGGAGGAGGGCGTGATGGCGCGTTATGGCAAGGCTGCAGGCAAAAGCGTAGAGAGCGCGGTGCGGCGCGAGAAGAAAGGGACACTCAAGTCTGGAAAAGGCGGTAAGGGTGGAAAGGTGAAGAGCCGAAAGCAGGCCATCGCCATTGGATTGTCAGAGGCTCGCAAGAAGGGCGCCAAGGTGCCACGCAAGAAATCGTCGTAATCAAGTCCGACTCCGGATGCTCATCCGTTCGTTTTACATCGTGGAGGAATGACGCTCTGTACCGCAGCTTAAGCTCCGGCAGTAAGTCCTGGAGAGAGAGGCCCAAATGAACACAAAACGAGCACGAGCGCGACGAACGAAACAGAATCCGACCCGGCAGCGCAGCGAAGTGACGAATGAATCGGGTCGCGTGAAAAATCCAGCGACGCGGGACCTGCCACCGAACGAAAAGGTCGACAAGTATCCAGACGAACTCTACGGCGACACCGAGATTCCATCCCGCGCCTAACGGCCTCAATTCCGGGCGTTTAAGCCAATCAAATGTAAACCGTTTTCAACACTCGCCCCCCGCATAAGGGGAGAGTGTTTTTTTGCCCGCAAAATGTAACTCCGTTCGGCAGGAATATCGCCCGATGCATGCGATACTTTATGTCCGATTGTGGAGGAACCTAGGCCATTGTCCAGCCCAGTGGAAGTGCAAACCCGCGGAATTCTGTTTGACCTGGACGGAGTTTTGGTCGATTCGACGCCAGCCGTGGCGCGATGTTGGTCGCGGTGGGCGGTTCAGTACGGATTCGACGCGGATGAGGTCGTTCGCCAGGCGCACGGTCGCCCCAGCATTGTCACTCTACGAGAGTTGATGCCGAACGGCGACTACGACGAAGAAAATCGAAAAATGGAAGAGTGGGAGATCGCCGACACCGAGGGCGTCGTCCCGTTGCCGGGCGTACTCGATCTGCTGCACGCGCTTCCGCCACAGCAGTGGGCCATTGTGACATCTTGCACGCGCCCCCTCGCCGACGTCCGGATTCGTGTCGCCGGGCTGCCTTGGCCGAAACAACTGGTCACCTCGGGGGACGTCCAGCGATTCAAGCCTGATCCGGATCCTTATTTGAAGGGTGCTGAGCTGCTCGGGCTGCCACCTGCCGATTGTGTTGTTGTTGAGGACGCGCCGGCTGGGATTCGCGCTGGCCGCGCGGCAGGATCGCGTGTTTTGGCGCTGCGTACAACCGAGGTCGATAAATTGCTCACTGCCGCCGGTGCAACCTGGATCGTGGATGACCTCTCGAAGGCGGCCTTAGGTCCGATTCGCGCAGGTAACCCTATGGATTTCTCACTCCGGACGTAAACATAACGACACGCGGATATTTTATCGGACTCTTCGTTTGTCACGTTTCCCTCCCTGCCACCACAAAGCTACGTAATCAACTCGCGCCAGCCGGTCAGGTCTTTGCTGGCGGCAAGTACTAGTCCCAGACACACTAGATGGGTCCAGGCGGGCTCTTGGTCGGCCCTCTTCAGGCGTCTCACCGCACGAACAGATTTCGACGGAGATAGCGAAATTCATGGGTACCACACCACAAGCGCCCGCGACTCAGCGAAGTATTCAGACTGCGCAACTGATCACCGCAATGCTCAAGTCGGGCAGTCACGTCAGCGATTTGATTTTTTCCCCGGGCCGCGCGCCGCAGATCGAAGTGAGCGGCGAATTGGTAGAGCTGAAATTCAAGGGTCTGGAAATGCTCACCGCCGAGGATACGAAACTGATTGCGTACGACCTCATCGGCAAAAACGATCATCCGATCCGCAAGCTCGAGCAGGATGGCTCAGCGGACCTTTCATACGGATTACCAGGTGTGGCACGCTTCCGCGTCAACGTCTTCCGCCAGCGCGGGACTTACGCGATCGTCATGCGCGTCATCCCGATGGACATCCCGGGATTCGAAAAACTGAATTTGCCGCCGGTGCTGCAAGAGATCGTCGATTTGCGAAACGGCATCGTGCTCGTGACCGGACCGACCGGTTCGGGTAAGTCTTCGACCCTCGCAGCAATTCTCGACAAGATGAACTCGGACAAGGCATTTCACATCCTGACGATCGAGGATCCGATCGAGTTTCTGCACAAACACAAGAAGGCGACGATTCATCAACGCGAATTGCATAGCGACACTCCGACGTTCGGCCTCGCTCTGCGCGCCGCATTACGACAGGCTCCCAAGGTGATCCTGGTCGGCGAAATGCGCGACCGTGAGACCATCGAGATTGCATTGGAAGCAGCCGAGACGGGCCACCTCGTCATGTCCACGTTGCACACCATCGACGCTTCGAAAACGGTCGAGCGCATCATCGGTGTATTTCCCTTGGCGGACCAGCAATCGGTTCGCACGCGACTCGCGAAGGCGTTTCGGTTCATCATTTCGCAGCGTCTCCTCCCGAAAAAAGACGGGAAGGGGCGCGTTGCGGCGGTCGAGATTTTGAAAGCGACGATGCGAACGCGCGACTACGTGGAAAAGGGCGAGGGTGAAGGCAAGACGCTGCTCGATGCCATGCGCGACGGCGACACCGAAGGAATGCAACATTTCGACGGCGTCATCGAGAAGATGATTCGAACTGGCGTGGTGGATTTCGAGACCGGGTTGCAGTTCGCGACCAACGCCGGAAACATGCGGCTGGAACTGGCGGATTATCTCGAGAATCCGAATTCCGGTGCGAAGCCACGCGTGAGGCAAGAACGGTTGACGGAAATTGAAGTTGAACCGTAAGAACCGCAAGACTTGCGTTCTGTCGGCGCCTGTCTCTTCGAAGATCTGATCCAGAAATCGCGCACGCGCGCGACAATCCATCCTACAATTTCGGGTTCATGCTCGGACTCGACGACGCTTATGTGCTGCGCACTCTGCGCGTGCTCGAAATTTCCCTGATCGTTGCCGCGATCCTGGGAATTGTCGCAGTCGTGTTTCCGAATCTGCTCGGCCGATGGTTTGCCGCGTGCGAGTCGACATTGTCGCGATTTGCGGAAACCCGCGGCCGCGCCGTCGCAGCGATTTTTGTTTTTGTAATTGTGGCGCGCTTGCTGGCACTTCCCTTCCTGCACGTTCCTTTCCCGGGGATCCACGATGAATTCAGCTATCTGCTGATGGGAGATACGTTCGCGCACGGGCGGCTCGCGAATCCGACGCATCCGATGTGGATCAGCTTCGAAACGTTTCATGTGAACTGGCATCCCGCGTATGCGTCGATGTATCCACCGGGCCAGGGCTTGGCGCTCGCGATCGGCGAGTTACTCGGCAATCCATGGTTTGGCGTGGTGCTGAGCGTCGCGGCGATGTGCGCCACGGTCACTTGGATGCTGCAGGCCTGGCTGCCTTCTCGATGGGCGTTGCTAGGTGGCGCGATGGTAGCGCTGAAATTAGGAGCCGCGAGCTACTGGATCAACAGTTATTGGGGGGGTGCCGTCGCGGCAACTGGCGGTGCGCTTGCCCTCGGGGCGATGGCCCGCATCGCGCGACGCGCCCGCTTGCGTGACGCGTTGTGGTTCGCACTTGGCCTCGCGATCTTGGCGAACAGCCGGCCGTACGAAGGATTTCTGTTTTGTGCGCCGATTGCGATCTGGTTTTTGTGGTGGCTCGTGGGAAAGACGAAAACGCGCGACGCGGCGACCGTTCGATTCGGACGAGTGGCCGTGCCCGTAACAATTGGCCTCGTCTTCGTTGCAGGGTGGATGGGCTACTACAATTTCCGGCTCACCGGGAATCCGCTGCTGCTGCCGCACGTGCTGAACACGCGAACGTATCACTCGGCGCAGCCATTTTTGTGGCAGGAGCCTCTGCCCGAACTGCACTACCACAATCAACAGTTCGAAGATTTTTACAACGACTGGGAGCGCGAAAATTATCATCGCGGTTTCTCTGATGCTGCTCGCGTAACGTGGGAAAAGATTTTTCGCGGCACCCTCAGCTATTTCTGGATGGGACTATTGCTCGTCCTGCCTGGAGTTCCCTACGCGCTCCGCGATCGAAAGATGCGGCTTCCCCTCGTCGTACTCGCGACGGTCCTGATCGGCGTATTCATCGTCGTATGGTCAGCCGCCCACTACGCCGCCCCAATCACGGGCGTGCTCTTTTTGTTGATCGTACAAGCGGTGCGCCATTTGCGAAGGATGCGGTGGAGAGGCCGTCCACTGGGCATCGCGCTGTCTCGCGCGCTGGTGCTCTGTCTGGTGATCGACACAGGCGTTCTCGTTGCGCGCGGCATCTGCGACCCGTTGTTCTGGCCCTGCGAAGGCGATCCAAGTCGCGCTGCAATTGAGAAAACGCTCGAACACACTCCCGGCAAGCACCTGATCATAGTGCGCTACACCGACGATCACAACATTCATGACGACTGGGTCTACAACGGCGCCGCGATCGATGGAGCAAAAGTCCTATGGGCGCGCGAACTCGATTCCGAACAAAACTCGAAGCTACTCGATTATTTCAAGGACCGCAAAATCTGGCTGGTCACCCCGGACACCGACAACACCTATCTGGAACCGTATACGCCACCCAAACAACTGACCGATGATCAGTGATGGATGACCGTAAATTACGTGCTTCAATCTCGCGACGCGACCATCAAATTGTTCAGGCCGAATTCGAAGCGCTGATGGATGAATTTCTGGAAGCCGATGCGTTGCAGCATGGCCTGCAAAACATCGACGGGGATGCGTTTCTGATGCTGATCGCTCTCCATCTCGGCGCTGATAAGGCCAGTGCCGCGCAACACTGCCAGAATCAGATCGACCGCGGACGCCGGCCAGGTGAGAATCAGGCTCCCGCCCGGTGCGAGAATGCGAAATGCCTCCCGCAGAACGGGCTCCGGCTCCGGCAAATGCTCGAGGACCGCAAGCATCACGACGTGATCAAACTGCGACGGCTCGAGTGGAAGCGGCGCCGTAATGTTCCCGCGAATGCGCCACCAGCGGCCGCGAACTCCGTCTTCGACCTGGTCGTCGATACCTACACCGTGTGAAATTTTGTCGCCGGCGTAATTGAGGAATGCCGCGTCGAGGCCGCAGCCGAGATCGCAAACGCGCGATCCGCTGCGAATGAAGGGATACGCAGCGCGGAACCTCATCCTGGCGATGAAATGGTCGAGGCTTGTGTACGCCATCTATTTTAAATCGTAGTCGCCGATGTACGTGCCGCGGCTGATGCCAAGCATGCTGAGGAAAAACGAAGCAAAAGTCACCTGAATTCCGAGAAATAACCACATCGACCAGAACAGCACCGCGCGAACCTGATGCAACGGACCGAATCCGCTGGAAACCCAATCCCAGACCACCCACGCGCATCCAAGAAACCCGATCAGAAAGAGTCCGCCTCCCAGCAACAAACCGGTTTCGAATCGGACATGAGTGAGCGCGCGTCGCAACGAAATATTCTTGCGATCGAACCGCTCTGCGTAACTGAAAACTTTCGCGAACGCGCCAATCGAAAGAATTTGCGCGCCGAGCAACGTAAACATGACTCCGAAGATCATCGTATGAATGTCGAGCGTGACGCGCGCCGTGATCATACGCGGTCCCGGCAGCAGCCAAAACACGAGCGCAAGACCAACGGCGACCAGCGTCGCTCCCGGAAGCAGGAAAAGCCAATTCGGCGCGTAGAGCAGCATGAAGCGCAGATGCCGCCAACCATCACGAAAACTGCGCAGATGCGGCGGACGTCCGCGCTTGTCGGGCCAAAGCGTGATCGGAATTTCAGTGACCTTCGCGCGCAACTGCGCAGCCTTAATCACAAACTCCGACGCAAACTCCATCCCCGTGCTTCGCAAATCCATCTGGTCGTAAATCGCGCGGGTGAATCCCCGCATGCCGCAATGGCTATCTCCGATGCCGGCATGAAAAAAGAGATTGAGCAGTCGCGAAAGGCCGGGATTGCCAATGTATTTGTGGTGCCACGGCATCGCCCCGCGTTTGATCTCGCCGCGAAAGCGATTTCCCATCACGACGTCGTAGCCCTGCCGCCACATTTCGACGAAGCGCGGCACCTCGCCGAAGTCATAGCTGTCGTCCGCATCGCCCATGATGACGAACTGCCCGCGAGCGGCTGCAATTCCAGCCCGCAGAGCTGAGCCATAACCACGCGCAGGCACACTTACGACGCGTGCGCCAAGTTTTTCGGCGATGTCGGTCGATCCGTCCGTCGAACCGTTGTCCGCAACGACAACCTCGCCGCGCAGTCCAGCGGACTTAAACGCGTCGAGCGCCTTTCCGACGCAAATCCCAATCGAATTGGCCTCGTTAAGGCACGGGATCACAACCGACACATCGACGGGCTTGTCCGCGGCCTCGAGCGACGATTGCGTCGTCGCAGATGTTCTGGTGGTTTCCGTCGTCAAATTTGATTCTCAGCCGGACCGAATGCAAGCATGATGAATTGCAGCTTTCCGTTGCATTTTCCGCGCTCGCCATTATCATGGCGCCTTCGCTGCGAGCCGGGCGGTCCCTTAACGCGCGGGGTTTACTCGCATCGACGCCCTGAGAGTCCATTGTCTAACATATCCGACGGCACAACGACCACTGCATCGCTTCAGACAGGTTCGACAGTCGCTCGCTCCGGTGGAGGACTGCTCAAGGTTCTCGGCATGTGGTTCGGAATCGCCGCGGCCGTCGGCAACACGATTGCCGCAGGCATCGTGCGTTCGCCCGGCGACATCGCGCAGTGGCTTCCCAACATTTATCTCTTCTTTGGAGTTTGGATCATCGGCGGACTCTACGCGCTTGTCGGCGCATCGTCGATGGCGGAACTCGGCGCGTCGATTCCGCGCAGCGGGGGCCAATACAATTTCTCGCGGCGTGCCATCGGCGATTACGCCGGCTTTATCGTCGGATGGAGCGACTGGCTCTCGACTTGTGGCACTGCCGCCGCTGTCGCCATCGTAATCGCGGAATACAGCGGCGCGTTGTTCACGCCGCTCGCGGGTCACGTTCAGTCCATCGCTGTCAGTGTGATCGCTGCATTCTTTCTTCTACAGTGGCGCGGCATAAAATGGGGCAGTAGCACGCAACTAGTCACCGCCGCGCTGAAAACAATCGCGTTCCTTGTCGTGGTGGTCGCTTGTTTCATGTTCGGAGGTCACGCGCACAACGCAACTCCGGCTCTTGCCGCCGGAACGACGGATGCGTCGGCATCCGTACCGGCCCTGCAATCGGGCTGGCCGCTCGCCATCGCGATCATGCTGGCACTGCAAGCTGTTCTTTACACCGTGGACGGATGGGACGGTGTTGTTTACTTCGGTGAAGAAGTGCGAAATCCGGGGCGCGATGTCCCTCGCGCAATTTTCGGAAGCGTATTTTCGATCATGGGGATCTACCTCCTGATCAACGCCGCCGTCCTGTACGTGCTTCCCCTCAGTCAAGTCGCGGGCAATACGTTTTCTCTCGGGACCGCGGCCCAACACATCTTTGGTCCTTACGGCGACTCGGTCATTCGCTCGATCATGCTGATCTCGCTGCTGTCCTGTATGAACGCCAACCAGCTTTTCTGTTCGCGAACTCTCTACGCGATGAGCTGCGACGGGCTCTTTTTCCGCCGGGCCGCAAAGGTGAACGCTGGAGGAACTCCCGCGTTCGCGCTTTTCCTGAGCACTCTTGTAGCGATCGTATTTGTTCTTTTCTCTTTCGAACGCGTCATCGCGATGTTGTCATTCTTCTTCGTCGCCAACTATACGCTTTCGTACGCATCGCTGTTCCTGCTGCGCCGAAAGGAACCGGCTATGCCCCGCCCGTATCGTGCGTGGGGATATCCCTACACGACGGGTATCGCGTTGGCGGGCTCAATCTTATTTCTGATCGGATCGATTGCGACCGACCGTCATAACGCGCCGCTGGCGCTGTTGATGCTCATTCTGAGCTATCCCATTTATCGCACGATAAAATTCGTCGCCTCGAACAGGGGTGTCGAGGCGTAAAAGGTCGAGCTCGGCAAAAACTGCCGGCGGGATTTCTGTGTTCGATCGTGGTTTCGATTTTTACTGAATTTTTTCGGCGATGCTCTTGCCTTGCAGGAACAGCAACAAGTAATCAGGTCCGCCCGTTTTCGAATCCGTCCCCGACATATTGAATCCGCCGAACGGGTGCGCGCCGACCATCGCTCCAGTGCACTTCCGATTCAGATAAAGATTACCGACGTGAAACGCCTCGCGCGCCTTTTCCAACTTATCCGAATTCTTCGAATAAACGCCACCGGTCAAACCAAACTCCGTGCCATTAGCAATTTCGAGTGCGTGATCGAAATCACGCGCCTTGATCACAGCCAGCACCGGCCCGAAAATTTCTTCCTGCGCGATGCGCGCCTTCGGATCGACATCCGCAATGACCGTCGCCTGCACGAAATAACCATCGCCAGGCGCGCGATCGCCACCAACTAACACGCGTCCTTCCTTCTTACCAACGTCGATATACCCGAGCACGGTCTCCAGCGCCGTCTTGCTCGCCACCGGCCCCATGTAATTCTTCGGATCTTCGCTCGGTCCGACAGTTACCTTCTTTGCGCGCTCGACCATCTTCTGCACAAACGTGTCGTAAACCTTCTCCGACACGATCGCGCGCGAACATGCCGAACACTTCTGCCCCTGATATCCGAACGCCGCCTGCGCGACGCCCTCCACCGCCGAATCGAGGTCCGCTTCTTCATCGACGATCGTCGCGTCCTTGCCACCCATTTCGAGCACGGTCCGCTTGATCCAGATCTGTCCGGGGGCCTTCTTCCCCGCCGCTTCACTAATGATGAGCCCGACTTCCTTTGACCCCGTGAAGGTGATAAATCGCGTCTTGGGATTCTTCACCAGCGCGTCGCCAACAATCTCGCCGGCGCCCGTCACCAGATTCAACGCGCCCTTCGGAATCCCCGCTTCGTACAAAATCTCGACCATCTTGGAAGCCACAACCGTCGCCTCTTCTGATGGCTTCAAAACGACCGTGTTTCCGGTGACCAACGCCGCCACCGTCATCCCCGTCGCAATCGCTGCCGGAAAATTCCAAGGTGGAATCGCAGCACCGACACCCAGCGGAATGTACACCATGAAGTTCTTCTCGCCCTTCATCGGCGTAACCGCCTGCGGCCCACCAAGCCTCAACATCTCGCGAGCATAAAACTCAAGGAAATCGATCGTCTCCGCGGTATCGCCGTCCGCTTCGGCCCAAGACTTGCCAACCTCGTAACAAATCCAAGCCGAAATTTCGAATTTGCGATCGCGAACA
>Ga0209169_10001747_pt1 | contig 13221 bp, 14 predicted proteins | sample HubBroMetageWRM4_FD_188346 | JGI IMG/M metagenome (GOLD analysis project Ga0209169, IMG submission 188346) | Warmed soil microbial communities from the Hubbard Brook experimental Forest, New Hampshire - Hubbard Brook CCASE Soil Metagenome WRM 4... | ecosystem: Environmental > Terrestrial > Soil...
CCAAGTATCCGCCTTCTTCGGGTAGAATGTCAACCCAAAGCGGAATACGCACCGCCAGGGATGCAGGTTCCATTGATTTTTCCTGGGGATCTGCGCTGTTGATCAGTGCAGCGCATTACCGAAGCTGGACTTCTTCGCAGATTTGCTTTTCAGAAACGGATTTCAGGCCCAGTTTTCAACCTTCAACCCTTGAACCCGGCTGAACTCCCGCACGTTGTTCGTCACCAGGGTCAATCCAAGGCAGCGGGCATGGGCAGCAATCAGCAGGTCATTCGCGCCGATCATGGTTCCGCGCTTCTTCAGGTCGGCGCGAATTACGGCATAGTCGCGAGCCGCGTCGCTGGGATAGTCCAGAACCGCGACATGCCGCAGATAGGCGTCAAGCGCCGCCTGGTCCTGGCGCCGCCGCGGCGAAACCTCGACGCCGTACATCAGCTCACATTTCGAAATCGCGGAGATGCAGACATCGGCGATCAAAACCCGCTGCAGCTTTTTGAGGACTTGCGCATTGCTGCGCTTCATGATGTACGACGAAGTATCCGTATCGAGCATGAACCGCGGCATTAAAGTGGGCGCTCCTGCACCGGCAGGTCCTCAACGCCATCCATGAACTCTTCCGACGCCACAGAATCCGAATCGAGATAGGCCGACCAATCCTTGGGCCGCGCCGAGAGAATCACCTCGTCACCCTGCCTGCGGATGAACACTTCGGGCGTCGAGAACTGAAACTCCTTCGGCAGCCGGACTGCCTGGCTCCGATTATTCATGAAGATCTTGGCTGTGCGCTGCATCGCAATCCTCCGGCTTCGGCATATACCAAAGTATATGCCAAGTCCGGTGAATTGAAAATTGCCGCTCACAACCGCTGGGTACCCCGGCCACTCGCAGCTTCATCGCGAATGGGTGTGAATGCACATCGGTTGGCATCGCGCAAGTTGGAACGAATACCAGCTCACCCGCGCTCAACCGCGAAGATTTGTCAGCCTATGCGGCAACGCCGCGCCGGAAAAACCTCGCTCAGGAGGCCTTTTGCCGCAGCTCCTGCTCGGCACGGAACCAGTCCTGCTCCGCACTTCCATGCTGGTACCCGCGCTGCGCCCAGTACTTGTGCGCCAGCCGCTCAATCTCTTCACGCGACGGCATCGTCGCCTCGCGCGACGGCATGGTCGCCACCGGAGCCATTTCGGCCTTTGTTTTCTTCACGGGAGCCTTGCGCGGTTTCGCGGCTGTCTCAGTCTTTTTCACTGTCTCAGCCTTCTTCACTTTATCTGCCATTTAAATTCTCCTCGGTTGGATTGGCCGCCAACGTATGGGGCATCAGCTTTAGTTTATAAGCACTCTTCCATCCGCGAAACTCAAATCAGCAAAAAGTACCACGTTACGCAACGAATGTCCCAATTTCGACTTCTCGAATCACTAACCACGAATCACTGTCTTTTCCTCAGATACGTCCCCGACCACCGGTCATGCCATGCCAGGTGATCCTCGTCAAAGATGGCCATCACCGCGCCCAGCCCCATCGGCGCGAGAGAAGCCACCGTCGCTCCCATCCGCATGCACCGCTGCGCGCGCGTTGGTTTTCTTCCGGCGAATGTGCCCATTTCCAGGCGCGCATATTTCATTCCCGGCGTGCCTCGCCCAAAAATGAAAAAGATCGCCAGATAAAACAAACCGATCCCCAACTCCGCAACTGCCGATCCCAGCTCAATCTCTCTCATCGCCGGCAGCACCCGCACATTCACCGCCGCCAGCAGCGCCGCCGCCAGAAAGGCCCCGGTGACCAGCGAAAAATCCACCATCGACGCCATTACGCGCCGGTTCAGTGGCGCAGGCTGCAACTCCACATCCTCGGCAGCGGTCTCCGCAAACTCCGCCCTGGCAGGCTCTGCCGCCGGGCTTGCAATCTCTTGCGGCGCCTCTTCTTCCAGCTCGATCCCCGACCACTTCGGTGCGGCCCAGGCTGCAGTTCCCGCCTCCGCCGCCGCGCCCGTTGCCGCCGGCTCGGTCGAAATCGTCCCCGGCTCCACTTCGAAGATGCTCAACTGCCCCTGCGCTTCCATCTCTGCCGCGTACGGACCCTCCGCGCGCCGCGGACGAATCTTGCGCGTGGCCACCAGCTCGCGCGGAAACTGAATCAGGTTGGCGTGAATCGGCAACGCCGGTTCCACCACGTCGACCCCTTCGGTGTCCAGCAAGCTGCGCACATCCGGACCGGCCTCACGCACGCTCCCTTGCGCAGCCTCAAGGGCCGAGGCTCCATGCGAGGCGCGCGCAGCCGCCGGCGCAGGTTCGCGCACCGGCATATCGGCGTCAAAGCGTACTTGGAACGACGGCTTCGAAGGCGCCGAAAGCCGCTCTGGCGCGGCCGGCGAAACCTGTGCGGGCGGAGTTCGTTTCCTGGCCGGCGCAGCCTTGCGCGCAACCGCGGTGGCCGGCGCTGGCGCTGATTCCGCAACAGCAGGCGTAAAGAATTCCTCCTCCCATGCCGGCGCAGGAGCGGCCGCGGCTTCCAGCCCGGCCAGCACTTGCTCGGCAACAGCCTGCGCCTGGAGCGCGGCCTTCGATGCAGCCTCCGCAGCGCGCACCGCGGCGCGCGCTTCCTCTGCCAGCATCTCGCTATAGCTCGGCGCCTTGGCATAGCGCGCCGCCACCCGCGCCGCGGCCTCGGCAGCGCGCGCGCTTGCCGTCTGCCGGCCATCGCCCTGCGCCTGCTGCTCATTGGCCGGAACCTTGCGTTCTCTGTGCTCGGCAACGCGGCGCGTCACTTCCTGCTTCCACGCGCCCGGCTCATCGATCTTCTGTGCGGATTGTCTCAACGCTCCAGTATCCCTTCCTGCGCGGCCCATGGGTTTCATGCGAAATCCGTCGCCGCTGTTGCTCACCGCGTGCCTGCCTGCTCCGGGAGCCTCGCACTCATTGCTCTCGAAACGGAATCGAAGATTGCGGAGAATTCGAGAGCCCACCCGGACTGCGAAATTGTTGCGGAATGGCCGACCGGTAAAATCAAACCGATTTTCACCTGCTGTCCGAGCTGTCCAGTGCGCGTCCCATTCAGTGTGGCTCCATTTTGCTATCCTGAGCCTTGCACCTGGTCTCGAATTTTGGATGCGCCCTCGTAATTTAGTATGTATCACGCTGCTGGCCCTCTGTCACCTGCAAGTTAGGGGACAGACGTTGACCAATGCGTTACCCCGGCCAGCGCAGCAATCACACGGCCCCGCCGCTGCCGCCAACGCCGATCCGCAGACTCCGTCTTCATCGCTTCCCGACGATCCCGGCCAGGAGTTTCTGCCTTCTGCCCAACCCGAGCCTCCTCCCTCCACGGGCGTTCCGGTTCTGATCCACGCCGATGAGCAGAACTGGGCCGGCAATGTCTGGACCGGCACCGGCAACGCCGAGTTCGACTATCGCCAATACATTCTCCGCGCCGACAAAGTCATCTACGATCGTTCCACCACCGAGGTGCAGGCCGAAGGCCACGTCCGCCTCACCGGCGGCCCCAACGATGTGCTCATCAACGCCGACCATGGCGACATGCTGCTCAACCTGCACACCGCGCGCTTCTACCAGGTCAGCGGCTCCCAGGGCGTGCGCTCGTCCGGCCGCACCGTCGTCTACTCCACCGCCAACCCTTTCCTGTTCTCCGGACGCGTCCTCATCCAAACCGGTGAAGGCCAGTACCGCATCATCGACGGCGCTATGACCAACTGCCGCCTGCCCAAGCCCGACTGGCAATTGCTCTCCAGATCCATTGCATTGAACAACGGCGAAGCCTCCACGCATAACACTGTCTTCCACTTTCTCGGAGTTCCGCTCTTTTATCTGCCCTACCTTCGCCATCCCACCGACGACACCGGCCGCGAAAGCGGCATTCTCATTCCCGTCCTCAGCAACTCCTCCATCAAAGGCTTCGTTGTCGGCGAGCAGGTCTACTGGGTCATCAATCGCAGCATGGACATGGTCCTCGGCTCGGAGTATTACTCCAAGCGCGGCTGGGCGCCCAACGGCGACTTCCGCTACAAAGGGCCCGGCCTCGACCACCTGGTCATCCGCTGGAATGCCCTGCTCGACCGCGGCGTGGAACAGCAGATCGGCGCGACCATCCCCACCGCTTCCGCACAGGCGAGCCCCACTTCGCAACAATCGCCTCACCCGCAGCCCGCCGACCTGATCCCCGGCCCCATCGGCTTTGAAATGGTGAACCAGGGCGGCGTCGATGTGGCTGCCGACGGCCGCAAGGATCTTTCCCCCGACACGCGCATCGCCGGCAACGTCGAATTCCTCTCCAGCTACGTCTACCGCCTGGTCTTCAACGACAATTACACCCAGGCCATCAGCTCTGAAGTCGCCAGCGATCTCTCCATCACCCACGCCCACAATGGCTACATCCCGTCCGTCTCGCTCGATCGCTTCCAGACCTTCGCCAGCGCCACCAACGGCGACGAGGCCAGGATCATCCATCTTCCCAATCTGCGCTACGACGTGCTCGACAAGCCGCTCGGCTCCTCGCCGCTCTACTGGCGCCTTGGCTCATCGCTCGATTACCTCAGCCGCTCCGAGCCCCAGTTCCACGCCCGCAACATCGGCCGCTTCGACCTCTATCCGCATCTCTCCCTGCCGCTCAACGCCGCCGGTTGGAGCTTTGTTCCCGAAGCCGCTTTTCGCGACACCTTCTACACCGGCAGCCAGATTCCCGATCTCACCGAGGCAAACGGCGGCACGCCCTCCATCAGCCACGACTCGCTCAATCGGTCCGACGTTGAGGCCTCCATCGACATTCGCCCACCCGCCCTCGAGCGCGACTTCACGCTGGGAAATTCGAACCGCGTTCTGCGCCATGTCATCGAACCGGAGCTGACCTATCGCTTCGTCGCCGGCATCGGCGCTCGCGAACAAAAAGTCCTGCTTGTCGACACCAACGACATCGCCACCGACACCAACGAAGCCGGCCTGTCGATCATGCAGCGCTTCTACCTGCGGCCAAATTCAACGTCCGATCAACCCTGCGCCGACTCCGAAGGCGATTCCAGTCCCGAGTCCTGCCCCGCCAGGCCCCGCGAGTGGGCCAGTTGGCAGATCGCGCAGAAATTCTTCTTCGATCCCAACTTCGGCGGCGCCATCATCCCCGGCCGCCGCAATGTCTTCGACTCCACCCTCGACCTCACCGGCGTGGCCTTCCTCACCGAGCCGCGCAACTTCTCTCCGCTCATCTCCCGCATGAGGTTTGAGGCCATTGACAATCTGCGCGTCGAGTGGGACCTCGACTTCGACCCCAAGAACGGCCGCCTGCAGTCGGACAACATCTTCGCCGGCTACAGTTGGGGCAACACCACCATCGGACTGGGCCACGCCATGCTCAACGCCGTCGACGAAAACAACGGAGCGGCCTCCACTATCCAGAGCCAGCAGTTGCAGCCCTTCGTCTCCATCGGCAAGCAAACCCGTGTCGGCTTCAACTTCGCCGCCAACGCCGGCTACGACTTCGTCCAGAACTCGCTCCAGTACGCCGGCGTCCAGGCCGTCTACAACTGGAACTGCTGCGGCCTCACCCTCGGCTATCGCCGCTTCGAGCTGGGCAGCATCCGCGACGAAACTCAGTACCTCTACAGCTTCACCCTCGCCAACTTCGGCTCCGTCGGCGACATCCGCCGCTCCACTTCCGTCTTCCGCGACCCCACCCTGCCGCCCGCCTACTAACCGATCCGGTCAATCCGCTGCGCTCAACTCACCGTCAGCAGCTCCTCGAAGAACCCGCCAATCCCGCGCTCCCGGTCGACAAAGTGAATCTCCAAAATCCAGTGCCGCTTCTGCCCCTTCTCATCGAGCGACCGCATCGGCAAACGGCTGTCCGGATGAACGTAGAGCGTCACCTTATCGCCGGCAATCTTTTCATGCGGAAATTGCCCGATCAGGTGCCCCGCAATCCGTCCGCCGAACTCCCATCCGAACTTCTGCGCAAGAGAGACCACATGTGCAAAAAACTGGTCGGCCGTGATCTCCGGAGTCTGGTGGAAGTATCGCCGCCCCTCCGCAAACGCCGCGCCGACATCGTCCCGCAGTTTGAGCTTCTGCGCATCGGTCCCGATCACGAACGTCCGCCCGAAATCCGCCTCGCAGTCCTCAAAGACCGGTCCGAGATCGAGAAAAAGAATGTCGTCCTCGCCGATTGTCAGGTCCGGTGGATTCTCGTCGTAGGGCGCAAGCGTGTTCCTGCCCGAGCGAACGATGCGCTTGTGCCAATACGTCGTAATGCCGTACATTTCTTTGGCCAGTGCGTAGATTTCTTCATTCAGCCGGCTCTCGCTGATGCCGGAACGAATCAGGCCCCGTTCCTCGATTGCGCGGAAAAGCCGCTCGGCTTTGTCCTGGGCCGCGCGAAGTTCTGTAACTCGTTGCTCTTCGGAAGCGTCTATTGGATGGGTGGATTCGGACAATGGGCTGCTCCTCACCCTATTTATAGAGCCCATGGGGGATTCAAGCCAAGATGGCCATTGATTGCAAACGGCAAGCGCGGGTGCTGACCGTGCTGGCGCTCCTCGCCGCCTGCTGGGTTCTGATTGCAGGCCAGGCAACCGCAAAAGCCCAGGACCCTCCCAGCATCGTCGGCACTTCGCCACTGTACAGTCTTGCGGATGCGACCGCATGGATCAATTCTCCCCCGTTGACCGCGAAAGAGCTCAAGGGCAAGGTCGTCCTCATCGATTTCTGGACCTACTCCTGCATCAACTGCCTGCGTGCTGTTCCCTATATCGAAGCCTGGGCCGAGAAATATAAGGACAGCGGTCTGGTCGTCATTGGCGTGCACTCCCCTGAATTCGATTTCGAAAAAGAGCTGCCCAACGTCCAGAAAGCCGTGCGCAAGTTCAAAATCACCTATCCCGTCGCGCTCGACAGCGATCACGCAATCTGGGATGCCTTCCACAATGAGTTCTGGCCGGCTCACTACTTTATCGACGCAACGGGCAAAGTCCGTTTCGAACACTTCGGCGAGGGAAATTACGACCAGTCCGAGCGCTGGATTCAGCAGCTCCTTGATGAACGGAACGGGAAGCCGATGCCCGCCGTCGATGTCAGCGTTCAAGCCCAGGGAATCGAAGCGGCGGCTGATATGAGCGACGTGCAATCGCCTGAAACCTACATCGGCTATGCCCGCGCCGAACACTTTGCTTCGCCCGGCGGAATCAAGCACGACGGGGAAAAAACTTACACCGCGCCCGCTCAGCCCCGTCTGAATGAATGGGGACTGGCCGGCCAATGGGTCGATCGCGAACAGCTCGCCGTTCTCAAATCGACAGGCGGAAAAATCGTCTTTCATTTCCATGCCCGCGACCTGCACCTTGTCCTCGGTCCAACGGCCGACGGCAAGCCGGTTCGATTCCGGGTAACGATTGACGGCCATGCGCCCGGCGACAATCATGGTGTGGACACCGACGCCGAGGGCAACGGCGTCGTAACCGACCACCGCCTCTATCAACTGGTGCGGCAAAAGGGCGCCGTCACCGACCACGTCTTCACCATCGAGTTCGAAGATCCGGGAGTGCAGGCCTTTTCATTCACCTTCGGATAAACGCGCCAGCGGGAGGAAATCATGATTCAAAATTCGGAAAACGATCCAGCGCAAATGACGCGTCGAAGTCTGATTGTCGCGGGCAGCGCCGCCATTGCGGCCATTGCTCTGAACCTTCGCAGGGGAATTCAACCGGTCGAGGCAAGGGGAAGCGCGCCCAAGGAAGTGAAGATCGTCCAGTTCTCCGACGCCGGCCAGCGCGGCGAAATCGTTACCCTCCCCGTCGTCATCAAAACGGATGCCGAGTGGAAGCAGCAGCTGTCCGCCAATTCGTTCGAAGTAGCGCGCCATGCGGGCACGGAACGCCCCTATTCCGGCGAATATTGGAACAATCACGACAAAGGCCTCTATCGCTGCATTTGCTGCGCCACGGCCCTGTTCAGCTCCGAGACCAAATTCGAGTCGGGCACCGGCTGGCCCAGCTTCTGGGAGCCCATTGCGAAGGAAAACGTGCGCGAGATCAGCGACTTTTCGCTCGGCATGACGCGCACCGCGGTCTCTTGCCGCCTCTGCGACGCGCATCTCGGCCATGTCTTCGACGACGGTCCCCGGCCAACCGGGCTTCGCTACTGCATGAACTCCCTGTCGCTCCATTTCGTTAAGTTCGCCTGACCTCAACGATTGAAAATGATGATTGAAAATAGAGGAATGGAAAATCCAGCCTTCCAGGAAATCGTCTCGGAAGTCCGCGCCTTCGCCGCGACCGCCGAGGACTTCACCGCGCTGCAGCAGTTCTGCGTCGGCATCATTTCCGAGCGCCTCTCCAATTACAACTGGGTAGGCTTCTACATGCTCGACCCCGCCGACGAGAACGTTCTCGTCCTCGGCCCCTTCCGCGGCGCGCCCACCGACCATGTGCGCATTCCGGTTTCAGAAGGTATCTGCGGCGCTGCGGTCGCTCAAGGTCAAACGGTGATTGTGGAAGATGTCTCCGCCGATCCGCGCTACCTTGCCTGCTCGCTCGAAACCCGCTCGGAGATCGTCGTGCCCATCCGCGCCAACGGAAAGATCGTCGGCGAAATCGATATCGACAGCCACGACCTCAATTCCTTCGGCGCGGATGATCGGAGCTTCCTCGAGGACTGCGCCCAGGTCCTCGGCCAATTCCTCGAAAAGTAATCTCACCTTTGCCGACCCCGAGGATGCGAAATCTCCCTGGCTCAATCTCGCCGCGGACTCGCTGGCTGGCTGATGCCCGCGAAGCGGGCGCTGACTTGCTGAACTTCAAAAAAAACTCGCTGCCGCACCATCTCAACGACCCAAAGCCAGGTTCACGAGCCGCCCGCAAAATAAAACCCGTAATGCTTGCCGCACGCCGGATTGAATAGTGCTCGACAATGCGGGCACCGGTAGTCGCTCGCCATGTATTCGTCGATCGTCATCTCATATCCGCAAGCGCCGCAAAGAACCGCAGCCTGGTTCCACTCCTCCCGCGGCCACACCTCGACCGGATGGCCCGTCAAAGCCTCGTGGCAATCCTTGCAGGCGTAATAAACGCCGCAGCATTTCATCTTGATCGCGATAATGTCGAGTTCGGTTCCATAGTGCAGGCAGCGCGTCCGCGCGTCCAGGTCGATTCCGCAAACTTCATGGTGCGAGAGCTTCATCCAAAACCAGACTACCGGAGCCAGGCCAGTTCAACCCGGCTACCGCCTGCCCGCCCAAAAACTTCGCGGGCCGAGCCTCAAAGCTGCGAAAAGTCCTTCAACCCCACCTGAATCAGCCGTTTCCCTCACCCAAACCCCGCGGAATCATTCCGTTTCGAATCCGCTGAATTCGTGGGCTCCGCGTTGCCTTTCGCCGCGCCGCGCGTCCACTCAATATCGCCTGTGCCGCTCATCGCTTCGCTGGCCGGCATCAAAGCCCGCTGGAGTATTCTTTTCCTAGAGGATCTTCAACTTGTCACGCATACATTTTTCGGCCTGCCTGCTCGCGCTCTTGCTCGCCGCCGGCTGCAAAGCCCAATCCACCACCCCGCAATCCGCGCAGCAGATCTCGCCCGAAGCCGCCCAGCTCAATCGCCGCATCGAGGTCATGGTCCGCGCCCAGTTTGGCGTCCCGCAGGACTACAACGTCGCCATCGGCCAGCGCAAGCCCAGCAACATCGGCGGCTATGACACGCTGCCCGTCACACTTTCCCGCGGCAGCAAATCCACCGTGGTCGATTTCCTCATCTCCAGCGACAACACCAAGCTCGCGCGCCTTGAAACCTTCGACCTCGACAAGGATCCCGTCTTCTCCATCGATGTTGCCGGCCGCCCCATCCGCGGCAATCCCGCGGCCAAAGTTACCGTCATCAACTTCGACGATCTCGAATGTCCCTACTGCGCACGCATGCACCGCTCGCTCTTCCCCGACACGCTTGCCCGCTACAAGGATCAGGTCCGCTTCATCTACAAGGACGACCCGCTCGAGCAGCTTCATCCATGGGCCATGCACGCCGCCGTCGACGCCAACTGCCTCGCCGCGCAAAGCCCCCAGGTCTACTGGACCTATGTCGATTACCTCCACGGCCACGGCCAGGAGATCAGCGGCCCCGATCGCGATACCGGCAAGAGTTTTGCTGCTCTCGACCGCGTCGCCCGTGAGGAAGCTACGCTTGGCAAGCTCGACCTTCCCAAACTCGATGCCTGCCTCGCCAAGCAGGATGAAACCCAGGTCCGCGCCTCCGCTGCCGAAGCCGATGCTCTGAAGATCGAAGGAACGCCGGCAATTTTTGTCGATGGCGAACGCGTCGACGGAGCAGTCCCCGAAGACCAGCTCTGGATCGTAATCGACCGCGCGCTGCGTGCCTCCGGCGAGCAGCCTCCCCCGCCGCCCACACTGCCGGCGGCTCCGGCTCCTGCGCCCGCGGCGCCGGGCTCGGGAAAGTAGGCCCCATGCGCACCTCTGCCCGTTTCAGCCGCTATCCCTTCACCCGCTGCTGGATTTATTCTTGAATGCCGGGGATTCCACGAGAACCCCGCAGGAGATATCAGGTTGCAATTCGAAGCATTTTCTAAAGCCCGCTGCCGTTCCGCAGCCTTCCTTCTGCTGAGCGCGGCCGCGCTGGCCGCCCTCGCCGGCTGCCATGGCAATCCGGCGCCGGATGTGGTGGCCACCGTCAACGGCAAGGATATTCTACGTTCCGACCTCGAACGCCAGTATCAGATCGTCAAAATGAGCCAGGGCGTAGCCCCGCAGGATCCCTCTCCGGAGCAGGCAGACATTGCCCGCCTCGCCGTCCTTCGCCAGATGATCGACGAGGAGATCATGCAGCAGCGCGCCGCCAAGCTCAACGTTGTCGCCACCGACGAGGACGTGAACGTCAAGCTTACCGAGATGAAGGCGCCCTACACCCAGGAAGAGTTCGACAAGCAGCTCAAGCAGCGCAACGAAACCCTGGACGATCTGAAGCGCCTGGTCCGCCGCCAATTGACCGACGACAAGCTCACCAATAAGGAGATCGACTCCAAGATCAACGTCACCGACGCCGAAATCTCCAACTACTTCGCGGCGCACAAGTCCGACTACAACTTTATCGAGCCGAAATACGACATCGCCCGCATCGCCGTTACCAATCAGCCCGAGCCGCAGCCCGCTAACCTGCAGAACAACAAGGCCACCACCGATGCCGACGCCAAAAGCAAGATCCAGGCTCTCTATCAGAAGCTCAAAAACGGCGAGGACTTCGGCGTGCTGGCCATGAATTTCTCCGAGGACAAAGACACCGCATCGAACGGCGGCGATATGGGCTTTGTCAACGAGTCAGTCCTCCGCCAGAGCGCCAGCCCCGACATCTACGACGCCATCACCCGGCTCACTCCCGGCCAGTTCACCGACGTTCTCCCCATGTATGGTGGCCCGGTTCCAAACCACAAGCCCATCGGCTACGCCATCTACAAACTCATTTCAAAAGAGGCCGCCGGTCAGCGCGCGCTGAACAACGTGCAGGTGCAGGCCGACATCCGGCAGAGACTCCGCGAAGGTCATGCCCAGTTGCTGCGCTCCGCCTATATCGAACAGTTGCGCGACGACGCCAAGGTCCACAACTACCTCGCCGACGAAATCCTCAAGGAAGGCGGCGCACGGTAAGCAGTCCTTTGCTGTAGCGCTCCACGCCGCCCGAGCCCGCACCAACAGCTCTCGCCCTCATCCCGCGCCATCGGCGCAATGTTGGTTAGCCCCGCGCTTCAGTGGGGTCCGCAGAGGCCAACCATTCAACCCGAGTCTCATCGGGACGACGCCTGAACTTTCAGGCCCGAAAACAATCGCACGCAAAACGGCCTCCGCTCAATGCGGAGGCCGTTTGTTCCTGCGATTGCCGGTGCAGCTTACTTCAAGTTGCCGCTCGAATCCATCGTGATGCCGCCCGGACCGGCGTTCTTCTTTTCTTCATTCGCCTTGCGGGTTCCGAGCGCCTTGGTCGTGAAATCCTTCGCCGAGGCGATATCCGATGCCACCGCGCTCGGGTTGCCGTAGTCCACATCCGCCTTGCGCCGGTAGATCAGATTCAGGTAAACCATCGCCTCGTCGTAATTGGGCCGGTTCGCCACCGCCTGGTTCAGATACGTCAGAGCCTCTTCCACCAGCGGCGCGTTCTCCGCCTTGATCTCTTCCATGATCTTTTTCGGCGCCTTCACGTTGCCTTCGCCATCGTCGTTGATCCCCGCCGGCGCCAGCGCCTTCAGCGTGTTCTCGTGCGCCAAGGTCCAGTCGATCGCCCCAATCGTATAGGCCGCCTCGGGATCTTTCGGATCGACCGCCAGAACCTTCTTCTGCCACACCTTGGCGTCGTCGAGTTTCTTGATGCTCCAGTAGATTCCAGCGATCTGCTTCAGGCTGTTCACATCGTTCGGGTCTTTTGCAAGAACTTCTTCAAAGATGCTGATCGCCTGCTGCGCGGTCTTCAAATTATCCGGCGTATCCAGCCCCGGAACCACATTCTGGGCCAGCGCCGTCGCCAGGTAAGTCTTGGCCATCGGCAGGCTGGGGTCAAGCTGTGTGGCCTTCTGGAAGTGTCCAATCGCCTCTTCGTATCGGGCGCTCTTGTAGGCATCCACTCCCTTGTTCAACTGGTCGCGGGCAGCCAGGCGGTCGCACCCGCTCATGGAAATCACCATCCCTGCCAGGCCAATCCCCAACGCCCAAGTCCGTGCCGGTCCATTCATGTTCGTATCCTTCTCCTTCAGGTTGCGCCTTTACCCTGCGCTCCTCAAAAATCGATTGCAACTGGCCGCGGGCGGGAGAGACCGAAGCCAGGAAAAAGAATTGTACTCCTGTCGCCGCTCCCCACAACCGTTCTCGCCGAGCGCGACATAACAGCGCACACGGCCTCCTGCATTGGGAGGCCGCGAAGAATCGTCTAGTGGCCGGCCAGAATCTGCGGCGTCATCAATCCGATGTGATCCACGCTTGCCGCGCGCCCGATATCGATCACTTCCGCAATGTACTCGAAGTTCACGTCGTCGTCGCCGCGGACAAACATGACCCGCTCGGCGCGATTGGCATAGATCTCGGTCAGCCTCGCCAGCAGGTCGCCCTTGGCCACATCGGTCTCGTTGATCTTGTACGTCGGCGCCGCGCCCGGATGATAGAACACCTGCACCACAATCGTGCGGTCGGTCGGCGGCGGCGTCTTCTGAGGATCTTTGGGCGGCTGGGGCACCAGCGCA
>Ga0209169_10001748_pt1 | contig 13217 bp, 15 predicted proteins | sample HubBroMetageWRM4_FD_188346 | JGI IMG/M metagenome (GOLD analysis project Ga0209169, IMG submission 188346) | Warmed soil microbial communities from the Hubbard Brook experimental Forest, New Hampshire - Hubbard Brook CCASE Soil Metagenome WRM 4... | ecosystem: Environmental > Terrestrial > Soil...
GCCCCCGCTCACGGCTACGTACAGCGACGCGGAAGCGATGTCGCGACAGATCCGGGAGCGCTTCGACCAATCCTGACCCGGGAACGCCGGCGCCGCGGCCGGAGGCAGAGCGGTTCGCGTCGGTCTCTAGTTCCGCGCGCTGCGCGCGTCGCAGCTGGGATGAGGCGGCTGGCAGGGCGGCAGAGCCAGATTGCAGTCGGTGAGTCAGCTGCATTTCAGCGCGGGCAGATCCTAGAATGGGTTGGCGCTGTTGCGGTGGCGGGATGGCAAGTGCGCCGCACATTGGCTTGGTGTGGCGGCCATTGTCAGCGTCGGCGCCACACTCTCATCATGCGATTGTTGACGGATGCACCAAGGGAACGGTACGCATGCTAGGTCACGACAGGCCATATGTGCCCCAGCGGTCAATTTATGATGAACGCTATCTTGCCGATGGCTACGATCACCGGTCGGCGGTCCGTGTGCTAACGGCTGAGAAGGACGCCCTGGATGAAGCCGTGGGTCGCGCGCTCAAGTCGAACCCGCAAGCCCGGACAATAAGTATATTTGACTTTGGTTATGGCACGGGTCGAGTAACTAATGAGTTCATTGAGCACTTCATTGCTCTTTTTGGGGCATGGCGTAAAGATCTTCTGGTCGTGGCATATGACGTCTCATCTGGCGGTCTGAAGAAGGCGCAGGAGGCCTTGTGTGCTAAAGGCTTCAAGAACCTCGGGGAATTTAGCTGGCATCCAGGCTGCATGGCCGGTTACATCGCCGGATCTGTTTCCAAGGCGGTGTCCGGCGTGAGTATTACGGTTCGGTTTGTGCATGCATCTGAGGACCAGCCGCCAGAGAACATGACGCAGCTAGCCCTGAGGGCTAATGATGGTCAGGGATTCCTTGTTACCACGTCATGGTATAGCGGCCTAGGTCATGTCCCCGGTGAAGCGTTGCGCCGAGAGTACTTCCGCCAGCTTGGCGAGCTTACCGTTCCTAGCGGGGAGATAGTTCTGTCCCTGTCTTCGACCGGTGATCTCGTCGATGAACAGCGGGAATGGGTTGCACGGCTCGCAGCCGGGGCTGTGGATGACTTTCCCATCGAAGCCTTCGGTGATGTGGTTTACAGGACCGAGCTAGACCAGCGCAACTTCTACCACGTATTCGGTACCGAACTTGGCGATCATATGGCCGCCATAACTGGCCCTGGCCAGTATTGGTGGACGGAGGGGATCCGCTGCCCGGACGAAGAGTTCGCCTCGGAAGCTGAGGAGCAGGCAAATTACCTTCGCGTCCGTAACGCAAACGAGGCGAAGCGTGGCCGTATCTGGGAAGCAGCGGACTATCGCGAATTCCACACGGTGGCTGCGTTGCGTAGCCCGATGGACCCGATGAAGCGGTAGAAGGGCAGGGCACGGGCAGCCGTCGGAGCGGCCGAGCGCCAGGTCGCATTGCCGCCAGACGTCCGCGTTCGCAGGCCGGATCATGATTGTCATGACGACGATAACTGTGAACGCGATCGGTCCGGCCGTGATCCGGGAGCTGCTGCAGAGCGATGACGCGGGTAACCCGGCCGAGCCATTCACCGCGACCGAGGAGAGCGGGCCGCTGCGCTGCTGCCTGCGCCCGATGCGGGCGGGCGAGCGGGTAGCGCTGGTGTCCTATGCGCCGCTGCGGCGGTGGGCGGCGGAGACGGGTGCCGAACCGGGCCCGTACAGCGAGGTCGGGCCGGTGTTCATCCACGCTGACGGATGCGAGGGCCCGGCCGGGTCCGGCTACCCGGCGCCGCTGGCGGGCGGGCGCCGGGTACTGCGGGCTTACTCAGCCGCCGGAACGATCCTGCGCGGCAGGCTGTTCGAGCCGGGACCCGCCGCCGATCCGGCCGAGGGCGAGGCTGCGCTGACCGAGATCTTCGCCGATCCCGAGGTCGCGCTGGTGCACACGCGCGCCCTGGAGTTCGGCTGCTTCATCTTCGAGGTCCGCCGCGCCGCCGCGCCGAGCTAGGTGCGGCGGCACGCCGGGTCAGCTAGAGGACGTCGTGACCGGGGTGCGGCTCGGCGGGCAGCGGCGTGCGGACGGCCGGGATGCTGCCCAGCCTGCCCGCCTGGAAGTCCTCGAACGCCTGCGCCAGCTCGGCCCTGGTGTTCATGACGAACGGCCCGTACGCGGCGACCGGCTCGCGGATCGGCTCACCGCCGAGCACGAGGACTTCCAGCTTCTCGCTGGGGCCGTCCATGGCGCGCTGAGCGCCGAAGGTCAGCACCTCGCCGGGGCCGAACACGGCCAGCTGGCCGGTGCGCACGGGACGCTGGTCGGCGCCGACCGTGCCCGAGCCCGCCAGCACGTAGGCGAGCGCGTTGAAGTCGGCCCGCCAGGGCAGCCGGAGCTGGGCGCCGGGCTCGACGGTCGCGTGCAGCAGGGTGATGGGCGTATGCGTCACGCCGGGGCCCGGGTGCCCGTCGAGGTCACCGGCGATCACCCGGATCAGCGCGCCGCCGTCCGGCGAGCTGAGCAGCGCGACCTGCCCGGCGCGGATGTCCTGATACCTGGGCGCGGCCATCTTGAGCCTGGCCGGCAGGTTCACCCATAGCTGGAAGCCGTGGAACAGGCCGCCGCTGACGACCAGCTCCTCCGGCGGCTCCTCGATATGCAGGATGCCGCCGCCTGCGGTCATCCACTGCGTGTCGCCATTGGTGATCATGCCGCCGCCGCCGTTGGAGTCCTGGTGCCGGAAGGTGCCGTCGATGATGTACGTCACCGTCTCGAAGCCGCGGTGCGGGTGCCAGGCCGTCCCCTTCGGCTCGCCCGGCGCGTAGTCAACCTCGCCCATCTGGTCCATGTGGATGAACGGGTCGAGCGCGCGCAGGTCCACGCCTGCGAATGCGCGGCGGACCGGGAAGCCCTCGCCTTCGAGGGCAGACGGGGCCGTCGTCACCGAGAGCACCTGGCGCTCCCGGGCGACGGCCGGGTCGGGCTCGCTGATCCGGGGCAGCAGCAGGATGTCGGCAACGGTCACGGCTGGCATGAGGACCTCCTCAGTTGTAGTCTGCCCGCGCCAACATTAATTGAACGCGCAACATTCCCGAAGCTGCGCCGGAGCGGGTACCGGGCCGGCGGCGGGCGGCGACAGCCGGATCCCGGGCCTCGCTAACCGGACTTATCCGTTCGAGGCGGACCCATGATGCCGTTCATGATGAAAGCGGCGAGCATGTCCACGGCCTCGTCGGCGGTCGGCCGGGCCCCGCTGCCCTGCTGCCAGTCCGCCTGCCAGGCGAACGCGTACTGCGACATCAGCACGATCATCGCAGTGGCGACCGCCATCCGGTCGCCCGGCAGTCGCCCGCCCGCCGCGGTTACGTAATCGAGGTGCGCGGCCATGTCCTCGAACATGGGCGCCATCAGCTCCTGCTGCCGCCGGGCGAAATGCTCGTTGACGATCGCGGCTTGCTGCAGGGCCACGATCACTGCTCCGTCCCTGGTCAGCAGCCCCCAGAGCTGGGCGATGTGCCAGCGCACCGCCTCCAGATCGCTGAAGTCGGGATTGTGGTCGGCCTGCTCGGCCGAACGGTCGCCCTCCTCGAGCATGTCGACGAGCAGCGCTTCCAGCAGCTCCTCCTTGCTGTCGAAATGGCTGTAGAAGGAGCCGGCCGCCCGGCCCGCCTCGGCGGTGATGTCGGTGATCTTCGCCCGGAGATAGCCGACGCGGCCGAAAACCCGCTTCGCGGCCTCCTTGAGCGCGACCTCGGTCTCGGCCGCGCGCGCCCGGCGCGTGCCGGTTATCGCCCCGCTCTCGGACATCAGTGCCTCCCGCGGCCTCGGACACAGCTTGCCCAGGACGGTAGCAGTCCGCTATGGTGAATCTAAATTCACTGAATCTCAATTCACTATGGAGCTGCCGTGAAAGGCGCAACGCAGACTGAGGTACTGATCATCGGGGCCGGCCCGGCCGGACTCGCGCTCGGCTGCCAGCTGGCGCGGCGGGGCATCGACTGCCTGATCGCGGAGAAGGACAGTGCGCCGTTCGGCGGTTCCCGCGGCAAGGGCCTGCAGCCCCGGACGCAGGAGATGCTCGAAGACCTCGGTGTCATGGCCGAGGCCCGGCGGCTCGGCGGCCTGTATCCGCCGGTCCAGGCCCATCAGGATGGCCAGGTGGTATTCGAGGGCCGGCTCGACCCGCTGGCCGACGCCACGCCGGACGTTCCGTACCCGAACGTCTGGATGCTCCCGCAATGGCGCACTGGCGACTTGCTCCGCGACCGGTTCGCCGAGCTGGGCGGCGCCATCTCCTACGACAGCGAGCTGGTTTCGCTCACGCAGGTGGCCGGCGACGTCACCGCCGTCCTGCGCGATCGCGACGGTGAGCGAACGGTCAGGGCCCGTTACCTGGTCGGTGCCGATGGCGGGCATAGCACGGTCCGGCGGGCGCTGGGCATCGGATTCGCGGGGGAGACCAGGGAGGAGGAGCGGGCGATTGTCGCGGACGTGACCGCCGAAGGCGCCGACCGCGAGTTCTGGCATTACTGGACGGCCGCGGGCGGCGGTCAGGGCGCGTTCCGGCTGGCGATGTGCCCGCTCGCGGGCACAGGCACCTTCCAGCTCACCGCGCCGGCCGACGCAGGCCTCACCGCCGGGCAGATAACGCTGCCGTTCCTCCAGCAACTGGCCGACGATGCGGTCGGACCGGGCCAGCTCACGCTCACCGGCCTGACCTGGGCGTCGGTGTACCGGACCAACATCAGGATGGCGGAGCGGTTCCGGTCGGGCCGTGCGTTCCTCGTCGGCGATGCCGCGCACGTGCATTCACCCGCCGGAGGACAGGGCCTGAACACCGGCATACAGGACTCGTGCAACCTGGGCTGGAAGCTCGCGGCCGTACTGCGCGGCGCGCCCGCGAGCCTGCTCGACAGCTACGAGGCCGAGCGGCTGCCGGTAGCCGCAGACGTGCTCGGGATCAGTACCGCGCTGCATGACCAGGCCGTGGACCAGGACCCGGACGCCCTGCGCCGGGACGACCCGCGACTGCGCCAGCTCAACCTCGGCTACCGCGACAGCGCGCTGAGTTCCGAGCAGCGAGCTGCGCCAGGACCGGTGCGCGCAGGCGACCGGGCACCCGACGCCACCGGCTACGACCAGGACGGCAAGACAAGCAGGATCTTCGAGCTGCTGCACGGCGGCCAGGTCACGCTGCTCGCCTTCGGCCCGGCCGCGGAGCAGCTCGCTGCGCGCCTGGCCGCCGCGGTATCGCCAGGGGTGCTGCGCACGGTTGCCGTCCAGGCCGAGCCCGCCGCGGCCGCGGACGGGCTAGCCGGATTCGCCGACACCGACGGCCGCGCTCGCCGCTATTACGGCGTCGCCGCGGATCAGGACGTGCTGATCCTGGTGCGGCCCGATGGTTACCTCGGGCTGGCCCTGGACGCCAGCCCGGCCGCCTTCGGTGCGCTCAGTGCCTACGTAGCGCAGCTCGGGCTGCCAGCCTGACCGAGACCGCCGCCCGGCAGCTTCGTCGTAGCTCTAGCTGCGGCGGAGCTGCCTTTTGGGCGGGAACGCGAGCACTGATGGCTGGTGCGATATGTCCCTTGAAGGTGTTATGCGGAGGCCAGAAGCGGCTCGAGTTACTCAGGAGTAGTGAGCTGTGTCTCATCCGGAAACCGGTCCGGCCGATGCCGCGTCAGAGTCCCGTAACGCATCGAGATCCTCGCCGGGATCGCGTCCTGGACCCCCCTCCGGGGCGAGCTGATCCCGCTCTCTTGACTTCCACCAGTCCCGAGCCTTGACGTTCGCGTCTTCGTGCCGGGCGGCGGGGACCAGACCGGAAGGAAATTCATGCGCAGCACCACCCCCCGAACCACCGGCACGCTCCTCCGCGGCCGCAAGGCGCTAGTCGTCGCGGGCTCCGCCGCTGCTCTGCTCGGCACCGGCACCGCGGTCGCGAACGCGGCCACCCTGGCGCCGGCCGGCCACGAGCACGCCACCGTTGCGCGGCACGTTAAGTCACCCAAGCGCCGGTCGGCCGGATCGGTGAAGCCGAGCGCGCTGCCGATGGCGCACGGGCAGCGAGTTGCTCCGGTGCCCGCGTTCGACAAGCTGCGGCCAGTTCCCGTGTATGGCGCGCAGGAGACCATGCCGATCAGCACGTCGCAGTTCGCCAACGCCGCGACCATCGTGAAGCAGGCGCTGGCGAAGAAGATGGGCCTGCGGTCGGCCGTGATCGCGGTTGCGACCTCCATGCAGGAGTCGCAGCTGGTGAACATCAACTACGGCACTGGCGACTCGCTCGGCCTGTTCCAGCAGCAGGCCGACTGCGGCTGGGGCACCCCGCAGCAGATCATGAACCCGGCCTACGCCGCGGACGCGTTCCTGACCGCGCTGCACAAGTACCAGTCTGCCAACCCGGACTGGGCGAGCCAGCCGCTGTGGCAGTCCGCGCAGGGCGTCCAGGCTTCCGGCTTCCCGACTGCCTACGCCAAGTGGGAGGCGCAGGCGGCCAGCCTGGTGCACGCGGTCACGCAGTCGGCCAGGTAACAAGCTCCGGCCGGTCCGCCGTCAGGGCGGGCCGGCCGGGCTCCACCCGCCGGCGTTCCCTGCCCTCCCCCGACCGGGCGGGGCACGCCGGCGCCAGGACCCGTCGTGTCCCGCCATCCCTCCGGCGGGGCACGGCGGTCTTATGCTGCGCAGGTGACGATTACGCCCGACACCAAGGACTGGACCTGGGTCCTGCAGCGGCCGTGCCCCGAGTGCGGATTCGACACCAGCGGCTTCCCGCGCGAGGCGGTTTCCCCGATGGTGCGCGCGGTCGCGTCGCGGTGGCACGAGGTCCTCACCGGTCCCGGTGATCACCGGCTCCGGCCGGCGCCAGGGAAGTGGTCCGCGCTGGAATACGGCTGCCACGTGCGCGATGTGTTCCGGCTCTACGACCTCCGGCTGGAGCTGATGCTCACCCAGGAGGGTCCCAGGTATCCGAACTGGGATCAGGACGCCACCGCGATGGCGGAGCGGTACGGCGAGCAGGATCCGGAACAGGTGGCCAGCGAGCTTCTTGACGCCGCCACCGCCATCGCGGCCAGGTTCGGCACCGTTACCGGCGACCAGTGGGAGCGGACGGGATTCCGCAGCGACGGCGCGCAGTTCACGATCGAGACGTTCGCGCGCTACTTCATCCACGACCCGGTGCACCACTACCACGACGTGACCGGCACCGGCCCGCTGTAATCACAGCCCGGCGGCGCGATCGGGCAGCGGCAGCCCGGCCTCCAGGTGGGCCAGGCCCGCGTCGATCCGGTCGAAGACCTCCCCGATGTCGGCCGGCCAGGCGGCGTCCCACGGCATGGTCGCGGCCAGCACGACGCCGATGACGGCGCCGGCCATGTTCCGGGCGGCGAAGTCGTCGGGCGAGCCGCCGGTGCGCCGGGCGATCGCGGCGCTGATGGCATCGATGGTCCGGACCAGCTCATCGAGCGCCCTGGCCCGGATCTCGGGGATAGTCATGGTCAGGTGCGTGGTCGTGGCGAAGCTGTCGAGATCCTCGGCGGACAACTGCGCGCGGGCCGAGGCGGCCGCCGCGCGGAACGCCGCGATCGGCCCCAGCTCCGGTGGCTGCGCCTCCATCTCGGCCAGCGCGATGATGTCGAAGTCGTCCTGCAGTACCACGTCCTCCTTGGTGGGGAAGTACCGGAAGAACGTCGCGGGTGACACCTCAGCGGCCTCGGCTATCTGCTCCACTGTGGTGGCGCTGTAGCCGTGGGCCAGGAAAAGCCGGAGCGCGTGCTGCCTGATGGCAGCACGCGTCCTGGCCTTCTTGCGTTCCCGCAGGCCGTTCGCTCTTTCCGGCGCTTGTGTCACGGCAGCTATTCTGCTGGCGCTCTGTCGCTGGCCACGCTGGCCACGCCGGCCGGTTCCGTGTCGTCCCCGCCGGCCACGGCGCCGCCAGCCTCCGCCGTCGTGACCGGCGCCGGATTAGTGGCGTTCCGCGGAATGAAGAGTGCCGCGAGAACAGCGGAGGCGATCGCGATCCCGGCGCAGATCCACAGCATGACGTCCAGGCCGTCGGTGTACGCGAGATGCACGGCATCGAGCAGGCCGCCCGATACCGCGGCCGGCGCGCTGTGCGCCACTGCCACCCCGGCCGCGACGCTGCTACGGGCGGCATCCGCCACGCTGGCCGGCAGGCCCGGCAGGTGCAGCCGGCTCTGGTACACGTTGGCGATGACGGTGCCGAGGACCGCGACGCCAATGGTCGCGCCGACCTGCCGCATCGCGCTCATCAGCGCCGAGCCCGAGCCGCTGCGCTCGGCGGTCAGCGCGCCGAGAGCCGCGTTGAGCATCGTCGGCATCGCCAGTCCGAGGCCGAAGCCGGTCAGCGCGAACCAGATCATGATGAAGCCGGTCGCGGTCGTGGGCGTGGTCCCGGTTCCGAGGATCATCGCGACCGCCATGACCGCGAACCCCACCGCGCCGATGATCTTCGCGCTGACCATCGGCCCGCGCGGCTGCCCGTCCGGGCCCTTGCGAATCGTCTGCAGCCGCTGGCCGCCGCCGAGCCCGACCAGCATGCCGCCGATCAGCGAGAGCAGCCGGACGCCGCTATCGAGCGAGTTCAGGCCGCGCACGTCCAGGAAGTACTGCGGCATCACGAAGAAGATGCCGAACAGGGCGAACGAGATCAGCGTCGACAGCGTGGTGCCCCAGGTGAATCCGGCCGACTTGAACAAGCCGAGATCGATCAGCGGGTGCCCGCCGCGCCTGGTGAGCAGCTGCTCCCACAGGACGAAGGCAGTGCTGGCGACCGCGCCGCCCGCCAGGGCGCCGAGGGTCGTCGCGGACGCCCAGCCGTCCTGGCTGGCCGCGATGAATCCGTACGTGATCGCGGTCAGGCCAGCGCTGGACAGCAGCGTCCCGACTACATCGATGCCGGGCTTGTGCTCGCTGCGCGACTCGGTCATCAGCCAGGTCACGACGACCAGCGCGATGACCACGATGGGCACGTTGATCAGGAAGACCGAGCCCCACCAGAAATGGTCGAGCAGCCAGCCACCCAGGATCGGGCCGAGCGGGAAGCCGAGGAACGTCGCGCCGCCCACTGTCGCGATTGCCCTCGGCCGCTCGGCCGCGGTGAACATCACCGGGATCACGGCCAGCGAGAGCGGCGTGATGACGGCAGCAGCCAGTCCGAGTACAACCCGGGCGGCGATGAGCTCGCCCGTGCTGGTGGAGTAGGCGCAGGCCAGCGAGGCCAGGCCGAACAGGACCAGCGCCCAGGTCAGGAGCTTCTTCCGGCCGTAGCGATCGCCCATCAGTCCGGCCGGGAGCAGCGCGGCCGCGAGGACGAGGCTGTAGCCGTCCAGGAACCACTGGGCGTCGCTGCTGGAGGCGTGCAGGTCGACGGACAGGGTGGGAATCGCCAGGGTCAGCACGAAGACATCGAGACCCACGACGAGAACGCTCAGCGCCAGGGCACTGAGCGCCCACCAGCGTCTGGAATCGGCTGCGCTCTGCGGCTGTGCCCCCTGAACCTGCGTCATGAATGTAGTCCTTCCGGGCATGTGATCGGCTGCTAATCATGCGTCTAGCTCTTATATGAGAGACGCTATCAGATGATTGCGGCTGTCGGAAGTCGCGGCCTGGCAGCCGGCCGGGGGTGCCCGGCCGGGCAGAAGCTGCGATGCTGGACTGCAACCAGGCCAGGAAGTCAGCGAGCGGCTAGGAGATGCAGCTATGCCGGAGCCACAGGGCGAGGAGCTTGCGCAGGTCAGGGCACGCCGGGAGGAGCTGCGCCAGCGCTACCTGCGCCCTCGGTCCGACCGGGGTCCGAGCACCGTCAACGGGGTCCACCATCTGGCCCTGATCTGCAAGGACGCCGAGGAGACGATCAAGTTTTACCAGGAGTTCCTTGGCTTCCCGCTGGTCGAGCTGGTGGAGAACCGCGACTACGCGGGGTCGAACCACTTCTTCTTCGACATCGGCAACCACAACCTGCTTGGCTTCTTCGATTTCCCCGGTCATGAGCATCCGCCCTGGCAGGAGACGATCGGCGGGGTGCAGCACCTGGCGATCTCGGTGACGCCTGAGCAGTTCGCGGCGGCGAAGAAGAAGCTGGACGAGGCGGGCACCGAGTACCTGGGGCCGGACCGTGGCGTCGACAACAGCATGTACTTCCGCGACCCCAATGGCGTTGGCCTCGAGCTGTACCAGGAGGAACTAGGCCAGTTCGAGGGCGAGCTGCTGCTGGTGGACTGACCAGGTCAGGGCGCGTCTCAGGGTTAGATCCGGGTCGATCCCGATACCCGCTGAGCCGGGCGGACGGCAACCTGGATGTATGAGCGCAGACAGTGAAACCCAGCACCAGAACCCCGCCGGAGAGGCAGGCCAGCAGGCCGCCGCGGAGTCCCGGCCGCCGATCCGCCGGGCCGCGAGCGGCCGGATGCTGGCCGGGGTGGCGGCCGGCCTGGCGCGGACCTTCGGAGTGGACGTCAACATCATCCGGATCGGCTTCGCGGTCCTGGCGATCCTCGGCATCGCCGGCAGCTCGCTGGGCATCGGCGGCATCCCGCTGTACCTGGCCGGCATCCCGCTGTACCTGGCGTGCTGGCTGCTGATCCCGGAAGAAGGTCAGGAGCACTCGATCGCCGCGCACCTGCTGTCGTCGGTGCACAGCCGGTCGTCGCGCTAGCGGTTCCCCCGCGAGCGGTTCCCGCGCTAGCGGTTCCCGCGCCGGATGACCAGCCGGAGTCCGGTCCAGGTCTGGTCGATCGCGCAGACCTTGTTGTCCACCAGCCCGGTCGGCAGCGCGATCTCCCGCACCACGTGATCGGTGATGTCGGTCGGCACCCTGGAGGCCCGCTTGGGCCAGGCGATCCACAGCCCGCAGGCCGGCGCCATCCGCGCCCGCAGCCTCGGCAGCTGGTCCTCAAGCTCCGCCCGCTGGGTCATGAACGCCACGATTACGTCATAGCGGGCGTCGTCGGCGAGCGTCGTGTGCAGGCTCCCCAGATCCGGCAGCTCGCCGAGAGTGTCCTCGAAACGCTCGGGCGCGCCAATCAGCGCGACCTCGTCGCCGTCGGCGATGCCGAGCTTGGCCGGCAGCGGCGTGCCCGAGTAGCCCGCCTGCTCAGGCACCGCTGCCACCGTCGCTGATCCGCCCGGCCAGCGTGGCCACGCCGTCGCCGGTCAGGTCAGGCAGCACGGCCGAGCGGCCGGTCATCGCCAGCAGCAGGGCAAGAACCGGACCGCTCACCTCGGGTCCGGCTCCCGTGCTCCACTGCGCGTCGGTCGCGGTCAGCCGCAGGTCCGCGATCCTCTTCCTGGCGCCGACGATCAGGTTGGAGTCCTTGTAAAAGTCGGCCACCCGGACGACCGAGGCCACCGGATACTCATGCTGGATGCCCAGCGGGCGCCGGATGTCCTCGCCGTGGATGATGATCTCGCCAAGCATCGAGTCGACCGGGCCGGGCGGATGATTGCTCGACTTGCTGAGACCCCGGAACGCCGCGAGCAGGTCGTCCGTCGTCCCGGCGGTCTCGCGCCGGATGTCGGTCGCGACCATCGTGTTGAACCGGAAGCCGGCCTTGGCTATCGACGTGAAGAACCTGGCCGGCGTCATGCGCGCGGTCGCGGTCATATGCGCGAACGTGTCGCGCACTGACCATTGGGTGCACAGCGAGGGAGTGTCCCAGGCGGCCTGGTCGAGCGGGGTCAGGTCAGCGGCCAGATCCTCGCGCTCGGCGTGAATGACTGGCCACGGGCTGTCGGCCATAGATAGCCACCTCCGGGTGCGGCGCCAAGCGGTGGTCGCGGGTCGCGGCCCCGGTCGCCAGCCTGACAGCTTCCGGCGCCTGCTGGCCGCGATGCGCGCGAAGTCAGAAGGCGAAACCGCCGGGCTTGCCGTTGCGATCGGCGATCAGGCCAGCCAGCGTCGCGATGGCGATCTCGGCCGGGACGCGGGAGCCGATGTTCAGGCCGATCGGGCGGTGTACCCGGCTGATCTCCGCGGCGGAGACGCCCAGGTCCGTGAGCGCCTGCACGTGCGGGCCCTCGTGCCGCGGATTCCCCATGATGCCGACCCAGCGGGCCTTCGCGGCCAGCGCGTCGCGCAGTGCCACGCCGAGCTCAGCGCGGTGATGGTCGGTGACGACGACATCAGCCACGCCGGGCGCGAACGCGTCCAGGCTGGCCGCCAGCTCGGCGCCCTCGGCGCGGGCCGCCTCGGCGCGCGCCTGGTCTGGCTCCATCAGCACCGCGCGGTAGCCCGCGTCGCTCGCGTACTGGAGCAGGAAGCTGGCCACCGGCGTGGCGAAGACCGCGACTAGCACCTTGTCCTGCCCCGGCGCTGCAGCCGTGCCATGCGCGACCGCGCAGCTCGCGTCGTGGACGTGCTCGTGCTCGTGCTCGTGATCGTGACCGCCGTCCGGCGCATGATCGCGGGTATCCGGTCCTGCCATGGTCCCGAGCTTGCCACCAGGCCGCCGGCCCGGCAACTGCGAGCCGCCCGCATGTCCTGGCCCGGCGGGGCACAATGACGGGCACAGGCCCGACCGCAGAATGGAGCACGAAGCGATGCGACTCAGCGCCCGTAACAAGATCCCGGCCAGGGTGACCAGCATTACCAGCGGCGAGGCCACCGCCAACGTGGAGCTGGACGCGGGCGGGGTGCGGCTGGTGGCCTCCATCACGACCGAGGCCGCGGCCGAGCTCGGGCTGGCGGAGGGCATGGAGGTGGTGGCGATCGTGAAGGCCTCTGACGTGATCCTCGGCGTACCGGACTGAGGCATCCTCGATTCCGGCCGGTACCCGTCCTTGGCGTACTTGATCGGGCCGGCGGGTCAGGCCAGGAGCTCGGCGGTCGCCTCGCGAAGCCGGTCCATCCTGGCCACGGCGGCCTGCCTGGCGTCGCTCAGCATGCCGTAGCTGACGGCCTGGACGACTTCCAGGTAGGCCTTGATTTTCGGTTCGGTGCCGCTGGGCCTGATGACCACCCGCGCGCCGGTCAGCTGGAAACTGAGCACGTCCGCGGACGGCAGCTCCCAGTTGCCCCCGGTGTAGTCGGTGACCTCGGTGACCGGCTGCCCGGCCAGCTCCTGCGGCGCCGCCGCCCGCAGCCGCGACATCACCTCGGTGCTGGTGGTGCTGGGCACGCTCAGCTGAGTGGTGAGATGCACTCCGTGGGTGACTTCCAGCGCGTCGTAGGCGTCGGTGAGCGACTCTCCCACCGACCGGGCCACGGCGGCGAGGCTGAGCAGGGCCAG
>Ga0209169_10001749_pt1 | contig 13216 bp, 2 predicted proteins | sample HubBroMetageWRM4_FD_188346 | JGI IMG/M metagenome (GOLD analysis project Ga0209169, IMG submission 188346) | Warmed soil microbial communities from the Hubbard Brook experimental Forest, New Hampshire - Hubbard Brook CCASE Soil Metagenome WRM 4... | ecosystem: Environmental > Terrestrial > Soil...
GTCCCGACCAGGGCGTTGCTGTTGCTTGTGTCGTTGAAGCTGACGCTTCCCTGCGGCGTTGCCGTGCCGGTCACGGCAACATTGCCGGCGAGCGTATAGACATCCGGCGTGCCGCTGACGCTGGTGATGTAGGACGCGGTTGCGTTCGATGCCGTTCCTGCCGTTACAGTCAGGCTCTGCGCCGGGGTGGTGCCGCCGCTGTTGGCCGGAGTGCCCACGAAGGTCGCCGTATAAGAATGAGTGCCGACCGCCGGCTGGAGGCGGATGGTTGCGGCGCCGGAAGAGTTGAGTTGTGCGCTCCCCACCAGCGTAGGCGTTAGCGTGCTGTCATAGAAGTTCACCAGGCCGCTGGTCACGGGCGTCTTGCCCGAGGTGTAGACCGTTGCCGCCAGCGTGACCACGGAGTGCGCCGCTATCGGCGAGACCGGAGTCACGGCCAGCGAAATCGGAGTAAACGCGCCGACCACGATGCCGCTGAAGGTCGTGTTGGTCACGCCCGTGACCGTGGTCGAGGCGGTAATGCTCTGCGTGCCGGCCGTGTTGAGCGTGACGCCGGGGAAAGTGTGGACGCCGTTGTCGGCGGCTACAAAGGTGTAGCTGGCCGAAGGATTGTAAGTGGCTGCCGCGTCGCTGCTCGAGAGTGTGACTGCGCCGGTAAAGCTGGGCGCGGGATTGCCAAAGCTGTCGACCGCGGAAACCGTGAGGAAGTGCGAGATGCCCGCGACCGCCTGGGCGGGGAAATTCGAGATGACGAGCGCGGCTGGCGTTGCCACCGTGACCGTCTGCGTGGCCGCGATCTGTCCGGTTGTGCCCTGGCCCTGGAAGGTTGCGGTGTAGCTGTAGCTTCCGCTTGCGCTCAAAGCTGCCGGGCTGAATGTCGCAATGCCGGCCGCTGCAGCCGTGGGGCCGTAAGCCTGCGAGTAGCCATTCGGCCCGGTCACGGTCAGCAGCAGGGAATTCGTCGCCGCGCTGACCAGTGCACCATTGGCGTTGACCTGCACTTTGACTTGCGCCTGCGTGGCTCCCGCTGTCACTGACGCGGTGGGCGCGGCATTATAGGAAAGATACTGCCCGTAAAGCGGCGTGGTGCCGGAGGTGCTTGCAAGGTAAGAGTCCGTCGCCCCGGGAACGTAGTTCGCATCGGCGTAGTGGGTGGAATTTCCGTAGAACGAAATCCCGCTGGTGGACGCGCTCCGGGTTTGCTCGTCCAGAATCACCGAGAACAGGGCATAGTTGCTGCTTCCCGACGTCGCGACATCGGGCAGGCCGTCTCCATTGAAGTCGCCTACCGCGATTTGGCCGCCCCAGCCGGAGCCGTAGCCAGCGACAGCCCCAAAGTTTCCAGTGCCGTTTCCGAGCGCGATGTCGACGCCGCCATTCACCACCATCGCGACATCCATCTTGCCGTCATTGTTGAAATCGCCAGCGGCGATTCCACTGAGGCTGCCTCCCGTGGCCACCGGGGTGAGAGCCGTGAACGCGCCGCTGCCCCGGCTTCCAGTTCCGAGGAAAGGATCAATCTTGTTGTCCCCGCTCTCGGCCACGAAGTCGGCCTTGCCATCGCCGTTGTAGTCCGCAACCGCCACGCCGTAGACGTATCCGCCGACGGAAAATGTGGTTGGAGTCAGAAATTTCCCTGTGCCATCGCCCCAGGCCACTCCGATGTTGTTACTTCCCGCGCCGCCCCAAACCAGGTCGAGATTTCCATCGCCGTCGAAGTCCGCCGTGGAAATGTCGGTTGCGCCGTTCGCCGTGAAGCTGAAGGTTGCCGCGGCGGGGAAGGTGCCGTCGCCGTTGCCGAGGAAAATGCTGATTAGATTGCCGCCGCGGCTGCCAATGGCAAGATCGAGCTTGCCATCGTGGTTGAAGTCGCCTACGGCGAGACCCACGCCATCCGTCGGTGTCGTCATGGTGGCGCTGGGCGTGGTGTTGAAGGTGCCGTCGCCGTTGCCCAGATAGACGAATGCGTTGGTACCGTTCAGCGAGACCACGGCGATGTCGAGGACGCCGTCTCCGTTGAAATCTCCTACCGCGATTCCGCAGGGGCTGGTGGAGGGGATGGTAAAGTCGGCGGCCGACGGAAAGACGCCGGAAGCTGTTCCCAGAGCGATCGAAATTGTACCGGAGCCGAAGTTGGCTGTGGCCACGTCCATGTAGCCATCGCCGTTGAAATCGCCGACGGCGATGCCAAACGGACTGCTCCCGGTGGCGACGTTCGTATTGCCGGTAAAGTTGACTCCCGCAGTGGCGGAGAGCGTTCCCGTTCCCAGGCTGGCGTTCGCGTTGCTGGTGTCGAGGAAAGAAATCGTTCCGCTGGGGACGGTCCTGCCGAAATACGTCACGGTGCCGGCCAAGCCGTAATTGGCGGGCGTGCCGGAGGCGGCTGCGATGGTGGTGGTCGTCGCCGATGCGGTTGTCGGAGCGGTGACGACATACGTTAAGACTGCAGAGGTGCTGCCCGGAGCGTTGGCATTGCCCACGAAGGCTGCGGTAAAGCCGTGGCCACCCGCCCCCGGACGGAATCTTATATACGCTACGCCGACGGCCAGCTGGCGGGTGCCAATGAGCGTGGGAGTGGCTCCGCTGTCATAGAAGTTCACCGTGCCTGCGTTTACCGGGGCGCCGGTGGAATCGATCACATTGGCCGCCAGGGTCACGATGGTGGAAGAGGCCGCGGGCGACGCGGGGGCTGAGAACAGCGTGGTGGTGGTGCTGTAGCCTGAAACCACGATCCCGGACTCGGTGGCGGCAGCCAGACCGGTCGACGATGCGGTTAGGGTCTGTGTCCCAACTGTATTGAGGGTAATGCTCGGGAAAGTATGCGTGCCCGCGTCGGCGGCTCCGAAGGTATAACTCGCCGAGGGCAGGAAGGCAGCGGCTGGGTCCGAACTGGTCAACGTCACCGTGCCCGTGAACGTCCCAACTGTATTGCCGGAGGAGTCTTCGATGGTAACCGTCATCCCATGGGCCGCGCCTTGCCGCGTACTTGTCGGATACGCCGCGGCGATGGCCAGTTGCTGGGCGGTCGCGCTGAGATATTGCGTGGCTGTCACCTGGCCCGCCGTGCCTTGTCCCGGGAACGTCGCGGTATACACATAAGCTCCGGGCGGGGTAATTGAACTGACATTGAAGGTGGCGACGCCCGCGACCGCAGCCGTGGGGCCGTAAGTCTGCGAGTAGGAGTTCGGTCCGGTCACGGTCAAAAGAACCGGGTTGGTGGCGGTTGCGGCCAGCGCGCCGGCGAGGTTGACCTGTACCTGGATGGCCGCCGCCGCACTGGGCGGCGCTGAGTTCACGGGCGCGGTCTTATAGCTCAAATAAATTCCGTTGAGCGCCTGCGTGGCTGAGTTGGCGCTGGCAAAGCTGTCGCCCGTACCCGCAGTGTAGGACGCCATCACGTTGTGCGTGGTATTGCCGTAGAGAATTGCGTTGGCCAGCGTGGCCACGGGCTGGTTCTGATTGAGCAGCACCGAGAACTGATTGGAGCCGCTATCGACCGACACGATGTCGGGCCGGCCATCCCCGTTCAGGTCGAGCACCGCGGTATCGACTGCATTACTGCCCACGGCCAGCGTGTTCAGGGTCTGGAAGGTGCCATTGCCGTTGCCCGATAAGACCGTGATATTGCTGCTGTTGAAATTCGCTACCACCAGATCCAGTTTGCCGTCGCCGTTGATATCGACGACGCTCACACCGGAGGGACTGCTGCCGACCGTGTAGGGTCCATTGGAGGTGGGGAAGGTGCCATCGCCCGCGCCCATCAGGATCGTCACCGTGGTGCCGCCAAAGTTGTCGACCGCCAGGTCGGGGATGCCGTTGCCGCTAAAGTTGCCGCTGGCGATCCCGATCGGATTTGCGCCAACCGCATAGGTGCCTTTGGTGGTAAAGGTGCCGTCGCCTGCGCCCAGCAGAATCGTGACGTTATTGGAGCCGTAGTTCGAGGTTGCGATGTCGAGGTTGCCATCGAGGTTATAGTCGGCGACCGTGATCCCGTAGGGATTGGTGCCCACTGGGTACGTACCCTTGGTGGTAAAGGTGCCATTTCCCACTCCCAGAAACACGGTGACCGTGTTCGCGCCGCCGTTGGCGGTGGCGAGGTCCAGTATGCCGTCGTTATTAAAGTCTCCCATTACCATGGTCCGCGACACGCTGCCCGCCGCGTACGTCACCGGAGTCTGGAAGGTGCCGTCACCGTTGCCGAGGAGCACGGAGATGTTGTTAGAGCCGCCGTTCGCGGTGGCCAGGTCAACGTTTCCGTCCCCGTTGAAATCGCCCGCTACGATGTCGTAGGTTCCGGTCCCGATGGTGTACTGGCCTTTGACGCTCTGAAAAGTTCCGTCCCCGTTGCCGAGGAAAATGGAGAGCGTACCGTTGATATTGGTGACGGCAAGATCGGGAATGCCGTCGTTGTTGAAGTCGGCCTCGACCAGCCCTTTATCGGTCGAGCCCACGCCGGTGTAGACCACGTCAGGCGCGAAGCCCGCGCCGTCGGGAGTGGCGAAGCCGCCCGTTCCGACGAGCGCGTTGCTGTTGCTGGTATCGACAAAGTTCATGGTCCCGAGGGGCTGACCATTGCCGGAAGCAGCCAGCGTGCCGGTCAGCTGATAGGGGACCGTGCCGGTCGCGGCCAAAGCATTGGTCGTCGGGTAAGCGGTTGTAGGCGCATTAACCACCAGCGCCTGCGTGAGCGAAGTGCTGCCGAGGTTGAGCGTGGTCTTCTGGAAGACGGCATAAAACTGGTGGCTGCCGGAGCCGGGGCGCAGCCGGAAAGTTGCCGTACCCGCGCTTGAAAGCGAGGCGCTGCCGATCAGTTTCGGCGTGGCCGCGCCGTCATAGAAATTCACCCGGCCGGGATGGACCGCGGCGCTTGACGCATTCTGCACTGTCGCGGTCAGCGCCACCACGGTTCCCGATGCGATCGGCGTGCTGAGAACGTTCAGCGTGGTGGTGGTGCCGACAAAATTCACCGTGATGCCGTTCTGCTGCGCGGGCGTTAATGGCAGGGAGGTCGCGGTCAGGCTTTGGGTGCCACCGGTGTTAAAGGCAACGGCAAAGCTGTGCGCGCCGTTATCGGCGGCAACGTAGGTATAGCTCTGCGGCACAAACGTGGCGAACTGGTCCGAACTGGACAGCGTAACCGTTCCGGTAAATCCAGGAAAGGCCGCGCCCGCCGCGGTTTCGGCGGTGACCACAACGGTGCTGGGAGCTCCGCTGTTGGTGGAACTGGGGAAAGTGGTCGTGAATACCAGCTGGGTCGCGGTGACCGGGTTCACCACTTCGTTCGCCGATGCCTGCCCGAGAGTGTTCGTGCCCGCAGCCGTGAAGTTGGCGCTGTAGACATAGGTGCCCACCTGCGTCGGCGCGGCCAACCCGCTGAACGTCGCCACGCCAGCCGCCGCGTTGGTCGTGTAGGTTGCGACGGTCGCATTAGGAGCCGTTACCGTCAGCGTGACGTTCGCCGTCGAACCGCTTACCAGGGCGCCATTGGCGTTGACCTGCACGGTGACTGTGCCCGGAGCGCCGCCGACAATAATCGGCGAGGCGGGAGGCGCGCTATAGGTGAGATAGAGGCCGTTCAGCGCAGCCGGATTCGAAGCGCTCGGGCCGTAGGGATCTGCCGTGCCCGGCACATAAGCCGCGACCACATTGTTGCTGCTGCCATAAAGAGCGGGCACGGCGCTGCTGGTCGAATTCAGCGTCTGCGCGCCCAGGAAAACGACTGCATCCTGGGCGGAATAATCTGCGTCGGCAAAGTCCGCGCGGCCGTCGCCGTTAAAGTCAGCGGCGATCACATAGGAAGAAGTTCCATTTCCGCCCGCTCCACCATAGGTGGTCTGGGCCGTAAAGGTTCCGTCGCCGGCGCCTTTGTACCACAGAACTCCGCTGCCGCTCATGTCCACCGCAAGATCGAGCTTGCCGTCACCATCAAAGTCAGCGGCTGCGAGGGAGTAAACAACGTTGGGGAGTGTCAAGCTTGTCTTGAGAGTGAAGCCGGAGCCATTGTTTAGGCATACGACGACATGGCCGTCGAACTGGGAAGAGGCGGCGACATCGATTTTCCCGTCGCCATTAAAATCGCCAAGGGTGAAGTATGAAGAGGCGGATCCAGTGCCGAGTTCCTGTTCCGCCCCAAAGGTTCCGTCTCCGTTGCCGAATGCCCAAGCCAAATAGTTGTTGGAACTCTCGAGCCAGACCAAATCGAGGTTGCCATCGCCGTTGATATCCGCAAGGGCAACTCCCAGGGGATTGATAAATTGGAGGTTGTATGGGGCCATCGCCGTAAATCCGCCGCTGCCGTTGCCCTTGAGCAGGGATATCGTCGAGTCGCCTTCGTTCACAACCGCCAGATCGAGATATCCATCGCGATTGAAATCGCCCACGGCGATCGCGCGGGCAAGGTTTCCCACCGCGACCGGGCTGCCGGTAAATGGTGTGAAGGCGCCGCTGCCGTTTCCCTTGAGGACGGTAACAGTGTTGTCACTTCGGTTGATCACGGCGAGATCAACATTCCCGTCGCCATTAAAGTCTCCCGCGGTAATTGCGTCTGGAGCATTGCCGACAGCGACGCTGCCCGCGGCGGTAAAAGTTCCATCTCCGACCCCGAGAAAAATCGAGACATTGTTGCCATCGATGTTGGCCAGTGCCAAGTCGACAATGCCATCATTGTTAAAGTCACCCGACACGATCGCGCCCACGGCGCCGCCGATGGGTAAAGCGCTGCTTTGAATAAACCCCTGCGTCGCGGCTCCGAGCGCGGCCGTAGCCAGCACCGCGTTGCCATTGCTCGTGTCTTCGTAAGCGACGCTGCCCGCCGGTGACTGGATTCCATAAAGCGTGAGGATGCTCGACAACGAGTAGCTGCCCACACTGCCGCTCGCGGCCAAGCTGGTCACGGTGGTGTAGTTCTGATTCGCCGTGACGGCCACCAGTTGGGGTGTGGTGGCGGCCGGATAGAATTTGTTGGCAACGTAAGTCGCGGTGAGGTTATGGCTGGCTCCGATGCCTGGCCGGTAGCGGAAAAAAGCCAGGCCGGAGCTGTTGACCTGGGCCGATCCCAATAGGGTTGGCGTCGCCAAGGTGTCGTAGAAGTTGACCGTACCCAATTCGACGGGGAGACTGCCAGAGGTGACGATCCCGGTCAAGGTTTCGACTGTTTTTGCGCTGATCGGGGAGGCCGAGATAGCAAAATGGATTGTGGTGGCTACGCTCGACGCCACCGTGATGCCGCTCTGCACTGCAGAGGTCAAACCAGTCGAAGCCGCGGTCAGGCTCTGGGTGCCCACAGTATGAAATGTCACCGCGAAGCTATGGGTGCCATGGTCCGACACTACAAACGTGTAACTAGATGGGTTGAAGGTGGCCGCTGAGTCGGAACTGGAAAGCGTCACGGTGCCGGTGAACCCGGTAACGACATTGCCGTTGCTGTCCTCAGCCGAGACGCTCGCATTTCCTGCCGTTAAAGTTACCGATGGATTGGGCATGCCCGGCGTGAAGGCAAGCTTGGCAGGAATGACGCTTACCACGGTTTCGTTTGCGACACTCTGGCTGGCCGTATTTCCCGCCGCGAGAGTCAGGTTGGCGATGTATTGAAATGTCCCCGCCTGAGTGGGAGCAGGCACGGTGCTGAAGGTGGCGACGCCCGCCACTGCGTTCTGGGTGTAGACCTGCGAAGTGCTATCCGGAGCCACTACGGTCAACTGCACGCTGCCGGTAAAGCTGCTCAATGCGGTGCCATCGGCGTTGATTTGCACCTTAATCGTGCCAGGCGCTGCGCCGACGTTCAGACTCGTGGGGGGTGCCTGCAAGAAAGTCGCATAGATGCCTTGCAGGGCCGTGGTTGCGGAGGCGCTCGCTGCCCAGGAATCATTGCTCCCGGGCGTATAAGCGGCAATTGCGTTTTGAGTCCCGCTTCCGTACGCGATCAGTCCTGAAGCGGTCGCGGTTTCCGATTGCTCGCCTAGCATGATTGAGAACGCCTGGCTGTCGGTGACGCCAGGAGTGGCGACCAGGTCCGGTAGGCCGTCCCCGTTGAAGTCGCCCACTGCAATCGATCCGCTGTTGCTGGGGAAGCTTGTCGTAACGTTCGCTTGCGGAGCGGCGGAAAATCCGCCCGAGCCGTTGCCGTAATAAATCAGAATGGGATGTTGGCCGGGCTGCTGCATGGCAAGGTCGAGTTTGCCGTCGCCGTTGAAGTCTGCTGTCAGGATTGTGCCCGGGTTTTGTAAGACGCCAGTCACTTGGTAAGGAGTGCCGAAGGTGCCGGGGCTTGAAGCTCCGTTGTTCAGCATGATCCATATGCCGTCATTCAGAGTCACTACCGCGATATCGGGATAGCCGTCGTTGTTGAAGTCTCCGGCCACCAGGGCGACCGGCGGCCCTCCGACTGGGTAGACTGCAGTAGTAGTAGCCGCAGTAACGACATTGGTATAAGCGACAACCATTTTTGAACTGACATTTCCGTAGGCAAAGCCCTGATTGCCACTATTTTGGAAGTCGGCCGCGATCACGTTTGAGGTCAGACCCCCGGGGGCATACACGTTTGCAGGCCCGTTATTCAGTGTTGCCATGACATACGCTGCGCCGATGATGTACTCTTCGATCTCCTGGTTGTTGGCCGATACCGAACAAATAACCTGGTCCGAGAGTTCCGGAAAGCACCCGAACAGCAGTTGCGAGGGAACATTGGTCAGGGTGTGAATGACAACGCCGGTGAAAGTCCCATCCCCATTGCCTGCGAAGAACTCAATCTGTTGCGGGGAGCGACTGGCCACCATCAGGCCCAGATTGCCGGTGCCCAAGGGATCGCCTGCTGCGATGGCGATGGGCTGATTCGCTACCGAAAATGTAAGGGCGTTGCCAAAGGTGCCATTGCCGTTACTCAAATACACGGAAACTGTGTCGTCCGTGTAGTTGTCGATGGCGAGGTCGGGATATCCGTCGTTGTTAAAATCACCGACCGCGATGGCGCTGGCGCCATCAACAATGGCTCCGCCGAAGGTGCCCAAGGGGAAGTAGCCGGTTCGTGAACTGAATGCGCTGGTGCCGATCACGCTATTCGCGGTGCTGGCATCCTCAAATGAAATGCTTCCGCTGGGCGCGGCCAAACCTTCTCCAAGGGTTGTTGCAGTCAGTGAGTAGTTGCCGGGTGCGCCCGCAGCAGTGACCGAAGTGGTGGTGGAATACGGAGTACGGGGCGGGAGGACGGTGAGGACGGTAGATGGCGAGTAGATGGCATTGGTGTTGTAACTATTGTTAGGAAGGAAGGCGCTGAGGATATGGCTTCCTGCTCCGAAACGAACCTTCACGCTTGTGGTGTTACCTCCGTTTCCTGTAAGCATTTCCTTCCCGATTAAGTGCGGCTGCACCGAAGAGTCCAGGAATTGCATCTGCTCGCCGCAGAAGGGCTGACCGCATGAACCTCCGTTGACCAACGCAGCGCCCGTGAGCGTGACCTCGTCTCCGGCATGCACGCCCGTGGAGGGCGAAACCGTGAGGGTGACCGTGACGTTGTAAGTCTGCGCCTGCGCTGCGACCGCGCTCAACACACTCAGCGCGAACACGATCGCTTTGGCGGAAGGAGTCAGCGGCCATGGGCGCTTCTCGCTTTTCACTGCGACGCTGGCGCCCGGATCCTGCGCGCCGGAGACGAGGCTCGAAACCTTCGTCCAGATAGCTCGGCCGAATCTTTTTGCTGCTTGTACAAAACGGCTAGATGTCGCCATTCGATGGTTCTCCTGCTTCTTCCAAGTGAACCCATCGTCTATTGGCGGCAAGGCTTGAGTGAAGTATGCGAATGGGACATTACGGCGGTACTTCTGGAGATGTCCAAAAAGATGAGAATCGTCCAACACTCGCTGCGATCAAACTCCGAACCCGATCGCGGCCGTATGCGCCTCTGAGATCGCCTGAACCCGGATGCTCGATGATTTGGCGAAATGAAGCGCTCCGTTACAAGAAGCTACGCAAGGGGCCGGTGATTTTCTTCCGCGACCGGCGTTCGACTCGACACTGCATCGATGTGCTGTATATTTTGTGCGTGATCACAATCCATGTGAGATTGGTATTGCTCGCGGCAGCACTCCTGACAGTTCTTGCCACGCAGCCGGCGTATGCAAACGATTCCTACAAATATTTTCGAATTGGAAATAAGGAGGACGTTCAGACCAAGCCTGCATTCGGTATAGCGATGATCGGCGGAGGCAAGGACCTGGATGAGGCATTCCGCTGGCTGTGCAATAAGGGCAACGGCGGGGACTTCCTGATCATTCGGGCACGTGGCAGCGACGCCTATAACCCGTATGTGAATGAATTGTGCAAGGCGAATTCGGTGGCGACGTTGGTCATCCCGAGCCGCGAGGCCGCCGACGATCCCAAGGTTGTGGAGATTATTCGCGACGCCGAGGTCGTGTTCATTGCGGGAGGAGATCAGGCGAACTACATCCGGTGGTGGAAGGGAACGGCGGTCGAGAAGGCGATCAATGACGACATTGCGGCAGGCAAGCCGGTTGGCGGGACCAGCGCAGGGCTCGCGGTCGAAGGAGAGTTCGTGTATGCATGTCAGAAAGATAAGCCGGACGACGCGGATCTAGCTTCAAAGGATGTGCTGGAGAATCCGTACGCTGAGCGGGTGACGCTGGAGCGGGATTTCGTGAAGATTCCTTTGCTGGAAAATCTGATTACGGATTCGCATTTCGCCAAGCGCGATCGCATGGGCCGAACCCTGGGGTTTCTGGCGCGAATAATAAACGATGGTTGGAGCGCATCACCGCGAGAAGTCGCGATCGATGAAAGATCGGCGGTGCTGGTTGAGGCAGATGGGAAGGGAAGCGTAGTGGGAACGGGCAAAGGCGCGTATTTTATGCGTCCGACGGGCGCGCCTCAGGTTTGCGAAAAGGGATCCCCTCTGACGTTTCGAGGGATTGAAGTGTACCGCGTGACAACGGGCGGGCATTTTGACTTGAAGGCGTGGAGCGGAGATGGCGGGAGCGCCTACACACTAGCCGTTGAAAACGGGAAGATCACGAGCACGCAAGCAGGGAGAGGAATTTATTGAAATGCGCGTGGAGTGCGCTATCGGCAAAACCGCAGGGTTGGTGCTCGCTCTATGCGTTTCTGCGTTGGGACAAACCTCAGGTCAACCGGCACGGCAGACTTCGTCTCCGGCCGCGAAATCAGCGGAGCAAGCGACACTGCAGCGCGGGCAGGAGGCGTTGCAGAGTGGAGATATCCCCCGGGCGCGGGCCGAATTTGAAAAAGCAGTGCAGCTTGCTCCAAACGACACGACTGCGCAGACCGCACTAGCGTGGGTCTTGGCGCAAGAGGGTGAAACGGATGCAGCCGTTACGCATCTCAGAATAGCGATCAAGGCGAAGCCTGGGCTGGTTGATCCGCGGCTGACTTTGGCAGGAGTTCTGGCCGCGCAAGGGAAATCGGGAGAGGCAGAACAGGAAGCACGGGCCGCGGTCAAGATTGCTCCTGAGAATGCCGAGGGCCATCGCATGCTGGCGCGAATTTTGAGTCAGCAGCCGGGGGACGAGGCTCCGACAGAGATGCGGCGCGCGGTGGAACTGGCTCCGCAGCGGGCGGACTTGCGAAACGAGTTGGGAACGATTCTGGCGCAGCGCAATCAATTGACCGAGGCGGAGAGCCAGTTTCTCGAGGCGTTACGGCTGGAGCCGAATCTGGAGGCGGCACACTTTCATCTCGGCGTCGTGCGATTGGAGCAGCATCGTCTCGATGAGGCCGCGAATGAATTAAACGCAGCCACTGCGCTGGCGCCGCAGGATGCCAATGCGCATTACTATTTGGCGAAAACTTTGACGGCGCAGTCGAAAAATGAAGATGCGCTGCAGGAGTTGAAGCGCGCGGCGGCGTTAAAGCCTGACTGGTTAGAGTTGCAAGTTGAGTTGGGAATTGCCAGCCAGCATGCGGGAGATATCGATACGGCGATTGCGGCGTTTAAGGAGGCGGCGAAGCAGCGGCCCGATGATCCGGAGTTGTACAACGATTTGGGGCTGGCTCTACTGCAAAAAGGCGATGCCGAGGGAGCGATTCCGAAATTCAAGATGGCGGCCCAGATGCATCCCGATGACGCTTTGCTGCGCGGGAATCTTGCCATCGCGTACATGCAGTTGACCGATTTCGATGCGGCGGTGAATGAACTCGAAGCCGCGGTCAAACTGGCGCCGGCAAACGCTTCACTGCATTACAACCTCGGGCTGGCGTACAAATTGAAAGATCAGCTCGACAGAGCGGTGCCAGAGTTTGAGACGGCGATCCGGCTGCAGCCCGATTTGGCGGATGCTCACTACACGCTGGGAATTTTATTTTGGCAGCGCGGAGAATTCGACAAGGCAACAGCGGAGTTGCAGAGCGCGATTCAGGCCAAACCCGATTATGCCGAGGCGCATTACACGCTGGGCACGGTCTTGAAACAACAGGGAAAATTGCAGGAGTCGGCGGCGGAGTTACGGGAAACGATCCGGTTGCAGCCGGAATTTGCTGGAGCGCATACGACGCTGGCAGGCGTGCTTCGCCAATTGGGTGATGCCGCCGGAGCGAGCGAAGAAGCGAAAGCGGGCGCGAGGATTGCCGCTTCGACCAACAATCTGCAGGCCGCGACGTTTGCGACGAACTCGGGCAAACGGTTGCTGGGCGCGGGCGATCTGGAGGGAGCGATCGCGCAATTTCGATCAGCAATCAACTCGGAGCCGAATTACGCGGCGGCGCACTTTCAGCTGGGCTTGGCGCTCAAGCAGAGCGGGAAAAAAGAGGAAGCGCAAAAAGAGTTTCAGCGAGCGATTGAATTGGATCCGCATTTGACGGTGCCGGGACAGTAGGCGTTCGGGGATGACGCCAGGTTAAATCATTGCCCTAATTCGTTCGATTGCGCACCGCAACTAGGTCCGTTGCGACCGGCACGCCGTGAACGATCCTGATGTGCAGCAAGGCTTCAAACGGCTTCAGATCACTCGTCTTGCTTGCGTTCAAACGACGCAGTAATTCCTTGACTGAATCTTCGCGGCAAACGTATTCCACTGCGGCTTGCGTGCCGAAGGTGGAGTTGCCGGCGAGGATAAGAATCCAGTGAGCAGGATCGAGTCCGGGCAAGAGGCTGACCACAGCATAGTCTTCCACCGTCGGCTGGTTGGCCGGCGAGGCCAAGTACATGGCAGACTCGCCTGACTGTGGATGAACGTTGATCACCGCCAGGTCG
>Ga0209169_10001750_pt1 | contig 13213 bp, 10 predicted proteins | sample HubBroMetageWRM4_FD_188346 | JGI IMG/M metagenome (GOLD analysis project Ga0209169, IMG submission 188346) | Warmed soil microbial communities from the Hubbard Brook experimental Forest, New Hampshire - Hubbard Brook CCASE Soil Metagenome WRM 4... | ecosystem: Environmental > Terrestrial > Soil...
ATGGGTTCAACTTGCCGCTGGCGTCGCGGTCGAATTGCATGAAGACCAAGTTCCAGATTTCGACGTAGCGCCCACAGTCGCAGGTAAATGCGCAATCGGTGTGTCCGTGTTCAGATGCCGCGGGGCCCATGTCGTAATGGATTTCGCTGCACGGGCCACACGGGCCGGTGTCGCCCATCTGCCAGAAATTGTCTTTCAGGCCCATCTCGAAGATTCGTTCTTTGGGCACTCCCTGGGCGGCCCACAGGTCATAGGCTTCGGCATCGCGCTGCATGCCGCCCTCCCCGTTGAAGACAGTCACATAAAGTTTGTTCTTATCGATTCCGAACCAGTCTTTGGAAGTGATCAAATCCCAGGCGTAAGCGATGGCATCTTTTTTGAAATAGTCGCCGAAAGAAAAATTGCCCAGCATCTCGAAGAACGTGTGATGACGGTTGGTGAAGCCGACGTTTTCGAGATCGTTATGTTTGCCCCCGGCGCGGACGCATTTTTGCGAACTCGTGGCGCGTTTATAGTCGCGGGTTTCGAGGCCGAGGAAGACGTCCTTGAACTGGTTCATGCCGGCGTTGGTGAAGAGCAGCGTGGGATCGTTGGCCGGAACGAGCGACGAGGAATGAACCTCTTTATGTCCACGTTGGACGAAATAGTCCAGAAATTTGCGCCGAATTTGCGAGCCGGTCAGCATGGAAACTTTAATTCTAAATTAAAAACGCAGAGGCCACAGAGGTCACGGCAGGAGGTCTTGCAAGCGGCAAGATTCTGCGGCCTCGGCGTACTCTGCGCGTCGTTCTTCGAAGAGGTCGGTTACTTCACTGCGTCGGCGGTTTTGTCGGCGGCCTTCTTTGTTCCGTCCGCGGTATCCTTGGCGCCGGTTTTCACCGCGTGTCCGGTTTTTGTGGCAGCGGTTTTTGTCGCGTGTCCGGTTTTGTCGGCGGCTTTTTCCGTGCCCTTCGCCGTGTCTTTGGCTGCGACCTTGGTGTCGTGACCTACGTCTTTTGCTCCCTTATCGACGTCGTGTGCGACATCTTGCGCGAACACGAACGAAGCCGAGCACAACAACGCTGCTGAAAGAATTGTGGCTACCTTGGATTTCATATGCCTCCCCTTTTTATTTGTATGGATGGAAGTGGTGTCGGGAAAGTATCCAGCATTCAGCGGGCAAAATGCAAGAGGACCTGGTAACGAAGCGAGCCAAACGCGCGATTATTGCCTCGCAAAACACGCGACGCATCGCGCGGCTCGCTCAGGATGACGATCAAACTATCGAGGTGGAGCGATCTCCTACTCCAATTCGCCTTCGAGCGCGGTGAGCGTTTCGTCATCGACATCCCATTTCTTGAGGATGGCGAAGATCGTCTTCGAGGCGAAACCGGCGCGGGTGAGCTGACGAAAAATACGGGCCACGTGTTTCTGATCGTTTGGTTTTACCAACCGCTTGCGCTTCAAATATTCTCGCGCTTGTTTCTCATCGTTCACTTCGTCGTAGACGCCGTTCACTGCTTTGTCGATGACGTCACCGTGGACACCTTTTATCTTAAGATCTGTAATTACGCGGCGGCGGCCAAATTTTTCGTTATCGCGGCGGAACGAAGAGTACGCGGCCGCGTATTGAGCATCGTTTAAATAACCGCGGTCCTTCAGGCGGCGGATTACCAGTTCCATCAAGGTTTGTCCGTATTCGGTATCGGCTTCCACGCGCGGACGCAACAAACGCTTGAGCTCAGCCACGGAACGCATGCGGCGGCCCAGCGCTCCGACGGCGTACTCGTAGAGCTCGTTTTCGGAATCGGTTTTTCTCGGTCGCGCAAAAGCCATGGCTGCTAAGAGGATATCTCGCCAGGCGCTTCTTTCGGCACGGAAGTTTGCATAATGTCGTTACAACTTTTTACCTGGCCTGGGGTGACATTGGGAACTTCTCGCCGTCTATCTGCGTAGTAATCAATAAGTGAGGAAGTCATGCTGACCATCGATGTGGAAAAAACGGGCCATGTAGCAGTGGTGAGATGCGTCGGGCGGATCGTTCGTGGCGCTCCAGTTCGCGCACTGAAGAACGCGGTCTTTTCCGAGAAAGAGGCTGGCATTGTTGTGATTGATTTGTCGGACGTCGAAATGCTGGACGCCGGTGGATTGACGGCGCTGCTCTCTCTGCAGCAATGGGCTTGGGACCGGAGCGTTCAACTCAAACTGGTGAATCCGTCGCATTTTGTTCACGAGGTGCTGACGCGTACCGGCTTGAATCGCGTGTTTGAGATTTCGAAATTCGAGCATGCGCTTTTTGTTTTGGCCGCGCGGGACTGTCGACACGTAAGATACGCCGCGGCCAGCTAAACAGGTCTTCACTGGGGCCGGGGCTCTGCTGTGTGAGTTCCGGCCCTCCTCCGAAATAAGATAGGGCGCGCTTATGCGCGCCCTTAAGTGTTTCAGGAGGATAAATCAGCGGCCACCAAAGCCGGTTTGCTGCATCGCGTTCTTGGAGATATCGCTGGTGGAAGAGATGCCCTGCATGCGGAGCTTGAAGTCATCTGCGTTGGAGGCACTCTCGAGCGCGGTTTCGTAATTGATTAGGCCGGCCTGGAATAAATCCCAGAGCGATTGATCGAAGGTTTGCATGCCGTACTGCGAAGTCCCAGCGGAGATGGCGTCGCGAACCGCGCGGGTTTTTTCCGGCACGAGAATACATTCCCGGATGTAAGCCGTATTGATCATGACTTCGACGGCAGGTACGCGGCCGTCGCCGTCGCAACGTCGAACCAGGCGCTGGCTGATAACGGCGCGAAGTACGGCGGCGAGTTGCAAACGAATCTGCTTCTGCTCAGGCGGCGGGAAAACGGCAATAATACGGTTGATAGTTTCGACGGCATCGAGGGTGTGCAGAGTGGAGAAAACCATGTGACCAGTTTCGGCGGCGTGCAGCGCGGTGCCGATAGTTTCGACGTCACGCATTTCGCCGACGAGGATGACGTCGGGATCCTGACGCAGGGAAGCGCGCAGCGCAGCCGAGAAGGTAGGCGTATCGACTTCGATCTCGCGCTGATTTACATAGCCTTTCTTGTCGCGGTGCAGGAATTCGATTGGATCTTCGATGGTGATGATGTGTTCGGCGCGAGTGGAGTTGATGCGGTCCACCATCGCGGCAAGAGTGGTTGACTTGCCTGAGCCGGTGACGCCGGTCACGAGAATCAAGCCGCGGGGCATGTCGCAAACCTGCTCGACAATCTTGGGAAGGTAGAGTTCATCGAGCGCGCGGATTTTTGTGGGAATCACGCGCAGCACCAAGCCCACGTTGCCGCGCTGTTGGAAAACGTTCACACGGAAGCGGCCCAGTCCGGCGACGCCGTAGGCCATATCGATTTCCGTGCTCTCTTTGAATTTTTGCTTCTGCCTGGCCGACATCATGCTAAAAGCCATGGTCAACATATCTTCGGCGCTGATGCGCGGCTGATCGGTGAGCGGGGTAAGTTCGCCGTCAATCCGGAGGTGAGGATAATTGCCGACCTTCAGATGTAAGTCGGAGGCGCGCCGCTCCATGGCGATGCGAAGTAAATCGTCAATATTCATTCGAGAAGTCCCCAGGGATCAATTTGTATGATGAACCGAAATGCGATGTAACCCAAGATGACCTAAGTAACGGGGGAGTGGGCGTTTGGACAGGGTCGGAGAGTGTGGTATGCGGAGTCTGGCTTAGTCTTGACTTAGTTCAAGGAAATGAGCATCAAGATGCGCTTGGGCAAAGTGGATTTCCCGGGACCTCCCACTCACAATGTGCTGCGATTCATAAGCAAGCAGAATCTTCGACCGCTCTCTATCAATCACAGTCATGGGCTAAAGTTCATGATCTTTCGCCGCGCCATGGCGATCCTTTTGACCGGATGCTGATCGCTCAGGCTTTGGTCGAGAACATGGTGGTCCTTAGCTGGGATCGCTCATTCAAGAAATATCCGGCTGAGATCTTGTGGTGCGGCACTTAGAGTCGGGTGTCGCCGTCAAATGAAAAAGCCACCCTGCAGGGCAGCCTTCTGGTAGTGGGTCAGTTTCAAACCGACCCACTACTCAGCTTTCGGTTCGCTTCAAAGGGCATTAAGCAGCGGGTTCTGCCTTAGTTCCCTGCCACGGGAAATCGTAACTACCTCCATAAATAGATGGGCACTTGGCGCCCATTGGCCGGAGATAGGTGGCGAGCTGTCCACGATGGTGAATGCTGTGGTTGTTGACGAAAGCAAGATAGTAGAAGACGGGCAGAGTGAAGGCGCCGTAAAAGTCTACTGGCGTGAGCAACTCTTCGGGCGACATCGCTCGCACACGCTCGATCGCGCGGAGAAAGTTTTCCTCGTACCAAGAAGCTAGTTCGGCGGAAGTCTTGGGTTGATCTGTGAAGCGGGCTCCCAGAACGAACTTACGGTCGGCGGTCTCATCGAGCATTTGGACATCGGCGGCGGCCAGGTGCCAGGCAAGCTCGCGCGCAGTGCGGGAGTGGGGATCGGGTTTATAGTCACTCTTCGCATCTGGAACGGCGGCCAGAACCTTTTTTGTGGCTTGTAACTCATTGGTTAGGCCCATCAGCATGGTGTCGCGTTAGGCGGTGGCAAATTCGGGAGTAGGGCCTTGCTGTGTTGTCGCCATTTCATTTCCTCCTGAGCGAAATTGTTATGTGTTGTCGTGCTCGAAAAACGAAGGGGCGCTTGAATTTAAGCGCCCCGGGTTGGAAGTTTTGATCTCGGTCTAGACGCTGACCGGCTGCTTGGTACCTACTGGCACGGAAGTCAGCCAGCCGAAGCGGTCGGCCTTCTCGCCGCGAACGATGCCATAGAACTCCCTCTGAATGGCCTTGGTCACGGCTCCAGTCACGCCTTTGCCTACGCTGATTTTGTCGACAGAGCGAATCGGAGTAATCTCGGCGGCTGTTCCGGTGAAGAAAGCTTCATCCGCGATGTAAAGCAGTTCACGCGGAATGCCTTGCTCGACTACCGGAATATTCAACTCGCGAGCGATCTGCAAAACCGAGTCGCGCGTAATGCCGGGTAGCACGGAGTTACCCAACGGGGCCGTTTGCAAAACGCCATTGCGCACGACGAAGACATTCTCGCCCGATCCTTCGCTGACGTATCCGTTGGCATCAAGCGCAATGCCTTCGACATAGCCGTTAAGAATCGCTTCCATCTTAATCAGCTGCGAGTTCATGTAATTCGCGCCGGATTTGGCCATGGCGGGAAGCGTATTCGGTGCGATGCGGGTCCACGACGAGACGCAAACGTCCACGCCTTGCTCGGCATCGCTGCCCAGATATTTTCCCCAGGGATAATTGCAGATGTAGACTTCGGTCGGCGAATTAAAGGGATTGACTCCGGCTTCGCCGTATCCGCGGAGAATGATCGGCCGCATGTAGCAGGGCCAAAGCCCGTTGTGCTTAACCAGTTCGACCATTCCGGCGACCAGTTCTTCGCGGGTGAAATCGACATCGATCCGGTAAATTTTTGCCGAATCCAACAGCCGTTGCGAGTGTTCCTGCACGCGAAAAATGGCTGGGCCGGTGGGCAGCGCGTAGCATCGGATTCCCTCAAACACCGACGAGCCGTAATTCACCACGTGTGACATCACGTGCAGTTGCGCGTCGTCCCAGGGGATGAGCTTGCCGTTGTGCCAGATTTTTTCCGTCTTCTGAATGGCCATGAGCACTCCTAAAAAGATTATGATTCACGCGTGCAGCGGAGAGATTCGTTCTTTTGATGCCAAAATTCATTCCGTGGGCGGACCCGCCTGCTGGCACTGGCGACAGGCGGCACGGTAGTCGTGGAGGTAAAGCGAAACAACTTAAACCACGACGAAATTATAACTCAGGGTGGAAGTAGTTCGAGACCTTTAAACGGAGCGTCGTCGAAAAAGAGTTAGGCGCACCGCGCAGGCGTCCTGACTGTTTCTTACGGCTTTCCTGCCAGAAACGGAAGAAACATGGCGAGCTATGTTTCTACAAGAAAACAAAGCGGGCTGTGGACGTTCCCGATGTTGTGACAGATTTTGTTATTTGTCAGTTCCGACTTTGCCGGCGGGTGGGGTCAGCTCCGCTTGGGCGGTTCCCGGCAGTTCGTCTCCCCTAAAATACTGGCCCTTGGCGGCTCGCATCTCGGGCATCGCGGCGTAGGGTTTGCTGTAGTCGTTGGCGGCATTCCAGAATAAGAATCCGATCCCGCCTGTGGCTTTTGCTGTCTTCACTTGGACCTCGATGTACTCGGGGGAATAAGTCTTGGTCCGCCAGCGGAAAGCCTGCAACCAGGGACGTATCACCACGTCGCTGCCTTTGGTGATGAGTTCAAACCGCTTCATCGATTCGCCAATAAAATGCTCGGGAGCATCACCGGGGTGCTCGATCCCGTCCATGCCAAAGAAATGTGAGGGATAGATCATGGGCGAGAGCACATCGCAATACTTCGCCATGTGCACGATATCCTGCCCAGTGTGGGCGAGGTCGACTGACCGCTGCCAGGCCATGATGCCGAAGACATCCAGCGAGAGCAGCACGCCCGTGGGATGCAGTTGCGCGTAAGCCTGCTTGAGGAAATCGGCGATCACGTCGGAACGATGCCAGTCGGGGTGCTCGGTCTGGAAAGCAAAGCTTGCATCCTTCTGATCTCCCTCGGCAGGAAAGCGTACGTAGTCAAACTGAACTTCATCCACGCCGGACTCCGCGGCCTTCTTGGCCAGGGCGATATCGTATTGCTGAACCTTGGGCTGCGAGGGATCCGTCCACACCAGCTTGCCGTTTTCGCGCCAAGGCTGGCCGGTCTGGTGAGACTTCACCGCCAGCTCGGGATGCGCCACCACCAGCCGCTCGTCGCGAAAGATTGCTACTCGAGCGATCGCATGCATGCCTTGCGAATGCAGAAAATGGGTGAACTTGGGCAGATCGTGAATGGCAACATGGTGGTTGCCGGCGAGAGGATCGTCGAAGGGAATGTTGATAGTCCCGTCACTGTCTTTGACATCGAAGACTACGCTGTTGCCACCCAACTCACGCCAGCGGCGGATGATGCTCATTCCGCGATCGCTGCTTGCCATCAGGCCAGTCAAATAGACGGCCCGGACTTCGAAATCACGCGGCACGGGGATGGTCTTTTCCACAATGGGGGCCGGCAGAATTCCCGGCACGACTAACTCCTGACCCGCCTTCAGATACGTTCCCTGGGGATTCCCGTTTGCTTTGCGGATGGCCTCGCTCAATTCGCTCGAAGTCAGGTAGGAGGTCTGCGACAGGAAGTGGTGAGCCACCAAGTTGACCGTATCTCCACGCTTCGCCACGTACGGGGCGGTTCCCGGCGGAGCAATACTGGTCGCGAGGGCAGCGGGGTCTGCGGGATTGGGTGCTCGCGGCACCGGGTTTGAGGCAGGCACAATTACCGCACTTTGTCCGGACTGAGCGGCAGCAGCGGGTAGCTCGAATGCCAAATGCCATGAAACGAACCCCAGAACGAGGCAAGACACAACGATGATCAGGATTGAGCTAGAGTGGCGCAAGTTGTTCTCCGTGAAAACGCGGTGAGCGCTTTCTCCGGATGCTAGCGGGGCGCCAATTCCCGTGCTAGTTACGTCTGGCCAAGACCATAAAGCGAGGCCTTTGCGTTCCGGCGCACCTGGAAACTCCCTGCGTGCGCAAAGTATTTCCCTTTACATGATTTGTGCCAGCCACGTAAGTGTCACCGCAGAGGGGTATGACGCATCTAAGTAGTGAAGACGTAAGACGTTGGCGCTGGCGCTGGGATGGCGAGCGATTTGCACTAGGGTAGGCTGCGGTAAGCGAGGGTATCGACAAACAGCCCGGGGAGTGACAGAATTTGTCGCCTCCCGAAGCAAGTGGGATAACGCTCCATCCAACTGAAAGCCAGGAAAAGGAAACGCCCGGAATGAAGAACGTTCTCAACACAGTGCTTGATCCCACCCGCCGCAGTAACGACGCCAGGGATTTCGACAACACTCTCCGCCGCAAGATCGTTGGCCAGGATGCCGCGCTTGAGAAGGTGGTGGAAATCTACCAGATGTTCCTGGCGGGATTGAATCCTCCGGGGCGTCCAGTCGGCAATCTCCTTTTTCTTGGACCCACTGGCTCGGGTAAGACCCGAGTGGTTGAAGCTATGTCCGAGGCTCTGTTCGGCGATGCGCGGGCTTGCATCAAGATTGATTGCGCCGAATTCCAGCACTCGCACGAGATCGCCAAACTGATCGGTTCGCCTCCGGGATACCTGGGTCATCGAGAGACTCATCCTCTGCTTACGCAGGAAGCACTGAATCAATGGCACACAGAGAAGCTCAAGCTTTCGATCCTGCTCTTTGACGAAATCGAGAAAGCTTCTGATGCGCTGTGGCAATTACTGCTGGGCATTCTGGATAAAGCAACTTTGACCCTCGGCGACAACCGCCGGGTCGACCTCTCGCAATGCATCATTATTCTGACCTCGAACCTGGGGACCAGCGAGATGAGCAATCTGGTCGACGGCGGTATGGGCTTCACTCATAAGCCGAAGCTGGTGGACTCGACTCTGGACGACAAAATCGATCGCACCGCTGTCGACGCCGCCCGGCGCAAGTTCACGCCTGAGTTCATGAACCGCATCGATAAAGTTGTGGTCTTCAAAACTTTACGGTCGGAGCATCTCGAGGAGATCCTCGACATCGAGCTGGGCATGGTGCAGCAGCGCATCCTGATGGCTTCAGCCGCGAATCAATTTGTGTTCAACTGCACGGCTCAAGTGAAGAGTTTCCTGCTGCAAGAGGGAACAGATCCAAAGTATGGAGCACGGCATCTGAAGCGCGCCATCGAACGTCATCTCGTGTTTCCGCTGGCAAATCTGGTCGCTACCGGCCAAGTCAGGCTCGGAGACTTCATCCGCGTGGACATGGCTGCCGAAGGTGCTCTTTCATTTGTGAAAGAGGCGGAAGGCGCGATGGTGCCGGTGCTAATGGAGCGTTATGGTGCCGCGGCAGGAATGCCTCCCATGGCCGCACGAACCGCGCGCACCATTGGACGCCGCGAGTTCGGAGCGACTCCGACCGCAGACACAAAGTAAGTTTGCTGTACGTCCGGACAAAAAAGAGCGCCGCAAACCAGCGGCGCTTTTTTTAATTTGCCAACATCATCGATCGATGGATTGTGCTCAACCTGCCCGATCTAGCGTTGGGCCTTCACCAAACTTCACAGCGTTTATCCGCAGACGGAACCATGGGCGCGTCAGCCTTGCAGCTAAATGCCTCTTGAAACTGCGGCAGATTCGACAGCGGCCCAATCACGCGGTATTTCCCGGTAGGATGCGGATCGGCCTGCATCATGACTCTCTGCTCTTCAATGCGGATCGCATCGCCTCGCCACTGCCCCCATGCGATAAAGAATTGCTGTTCCGGGGTGAAACCATCGACGTCCGGCGGCCGTGGTTTGCCTTTAAGCGATTTCTCGTAAGCGAGGAATGCGAGCTTCACGCCCCCCAGGTCGCCGATGCTCTCGCCCAGCACCATCTTGCCGTTGTGGTGGACGCCGGGCTCGATGAAGTAGTTGTCAAACTGGTTCGCGACGCACGCGCCGCGTTGCTGAAACTGCTTCAGATCGCTGTCGGTCCACCAGTTTCGCAGGTTTCCCACATAGTCATACCTCGCGCCCTGGTCGTCGAAGCCGTGGGATATCTCGTGGCCCATCACCACCCCGATCGAACCGTAGTTCACGGCGTCGACAGCATTGTTATCGAAGCCCGGTGGTTGCAGAATTCCGGCGGGAAAGACAATCTCGTTCCATAGCGGGTTGTAGTAAGCATTCGAGGTGGGCGGCGTCATGCCCCAACGAGTGCGATCGACGGGCTTTCCGATGGTTCCGCGGTCGTCGTCGACAACGAAACGCCGGCCAGCAAGATAGTCTTCGAAAAACGTATTCCGGCGAACGCTGACCTTGCTGTAATCCTTCCACTTGTCGGGATAGCCGACCTTGATATCGAACGTGGCGATTTTGGCCATGGCTCGCTCTTTGGTTTCGTCGCTCATCCAGGGACGGGTCAGAATGTCGTCCCGCATCGCTAAGAGAATATTCCGCACCATTTCCTGCGCCCGCGCTTTAGCCTCTGGCGGAAAATACTTTTCCGTATATTTCTGCCCAAGGGCCTCACCCAGATACTGATCGGTGAATTCAACGCAACGCTTCCATCGCGGTTTCATTTCAGCCTGGCCCCTCAGGTATTTTCCGAAGAAGGCAAAATGTTCTTCCACGATGGGAGCGGAGAGAGCATTGGCGGATGCGTGCAGCACCTGCCATTTGAGATAAACCTTCCAATCTGCCAACGAAGTTTGCTGCAACTGCTGGTCGAATTCCTGCATGTATTTGGGCTGGTCGACGTTCAAGTCCACGTCCTGCGCTATTTGGTTGTGTTTGAAATAACCTACCCAATCGAAATGGGGAGCCATCGACTGAAGCTGGGCAAACGTCGAGTTGTGATCGGAGGCGCGGGGATCGCGAAGCGCTACGTTGTCCAGGGAAACCTCCGCGAATCTGGTCTCCATTGCCATGACGGTCTGTGCGCCGGACGTCGCCGATTTCTCGTCCCAGCCCACGAGAGTGAACATCTTGGCGATATGCTTGACGTATTTTTCGCGAGCTTCCTTGAAACGGGCATCTGGCTTCAAATAGTAATCGCGGTCGGGCAGGGCATAGCCGCTGGCACCGATGTCGGCCAATACCCAGGTGGGCCTGTGCGGGTCGGTCGAGCTGGAGAGATTAAAGGGCACGGTGACCAGGATGTCGTGCATGTTCGCGATCACCGGCTGCAACCCACTGTTGTCGTTGACGGCATCGATCTCCGCGAACCATTTTTTGAGCGGTTCAATACCTCGGGCATTGACCCGGGACTCATCCATGCATGCGCCATAGTAGTCGCCAATAATTTGTTCGGTGCTTCCTTTGGCTGCGCCTGTGTCCTGCTGCGCGGTATCCAGTATTTCTTTCAGCTTGTCTTTGGTGGTTTCACCGGACTCCCAACGCTTGCTCCAGCGCACCATGGTGGCGGGAATAGGATGGCTTGCGCGCCACGCGCCATTGGAGAATTCGTAGAAATCGGAACAGGGGTCGACCTTCCGATCGAGATCGGTCACGTCGATGCTGTGTAGAGGAGCGGTCTGAGAAACCAAGAATTGCGAAAGCAAAAAGACCGGCAACAAAGCTTTGAGAACGCGCATCAGGATTCTTTCTCCGAGAGTGTCGATTAGCAAGGGTTGATTGCGCTTGCCATTCTAGTCGAATGCGGGCGCTGTTTGGACGGTTCTTGAGTGGGAAGGTCACCGAGCCGGCAGAGCCCAGGCAACGCCGGAAAATCGGCGTGAAAGACTATTTATCCGCCCTGCTTCAATTCCAGCAATACTTGCCGGGCGATTTCTTTCAGAGTTTCGAAGACGCCGTTGCCCTGGAAGGCGATCGCTTCCATCACAGGCTCGTCTTTGCGGCGCAGTTCCTTGGTCAAGGCCTCGACCGGGAGAATGTTTGGCAGATCCCGCTTGTTCAGCTGCAGCACATAGGGAATCTTCTTAAAGTCGTAGCCGTGTTCCTTGAGGTTGTCCATCAGGTTGTCGAGCGCCTCGACGTTGGCGTCCATGCGCTCCTGCTGGGAATCGGCGACAAAGACAATACCGTCCACTCCGCGCAGAATCAACTTGCGGCTGGCGTCGTAGAATACCTGCCCAGGCACGGTGTACAGGTGGATGCGGGTCTTGAAACCGCGCACTGAGCCCAGGTCCAGAGGCAGGAAGTCGAAGAACAGGGTTCGATCCGTCTCCGTAGCCAGCGAGATCATCTTGCCCTTTTGCTGCTCCGCAGTTTTCTGGAAGATGTACTGGAGATTGGTGGTCTTGCCGCCCAGCCCGGCGCCATAGTACACGATCTTGCAATTAATCTCACGGGCTGCAAAGTTGATGAAACTCAAAGACTTCCCTCAAGACATGCGGTGGCCGCTAAAACCATGAGCGTCCCCCACTTGTAGTTTTGGCTTGGTACTGCTGGTTTTATACCACACGGCGGCACATCACCGGCAGGTTACCCTGGTTACTAGTGGGACCCTAGGGGTTGGGCCCGGCCCACCTCAGCGGCTGACCGGCAAAGGATAATATCCGGCTTTGGCGTAGACCAGCACGCAGGGACGCAGATCGGAGCTCTTGCAGCCGGGCCGGCCGACCAAAACCTCGATCTCCCGGTATGTGCTGCTCGGAGTGGCGGCCGTGGCGTAGCCCAGCGTGTATTGATTGCGGGCGTCGCCGATGGCGCGCTCGTATGCGTTTTGAATGGCGTCCCTGGAATACTCGCTAAGAATCTCGCCTCCGGTTGCACTGGCATATTTCGGCAAGATGTTGCCATAGGCCTGCCCGGGAATCCTCAGTTTCTCCAACTGCTTGTAACCGGGGATCGCCGAGCTCCCCACGTCGATGCCGTATACCAGAATGCCGTTTGACAGCAACACCTTCAAAACATCGCCGTAGCTGGCCGTGCTGCGATACTCACGACCGTCGGTGATGACAAATATGATTTTACGGCGGCTTTTGTCCCGCTTACCCAATTCCAGCGCGGCGGTCAGAATCGCGTCGTTGAGCACGCGCGCTTGCTTGGGAGGCGATATTGCCTGAGGTGTGCTGCGGTCGACCGGTATGTTATTGATCATAGGGCCTTGTGGACCTAAAGGGCCGCCCAACACAGGAACGCCGTTATTCTCGCCGTGATCGGTTTTCAGCTGGTTCAGTACTGCATCCAATCGCTTGCCCACCGCTCCGAAGTCGGCCATTTTCCCGACGGTCGTGCTGTAGCTGTAAATTGCTACCTCGTCAAACTGGCTGAATGCGCCTTCCAGCGCCGGAAAAGTCTGGTTCACCTTCTGCACATTGATATCCGGCATACCCAGATCGAAAATCACTGCCGCCGAGATGGCCAAAGGATCGCTGGTGAAGAAGTTCAGAGTCTGTTTCTTGCCGTCGTCGATTACCGAGAAATCCTTGGGCAACAATCCGTTGACCAGGTGTCCGGAGTCGTCCGTGACTCTGACCGGCACGATTACTTGGTTGACGTTGCGGGTGATCTTGAATAGTTCGTCTTGTGAACTACTGCCCGGATCCGGCGTAGCTCCGCCTTCAGGGACGGTCTTGACATCAACCGGGTGGGGTGGTGGGTTCGGGTTATTAGCAGCGGCGGAGTCGGGTGGGTTTGTAGAAAATG
>Ga0209169_10001753_pt1 | contig 13194 bp, 9 predicted proteins | sample HubBroMetageWRM4_FD_188346 | JGI IMG/M metagenome (GOLD analysis project Ga0209169, IMG submission 188346) | Warmed soil microbial communities from the Hubbard Brook experimental Forest, New Hampshire - Hubbard Brook CCASE Soil Metagenome WRM 4... | ecosystem: Environmental > Terrestrial > Soil...
CAACCTATTGAGTTCAGAGATGCTGTCGCTCGAATTAAGTCATTCCTGCTCCCAGTCATTAAAACAATGCAACAGGGGCAAACCCTGAACAGCACTTGGACACCTGCTCACGCGTGGCAGCCCGCTCCAGCCTAAATAATCCGCTCGGGCCGTTACCGGGCCTGAAGACCAATCACACGTGCTTTCTCAAAACGTCGATAAGATTAACAAGTGCAAGGGTGTCCTGCTTGCAGTATTCGCGTAGGGCGCTCTTCAGAGCGACCTTGTCCTGTAGAGGCGTATCCTCGTTAACCATTTTTTCCCAGGCCAGGCCAGCATCAGCGCCAAATTTCACTTCCAGCGTCTCGTAACTCAAAGTTGGCACGAGCGCCGGCAGAACGGACTTCAGTGAGAAGGAACCTTCAAAGGAAGGGTGATAGACATTACGGCGCATTACTAGGAGAAGGTCCCACATCCTCGTCTTAATTGCTTCTATCTTCAACGCCAGCGCCGGTATCCACCGCGCCAGATCATCTAAGCGCGAATATTCAAAGCTCTCGTTATACACAACGATGCTTTCTGCTCCATCAACCGCTCTACACAGAGATTCTGACCAGCCCGAGTTTTTGTACCACGGCGAATGAGAGAGTTTACATCACAACTTTATTGGGCAACGGGGCAAAGGGCGGCTCGCAGGGAGCCGTAGGCGACCGGAGAGCCGCCCTTTGCGGCGCGAACGCCGCCGGTGCCGGCGGCCTGTAGCCCAGCGCCGAGTGCGGTCGCAGCGTGTTATAGACCACTCGCCATTTCTCGATTACCGCCTGGGCCTCCCTCAGCGAATAGAAAATCTCTCCGTTCAGGCATTCGTCTCGTAACTTTCCGTTGAAGCTTTCGCAATAGCCGTTCTCCCAGGGACTCCCCGGTTCGATGTACAGCGTCCCTGTGCCCACCTTGGCCAGCCACCTCCGCAACTCTTCCGCGACGAACTCCGGGCCGTTGTCCGAGCGAATGTTCTCCGGGATTCCCCGGTACAGCATCACGTCTGCCAGTGCTTCGATCACTTCGTACCTGCCCAACCTTCTAGCCACCCGAATCGCTAAACACTCCCGCGTGTATTCGTCGATCAGCGTTAGCATGCGCAGCGTTCTTCCGTCGTGGGTCATTGCGCTCACGAAATCGTAGCTCCACACATGGTTCGCTCGCTCCGGTCGCAGCCGCAGGCACGATCCATCTCCCAACCACAGCCTCCCTCGCGGCCTTTGTTTCTGCGGCACTTTCAATCCCTCGCGCCGCCAGATCCGTTGCACGCGATCCTTGCCTACATGCCAACCGCGATCCCGCAGCAGAGCGGTGATCCGCCGATAGCCGTAGCGCCCGTATACGCTGGCCAGCGCCACGATCTCGCGCGTCAAAGCATCTTCCTCGCTTCGATAGAGCACCTCGTAGCGTTGTGTCCCTCTCCACTGCCCCAGCAGCCGGCAGGCATGCCGCTCCGACACTCGATAGTTCTCGCGAGCATGCCTGACCGCGCCACGTCGCCGCTCAGGGCTTAGAAGTTTCCCTCTGCCACATCCTTCAGAATTTGCTTCTCCAAAGACAGCTCCGCCACCAAACGCTTCAGCTTGGCGTTCTCCCGCTCCAGTTCTTTAAGCCGTTTGGCTTGATCGAGTTTTAATCCGCCGAATTCCTTCCGCCAGCGGTAGTAGGTCTGTGCGGTGATCTCGGCTTCTTTGCAGGCTTGCGGAGTGGTTTTCCCGTTGGCGAGTTCCACTTCAACCTGCCGCAGCAGCGTCACGATCTGTTCCGGCTTGTATTTCTTCATCGGCATACCAGCTTCCCTCCAGAGTGAATTCTCTCTCACTCCCGCTGGTACAAAAACCCCCGGTCAGGTCAATCTTGCGAAGCTGGTCGAAACCTTTCAGCACATCTTCGTCCCTTTCTATCCTTTCAAATATTTTCGTTGGCTTCCTGATCCACTTCAGTTCCGCGATGACCACCGTCGAGGAATCATCGTCTGTGAGTAGCAAGTCGATGTCAGGAGTCGGTTTTGGGAGATGAATCGGACCCTGAGGCGAATATCGCGAGCATGTTTTGCCGAGAGCCGCGAACATCTCAGACTCTTTCATCACGGACGCAGCATCGAACTGCGCCGGCCTCAATCTTGAGCACACCCACAAAATGTTTTCGTCCGCCCGGCTGTGCAAGGGAAAGTGAGGAGCAAGAGCCATCTCCGTTTCGGAGGACCTCAACGGAACGAACGGGCAGACGTGTAGATTCGGCGAAGATGAAAAATCGAATGACAAGTCTTTGATGATGGCTTGGCATGAAGTCGTCGGCACGCGCGAAAGCTTTGACAGAATGTTGGACCAGTCTTCCAGGGAGCGGATCATCACAACACTTTCATTCGGATAGAATCTCGTATTGCGCCCCCAAGCGAAACACAGGTGCTCGTGGGTAGCACACACTGTTAGGAGAGCTGCGTAGAATTGCTTGAATTCCCCCAGCGTGTAGTCTCCAAGGGACAGTGAATCATTCCTTCGGGAAATCGCGGCCAATCTTGACTGATAGTCCGGAAGAAGTTCGGCCCAAAGTTGCCACGGGTCACTATAGGTAAAGCCCAGTAGGCCTACCGGCCTACAACCCGAATAAACCACTTCAAACAATTCTCGGACCTTCGCTGTCGGTTCAATCTTCCGTGCCCGCTCACTGCGATGGCGCCCGATCTTGGGCCGAAATCCTTTCTGATAAGCCGACACCCGGCGATCCGTGTCTGAGCCGATGACGGTAAATCGCGCGTGGATAGGCGACAGAAGTTCGACGCCATAACGGTTTTTGTGCCACATGGGCAAGGCATTCAGGAATCCGCCGTAATTATGCGCAAGTTCAATCGCCTCATTTACCTTTGCGGCAAGGTCAAGAGTCCAAGAGCGACGCTCGACCAGTGAAGATTGGTTTCCGTATCTCGTTACCCATTTCATTGCCGTAGAAACCAGGCTGCTCGTGTTAATGAGCGTTGCGTCGAGGTGAGCTGTATTGTCCCCGCGCATGTCACATTCGCGCTCGACAAGGTGGATGCCTCCGACAAGCAGCGACCACAATGCCATGTTGGCAGGCAAACCGAGAATCTTCACTGAGCGAAAGCATTGGTCCGCGCGAGCTTCGATCTGGCGGATCGATTCGATTAGTTCCGCGGACGCGTTTCTCTTGAGACAGGGCGCCATGGGAAGCACGTTGGCAACTACGGCGGGATCGGCCATCTGACTATTCTACTCGCCCTGTCCAGCTCTGATAAACTCTCACGATATGTTCTTCATTCGACGCGACAGAATTAGCGTGGATCGCTCGCGCAACAGCGGAATCATATTTGATTGTGCTCTACAAAATAAGGCTCCTAGGCTTGCGACTGTCCTCTCTCAGGAATACGAGCTGTGGTTCACAGCGCAAGTACACGCTGGCCCAGCTGAATTCCTGTCGCGACTTTTGTTCGATTTGACTTCCCAACTAACGAACACCGCGGCTTACCGACAAGACGAGGGTCGCGGCCTCAAACTTATCTGGCCTTTCTCTACGCGCCAGTTACAAAGAATCGAGGATTTCCGTCAAGGCAACGAACCGTACTTTGAAATACGCAATCGCTTGCTGGTGAAGAGCCAGCACTATAAGACCGATGGAACGTCGCTTCACGAGGCACAATTCAACGAAGAGTCGGCCTTTGCGTCAGGGACGAACGCCTATCCTATCTGCTTCAAGATCGATCACGAGGAGTGGACTAAGCTTTTGGATGAGATCGGATTTCGTCACATCATCTTGCAGGAACTTTCGCTACCGGCGTTTCCGCCCGAGTTTAGGCGAGCCCAAGATCATCTGAAGGAGGCGTGGCGCCATCATCGAGCCGGCCGCGAACGTCCTGCACTACTCTCATGCTTCAATGCGTTTGAGTGCTTGGGTTTCGATCTCATGGGAACACCCGATGTGAAGCGGGTAGATGTTCTGGCGCTTTTGATGGATGGCAAGGAACAAGCAAAGCAGGAAAAAATCAAGGCGCTGTGGGCAGCGGTTGGCAACTATTGCCACCTTGGACGCCATGACAAAGGTCCACCCGTTCAGCTCTCACATCAAGATGGTGAGCTTGCACTTGTCTCCGCAACCGTCCTCTTGAAATATTTGGCAGGTTAGGAAGGAACCATTCATGGAATCGGTTCACATTTTTGGAGTGAATCATTTCCTTCAGCGCGTCGCACCGAATTGCTGGACACCCGCGGGACGTGCCGTCGAAGCTGAACAGAAGGCTGGCTTACGCGCCACATTGGAAGAGATCATCATGAGAAATCGAGTCGGACTGATCGCAGAGGAAGAGAAGCCAGCCCGTCGAGATTTGGGAGCGGTTCTAGCGGACGAGCACCACACGGCCTACATCGAACTGACAATGCCCGTTCTCGAGCGAGAACGGTGTGGAATCCGCACACCGGGTTACGATCGACACCCTGACAGTCGCGCTCAGGCGTATCGAGAGTTCGAGCGATACATGTTTGAACAAATCGCACGCGTCGACGTGCCAGTGACGCTCGCTATCTGTGGTCGCAGACACGTGCGCGGTCTGGCACAACGAATCGAAGTCGCCGGAGTGAGGGTGCTCGTCTACGACGTTTACGAGTACGACTGGTATCGCGGCGTGCCGCAAGAAGATGGGGTCAACATCATCGGCTACGAACGCGAAGACGACGGCTGAATTTCTTACGGGGAGGTTGATCTGAGTTAGGCGCTGGTAGCGCGATACACCTTGCGTGCTAAAACGAACCTTATTGACACTCTTCGATTGACGAAAATCAGTGGCCCAATAGATTGTTTTCGCTCAGCTGACTGAAAACGGCGCGCCCGGAGGCATTCGACGTCCCGACCCTCCGCCCAGGAGCCGGCTGACGACCTCGGTCACATCCTACCGGCGCTGGAGGGCTGGGCGCCCTAGCATGGTTGACAAAGTGGCACAGGTGTTGTAATGTAACTTAGTCAACCAAGGAGTGTAGCATGCCTGCCCAATCGACTACGATTCGTCCAAAGACCCTCAAGGAGATCCGGCAAGCCTTGACCAATTGGTGGGGGCAAAGCCACAAACGGCTGCCAGCCCATGTACGTTTCTCACAGCCCTCACATTCTGAAGATCGGTTGCGGATGTGGTCTGAACTACGGTCCAATGTCCGACTCCAATTCGATAAGAACGAGCTGTCGTGCGAGCGTGCTGGGAGAAAGTTTCACCTGCTGTTGGACGATTTTGATGTCAAGGCCGAGGTCGATGGTCGGGTGTTGCTTTTCGAGTTCAAGGTGTCCGCTAACCTAACTCGCCCTCTCAAAGACAGACTAACTTCTGCTCAGAAGACGAAGCACCCAATATTCTTTTCTAGAGGCATTAACGCGTTGGAAGAACTAGAGAAGTCACTGCCAAGGGACCTTATTGACGAGGCGAGTGCGGCTTCCACTGACTTTATGGTCCTTGTAGAAGCATTGACGGCACGCCCCCTGGCCGCTGAAATTGCTGCCAATGATCCGCTCGCGACGGCGAGACTGCGAGGAGTCGAGCGACAACAAAGTCTTGTCGAGAAGTCAGGTGGCATGCTCAAGGGTGAGAAGGCAGCTAAGGTTCTAGGCATCTCGCGGCAGGCTGTAGACAAGCGTCGGCGTCAAAATCGCCTCATCGGGCTGACACAAGGCCGACGAGGATACGCCTATCCGATTTGGCAGTTCGAGGGCGGCAAGACGCTCGCCAATTTGGAGGCCGTACTCGATCGACTACGGGATCATGACCCCTGGATGCAGCTGACGTTTTTCCTCAATGCCAATGATCGGCTGGAGGGAAGCAGTCCTCTCGAGATGCTCCGGTGCGGGAAACTAAAACCCGTCCTTGAGGCAGCGGCAAGCTATGGTGAGCAAGGAGCTGCGTGACGGACTTCCCTGGCGAACACCCAGAACCGCCTAGTGACCTTGGTGCTCGGTCTCCCTTGTTCCTCAAGATCACGCCTGGAACTGTCTTCTCGCGTATCCACAATCGAAGCAAGGGGCCAGTCTTTTTCGGCAAGACCGGCGGCAACCGTTTTGACGCGCCAGATGGAAGTTTCGGAGTCTTGTACGTTGGGTTCGACGAGCATTGTGCTTTCATCGAAACGTTCGGCCAAGACACTGGAATCCGAGTTGTGACTCGACGGGCACTCGCTCAACGTCACCTCTCTTATCTCGAAGTTACCGAGCCTTTGACTCTTATTGATCTGGCGGCCTCCGGTGGTCTCGCGCGAATCGGTGCGGATGCTCGTCTGTTGAGTGGTTCCCACGCGATCGCCCAACGTTGGTCAGCTTCGTTACGCAATCATCCTTCAAAACCCGCGGGCCTTGTCTATCCTGCGCGCCACGACACGGCTAGGAACGCCTGTGCCTTATTCGACCTTTCCGATTCCATTTTGCAAGTAACGAATGCTGGATCCTTGCTTGACCCTCAACATGCGCTGCTTCTCGCGACAATTCTCGATACCTACGACTTTGGTTTAGTTGACTAAGGATCCTGAAGAAGTCTGCAATCGTTTGTGTGTTCATTCCTTGCGGATCGGTGTGGCCTACACGAACATAACATTTCATGTTCTTCCTCCTACCATAGGTGATGAAATCCGGCAGCAGACGTATTCATTTGTCGTATATCGGCTAACTAATATAGGCTTCGGTCATGGTCGGGCGGGGCAATTCGACGAATGTGGGCGGCGCCGCCGCCCAAGAGGGCATTAGCTATCAAAACCGGGTAGCCGCTTGGTTCGCGGTGCGCATTCTCGCCGAGGAAGCAGTCTCTCGTCCGTGGGACTTTCCTGAGAGGCCGGAATTCTTGCGATGCGAGACCGAACAACCTGTCGACGACCTACTGCTAGGCCTCTCCGGTTCAGCCTTCGCCTTCGTCCAGGTAAAACACCGTCTAAGACTGGAGAGAGATGAAGCGTCGCCCCTTGGCGAGACGCTTAATCAGTTTGTTCGTCAATTCCTTGTCCCTCGCTCGCTTGCCAAAGTCAATCATCCCTGGGAACGACCGCTGACTCCAGAAAGCGACCGCCTGGTTTCGATAAGCAGCCCGACTAGCTCTGCCGCAATTCAACGGCAGCTCCCAAGCTTGCTAGAGCGAATTCGGAATTCGCCAAGCGATTTGGCTCCAGAGAACGCTATCGTAAACAAGGAAGAGGCGCATGTTTTGGCAATCCTGATGCACCACGTGCGCCGTTCTTGGCATGCGCAGCTCGGACATGACCCCTCTCTTTCTGATCTCCGCCCCTTTCTCTCCCTGCTGCGATTTGAAATTCTCGATGTCGGCACGGGCGGCTTGGCCGAGAGAGAGGCAAAGGACATCCTTCAATCCACAGTTCTCGAGGGAGCTGCAGATAGTAATGCGTCCTGGGTTCTGTTGATTGATTTCTGCGCCGAACTTGCAAAAAATCATTCCGGTGCGGATCGTAAGGAATTACTGCGACTGCTACATCAGGCGCGTGTGGCTACAAGGGTACCCAAGAGCTATGCCGCCGACATTGAACATCTCCGGAAGCACGCATCGGATACAGCAAAGGCATTGCACGACCTGTCCGTGATTCGCCTCAGGGGCAAAGAGATAAAGATTCACAGAGAATCGACCAAGTATCTGTATGAAACCGCCGAGGAAGTCTCAGTTCTGGTAATCGGGGATCCGGGTGCCGGTAAGTCAGGAGCACTCCACGACCTTGTACAGACATTCCAAGCGGAAAAGCGCGATCACATATTCCTAGTCGTCGACCGTTTGGACGTCGCGAGTTTGGCCCAGATCAATTCAGAACTCGGTCTTACCCACAACTTACAGGATGTGCTCTCGAATTGGCCTGGAAGTGCTCCGGCATTTGTTGTTATTGATGCGCTTGATGCAGCGAGAGCGGAGTCAGCTGCAAAAGCAATGAGAGATCTCATCGCGGGGATTCTGGAGGGGGATAATCGCTGGCATCTCGTCGTCTCCATACGCAAGTTCGATCTTCGATATAACGAAGAGTTAAAGCGGCTGTTCCATCGCTCGGACCGGACCTCTCCGCCTTCCGTTTTTGAAGACTCTGAGTTTCAAGCTTTCTCACACGTGAAGATTCCAACCCTAACCGATAGCGAAATCTCTCAAGTTTCCGAGCAATCATCTGAACTTGGAGCGCTAATAGATCGCATTTCTTCCGATCTGCGTGAGCTATTAAGGGTCCCGTTTAATTTAAGACTACTGGCGCAGCTTGTTCAAGAGGGCGTAACCCCCGAAGAGCTTGAGCCAGTTCGAACACAGCTGCAACTTCTCGACAAGTATTGGAACTATAGAATATTGCGGCCGCCCGAACAGGCCCACGCGCATGAGGTTTTTCTTAATCGCGTTTGTGAAGGGATGATCGACTCTCGGACCCTTCGTGTTGAGTGGAAGGTTGTGGCCGACGCCGCTGCAAGCGGTGCACTCAACCATTTGCTGAGCAATCATGTCCTGACTGAATGGCAGCCGGTCGCCTCTTCCACTCCAGATCGCTCGCTACTGATGTATTCGCACCATGTTTTATTCGACTATGCCGTCGCACGGCTAGTCTTGCGAGGAGATCCGGCAAAACTAATCGAACGACTTGCGAATAATGGAGAACTGGCAATAGTGATACGGCCTAGCTTCTTGTATCACTTTCGATATTTATGGACGTTCGAACCCGATCACCGTTCGTTCTGGGAACTGACTTTTCAAATCGCACGAAGTCGCGCTATTCCCGAGATTGCAAAGATCATCGGGCCGACCGTGGCTGCCGAATTGCTGCACGTTGCGTCGGATCTCGATCAACTTTGCGTTTGGCTGCAGAGCGACGGCGAGGATCGCGACGTTGGAGAAGCGTTGCTCGATCACGTAGTCGGTGCAGCTCTAGTGAATCCATCCTCGATACTAGAGAACTCGGAACCATGGTGTGGCTTCCTGAACCGCGTCAGCGGGTTTTTCCGGCGAAGGTCAGCTTATTCAATCAATGCGCTACTTTTTGCAGTCCTTGAAATATTCTCCTCTCTTTCGTCTCGACAGAGAGCATCCACTGGGACTACCGCGAGAAGGCTACTGGAATTTGCTTGGGCGCAATCTCCGCGCGACGGCTGGCTTGTCATTCAGGCTCTTCGCGGCGTTTCTAGGACTTTCAATACGGACGAAGCGGCGTCCGGTGCACTCCTTCGCAAGGCCCTCGTACCCGATCACGTAGCTGCCTTTGGCTTCGAGGAGTTGCCTTGGCTCGCACGAGGGGTCAAGGAATTCGCGTCTTCTGATCCGAGTCTCGTAGAGGAAATCTACGCCGCCGCCTTTCTGTACCAAGAGCTCTCTGAGGAACCTACTCCTATGGGACCGAGTCGAATCTTCACCCTGGTTTCCAACAAGAGACAAGATTTTGAGATGGCCCGATTCCAACTTGCGCAATTGTATCCCGACTTTTTGACGCGGGCGCCTGAGCATGCGACGCGCGCCATGATTGTCGCACTGGAGGGTTATATCTCGCGTGAGCGAAATGCGAATGAGTGGCATGACAAGAAGAATGAGCAGACATTCATGTTCGACAACTACGTGGCGCATTTCCGGGCGGATTATAGTTCAATTTGGGATTCAGGATTTCACACCCAGCACGTAGAAGCGCTCCAAATCCTGTCCGCCTTTTTCGATTGGCTGGAGTCGATCCTAGACGACACCGGACTCGAGGGCACTGTAAATAGCGTTATAGCCGTTCTCGTACAGAATAATCACGCAGCAACGATCTGGCGTCGACTTCTACAAATGGGTACAAGCCACCCTGACACCCTTGGGAAGAAGATTGTAGACCTTGCAAAGGCGGTCCCGATCCTAACAGCGTACGACACGTCCACGGCCGCAGGTGAATATTTGACCGTTATTTTCCCGTTACTCACAACAGTCCAGCGCGAACAGATCGAAGAAGTCATCTTCTCACTCCCGCAGAAAGACACGAAGGACAGTCCCGCGTATCTCGAGAAGCTCCGCAACCGACTGCTCGGTTGCCTGCCCATTGAGTCGCTCTGTGGTCAGGCAACGAAGGATCTAGTCGAGCAGCTACGGACTGCTCAAGCCATTCCCAGGAACGAACCAGCCGTTGAATTTACCGGACCTTCCTTTCGTAAGTTTGGTGAGGAGGAGTACCTCCGTGAGCAGGGCGTGCCCGTCGACGCCGAGGCCAACAAGAGGATTCGAAATTTATCGGGCCCAGTGGCTTCCTTCGCCTCCAAACACAACAATTCAACCCCCTCCAACGAAGAAGCTCTGCAAGCTATTCCATTAATGATGCTTCTCCACGAGGCGCTGCAATCAGCTCAGCAAGACGGAGTGCACGATGGACAAATAGACCACGCCTGGGGGCAACTGGCTGAAGCTTGCGAACGCGTGTCGAGGCTCTCGGACTTCTCATGTAGCGTTCCATCTGCGGACTTTGTACGCAAAACTCTCCTCGAAGCCAGCACTCAACGCGTTCCAGAAAGTCATCCTGATCAAGACAAGCAATTTGACGAGTCTCCTTCTTGGGGCGGACCTGCGGCGCGCATTTCTGCCGCTCAGGGCCTTTCAAATCTATGTCGCGTCCAGGACTGTGCCAATTCCGACGTTGTGTCCGCCGTTGAACGGTTAAGCGCGGACCCCGTTCCAGCCGTCCGGTTCCAGATAGTGATCCGCCTGAACGCGATGTATGAAACCAACCGCGACCTGATGTGGCGTTTGATCCGGGAGCGCTCGGATACGGACGAGAGTCGTGGCGTTTTAGACGGCTTAGTGAATCTGCTCGAAAGACTCGGTGGCCATCATCCAGACACGGTCGCACGGTTACTGGTCGTTATTCTCCGACGCTTCGAAAACGAAGCCAAAGCCAAGCTCCGCGAGTCTTGTCTTGCCGTACTTTCCTCCCTTTATGTTTGGAGGGATCAGCCCCTTAGCAAACAGGTGACCCTTGAAGCTGTCGCGAACCCCTCCGGTAATACCACCGCTCTCTGGGTCATAGCTTCCCGGCTTCGGAATGTTCTAACCCACGGACCGGTTGAACCGAATGATCCAGCTCAAGATGCCATCAGACAACGGGCTTTCGATCTCTTACAACGGGTTCTCGGGACTGCCATTTCGGCGGTCGATGCGATCCAAGCGACGCAAAGCAGCCTGCAATTCGAGTCATGGTCCCCGGAAATCCGAGAACAGATGAAAGACCTCCTGCAGGTCGTATCGCACGTTGCAAAGGAAATCTACTTTGCATCAGGGGCTTTCTCGGACTCCCAACAAGGCCGAGCGGGTACTAACCGCCCGGTAGCTTCTCCAGAAAGGAGTCGCTTTTACTTCGAAGCTCAGCCTCTCTTGGATCAACTCGCCAATGTCGGGCTTCCTGCGATCTCTCACACTCTCCTCGAAACGCTTGAAAGCTTTATCGAAATCGATCCTCGCGGTGTCTTCTTGCGCGTCAGCAAGACCGTGCGGGAGGGCCGGCCAGGAGGCTATCAATATGAGTCCATGGCGGTCGATCTCATCGTCCGTGTTGTGGAGAGATATCTCGCCGAGTACCGCCTGCTTTTTCAGCAAGACGACGATTGTCGCCGTGCTCTCGTCGAAGTCTTGGATCTCTTTGTAAAGGCAGGGTGGCCCGCAGCGCGCCGAATTACATACCGGCTAGAGGAAATCTTTAGGTGACCCGCGTGCGCAATGCGGACGAATTTTGGCAGCTCTACCAAAGACTGCTAGCCGACTACAGGCGGGTCTACAAGCCGCTTCTTGACGGGCTGCGGGATAAATATGCCGGTGGCGGAAAAAACCAAATCCCTCCGGCGCTCGACGAAGCGCTTGAGTTTCACACGAGGACCTATGTGGTCAATGCTTTGCTTGCCGCCTTGAATTGGCGGCTCGATGCAGGAGTCGATTTCGGGCTGCCCAACCTTGCACCCGAAATCGCTGTTGAATCAGCAGAACGCGGCACTAAAAGGTTCCTCGACTATCTAGGATTCGAGCATGCGACAAATCGACCCTTGCTTCTGGTTGAAACAAAGCGGCCCAGCAGTTTACTTCCTGAACTCGCAGATTCCGCAAACCGCCCTCCACATGCAGAAGCCCTGGCGATGGGTTTACGCGGAGAGAAACTGATGGCCGAGTGGTCTGATTGGCTTCGGACCTTGACGGACTATGTCGTTTCATTGCGGAGAGCTGCACTTTCGATTCCCCTCCGAGTTGTCATCACCAATGGCGAATGGCTGATCGCATTTCTCGATCCTTTCGACGCCTTCGTTGAAACAAGAGCGCCTGATCCAAATCGCATCCTCGTTCTTAAAAATCAAAGGGAAATCGAAGAAAAACGCAACGACTTGTTTCTACAGCTAGAGCACCAATTTGTTCTGGGTAAGGGAAAGGAGCTTGTCGCCAGGGCCATCCATAATCTCAGCGCGCGGCGGGATCGGAATTTTGTCAGCACCAATTGCGCCGCGATTCCTGCGGGATTGCTTGAAAGCGAGCTGTTTGGCCACGAGCGGGGAGCCTTTACCGGGGCCGTCGCGCGAGAAATCGGTCGCTTTGAGATGGCCGATAAGGGATCGATGTTTCTCGATGAAGTGGGCGATATACCGCTCGAGTTACAATCCAAACTGCTGCGCGTCGTGCAGGAGCAGGAATTCGAGAGATTGGGCACCGCGCGGACGATTCGCGTGAACTTTCGTCTGGTGGCCGCTACCAACCGAGACCTCCTTGAGATGGTCGAGACAGACCGATTTCGCAGAGACCTTTATTACCGGCTAAATGTGTTCCCGATTACAGTTCCTCCACTGCGCGACCGGCTCGAGGATATTCCACTTCTGGTGCGTCATTTCGCGAAAACTTATGCGGAACGGATGAATAAGGCAATCGACGTTGTACGTCCGAAAGATATCGAAGCCCTGATTCGGTATTCCTGGCCGGGGAATGTCCGGGAGCTGCAAAATGTTATTGAGCGATGCGTGATTCTGTCGTCTGACCGAGTTCTTCACCCGCCCGAATTTCCTGACGCGAACCGCGTTGGGAAAGAGGCATCGTTGAAACCTCGATCATTGGCGGAGGCCGAACGCGAGCATATATTGCAAGCCCTGCGGGATACCGAGTGGGTGATCGGCGGCCCTCATGGTGCCGCCGCGCAGCTCGCGGTGAGACGCACGACGTTGCTTTACAAGATGCGCCGGCTTGGC
>Ga0209169_10001755_pt1 | contig 13188 bp, 14 predicted proteins | sample HubBroMetageWRM4_FD_188346 | JGI IMG/M metagenome (GOLD analysis project Ga0209169, IMG submission 188346) | Warmed soil microbial communities from the Hubbard Brook experimental Forest, New Hampshire - Hubbard Brook CCASE Soil Metagenome WRM 4... | ecosystem: Environmental > Terrestrial > Soil...
GCATGCCGAGGGCGGCTCGGAGGCCGGATTCGACGCGGCGCATCGCCTGGGCGGTGATCGCGCCTAGGTCGGCTCGGATCTCGTCGTCGTAGATTGTCTCGATGTCATCGCAGGAGACCCAGCCGGTCATGACCTCGTCACGGCCCAGCGGTACCATCGCGGGACGCTCGGCTTTCGGCGGTGTGGTCGTCAGCCTGGCGGCGAGGACCTGCTCGAACGCCCTGTTGCGCCGGTCGTTGGAGACGACGAGGAAGAACTTGTCCTCGCCGATGTGAGCCAGGTGGGCTCTATAGATGCGGCCGCGGAGCAGGTCGGTCATGACGGCGGGCGGTCAGTCCTCGTCAGCCCAGGCGGGGCGCCTGCGCCGGGCGATCCGGCGGGCCTCGTCGGCCTCGCCGCTCGCCAGCCGGTCGGCCGCCGCGCTGGCGTAGGCGCGCTCCTCGGCCTTCTCGCGGATGGCCCGCAGACCCGCGGCAAAGATCATGTGCAGTAGCGCCGCTTCGGTCACGCTCTCCACGACGACGCCTGCCAGTTCGGCGAGCGCCTCGCGCTCGGGGCTATGTCCTCGCAGGCGCTCCAGGTCGGCCAGGTCGCGGTCGGTGAGCGGCAGGCTCTTGCGGGCCTTGGCTGGTTCATTGAGCCGGGTGACCATTAGTGCCTGCTCCCAACTGCTGCACTCTCTGCCTAACATTGTACTGCACAATACGCTGCATGATTGCTGGCTGGATCCGCGGCACAGCTGGCATCCGATATAAAGCTATCTTGCTAAAGAGAACTTTCTAAAGGTAGCTTTAGATAGTGACCACTGAACAGGCGACCCGGTCCGTCCGGCTGACGGATCCGCGGGCGCTGCGGGCGTATGCGCACCCGACCCGGATGGCGCTCGTGGCGCTGTTGCGGCGGGACGGGCCGCAGACGGCGACGCAGGCCGCGGCGGCCATCGGCGAGAGCGTCGCGAGCTGCTCCTTTCACCTGCGCCAGATGGCCAAGTACGGGCTGGTGGAGCTGGCCGGGGGCGGGCGCGGCAGGGAGAAGCCGTGGCGGGCCACCGCGATGTTCACCGATGTGGACCCCGCCGACGTCAGCGACCCCGCGGTCGCGGCGGCGGCGCAGGCCGTGCAGCTGGCCATCGCCGGGCAGTACGCCGAGCTGCTCGCGCGGTGGCTGCAGGCGCGGCCCGGCGAGCCCGCGCCGTGGCGGGAGGCAGCGCAGGTCGGCGACGTCACGCTGCCGCTTACCGCGGCCGAGCTGCGGGACCTGGGCGAAAGGATGCGCGACCTGGTGAGGCCCTACCTGGACAGGCTCGGCGACGCCGGCCGGCACCCGGCGGGATCGCGGCCGGTCACCGTGGTGCATATGGCCTTTCCTAACCCGACTCGGGCGCGCGAGGCCGGATCGGCAGGAGAACCATGACCACACCGGGCGAGCGTGTAGCGGCGCTGATGCAGCGGTCCTGGCCTGTGTACGGGGTCGCGGTCATCGAGGGGTTCGGAGTGGCTTGGAGCCGGGTCGCCGGCGGGCCGCCGGACGCGCTGTTCCAGGCCGGGTCGATCTCGAAGCCGGTCACCGCGCTTGCCGCGCTTGAACTCGTCGGCCGCGGCGAGCTGGACCTGGACGCCGACGTGAACGAGCGGCTCCTAGCCTGGCACCTGCCGGGGCCGCGCCGTGTCACGCTGCGGCAGTTGCTTGGGCATACCGCGGGTCTCGGCGTCCCGTTCTACCCCGGTTACCCTCAGGGGGCCGAGGCGCCGACGCTGCGGCAGTCGCTGGACGGCGTCCCGCCGGCGGCCACCAAGCCGGTCCGGGTCGATCCCGCCAGGCACGGCAAGTTCCGCTACTCAGGCGGCGGGTACACGGTCGTCCAGCAACTGGTCGCCGACGTGACCGAAGTGCCGTTCGCGCAGGCCGCGCACGCCCTTGTGCTGAATCCGCTCGGCATGACATCCAGCAGCTTCGGCCCGCCGGCGCCGGACGGGCCTCCCCCGGCGCGGCCGGACTGGCGCGTCTACCCCGAGTCCGCCGCGGCCGGGCTGTGGACGACACCCGGGGACCTGGCCCGGTTCGCGGCCGCCGTCGCGGGCGCGGCGGCGGAGCGCGAGTCTCCCGTGCGCGCGGAAGTGGCGACCGGGATGCTCACCGCGAACGCGCGGGTCCCGGTGCGCGGCGAGTGGATGCTGCTGCCGCTGCTCGGCATGCCGCGCCCCAAGGCGTGCGGGCTCGGCATGTTCCTGTTCGGCGACGGGCGCTTCGGTCACATCGGCGGCGCGGCCTCGTTCTTCTCGGTCCTGGTCGCGTCGGGAAAGGACGGCGGCGGCGCCGTGGTGATGACCGCGGCGAACCCATCCAGGTTCCCGTTCCGGCTGCTGCGCGCGATCGCCGACGACCAGGGCTGGACCGGGTTCCGGCGGGGCGGGGCGGGTCCGCCGGCTGACCGGTCATGGCGGGCATGGTGGTAAGGGTCACATGCCACGATGAGGTCTCGGTCACTGCATCACTGCAGCGACTGGCATAAGTTTTTGGGCATCGGACGCACGAAGCGGCACCCGGCCTGGCGTCGGCATGCGGCGCGTGGCGTTACGCTTACGCTCGAAGGCAGCGAGGACGCTGGAGAATGACACAGGCACCGGAAGCGCCGACCAGGACCCGGGCGCAGATTACCGAACGCACGTTCCGCAAGGACCAGTGGTGGCGGGCACCGCGCATCACGGCGACCCTCCTCAGCATCTGGGTTATCTACGCCACCGTGCACGTGTTCATCGGCCACGGGTACTACGTGCCAGGCGACCACTACCTGACCCCGTTCTTCTCGCCGTGCATCAGCGGCGAGTGCGTGCCTGGGTCGAGCAGCCTGGGGCACTGGTTCCCGGCGCTACCGCCGATCATCCCGTACGCGCTGGTGTCGCTGCCGTTCGTGCTCGGCTTCCGGCTGTCGTGCTATTACTACCGGCGGGCGTACTACCGGGCGTTCTGGCGCTCGCCCGCGGCCTGCGCGGTCCGCGAGCCGCACGCCCGCTACTCGGGCGAGACCAGGTTCCCGCTGATCATGCAGAACCTGCACCGCTACTTCTTCTACGCGGTCATCCTCATCTCGATCCTCAACACCTACGACGTGGTGCAGGCGTTCCGCGGGCCGAACGGTGACTTCGGGTTCGGGCTCGGCACGCTGATCATGCTGGCCAACGTGACCCTGCTGTGGTGCTACACGCTGAGCTGCCACTCGTGCCGGCACATCACCGGCGGGCGGCTGAAGAACTTCTCCTCCCATCCGGTCAGGTACTGGATCTGGACGAAGATCTCGTGGCTGAACGCACGCCACATGCAACTGGCCTGGACCACGCTCGGCACGCTGATGCTCACCGACCTGTATATCTGGCTCGTGTCCACCGGCGTCTTCTCAGATCCAAGAATCTTTAATTAACCGAACGGGCAGTGGTAATGAGCGACGCAGAGGTCAACAGCGACGCAGTGGTTGGCAACACGGGGGCTGGCAACACGGGGGCTGGCAACACGGGGGCTGGCAACACGGGGGCTGACGACATGGAGGCTGTTAACCCGTGGGCTGGCGACGTCGACCGGCTTCCCTACGACGTGGTCGTCGTCGGCGCGGGCGGCTCCGGGCTGCGGGCGGCCATCGAGGCCCGGCAGCGCGGCAAGAGGACCGCGATCATCTCCAAGTCCCTGTTCGGCAAGGCGCACACCGTGATGGCCGAGGGCGGCTGCGCCGCCGCCATGGGCAACGTCAACCCGCACGACAACTGGCAGGTCCACTTCCGCGACACCATGCGCGGCGGCAAGTTCCTTAACAACCCGCGGATGGCCGAACTGCACGCCAAGGAGGCACCGGACCGGGTCTGGGAGCTCGAGGCCTGGGGCGCGCTGTTCGACCGGACCAAGGACGGCAAGATCAGCCAGCGGAACTTCGGCGGGCACACCTACCCGCGGCTGGCCCACGTCGGCGACCGGACCGGCCTGGAGATGATCCGCACGCTGCAGCAGAAGGTCGTCGCGATGCAGCAGGCGGACGCGGTGGAGTTCGGCGACCCGGAGGCGATGATCAAGGTCTACGCCGAGACCACGATCACCGAGCTGATCAAGGACGGCAGTGCTGGCAACGGGGGGCGCATCGCGGGCGCCTTTGGGTACTTCAGGGACACCGGGCGGTTCGTCATGTTCGAGGCGCCCGCGGTGGTGCTCGCCACCGGCGGCATCGGCAAGACATTCAAGATCAGCTCGAACTCCTGGGAGTACACCGGGGACGGGCACGCGCTCGCGCTGCTGGCCGGCGCTCCCCTGATGAACATGGAGTTCGTCCAGTTCCACCCCACGCACATGGTCTGGCCGCCGTCGGTGGCCGGCCTGCTTGTCACCGAGTCGGTGCGCGGCGACGGCGGCGTGCTGCGCAACTCCGAGGGCAAGCGCTACATGTTCAACTACGTGCCCGACGTGTTCCGGGCGCAGTACGCGGAGACCGAGGAGGAGGCGGACCGCTGGTACGCCGACCCGGACAACAACCGGCGCCCGCCGGAACTGCTGCCCAGGGACGAGGTGGCCCGCGCCAACAACAACGAGGTCAAGGCCGGCCGCGGGTCGCCGCACGGCGGGGTGTTCCTCGACATCGCCTCCAGGCTCCCTGCCGAGGAGATCCTGCGGCGGCTGCCGTCCATGTACCACCAGTTCAAGGAGCTTGCCGACGTCGACATCACCAAGGAGCCGATGGAGGTCGGCCCGGCCCAGCACTACGTGATGGGCGGGGTGGAGGTGGACCCGGACACCGCGGCGGTGCCCGGCGTGCCCGGCCTGTTCGCGGCCGGGGAGGTGTCCGGCGGCATGCACGGCTCGAACCGGCTCGGCGGCAACTCGCTGTCGGACCTGCTGGTGTTCGGCCGCCGGGCCGGGATGGGCGCGGCGGACTACCTCGACGGCGTTACCGCCAGGCCCGCGGTACCCGACGTCCAGCTCGAGGCGGCCCGCAGCGAGGTGCTCCGCCCGCTGGAGCGGGCCGACGGCGAGAACCCGTACACGCTGCACCACGAGATCCAGCAGACGATGAGCGACCTGATTGGGATCATCCGCAGGGAGAGCGAGATCAAGACCGCGCTCGCCGAGATCGACAAGTTCCGCGAACGAGCCGAGAACCTCAGCTCGCCGGGCGGCCGGGCCTACAACCCGGGCTGGCACATGGCACTCGATCTACGGAACATCCTGCTGATCGCCGAATGCGTGGCGCAGTCGGCGCTGGAGCGGCAGGAGAGCCGCGGCGGGCATACCAGGGACGACTACCCGGAGATGTCGCCGGAATGGCGGAAGGTCAACCTGATCTGCTCGCTCGACGGCGACCGCGTGGTGCTGCGCCGCCAGCCGCTCCCGGCGATGCGGCCCGACCAGCTCGCGCTGTTCGACGTGTCCGAGCTGAAGAAGTACATGACGGACGAGGAACTGGTCGGCCTGGATCAGGACCAGCCTTCCGAAGCCAGCGAAGCGCCCGCGAGGAAGGCCGACGAATCAGCGCCCGCAAAGAAAGCAGAGGATAGGGCATGAGCTACAAGGTTGCGCTGCGGGTCTGGCGCGGCGATGCGGGCGCCGGGGACCTTACCGACTACCAGGTCGAGGCCAACGAGGGCGAGGTCGTGCTCGACGTGCTGCACAGGCTGCAGGCGACCCAGGCGAGCGACCTGGCCATCCGGTGGAACTGCAAGGCCGGCAAGTGCGGGTCGTGCTCGATGGAAATCAACGGGCGGCCCCGGCTCGCGTGCATGACCCGGATGTCGGTGTTCGCGCCGGACGAGACGCTGACGATCACGCCGATGCGCACCTTCCCGGTGATCAGGGACCTGGTGACCGACGTGTCCTTCAACTACGCCAAGGCGCGGGAGATCCCGTCGTTCACACCCTCGCCGACGGTGAAGCTCGGTGAGTTCCGGATGCAGCAGGTGGATGTGAACCGGTCGCAGGAGTTCCGGAAGTGCATTGAGTGCTTCCTGTGCCAGAACACCTGCCACGTGATCCGGGACCACTCGGACAACGAGAAGCCGTTCGCCGGACCCAGGTTCCTGATGCGGATCGCCGAACTCGAGATGCACCCGGCCGACACCGCCGACCGGCGCGAGATCGCCCAGGACGACTTCGGCCTCGGCTACTGCAACATCACCAAGTGCTGCACCGAGGTCTGCCCCGAGAACATCAAGATCACCGACAACGCGCTGATCCCGATGAAGGAACGGGTCGTCGGCCGCAAGTACGACCCGCTGGTCTGGCTCGGCTCCAAAATCACCCGCCGGCGCAGCCACGACACGCCCGAGGTACCCAACACGGCCTGACCGGCCGCACAGCCCAGAACGTGATTGGGCCGCCGGAGGTCTCTCGGTTGACGACGGTACGACCGTGGTCGTACCATTATGTCATGAGCACTGTGGTCAAGAAGTCGGTATCGGTTCCCGACGTGATCTGGTCAGCGGCCGAGGCCGCGGCCGCTAACCGCCATACGACCGTGTCGGCGCTGGTCACCGAGGCGCTGGAGAACTACCTCAAGATCCAGGCCGGCCTGCAGGCCGCCGACGAGTGGGAGCGCGAGAACGGCCCGCTTACTGATGAGGAACTCGCCGAGGCCGACGCGATACTTGACGCCCACGGCGTAGGGATCCGCCGGTGACCGGCGGCCTAACCTACGACTCGGGCGCGCTGATCGCGGCCGAGCGCAACCAGCACAGGATCTGGGCGATTCACATCAAGGCTCTGGTTCGCGGCGTCACCCCGGTCGTCCCCGCGGGAGTGCTTGCCGAGGTGTACCGGTCCGGATCGCAGGTCAACCTGGCGCGGCTGCTCAAGGCCTGCGCGGTCGAACCGCTCGACGCGGACAAGGCACGCCGGGCCGGAGCCCTGCTCGGGCTCTGTTCGATCAGCCCGGGCGCGGTGGATGCCTCGGTGGCCGAGGGCGCGCTGCGCCGGGGCGAAACCGTGGTCACCGGCAACGCCGAGCACATCCGCGCGCTGGCCGACGGGGCTGGCCGCAAGCTGGCGGTCATACCGATCTGATCCCGTCGGCGCTGCCTGGCCCGCCGCCGGTCTTTACGCCGACGCCGGGCAGGCGGCGCACTCGGCGGCGAAGATACGGGCCAGGGGGTGCAGCTGGTAGACACCGGGGGCGGGAGAGGCCAGCAGGTTCGCGTCGGCCAGCGTCTCCAGGGCCGCGGCAACCTCCGGCACCGGCTGACCGAACGCGGCGGCGGCCTGCTGGATCGTGATGGAGGCGGACGGCCACTGGCCGAGCCGCCGGAAGGCGCAGGCGGCACCGGTGGCGCGCGCTGCGCCTTCCCGCCCTTCGCGCTCTTCGGGCTCTTCGGGCCCGGGGGCGAGGGCGTGGTAGGCGGCGGCCAGGCGGGCGCGGAGCGACAGGGGGCCGTAGCAGAGCTCGTCCAGGCGGCGGCTCTCGTCGGCCAGCAGGCGCGCGAAGTGGCCGAGCGGCCAGGCGGGCCGAGCGGCCAGGCGGGCTCCGGCGATCTGCAGCGCTAGCGGCACGCCGCCGCAGGCTGCCACGATCGAGGAGACCGCGGCGGGCTCCCGCGCGGCCCGCTCCCGGCCGGCTATGGCCGCGATGAGCTCGCGGGCGTCCTCGTCCGGCAGCTCCGCGAGCGTGGTCAGCCGGGCCTCGGGCAGCTGGGCCAGGCCCCGCCGCGCGGTGACAAGCGTCCCGCAGCAGGGGGAGCCCGGGATGAGCGGGCGCACCTGGTCGGCGTCCAGCGCGTCGTCGAGCACGAGCAGCACGCGTCGGCCCGCGAGCAGGCTGCGGTACTGCGCTATCCGCTCCGCCTCTCCCCTGGCCAGGGCGCGCCGGTCGACGCCGAGCGCGCGCAGGAACCGGGCCGCGACCGTGGCCGGCGCCGCCGGGGCCGCCACAGTGCCGCGCAGGTCGGCGTAGAGCTGGCCGTCAGGGTAGCGGTCGGCCAGCCGGTGGGCCACGGTGATGGCCAGCTCCGACTTGCCGATGCCGGGGAAGCCGGTGATCGCCACCACCGGGTGCGCGACGTTCGCCTCCGGCGCGACGGACAGGCAGTCGACCAGCTCACCGACCTCGCGGGCGCGACCCGCGAACGCGGCGGCGCCCCGTGGTAGCTGCCGGGGTACCGGGACCGGGGCGGTCATGACCGGCGCCTGCCTGGCGTGCGGCACCGGGGCCGCCGGGCGGCACTCATCTCGCAGCAGCCGCTGGTGCAGCTCTTGCAGGCTCGCCCCGGGCTCCATGCCCTGCTCGCCGACCAGGGTCCTGCGCAGCCTGCGGAACTCGGCCAGCGCGTCGACCCGCCGGTTGCAGTTGGCCAGCGCGGACATGAACAGCGCGGAGAACCGCTCGCTCAGCGGGTCCTCCTCGGTCAGGCGCTGCAGCGGGACGACGAGATCGGCGGCCCGGCCCTGCTGGCAGGCCGCGGCGTACAGGCCCTCCCACAGCTGCGCGCGCAACTCGGCGAGCGCCGGGATGACGCTCAGGTGCAGCTGGTCGGAGGGCACATCGCAGAGTGGTTCACCTCGCCACAAGGCCAGGCCGGCGCGGAATTCGCGGATGGACCCGTCCCAGTCCTCCTGCCGGGCCGCGGACCGGCCGCGCCGGATGCACCCCTGCAGCCGGAGCAGGTCGAATTCGTCGTCCTGATCGAGCCGCAGCTGGTAGCCCGGCGGCTGGACGCTGAGCCTGGCCGCCGGCACCGGGCCGAGGACCTGGCGCAGCCGCATGACGTAGCTGCGCAACGTGGTCTCCGCCTGGTCCGGCGGGCGCTCGCCCCAGACCGCCGCGCACAGGCTCCGCTTGGAGACCGGCTGGTTCGCCCGCAGCAGCAGCGCCGCAAGCAGGCTGCGCTGCCGGGCCGCCGGGACCCGGATGGACCGGCCGGCGCATCGTACGTCGAGCGGCCCGATCAGGCCGAACGTCACCTCCGCCACGGTTCTGCCCTCGCATCGGATGCGGCAAGCGGGGGATCGCCCCGCCCTCCTAGCCTTACCCGCGGCGCTAGCAGACCGCTAACACGGCGTCAGCACGGCCGTGGGGCGCGCACGCCCCACGGCCTGCCTCCAGGCGTCGTGCGTCAGCAGTGCCCCGTCGCCACGCAATCGCAGTAGCAGTTGAAGTAATACTGCGTGCAATACGTGAGGCCACAGGGTGCAGCGCACTTGCATGGGTGACCCGAGCAGGCGCCGCAGGCGCCCGCCTCGCCGGCGGGCAGGATGCGGCCGAGCATCGCGTCGCCCAGCCTGATCATTGCCGCTCTCATAACTGACCTCCTCGTGAGTGCGTGCCGGGCATACCGGCCTGGATTCCCCCAGCATGGAACGACGGCCGTGGCGCGGCGGTGGCGCCGGCGCCGTGACGTCTGCCCTAGTCGCGGCCCATGGCGGCGGGCCAGCCAGGGCAGCCGGCCCGCTAGCGGCGGGGTCCGCACGCCACGCCAGCGCCACGCCGGTGCCGGATGATGGCGGCGCAGGCACAAGCTGATCGATCCGGGACGGTGACGGCGCGATGATCGGGATTCTGATAGCGGTGGTGGTACTAGTCGGCGCGGTGGCCGTGGCCGACCTGCTGCTGAGCTTCGCGGTGATCCGGCGGGTATCCGCGCTGCAGGCACGGATGACCGCGGGCGCGGGCGGCGGCCAGTCCCCCGAGGTCGGGCACCGGGTGGGCGATTTCCGGGTGGAGCTGCTCGGCGGCGGCCTGTTCACCCGGGCCGACCTGGAGGACACCCGCGCGCTCGTGGTCTTCCTCATGACCACCTGCGAGCCGTGCAAGAAGGCGGTCGCCGACCTGGCCGAGCTGCCCCTCCCGCTGCCCTCACCGCTCTATGTGCTGGTCACAGGGACGCACAAGGACCGCGATATCCGTCCGGTGGCGGCACAGCTGCCGCCTGGCGCGCAGGTGGGCAGGATCTCAGCGCCGGACGCCACCACCGAGGCCTTCGGCGTCGACGGCTTCCCGACCGTGCTGAGGGTCGAGGACGGCATCGTCCGCAGTTCAGGCCTCAAGGTCGCCGGCGTGCTCGAGCACGTAGGCCAGTGACCGCCCCGGCAGGCCGACATGGGGTGGCCGCGATAGCCGCGGCCACCGCCTGGCGGGCGGGCCGCTTCGTCTGGCTGGGCACGATCGGGCTGGCCCTGCTGACCGGGATCATCTCCCCGGCCTCGGCCTGGGTGCTCAAGGAACTCATCGACCACCTCACCAGGCCCGGACCGGCCGTGCAGTCTGCTATCGGGCCGGTGGTGGCGTTTGCGGTGGCTTACGTCCTGCTCAGCGGGTTCGGCCTCGGCCTGGGCAACCTGTCCTCGCTGATCGCGAGCGCGTGCCAGCGGACGATCTCGGTGGCCGTCACCGCGGACCTGTACGCCGCGGTAAACCGCATCCAGGGGCTGCACCACTTCGAACGGCCCGGCTTCCAGGACGACCTGCGGGTGGCCGAGCGGGCCGCCGACGAGACGCCGATGGCGCTGAGCTCCATGCTCTCCTCGGCGCTGCAGGGCATCGCGACCATCGCCGGGTTCGCCGGGATCCTGATCGCCACCTGGCCGCCCATGGTGGGACTGCTCGCCGCCGCGTGCCTGCCGAACGCCGTCGTGCAGCGGTTCTTGACCAGGCGCCAGGCGCGCACCAGCCAGGCCGTGATGAGCAGGTACCGGGAATGGTTCCTGATGCGCGGGCTGCTCTCGGACCCCAGGGCGGTCACCGAGGCCAGGCTGCTCGGCCTCGGCGACTACTTCCTTGCCCGCATGGTGCGGGCGCTGCGTGCCGCCACCACCGGCGAGTACCTGGTCAAGCGCCGCATCGCCGGGACGCAGAGCGGGCTGTCCCTGCTCGGCGGGCTGATTACGGCGGGCGGGGTAGCCGTCGTCGCGCTCTGGGCCGCGCGGGGGCGGCTTGGCGTCGGCGACTTCGTCATGTTCCTCGCCGCGGTCGCCGGCACGCAGAGCGTGCTGATGGGCACGGTGAACCAGACCGTCTCGCTCGGCACGGCGCTCCGGCTGCTCCCCCGCTACCTGGCCGTGCTCGAGCTCCACGGGGACCTGGATCCGGACCGGGCCGGCGGGCGCAGGCCCGTGCCCGCGCTGCGGCACGGCATCGAATTGCGGGACGTCTGGTTCCGCTACGCCGAGGACGGGGACTGGGTGCTGCGCGGGGTGACCGCGGAGCTGCCGTTCGGCCGGGCGACCGGCCTGGTCGGCGTCAACGGCGCCGGGAAGAGCACGCTGATCAAGCTGCTGTGCCGGCTCTATGATCCGCAGCGCGGGGCGATCTGCTGGGACGGAGTCGACCTGCGCGATCTCGACCCGGCCGAGCTGCGCGGTCGCCTGGCGGTCACCTTCCAGGATTTCCTGACCTACGACCTGACCGTGGCCGAGAACATCGGTCTCGGGGACCTTGCCCGCGCCGGTGACCGGCAGCGGATCGTCGCCGCGGCCGGTCGGGTCGACCTAGACGAAAGCGTCCGGCGGCTGCCGCTCGGCTACGACACCATGCTCAGCCGGACGTTCCTCGGAGAGGGCGGCGATGCGGGGTCGCTGCTGTCCGGCGGGCAGAACCAGCGGCTGGCGCTGGCCCGGACGCTGATGCGCGAGGACGCCGACCTGATGGTGCTTGACGAGCCGAGTTCGGGCCTTGACGCGGAGGCGGAGCACCGGATCCACACCGGGCTGCAGCAGTTCCGGCGCGGGTGTACGAGCCTGCTTGTGTCGCACCGGCTCAGCGCGGTCAGGGAGGCCGACAGGATCCTCGTGCTGGACGGCGGCCGGATTACCGCGCAGGGCACCCACGACGAGCTGATGGCGGCGGGCGGCAGTTACGCGCGCCTGTTCGGGCTGCAGGCGGCCGGATACGCCGACCGCCCGCTTGTCCCACTGCCGAGCTGATCGGGGAAGCGAGATGGACCGAGCTGATCGAGGAAGCGGGAAGGGAGCCAGCCCGGCCAATCCAGGCGGAGATCCGGAGGGCTATCCGGGAGGAGGGTTCTTGTGGCTGCGGTAGAGGTCGCGTTGCGGACGCTGCTTGTCGTGGTGTTCGGGGTGGCGTTTGTCTCGAAGGTGCGGTCGCGGGCGGCGTTCGGCGAGTTCGCGGCGTCGCTTGACGATATGGGCTGGCTGCGGGGGCCGTGGCGCACCGCGGTGGCGGTCTGCGTGCCCGCGGCCGAGCTGGCGGTGGTGGCGCTGCTCGCGCTGCCGTGGGCCGTCGGGGCGGGCTTCGCCGCCGGGGCCGGGCTGCTGTTGGCGTTCACCGTCGTGACCGGGCGGGAGCTGGCCCGCGGCCACCGCGTCCGCTGCCGGTGCTTCGGCGCGGGCGACGCGCGGATCGGGCCGGCCCAGATCGCGCGCAACATCGTGCTGCTCGGCGCGGCGGTGGCCGGGCTCGCCATTGAGCCGGTAAGTCACGGCGGCGCCAGAGGCGCCGGGCTCGCGCTCGGCCTCGGGCTCGCGCTGCTGACCGCCCTGGCCCTGGTCCGCTGGGACGACCTCGCGTACCTGGTCCGGGCATCGTGAACGGCACGCGGCCGGTCGCCCTGGTCCGCCGGGACGAGCACGCGTACCTGGTCCGGGCATCGTGAACGGCGCGGGGGCGATCCCCCTGGTCCGCTGGGACGAGCACGCCTGCCTGGTCCGGGCATCGTGAGGCGCGTGGGGGCGGCCGCCGTTGGCGTGGCGGCGATCGGAGTCGTCGGGGCCGGCTGGGCGGTGCTGGGCTGGGCACGGCGGCGGTTCATGCTGATCACGGTCAGGGGCACCAGCATGGCTCCCACCTACCGGAACGGCGAGCGGCTGATCGTGCGCCGCGGCGGCTACGCGGCCGGGGACGTCGTGCTGTTCCGCGCGCCCGCACCACACCGGGTGCAGTGGCTGGTCAAGCGGGCCGTCGCGGTCGGCGGTGACCCGGTGCCCGCCGATCTGCTTGCGCGGGCCGGGGTCAGCGTGGTGCCGCCGGGCCGGCTGCTCGTGCGCAGCGATGCGCCGGACGGCCTCGACTCACGGCACCTCGGTCTGATCGACGGCCGCGACGTGGTCGGCGTGGTCCGCGGGCCACGGGCCGCGTCCACGGCCACCGCGTGATCCACTGGTCACGGGCCACATCCGATGGCCGCCGTGTGGCCGACGTGATCCGCCGGCCACGGATCGCATCCAACGGCCGTCGCCCCGCCGGAGTTGTCCGCGGGCCACGGATCGCATCCA
>Ga0209169_10001756_pt1 | contig 13187 bp, 7 predicted proteins | sample HubBroMetageWRM4_FD_188346 | JGI IMG/M metagenome (GOLD analysis project Ga0209169, IMG submission 188346) | Warmed soil microbial communities from the Hubbard Brook experimental Forest, New Hampshire - Hubbard Brook CCASE Soil Metagenome WRM 4... | ecosystem: Environmental > Terrestrial > Soil...
GACACATGATTTACTTACAACCCGACGCGCTCGCTCAAATGCACGACGATCTCGAGCGCTGGTATGCCGCCACGCTGGCCGGACGATAGGAGACGCGAGCAGTGAAGGTATCGACGATCCCCGCGCTTCTCGCGCTTGCCGCTGACCCCGAGGACAGTCTCTCGGATGCTGCAGCGAACTTCGTCCTCGCACATGACGATGAGCGTCTAACGCTTCGGGCGCTAGCTGAGAGTCCTCGGCGACCCGCGGTCTGGCACAGTGCAACTCGCGCGCTCGTCGGCCTTTACTTTAACGACGATCCTGCGGGCACAACGGCCTCGTTCGACGCAGCTTTAGGATCACTTGATATCGGCGATGAACTTGCCGGTAAACCCGACCCACAGCAGCAGCTTGTCGGTGATCCATGGTTCGCGTACGGCACGCGCTACGGCCTGTTCCTCGCAGTTTCTCCGCAGCCGGCACGAGCGTCCGAGGACTTCATACCGGCCGTGCTGGAGCGGGCTGCGAGCGATCCGGCCTGCTATTCGACGCTCGGCGACACCTATCGTGACGCGCACAACCTCACCGGCGCGCTCGCGGAATATCGTCACGCACTTGAGCTCGATCCCACAGAACCTGGACCTCAAGTTTCCATCGCAGAAGCCGAGTATGACGCTGGCCATCGTGAAGAGGCACTCGCCGCCTACCGTGAGGTATTCGCAATACTTCGCTCGCTGGTTGACACTCACAAGGTTCCGGAGGCGTTCTGGGCCACATTCGAACAGGTCGCTCGTGACGCAGGTGCGCATCAATTCGGTTTCGAGCTACAGCCCGCGATGGGCAGTCTGCTGAGTGCGTACATTCGAAAGAACGGCACCTATCGAACGGATGAACTATTCCAGTCTGCATGGATCGCGGTTGGTCCCGACGACCCTGCGCGCGCGACCGACTGGCTTCTTCGTCTCACCAATGCCGGGTCGCCGGAGGTTCGTTCCTCGCTGGTCGAGTCTGTTTCTCTATTGCCGATTCCAAGCGCCCAACGCGAACCGATCTTTCGTATGCGTCTCGGAGTGGCGCGCGAGGCGGTTAGCAGCGCGCCGCAGCTGCAGCGTGACTATCAGGTGCAGCAACTTGACGCCGCGATCAGTAGCTACGCATCGTGGTTGCTCGATCGACACCGTACCGCCGATGCAGCGGCACTTCTCAACTCGGTCGCACCGTCCGACCGCCGCAGTGATCAGTTCGTCCAGCTGGATCTTGTTCTTGCCGTTCAGCAGTCGCGGTTGACTGCGATGCTCGACGGTTACCGCGCTGATCCCGGCAACACTCCATCGCTGGCGGCCCTCTCTACCGTCGCAAATACGCTGCGACTTCAGCATGACGACGTTGATAGCCGCGCGCTCCTGGAGTTCGTGTTCTCCCGCAAAATTGTGTTGCAACAACTCGGCGAAGCTGACTTTCTGGCGCTAGCACAAGCCCGTCTCGATACCGGTGATATTGCGGGAGCGCTCGATCTGCTACACCGGTCCACTCAGAGCGGAGACTTCTACGCAAATCTCGACGCCGCAGCCTCGCTGCTCGAACGTGCACATCACTCTTCGGAAGCACTCACCTTCCTGCAACCGCTCGCGCGCGGTAATTCGTGGGATGCGAACTATCAGCTGCGCCTCGCGGCCGCGGAGCTTGCCGCGCACCAGGCGAACGCACCTGCGACTCTCACCGCCATTACATCCAACTCGCAGTCGCCTTACGCAGCGAGAGTATTGTCAGCGCTTGCGCTCCACAGTGTCGGTGGTACGGGCCAGTTCGATTCCGCAGAGCTGACGCAACTGGCTTCGAACTCCCTCTCCGCACAACCGCGCTTCGTCTTCGCGAATGTAGTCGCCGCACAAAGGGCAACTCCAGCACAAGCAGTTCCATTGCTGAGGTCTGCGCTGCTCGTCGCGCCGGATGCACTCTCCGACATCATTCGTTTGCGTCTCTTCCAGGCAGAGGTTTCCCTGACGCAATTCGAAGCTGCACACTTCGCTATCGAGCCCGTGCTTTCGACCCACTCGTACCTTCGCTTTGTGCCGAGTCCTGAAGAAAACGACAGCAGGGGCAGTGACGTTGGTGACGATACGGTAGATACTGACACGCCGAGCGCCGGGACTGCCGTCGCTCAGAATCCGCTCAACCCCTTCACACTCGACGCCGCGATCCCCAATGAAGCGTCGCATCGCGCGTTCTTACTCGCGCTGGCCGAAGTCGATCAGCATCGCGGAGAGAACGTGGTTGCAGTGCAGGAGCTTGATGCCGCACTAAGACTGCACCCGCCAGCCGCACAGGCGAATCAGCTCAAAGCCCGCGTTGACACTCTCCGAGTGTCGCTCAGTCTTGCTGCGGAGAACGCGCAGCGCCGTCCTGCAATCCAGCCTTCAGTTGTCCAGGGCGTAATTGTTCGACCGCGTCTTCGCGCGCTGCCCGAGGTTCACCCATGACACGCCTTCACCTCGCCGCGACTCTGCTTCTTGCCGCCGCACTCACCACCGGAGGCGTTTACGCCGCGCTGGAGGTAAATGCCTCTACGCCGATGTCGCTCGCAGCCTATGCTCCACCAGGAGCTCTGCTAGCGATCGAGTCTCCCGATTTCGCCTCGTTGTTACGTTCCTGGAACAGATCTGCGGAGGAGCGCCGTTGGCTCGCCGGCGATGACTACGCGGCCTTCTCTCGTTCGCGTCTCTTCGGGCGTCTCGGTGAGGCGCAGAGTGAGTTCGCCACCGCTGCCGGCCTCGCGCCTGACTCTCACTTCCTCGAACAGGTTGCCGGTTCCCAGAGTCTCCTCGCTTGGTATGACATCGGCAACCTGGAGTTTCTTTACATCACTCGTCTTTCACCAGAGCAGGCGGCTCAAATGCCACTGCTCGCATTGCGGAATAAGTTCGAGCAGCGTCAGGCCGGTGGCGTGGCGTTCTATATTCGCAATTCGGAAGATGCCGCTAGTACGACCACTGCGTCACCGGGGGACCCATCAGATGGCGGCGGCGATAATCCACGCCCCCGCACGGTAGGTTTCGCAGTTCGTGGCGACCTGCTGGTGCTGGCCACACGTGAGGATCTCATCGCGGGCGCACTTGAGCAGATGGCCCATCCCGGCGGCCGCTCGCTGACTGCAGATCCCTGGTACGCCGCGAGCGTTGCAGCAGCGAACGAGAAGCCTGGAGACATGCGCCTCACTCTCGATCTCGCCAAAATCACTCGGTCGCCCTATTTCCGCAGCTACTGGGTGCAGCAGAACATCACTGCCATGCGCCGCTACACTGCTGCACTCAGCGATCTCTACCGGGGGCCGGGCGGCTTCCGCGAAGAGCGATTCCTGTTGCCTTCCGGCACGGTACAGCCCTCTGTCAACGCCGACCTTACGCCCGTGCTGCGTTTTCTTCCACCCAGTGTTGTGTACCGCGCCGTCGCACATCCCTCCGCAGACGACACACTGGCTCAGCTTGGCGACAAGCTCCTCGCGCGCGCCGCGGCCAACGCTTCGAATCCTCAGGAGGCCCCGACAGCCGAGTTGACGGTTCCCATCGCGGGCGATCCATCCGACCTGGACGACCGTATAGACACTGTAGAGACACCGACGGACGCACGCGCGACTGCCATCGCTGCACTTCGATCGCTCCTCGATGCCAACCCTCCTGCTGCGATGCTTTCGATCTCCAGTGCAAAGGAATTGGACAATAGTGGGGAATCACGTGACGGCAGCAACGTCTTCAACACAATCCACACAGGAGTCGTGCTCACGATGAATGCTTCCTGCGACACCGTTGCTTGGCAGCATGCCCTTAGTGCGGCACTCTCGCCTCGCGTCTCGATCGGCGATACAGGTCTCCGCTGGGCCGAGCAGCACAACGCGAAGACCTCTTTCTTTCAGCTCGATGGTTCGTTTCCTCTGGTCTTCGCCGCAGAAGGGAACACCTGCGTGTTCGCATCGGATTCCGGCACACTGCTCGCGATGCTGTCTGCAGATGGTGCGTCGATCGCTCATCTGGACCCCGCCACTAGTACGGCCGGTTTCAACCACGCAACGCAACGGGTTCCACTGCTCAAACTCGTCGCGTTGGTCGATCACAGAAGTGGAGGCAACGCCTTCGGGGAAGCCAATAGGCCGCCGTTCTTCTCCAGGAACATGGCCAGCCTTAGTAACACTTTTGAGGATCTGGACTCCGAGACCTTCGTCGAGTTTCAGGCGTCGCCCACGCTGACGCGTCAGACCGTGCGCTATCTCTTCAATCAGCATTAATGACCAATTCGCGTCGCAGACTGCGTCGGTGGTTCACTATAAGTAGTCTGCACGACGGAAGGGAGTCGGATGGTTATGACTTTTCGTTGGAGGAAAGTTCGATTGGCGATCGCAGGGACGGTTGCCGGGGTCTTGAGCTGCACAGTTTTAGTTGGCCGTCTTGTCCAGGCGCAGGACACGCAGAGCATTGTCGGAAGTTCTCCGCTCCCGGGTTTGTCTGGAGCAACTGGATGGATCAACTCCAAGCCTCTGACTGCCAAGGAACTCAAGGGAAAGGTCGTCCTCGTCGACTTCTGGGACTACTCCTGTATCAACTGCATTCGATCCGTTCCTTACATCCGCGCGTGGGCGGAGAAGTATAAGGCCAGCGGCTTGGTGGTGATCGGGGTCCACACGCCTGAGTTTGACTTCGAAAAGCTGATGCCAAACGTAGAGAAGGCAGTGCAAAAGTTTGACATCACTTATCCGGTTGCGCTCGATAGCGACTACAAGATCTGGAATGCGTTTCACAACCAGTATTGGCCTGCCGAATATTACATCGATGCGAAGGGAAAGGTTCGCTATGAACATTTCGGTGAAGGCGACTATGACCAGTCTGAAAAATGGATACAGAAGCTGTTGAAGGAAGCGAGTGCAACGCCGATGCCCGCGAGCACTGTGAGCGTGCAGGGGCAAGGTGTACAGGCCGCCGCTGATATGAGAGACGTTCGTTCGCCTGAAACTTACATCGGCTACGAGCGGGCTGAGAACTTTTCATCACCCGGCGGCTTGAAGCGAGATGCGGCAAAGACCTACAGGGAGCCGACGCATCCCTCCCTGAACGACTGGGGGCTCGTCGGTGATTGGATCGATCATGAACAGGTTGCGATCCTGCAGTCTGCCGGAGGAAAGATCGTATTTCGTTTCCACGCGCGTGATCTTCATCTTGTGCTGGGCCCGAGTGCAGACGGAAAGCCAGTTCGTTTTCGAGTGACCATTGACGGGCAGGCTCCGGGAGAGAATCATGGTGTGGACACGGACGCTCAAGGCAATGGCGTTGTGACCGCATACCGTCTCTATCAATTAGTGCGGCAGAGTGGCGCGATTAAAGACCATGTCTTCACGATTGAGTTCGAAGACCCGGGCGTACAGGCATTCTCCTTCACGTTCGGATGAGAATCGGGAGGGCATCATGATTCAGCAACAGAATGACAGCGTCAAGCGGATCAGCCGGCGAGTGTTCGTCCTCGCAGGAAGTGGTGCTGCGGCGGCACTCGCCTTCAGTCTTCGTCACGGAATCCCGATTGTAGAGGCGGGGGCTAAACCTCCGAAGGAGGTGAAGATTGTCGAGTTCTCCGTCTCCGGGCAGCGAGGAGATACGGTCACCGTTCCCATGATTATGAAGACCGACGCTGAGTGGAAGCAGCAACTGTCGCGAGCAGCGTATGAGGTGGCACGCCACGACGACACGGAGAATGCATACTCAGGCGAGTATTGGAATCTGCACGACAAGGGCCTATATCACTGCATCTGCTGCGACACTCCACTCTTCAGTTCCGATACAAAGTTCGACTCTGGCACAGGATGGCCCAGCTTTTGGCAGCCGCTCGCCAAGGAGAATGTTCGTGAAAGCACCGATATTTCCTTAGGCATGGAACGTACCGCGGTGTCGTGCAGACGCTGCGACGCTCACCTTGGCCACGTCTTCGATGATGGCCCCAGACCGACAGGCCTGCGTTACTGCATGAACTCAGTGGCGCTCAAGTTCGTGAAATTCGCTTAGGGTGGCACCATTCTTTGCTGAAGGGACTCAGCTGCGGACTCGGGTCAGACGCTCATCACGAATTGTGACCATAGCGGTGAAACCAGCAACTGCAGCTGATCCAGCGGCGAGCAACACTATCAATCGAAAAGAATCGGCGAATGCCTCGTCAACCGCCGTCTTTGCTCGAGCATCCGTAACCCGGATCGCGCCTAGTTGCCGCCGTTGTCCTTCTACTTGAGTAACGACCTGTGCCGGGACGTGCGACGAAGCGAGATTAGTCTTCAACTCGGCGCTGAACTTTGCAAAGAATAGAGGAGCGCTCAATGCAAGAGCGAGCAGCGCTGCCATCTGGCTAACTGCATTGTTGATTCCCGAGGCGATGCCAGACCTGTTGTCGTCCACGGAACTCATGACAACAGTGGTCAAAGGTGCCACGCTGATCGTCATCCCGAGCCCAAGAATCGTGATCGCGGGGAAGTAGTTCAACCAGTAGCAGCCGCCGACTCGCGGTCGCGCAAACAAGACGTATCCAACTGCGGCGATGAGTGGGCCCATCCAGAGTGGCAGGCGAGCTCCCCACTTCTGGACCAAACCTGCCGCCCATCTGGAGAGAAAAAACATCAGTAAGACCATCGGCAACAGGGCAGCCCCTGCCTGAGTCGGCGTGTAGCCCTGTGCCTGGATGAGATTCAGAGGCAGGTAGAAGAAAGTAGCGGAGAGCGCACCATAGAGGAAGAACGTCAACAGGTTCGCCCCAGAAAACGTCCTGTTCAAAAATAGCTCCGGAGGTATCAGCGGCGACTTCGCATTTCGCTCGGTGATAACGAACATCGCAAGGAAAACGAGCCCAGCAGTGCCTGCCACCCGTGAGAGTAGGTGCCCGTTCGACCATTCCAGCATTCCGTACACCACACAACCCAGACCTGCGGTCACCAGCAAAGCGCCTTGGACGTCCAGTGGAAACATTCCCGGGTCATGTTCGCGGTTGGGAACCTTCGTCAGAGTTATCCAAGCCGTCGCTATCGCTACAGGGACATTCAAAAGGAATGCCCACCGCCACGAAGCATGCTGCACCACCCATCCGCCAACCACTGGTCCGAGCGCTGTCATAATCGCGCCGAAGCCAGACCATGTTCCAATGGCTCGCGCGCGATCTGCGCCTTCGAACTCGCTGCTCAACAGCGCCAGGCTATTTGGCACTAAGAGAGCTCCGCCGACTCCCTGTAAGGAGCGCGCAAAGAGAAGCTGACTGATTCCATGTGCGAGGCCACAACCCAACGAGGCAACTGCGAACAGAACGACCCCGAAGAGGAAGATCCTTCGGAACCCGAATCGATCGCCTAATGATCCCCCTGTCAGCAGCAGCGCCGCCAGGAATAGGGCGTACGATTCGACGACCCACTGGGCCTGCGTTCCGGTAGCGCCAAGCAAGTTCTGCATGCTTGGAAGCGCGACGTTTACAACTGTCCCATCGATGTAGTCCATGCTTGAGCCGAGAACCGTCGCTGCGAGCACCCAGCGGCTGTTTACGGCGACGAACCCAGGGACAACGCCTGTGGGCGCCTTGGTGTCGGTGCACGGCATGGGAACGCAACTCATAGCAACTCGCCCTTGCCGTTACCCTCAGCACGGCTGTACAAGTCCGCTGACTGCACCGCTCGCGCCAGCTATTGCACCTTCGCGTCGAAGACGCCGGTTTCGACACTACTACCGTGCTTCATCTGGATAAACACGCGATACGTTCCCGCGGAGGGAAAGCCATAAGGGAAGGACACCGTTGACGAGATCGGCTCACCGTTCATGTTCATGCCATTCATATCCATCGCACTCGCGTCCGACATCCCATTCATCGACAGGCTCGAACTCTCGTCTGCGAGCATCACGGCGGGCATAGCAGCTGAGCCATCGGGATGCGTGTGAGCGAACGCCGTCCCATCGGTCTTCACAAACGCTGCATGTCCCGCCATGCCCAGGTACGGTTGCATGTCCGCAGCTGGCCTGCCTTGTGGATCCAGCAAGTGAAAGACGAGGTTGTAAGGTGCATTCGCGGTTAGAGTCGTGGGTTTGTCCCACACCATCGTGTATCCGTCCGGAAGCTTGTAACTCGGACCAAGTTCTTCCGCTGAGAGTGGTGGAGGGGTTGCACTCGCATCCTCGCTTCCAAGCGGTCCACCCATCATTCCTGCCGGAATTGTCAGTGTCGCTGTCTCAGTTTCCGGAAATCCGTTGCGAAAAACTACATCCGCATAGAGGTGATATGTTCCCGCCGGCATCGCTGGAAGCGGATCGCTGAATCCGCTTTCACCATTCGGCACCGGATGCAGGTGAAACACGGCATCCATCTCCGGCCAGCGGATCGCGTAGAGATGCATCAGGTGGCCGTGGTCCGTCAGCAGGTCGTTGTTCTCGACTTCCTTCCATCCTCCCTTCGCGGCAGGATCCGGATCGCCAATCAAAAGACCCAAATGATTGCCATCGAGGGTCGGCCGCAGCTCGGAGTTGCGGTGCATCTCTGCCTTGTAATCCGCCGCCTCTACGTTCCACCATTTGCCGCCGAGGTAGATCGCGACAGCGCAAAGGGCGAAGGCTGCAGCACCGGCGATTGCCGCGCGCTTCCGTCGCGCCGGCCCAGGCGTCGCTCCCGGTACCAGCCGTGCCTCGCGCGCCGCTGCCATCACGATCCCGACCACTCCCAGAACAAGAATGCAGCCCAATAGTCCCAGCACTAACCCCATTGGACGCTGCATGCGCAGCACTGCTGTTGCGACCGCCGGCACAGGCACGCTCGCCGTCGCAGGGCCGCTCGCGCCATCGACGCCGAAGCGAACCTGCCACGACCCTGAGTCCATGATCCAAAGTGATCCCGTGAAGTAGTTCGGGTCGCTGCTCGAAACCTTCATTGCATCTGCTGTCGGCGGATGCTTCGAAGCTTCTCCGGTCAACGGAAGCGGCGTAATCGTCAGGCCCTGAATCGGCGCGCCGGTGGATCTCACCTCGACTGTTGCCACGCCCGGAACCACTAGCGGTGTCCGGATCGTGACAAAGAGTCTGTACGGCCCGACTTCAAGGGTCTGATAGATGTCCTTATTGCCGACGTGCGCATCCGCGCTTTTCGTGCACAGCAGCGCTACAAGCAGAGCGAAGAACAGTGTCTTCCACTTGGACACGATCATCGCTGCACTCCGCGCATCCAGCGGCCAAAGAGCAAGCCCAGCCACGTCGAGATCGCCGCGTAAAGAGAAGCCCGCAGTAGCCCCAACCACAGCGTCACACCCGAATCCGGCCGAAAGAACCTTCGGGTCCGCTCGAAACCGTCTGCCCTCGACGTGTAATCAAAGTAGATTGAGCCGAAGAAGCGATTGTCGCTCGCAGGCGAGAGCATAAACTTCGCAAAGGGCCACTCCACCGCGAACAGCACCACAACAAAGATCACTCCGGAGACCAGCGCAATCTGCCACAGTTTCCAGTTCGTTGCCCGCTGCCAGAAGAGGTCCAGCGCCAGCGCCGGCGCGATCAGCAAAATAGGGAACTTCGGCGGAACGAAATGCGTCACCGGATAAAAGACCGGGCCCAGCTTAGGTTGAGCCGGAAAGAGCGGAAGGATCAGAATGAACGCAATCAGGGAGGCGATATAGATCGCGGTGATCGTCGTTGCCGCCCAGCGAAAGCGCGACGCTTGCGAGATCATGGCCAGCACCAGCGGAACCGCTATCGCCAGGCACACGTAAGCGATGACGCGATGCAGCATCACGTCCCACGTGTACTCCATGATGAAGAACATCTGCCCGCCGAGCAGCAGGCCGCCGAGATAGAGAAGCAGCGCACGGAACGTCTTGAAGTTTGCATCACCCGCATCCGATGCGCGGTTCATCGCTGCAAGTATCAGAAACAACATCCCGACATCGATTGCCCGTATGCCGAGAATCAACAGCGTGTGCGGCGGCGAGATGATCTGCACATCCAACCCGTACGCGTTGTGCCACCAGTTATCGAACGGTGCGGAGGTCAGCATCGCCACGCCGCCCCACCCGGCCACAAACACGCCCAGGGGAGCGTGCAGCCCGAAGATCTCGACAGAAGCTTCGCGCATGCGCGCCGCGTAGGCGGATTTGCCGAAGGTTGCGGTGAGTACGAGGTATAGACCGACGATGCCCGCGATCACTCCGCAGGCATAGATCGCCATGTGCGCGGGCGTCCAGAATGTGTCGCGGCCGATCGACCGGTGCCACGAAACATCCCACTGGCCTCCGATCGAAGCTGACGTGACAGCCAGTGCTCCTGCCCAGATGTACCAGGGTACAGACGCGTTGCGCGCAGCCTGGCATGTTTCCGTCGCAGGGGCATCCGCCACAAGTGCAGGATGGTGGGCCAGCTCGGCGGACATAGGAGTTCCTCCCGGGGACTTGCCCCTCATGATACGGGAGGATGTTCTCGGAGCTCTCTTGGGGAATTATTTGGGAAGCTGATGGCGGTGGATCAGTCTGCTGCGAACTCGTCTCGGCGGTGAACTCCCTGGTATCAGGGAATCTTGCAGGGAAACGTACCTACTTACAGCGTGGCGCAGTCGCAAATAGCCCTGATAAATCTGAGGGTTTCGTGAATGCCGTTGTTCCTTGCAGGGAATTTAAATGAGATCGATCATGGAACGTTTTGTCGTTTCACGATAGCGCGGCGTCCGAAATCCGCTCCTTATTCAATCGGAACGGATAAGCACGCTGACTCGGGCGGCGCTGTGAAACCTGAAGTTTTTTCGTGTCGACGGCATCAGTTTAAACTTGGTTCTCGCGCTGCTGGAACACTCCCTGAAGTCAGCGATGATTGCCTTCTTCCGCCTACCGCGGCGATCGGCCTTCATCTATCCATCCAGCTTATGCCGCTCCGTGAGGTGCTTGCTACGAACACGGGGCAAGAATTCCGATATCGCGTGAGTCCTCAAAGGCTGGGTCACCGTATACTACCTCGTCAATCGACAGGAATTTTGCGAGGGTAGATCATGACGCGAAGGTCGCGCGCAGCGTGTTGGGTATTTGTCTTTTTCGGCGTAATGGCGTCGACGCTAGTTATGTCGGCCCAAGTGAATCCCGACCTCTATGCTGGACTCAAGTGGCGTAACGTAGGGCCTTTCCATGGCGGCCGCATCTCTTCCGTCACCGGCGTCATCGGCGACTCCGGCACGTTCTACTTCGGCTCGCCGCTGGGTGGAATTTGGAAGACCACCAGCGCCGGCGTGACGTGGGTTCCCGTCTTCGATCGAGAGACCAGCGTCGATAGTGTGGGCGCCATTCAGGTCGCGCCCTCTGACGCCAACATCGTCTACGCCGGAGCCGGCGATCCCATCGGCGGCAGCCTCGGAAACGGCATGTGGAAATCGAGCGACGCCGGTGAGAGCTGGCAGCACATCGGGCTCGAGGACACCGTGAAGATCGACAGCATCATCGTCGACCCCGCAGATCCCAAGCTGGTGATCGTCTCGGCCCTTGGCGACGCCACTCACCACGGCGGTGGTGTGTACCGCTCGACCGACGGCGGACTGAGCTGGACCAACGTCCTGAAGCCAGACGGCTATGACGGCACGCGCGATCTGCAGTACGCGTTCGACGAACCCAGCGTGATGCTGGCTGCCACGCAGGGCACAGGTGGCGAGCGCGGTGCCGGTGGCGCTGCCGGTGATAGGGGCCCACGAGCCAGGAGCAAGCCGGCGTTGGCCTTCAAATCCACCGATGAAGGCAAGACGTGGACCCAGATTAAGATCCCTCCCTATGAAGGCCGCGTTGCGCTCGCCGTCGCCATGCACACCAAGGGTCAGCGCATGTACATCATCGGCGCCAACATCGAAAACGGCTCGGGACTCTACCGCTCTGACGATGGCGGCGCCACCTGGCGTCACATGGCCGGAAAAGATACCCGCATCAGCAACGGGCAGGGCAACTATAGTAGCGGCGTTTTTGTGGACTCGCAGAATCCGGACATTGTCTACACCATGAGCACCGCGATGTACCGCTCCACTGATGGTGGTGTCACGTTCGGACCTTTCAAGGGCGCGCCCGGCGGTGAGGACTACCACAAGCTCTGGATCGATCCCACCGACGGCCATCGCATGCTCGTCGGTTCAGACCAGGGCGCCAGTGTCACGCTCGACAACGGTAAAACCTGGAGTCTCTGGTACACCGAAACCATCTCGCAGGTTTATCACGTCGCCACCGACAACCAGTATCCATACCGCATCATGGCCGCACAGCAAGACACCGGGGCCGTTATGATCAGCAGCCGCGGCAACTGGGGCCAGATCAACTTCATCGACTGGAACCCTGTGCCCTCGTCGGAGTTCGGCATCGTTAGGCCCGATCCCAAAAATCCGAACATCATCTACGGTGTCGGTTATGGCCCCGGCGGAGGCGGCAGCGGTCTCATCAAAATCAACCTGGCGACCGGTCAGTGGCAGAATGTCGCGCCTAACTTCGGAGCTGACTCCACCAAATACACCGCTGGCCACGACTTCCAAAAGAAGTTCGACATCGCCTTCGAGCCGACCGCTTTCTACGTCGCCTATCAGTGTTTGCTTGTTTCGCGCGACGGCGCCCACTCCTTCGCAGTCGCCAGCCCGGATCTCACAACAGTGAAAGGCGCGCCACAGGTCGCCTGCGGTGCGAAGAAGCCGGAGCCAGAATCTCAGCCACAGGCGCAACCCGCGCGCGGTGGGCCGCCCCCCACCCCACCCTCCATCAACGACTTCTCAATCTCCGCGGTCAAGCCGGGAATCATCTGGACCGTAAGCAGCAACGGCCAGATTTACAACACCTTCGATCACGGCAAGACCTGGAACAACGTCACCAACATCGCCAACGTGCCGCCTCACATCAGCTTCAACACCATCGAAACAGGCAACGACGTCAACACCGCCTACGTCGCCGGACGCATCACCTCTGAGCGCGGCGTCACTCTGCCCGCCGATCTCGACGTCGACGTAGCGTTCATCTGGCGCACCACCGACGGCGGCAAGACGTGGGTCAGCATCGTCAACGGCTTGCCCACCGACGAGCGCACCGGTAGCTGGGTCAACAGCCTGCGCGCCGATCCTCAACAACCCGGCCTTCTCTTCACCGGCACGGAGACGACTGTCTACGTCAGCTTCGACAATGGCGATCACTGGCAGTCACTGCGCCAGAACCTACCCAGCACCTCTGT
>Ga0209169_10001757_pt1 | contig 13185 bp, 8 predicted proteins | sample HubBroMetageWRM4_FD_188346 | JGI IMG/M metagenome (GOLD analysis project Ga0209169, IMG submission 188346) | Warmed soil microbial communities from the Hubbard Brook experimental Forest, New Hampshire - Hubbard Brook CCASE Soil Metagenome WRM 4... | ecosystem: Environmental > Terrestrial > Soil...
GATTCCCTCGCCCAGAATCGTGACGTACTCCCGGCCATCCTGCGCGAATCCTCCGAGCCCATTGAAGAAATTCAGCGTCTCATGCGGCAACTCTGCGTCCGGCGGCTTCGCCGTCCGCGCCGCGCGCGGAGGCGCCGCCGGCAGCGGCTCGGTTTGCTGGGACCTGGTGATTTGCTCGACCAGCGTGCCGCGCCGGCTCAGCAAAACCGCGCGCGCCACGCTTTGAATCTGGGTGCGGATTTCCGCCGAAATAATGTCGCCACGCAGCAGAAAAATTTTCCCGCCGGTTCCGCCGGCGTCAGGCGACAGCCGCAATTGGCTACCGCGCACCAGCGCCTCCAGCGAATCCTGCAGGTCCTGAATGTAGGAAGTCGCCTTCTCGTTGATGATGACCACATCCGCGGACAGCTGCTTCATTCGCCAGTACTCGTGCGCCCGCAGCAACTGCCGGATTAGCCCGATGTCATCGGAATCGTCTACCCGCGCCAACACAATCGGCAAATCGCCCGAAATTCCCTGCGACCACAGGCTTGAAATTTCCAGCGGCGTGCGGCTGAGGGTCTCGGACGACGGACGCAGCGACGAATCCACATAAAGAACGTCGTTGGCCAGCCGTTGAAACAGGATCGCTTCTTCCGACGTGATGCCCAGGTGGTTCAGTTGAACTTGCGCTTGAGTCCAGGCCAGCGTGATGGTGCGTTCAAAAGCCCGGCTATCGCGATATTTGTCGGCAAGATCGATTACTTCTTCGCGCGTCGCCGCCGCAATCGTGGAAAAAATCAGCCGCACCGTGCCACCCGGCGGAACATGAACCGTGCGCCGCAAACTGACGATGGGGTCCAGAACCGGACCGACTGTATTCGATAGCGGCCGGCCGTCCATGATCGATACCGGATTCTTCAGCGACCGCGTCCGGCCCACGAACCGCGCGCGGTCCGTTTCATACTGCAGCTCGCCGACGGTTTCTCCGTCGGTGAACATCAAATGCGCGGCCCACACCGAAGCTTCGTCGTTCGCTCGTTTACGGCGCGTAGCCACCAGCGCGCCGACTTCCGGCACGAACTCCGTCTCCACAAATAACTTGGCGAACGCGGGATGCGATACGTCCGCCGCCTGGCTGGTCAGCGACAATTCCACGTAAGAAGTCACCTGAATCACGCGCGCGCGCACGCCTAGGTTGGTAATCGAAACGCGCCGCACCTCGGTATCGTCTTCGGACGAAACCACCACGTCGAGCTGGGTGGTCAGTGAGCGATCGCGGCGAATAAATTCGGCGTGGTCCTCGAAAAAGACGGCTTCGTAGCCATCCGGGTCCGCCGTAGTCGGCTGATATCCCGCGGACCAGACGTTTCCGGTCTGTTCGTCGCGCAGGTAGATGTACTGGCCCCAGCAATCGCGCGTGGGATCTTCGCGCCAGCGCGTGATCGCGGTGTCGCGCCAGCGGCTATAACCGGAACCCGCCGAGGTCAGCATGACGGCGTAGCGTCCATTCGACAAAAGATGCGTCCGCGGCGTGGGCTCGTTCGGCAGGCCGAAAGTTCGAACAACTGGCGCAACCATTTCGCGAATGCGCGAGGCCGCCGAAACCTCTTCAGCCCGGGGGCGAGCAACCAGCACATCGCGCGGGGTCCGCTCCTGCAACAGCAGCTCCGTGGCCTGCACGATCGGCTCGGAATGAAATCTGGTTTTCATCAAACCGTTGGTGAGCACGTCGGCGAAAGCCACCAGCGCCATGCCCTGGTGATGGGCCATGTAGGCGTGAATGACCGCTACTTCTTTTCCTTCCGGGACGCGCGTCTTGGTGTAGTCGAGCGATTCGTAAAAACCGTACGCGCCGCGGCCTCCCTGTTGCGCGATACGTTCCAGATTTTGCACCGCGAGCGACGGTTTGATCATCGACGCCAGCGCGGTGGCGTAGGGCGCGATCACCAGGTCTTCACTCAGCCCACGCTTCAACCCCAGCCCCGGTACTCCGAAACTGGAATATTGATAAGTGAAATCGATGTCGCGGACGTTGAACGCCGATTCCGAAATCCCCCACGGCACTCCGCGTTCCGCCCCGTACTCTACTTGCCGGAACACCACCTGCTCGTAGGTCTGGTACAGCATGCTTTCTTCAGGCGAACGCATCACCAGGGCCGGCATCAAGTATTCGAACATCGAACCGGACCAGGAAATCAGCGCCGAACCGCGGCCGACGGGCGTGAGCGCGCGGCCCAGCCGAAACCAGTGCGCCGAGGGAACTTCGCCTTTCGCGATGGCGATGAAGCTAGTGAGCCGAGCCTCCGACGCCAGCAGATCGTAACAACTCGCATCCAGGGTCCCGTCCCCGGGCCGGAACCCGATCGAAAATAATTTTCGTGGTTCGTCGTAAAGAAATCTAAAGTCCATCCCGGAGAAAAAATTGTCCGCGGTGTGAGCCACCGCGTGCAATCGGCGGGACAGCGCGGAGACATCGTGCGCGGCGCTATCGAGCGCTGCCCCCCACGAGTCAATGCGAACCAGAAGATCGTTGTTTCTCGAAGAGTCCCCTGAAATTTTGGCGCGCAATGCCGCGAGATCGCGCAGAGCGGATTCAAAACACTCCGATGCCGTCTCGATCGTCGGCACCGAATGGAAATATGGCTCGACCGCGTCCCACTCCGGTGACTTGCCTGGCGCGCTTTCGGCCAGCGCCCGAATATATTTGTCGTCCATCCGCAACATCGGGAGCAACATGCGGGCATCCCGGAAATGACTCTCGATACAGGCCCGCGCCGCCTCGGACCAGACGCGCAGTTCCGAATCGGCCGGCTCCGCGAGTTCCTGTGCCAGGGTCTGCGCCATATCTGATACCGTCTGCGCGCGCTCGCGCAGATTCACAAATCGCAGCGCCCAATCTCGCGGGCTGGCTGGAACCGGCTCCAGCATCGCGGCCAAAGCATCCACGGCATTGCTCAACTGCTTGCGGGTTACGGTGTGCGTTCTTTTTTCGTCCGGAATTGCGGCCAGCGATTCCCGCAGCAGCTGGATGGCGTCACCCACTCCCGCGAACAGGCTCGATTCCACGCAAACACTTTCGGCCAAGTCGCGGCAACCGCGCCCAACCACCAGCAAATGCCCCGCCAGGTTTCCACTGTCCACGCTCGAGATGTACTTCGGTTCGAGCGGCTGCAGTCGAACCGTGTCGTACCAATTGTAAAAATGGCCGCGGTACAGTTCCATTTGCCCGAGCGTTTGAAACGTGGATTCCAGCCGTTGTACCGCTTCTTCGGTGCCGATCCAACCGAGATCGCGTGCGCACAAATTCGATAGCAGACACAAACCGATATTCGTCGGCGAGGTTCGATGCGCCACCACCGGCTTGGGATCTTCCTGAAAATTATCCGGCGGCAGCCAGTGATCCGTATCGGTCAGGAATTTTTCGAAGAAGCGCCAGGTGCGCCGGGAAATGGACCGCAGCGCGCGCACATGGTCCACCGAGATGGGTTCAACATCCTGCGCCACGGGCGGCAGGCTGATCCAGCGCGCGATTGCCGGCGCAGCCAACCACAGCAGCGCGAACGGTATCGCCGCCTCGACCGCGTGGGGCCGCACGAATCGAACCGCGGCGAGCGCAGCCAGCGCCAGCACGACTCCGCCGGACATGCGTTTGTAGACGCCGGTAAATTTGAGGTCCACGGCGTGGCGCGCCTGCGCGGCCGTCACCCACTGCAGCATGTTTTTGTGCGTCACCAACACCCGAACCAACGTGCGCAGAATCGCATCGCCCATCAACCACGCTTGATAAGCCACGAACGTGAGCGTCAGCCCAATCTGCGAAACGCCGAGCGAAAGATCGGAAAGCACATTGCGCACATAACTGCGTTTGGAGATGCCCCCAAATCGCGGGTTCAAGCCCACCAGGAACGGAATCAGCGGCGGAATGGCGATCATGGTCAGCACGAACCGCGTCCACATCCACGGCGAAACATGCGGCAGCAGCCAGCCCACCGCCATGGTCAAAAACATCGCCGGCGCCGAAAGCGTGCGGCGCAAATTGTCGATCATCTTCCAGCGGCTGATCGCTGGTATCGAAATTTTGTGTCCGCTTTGCGAGCTTTTGCCGAATCCGAGAATCCAGGGAAGCAGTTGCCAGTCGCCTCGCGCCCAGCGGTGCTGCCGCAGCGCGCCAGCCTCATAGTGCGAGGGGAATTCATCGAAGAGTTCGATGTCGGAAGCCAGCGCGGCACGCGCAAAGGTGCCTTCGAACAAATCGTGGCTCAGCAAGGTGTTCTCGGCCACTTTGCCGTCGATGGATTTATCAAAGGCGTCCAGATCGTAAATGCCCTTCCCGGTGAACGATCCTTCGCGGAATAAATCCTGATACACATCCGACACCGCCGCCGCATACGGATCGATTCCGCTCGGCCCTGAAAAAATCTTCTGGTAGAGCGATCCTTCGTGGCTGGTCGGCAGCGACGGAGTGACCCGCGGTTGCACAATTCCGTAGCCATCCACTACCCGGCCCAACTCCGCGCTGAATTCCGGCCGGTTCAGCGGATGCGCCATGGTTCCCACCAGCCGGCTCACGGTGCCGCGCGGCAAGCGCGTGTCGGCGTCGAGCGTGACCACATAACGAATGCCCTGCAGCGAATGCTCGTCCTGCCCGGGAATTTCCATGAACGAAGTTTTCGCCGAGCCACGCAGCAGATGATTGAGTTCCTGGAGCTTCCCGCGTTTGCGCTCCCAGCCCATCCACTTATTTTCTTTCGGGTTCCATTGGCGTTTGCGATGGAACAGGAAAAATCGAGCGCCGCCGGGCGCCGGCCCGTGGCTCTTGTTCAAATCGGCGATGGCGGTGATGGCGGCCTCCAGCAATTCATCGTCGCCGCTCGCGGTTTCGGCATCGGCATCGGTCCAGTCGGTGAGCAGCGCAAACCGCAAATCGCCGTCTGGATTCGCCAGGTAGTGAATCTCGAGGTCGTCTACATTTCGCTTCGTGCCCTCGGGCGAAGTCAGCAGCGTCGGCACCACCACGATCGTGCGCAGCGTGTCCGGCACTCCCGTGCGGAATTCCATTCGCGGCAAAGTCCGCGGTCCCAGTAAGTCCGTGACCACGCGATTGATCAGCGCAATCGCCAGATCCGAAGCCGGAATCGCCGCGAGTATCCCCATCAGCACCAGGTACGGAAGCGCAAGTCCCAATTCTTTCGCGTGACTTAAAGGAATGGCCAGAATGATCGCGGTCAGAATTGCGATGGTGCCCAAGTAGCCCGGGACGGCGTGTCGCACGTATTGGCGCAGCAGCCCGCGCCGCCAGGGAATCTTGAACCCGAGTTCCTTTTCAAACTCTGCACGGCCGTGCGAAATCAGGTAATAACCGGGATCGGAGCGCCGCTCATCGGGTCCCTGTCCATTTCCGTGGGATTCGCCCAGAGCCCGTTTCGCGCGCTGCACCGCGCGTTCCGCGATTTCAATTTCACTGTGATTCGAACCGCGCGCCAGATCTTCGATCGCGTGCCGGTAATAATCGCGCGTGGCGAAATCCATTTCCTCGAAATGGCTGCCCTGCCGCAGGGCCAGGTCCACCAGGCTGATGCTTTCGAAAAACGAGTGCCAGTCGAACTCCGACGTCAGCCGCATGCTGGTGATAATGTTGCGCACCGTCACCGTCATCGCCGCTTGTTCCTGCAGCTCGGCCCGGACAATCTCGTCGGAGTTGGTGCCTTGCGCCGTGAGCCTTTCGTCCAGCCAGGTGAGAATCGGTCCAACCTTGGGGTCCAGGTCGCGCAACCGTTGGATCAAACGCACCGCGAACGCGCGCTCCAGCGGCATGTTTCCCAGGCTGCGCAACACTTCATCGGGCGAGACGGCCTGTTGCCCGCCGGTGCCAAGCACCTGATCGGCCAGCGCATCGGCTTTCAAACGCGCGTGGCGGCTGTAGACAATCCGTTCAGCGATTCGCCGCAGGTTTTCCACCAGCACGATGCGCAGAATGATCGCGACCGCCCACAGTTCACCAATGCTCAGCGGTTGCACTCGCTGGTACGTCATGATGAAACGATGCAGCACTTCAGGATCGAGCCGGCTATCGGTGTGCGCCACATAAGCCCAGGCCACGCCGTATACGCGCGGATATCCTTCCAAATGGCCGGAAACCAGTTTGGGAAGTTTGCGGTAGAAACCTACGGGCAGGTCGTCGCGAATCTCGCGGAGCTGTTCTTCCACGATGTAAAAATTGTCGAGGAGCCATTCGGCGGCGGGCGTAATGCTCTGCTCGAGCTCAACCGCGTGGGCCGTGGCGCGGTAATATTCCAGCAGTCGCCGGCCGTTTTCCAGGACGCGCGGAAGCAAAGGCCGGCCAGGACTCGAATCCGCATCCACCACTTCCTGCGCCGCCGCCAGGCTTTCGGCGTGCTGCTCCAGGCGCTCGACGCTGAAAAGTTCAGCGCGAATCGGCTCTTCCAAAGCGGTGGTTATGACGGTCGGGGCCGGCGCCTTGCTCATGCAAATCCTTAGCGGCGATTGTCGCGAGACTTACACCCAATGCGACCAATTCCCATTTGAAGTTAACCGTAGGATTTTGCTAGGTCCGCGCCCTATTGGCAATACACGAGGAGTGGAATCTCTCTACAGGGAATGGGACGAAACTATACGGCTAGAAATGTATGGCAAGTGTTGCTGACAGAAACTACCATCTTTCGTCAGACCGCGCCTTAGACTTGTCCGTCCATACAGGGGAGCCAATGCTTCTATTGATTCTTACTGTCGTGCTGATCGTTGCCTTGATCGGTTCCATTCCGAAATGGCCGCACAGCAGAAGCTGGGGATACTTCCCCAGTGGTGGCGTGGGTTTGATCCTGGTGATTCTTCTCGTCCTCTACTTACTTGGCCGTCTGTAACTGGCTTGGCGTCTGACGATATTAATTCCGGCCCGCCGCAGACTTTTCCGCTAGCCCCATTTGCGATCGTCCCAAGGGCGTAAGATCCGCCTCCGTTCCGCGGCCTTTGAAATCCACCTCGAAATCGTCCGGCGCAAAATCCGGAGGGGTCTTCCCGGCCAGAAATGCGGCCGCTTGCTTGCCCAAATACGCGTTGTTCTTCGCACAGCCCGGAGTCGAGGCGATATACATCACGTTACTGTAGCCCTTTCCGCGATGCTCGTTCTCCACGGCGTGCACCAAGTCAGAATGCCAAAAGACTGTATCGCCCGGCTCCATCAGCGGAATCGAACAGACGGCCTGCAGCAAAAGACTGTGGTATTTCGGATTAACCGAAAGCGCCCGGCCCGGTTCTGCGCCGCACAAATCGTCTTCCGGCACATCATCCTGCAGGGCGCGGAGCAGCACGTATGCCATGGCGTCGGCGATTGGAATCAGTTGCAGCGTGCCATCGCCCGCGCCCTGCCGGGTCAACGCCGTCCACCCCTGGAACGTGCGGAACATGGAACAAACCGCGGGCGATGAAACTTCGCGCACATCTGGTCTCCAGGCCGCGTCAAAAGCGTTGTACTCGCGCCAGTTTCCCGAAAATACGTGGCGATAAACTTTGCGGAAGTTCTCGTCGAGCCAGCGCTCCACCGAACCCCCGTCGACGTGCGGCGAAAGCCCCAGCGTGGCTGATCCTGGCGGGCGCCGGCGAATGCGGTCCGCGTACGACGGAACCTCATTGGCCTCGAAGTGCCGCTGGCCTTCGCTCTCCGCTTTCCACAAACTATTCATGAACACCCGGACCATCGTCAGCGACTCGGATTGCCGCGCTTCGACTTGCGGGCGCGACCAATAAATTCCATAAATTTGCGGCTTGGCCGACGCCAGCGTCCCAAAATATTTGTCTTCCGCCGCGTGGGCCAGTTTTGCGTCCAAACCATTCTCTTCGACATACGTCGCGATTTGCCGGTCCCACGCCTCGGCCTGTGACGGGTCGAATGTCTTGCGAATCACGCACGCCCCGCGATCCTTAATCTTCGCTTTCAGCTCGGCCGGCACCGTCCCGGCCGCAATGGCGGAATACTGCACGATGGGCACAACTGCCTGGCCCGCCTCGCGCTCCGCGACAATCTTTTCCACCCGCCGGCCCATCTCCGCTTCCAGCTCGCGAAACACGCCGGCGTAATTCGGCAACGCCGCCCGCAACGCCTTCTTCGTGCTGCGAATCGATTCCGGCAGATTCTCGATTACCAATGGCGCCATGGTGGTCTCCTGTAAATCACGAAGGGCGAACGAATGCAGGGCGTGCGGCAGGAACGGGACGTGTTCCGTGCGGCATTCGCGAGGCGATCCCTGCAAACGGATTGCTACGCGATATGTAACACGGTTTGTGCTGGTATTTCCAGGAAAGTGGTGAGCCGGGTAGGACTCGAACCTACAACCCGCTGCTTAAGAGGCACCACATTCTTCTCTCACATCTCCGTTCTCGGTTTTGGTTTCCGCTGTTTTCAACTTTTCGCTCAAAGCTAATCGAAACTTTGCTGGATCGAAGTTTCGAGCGCTCCGGCGTGCCCTATTCGAAATGTCTCCACTTTGTATCGCACGCGGCCGGACGATTGCATCGCGCGCGAGCCAACAACAGCGATCAGTTCGCCACTTTTTTGTTCTCGTCCAGCCACGGCTCCAGGATTTTCGCCGCCGTCGCGGCGCCATAGGTTGACCAGTGGCCGTCGCACTTCAAAAAATAAGAGCGGTAATCGCCGCCTTTGGCGAGCGCGTCCATCTCCGGCAGAAGGTCTTTGATCGCTATTCCGTTCAGTTGGCCCCACTGTTCCATCACCGGCCCCAAACGGTTGGTCCCCGTTTGATCCAGTCGCCGAAAATCGTTGGCGGAGGGAATAAGGAAAACGGCCACTTTGGCGCCGTGGGCGTCGGCAGTGCCCTTGATATCCCCAAGCGCCTTCTCCAGGCGAGCGAGATCGACGTCGTTCCAGTCGTTGTATCCCGAATACGGAGTGCGGAGTCGCCAAAACCAACTCGCATAGATATATTGGCCCACGTGGTAGGAGGCCAGATAGGCGCGAAGAAACGCCTCGATGTGATCCAAGACGCCTTCGCCTGGATTTGGCTGGAAATGGCCGGCGTAAATTACGGACAGGTCGTCCCCGTAATACGGCCGATAGCGGTTGCCGCTGCCGTGGGCCTTCCAATAGGCCAGCGACATGTCGGTGAAATCGTTGTCGGGCAGCACTCCCACGATTACCAGGTTATGGTCGAAAGCGGCCGCCATGCTCTTGTACAGCAGAGCGTATTGCAGCGGTCCGAAGCTGCCGCCGGTTCCGAAATTCAGGTGCTCGCGGCCGGTGTCGCGCTCTAGGATGTTGCTCAATCGCTCGTCGTCGGGCAGCCCCATGCCCTCCATGAAGGAGTCTCCCAGCACGATCGTACGCGGCTGCGAGGAGTGCAGGCTGCGTTCCACATCGCGCGCGCCGTAGCTGTTGGTGGTGTATTCCACCTCGTAGCAGCCGCCCTTGTGAATGTAATGGCCGTTCGGGCGATGCCACACGCCGAACACCGGGTTGCTGTCAATCCAGAAGGCGTTGTAGTTCAGGTGGTAGTTCGGTCGGCTCGCTGGCCAAGTCTTGCGATGGACCAAAACAAGCGAGACGAGTTCGGCCAGTATCGCGAAGATTAAGAAATTGATGGCTACGATCCGGAGAACAGAAAGCGCTCGCGCGCCGAAAGAACGTCGAGGGGAGCGTGCCGCGGCCGGCGGTGCCGTCATGTACGCTCCAGCGAAAGGGGCGAACTTTTCATGGCTGCCGAAATCATCTTCTCCCGATGCATATCACAGATGCCGAACGATGCAGGCTCGGTGGATTCCTTGCGTTCGCACTCGCAAGCTAATGTATCATTTATAATAAGATAAGGGATTCTCGGTGGTTCGTAATCCTGAATAGGTTTGTCGTTAGACGACAGCTGAGGAGTCTCTGAGCGCATGAAACCGCAGGAAGGCCTGCATGTCAAAACCTTTGTCCTGATTCTGATCATCATTTCACTAGCTCCGCTCGGTAACACGTTTCTGGGGAAGGGCATGAAGCTCCTCCCGCCGATAACCGACTGGGCTCCCGCCAATCTTTTCCACTTTTTCTTCCGCGCCATGACCTCCGGAACGATCTGGATTGGGATCGGTTTGCTTTTTTCCTATTTCATTGCATATCTCTTGGTGCTCAGCTGGGCGGACTATAGCTTCGTACAACCGGCCACTTCGGCCTCCTACGTAGTGATCGCCTTGCTGGCTCACTTCATGCTGCACGAAGAGATTGCTCCTGGGCGTTGGGCGGGCATCGCGCTGATTTGCCTGGGAGTTTTCGCGGTGGGGCAAACGCAGCCGCGCACGCCGGAGCAGCAATTGTGATAGCCCAGGTCATTCTCTACATTCTGATCGTTTTCGTCGGCACCGGGGGCGAGCTTTTTGTTTCGCGGGCCATGAAAACGATCGGTGAGGTGACCGACTTCCGTCCGTCGTCGATCGCCCGAGTGGTGGGCCGCGCGATGATGGTACCCGCGATGTGGACCGGCATCGCGATGATGGCGGTGGCGTTTTTTGCGCTGCTGGCCATGCTTTCGCTCGCTAAGGTCAGCTTCGTTTTTCCATCCACGGCGCTCAGATTTGCCGTGGCCGCCTTCGGAGGCCGGATTTTTCTCCACGAAAAGGTGACGCCCCAGCGATGGTTTGGCGTGTTGGTGATTTGCGTCGGACTCCTGCTCGTTTTCTTTAGCAAAGGGTAAACGAGGACAGGGCAGCGGCGAATGCGACCGGGACGGACGCCTGGGAGGCCGATGCTGCCTTAGCTGTAGGTCTCGATCAAATGCTCCGCCAGGCGATGGGCAAGCGCCATGATCGTAAGCGTGGGGTGTTTCTCGCTCAGAACCGGTATCACGCTGCCGTCACAGACATAGAGGTTCTTAGACTTGAAATATTTCAGATTCTTGTCGACCACTCCGTCTTTCGGCTCAGCTGCCATTCGGCAGGTGCCCACGTAATGAATGCTTGATCCCGGAGGGGACGCCGCGTTATCCGCGATGTAACCGCTGGCCTTCCTCAGCATTCGCCGGCCCAGCGCGTCGAGCCTCCGACGGTGGTCGGTCTCGATCTCTGACTGTTCGTAATCGATACGCGCCTGACGTTGTCCGAAACGATCTAACAAATCGCCCAAAACGACCTTGTTCTTTCGCTGCGGAACGGCCGGGCTGAACAACACCAGCGTCGCCGTGCTCTTGAAGACTTGCCGAGAAATGGTTTCCACCAAGAATCGAGGCAATCGGGGAATTTCGGCCAGATAAAAAGGAATCTTCATGAAATCCGACCAGAATTGGCCCACGAATGGAAAGCGTTTCCCTTGGGAATCCTTGATTTGACCGCCCAGCAATAGGTGATCGCCGTAACCGCGGTCTTCGTTCGCCGGCTTGAACCACAATCGAAAGAAACTGGTGCCGACGACCGTGCGCGGGCTATCCTGCAAAAACTCGCCGACCTGCTCGGCTTTGCTCCGGTCGTCGGTGAACGAGTTCAGGAGTAGGCGCGGCGATTCGATCGCGCCTGCACATACGATGACCACGTCTGCTTCAATTTCGATGATGCGCGCGTCGCGTTCGTCGATCGCCACGACACGGGAGATCGAGACCCCCTCCGCATTGTCGCTGTCGAGTGCGATAAGTTTGATGGCTCTGGTATGTTCGAGCAGCCGAAAGTTCGGCAACGCTTTTATGTCCGGCAGGAGATGCGTAGAGAATTTATAGACGCTGCCGGCACGGCACCCGCGCCCGCAATTGCCGCAGGCCACGCACTTTTGCGTGGAATCCGGGCGCAAGTCGACGGCCTTCCTGTTCTTCAAAAAGAATAGATCCGGGCCGAGCGAGCCAGCGTTACTTTCGATGAAAATGCGGTCAACTGGTCTGGCACCGCCGGGCGGTAAAAAGGATCCGTCCGGAATTTGATGCAAACCGTCGCGTTCACCCACCACCAATGCGAGCCGTTCGACCTCAGAATAGTGATTGGCAAGATCGCCCAGAGAAATCGGCCACCGGCAATCTTCGCTATAGCTATTGCTGTTGGCAAAATCGTCCTCTGAATACCTCAGGCAGACCGCATTCCAGAGGTTCTGCAAGCCGTTGACGTGGTGAATTTGATAGTGAAGGAATCCGCCTTCCCGTGGGCCCTCGATGGAGCTGCGGCTTCCGGCGCCCGCGAGAAGCGGATGAACGAAAGTCATTTTCGGCCTGACCGGGAACGTGGTGTGAGGGTCTATCTCAAAATGGCCCTTTTGTTCAGGGCTCAACTCGTTTTGAAATTCGGATTGCGCTGGAATACCGCCGGAGTTGATCACCAGCACGTCGGCGCCCGCCTTCGCCAGCCGGTAGGCGAGGATGCCGCCGCCGGCCCCGGTACCGATCACGCAGAACTTGGCGCGAAGCGTCAGCGGCCTGTCCGGGCCGAGCGCGCAAAGGCATCGCTGGCGAAATATAGGTACTCCACAAAATCGCGAAGCAGTTTAATTTCGGACCGAGTGAAGTATTGCTGAGGGGTTAAATCAGGAGTCGCATTTTGTTGCCACGCCGTCCATAACGGGCGGAGTTGGTCGTTCCGCTCCATAATGTCCGGAATTAGGCCGATGATCGGTTCGACGCGGTCGGCGTATGACGAGACCTGGCAGAGTCGCTTGGCCAACGAGTCGTGGCCGCTCATTGCCCGACCGTCACCTTCAAGGCCCATGCGAAAGGGCCTGAAGTCGCGTAAACAACCCGCCACGATTTTGAAAAGTTTTCCACTGCAATCACTTCGAGCGCCCACCCTCCAAGGGACTGTGACCAAATGTACCACCTCAAAGGCGCCGCGGCAAAATCGGCCACAACGCGGTTCTCCAAGGTCAACAGATGCTTCATCAGAGCGACGCGCAGGTCTTCGAAAAGTATTCGCAGATGAAACTGCAGATGAAACGCGAAGCTTTGAACAAGATCAATCGTCAAGCCAACGAGGCTGCACCGATGGACGCCATAGATCCCCTGGCGATTCCATTGTGCACGGTCGCTGTGCAATAACACGATTCGTGCACAGTCAGAGCCAAGACTAAGGAGTTGGAGTAAGGATGGGCCTGCTAAGTCCCTTGCGATCAGAGAAAAAGTTGGTGAGCCGGGTAGGACTCGAACCTACAACCCGCTGCTTAAGAGGCAGCTGCTCTACCATTGAGCTACCGGCCCACGGAAACCTTGAAATTGTAACACGAGAGTTTCT
>Ga0209169_10001758_pt1 | contig 13183 bp, 10 predicted proteins | sample HubBroMetageWRM4_FD_188346 | JGI IMG/M metagenome (GOLD analysis project Ga0209169, IMG submission 188346) | Warmed soil microbial communities from the Hubbard Brook experimental Forest, New Hampshire - Hubbard Brook CCASE Soil Metagenome WRM 4... | ecosystem: Environmental > Terrestrial > Soil...
GCTGCTGCCTGCGTTGGCGAGTCTGGGAACTGTGACGGCGAGCAGCCCGTTGGCAGGGCTCGAACCCTTCCCGACCATTTTCGAGTCTAACGGCGATTATCTTGTGGCCCAGGCTAGCCACACTGGCGGCGAGAACAGCCACCGCACTGACGTGCAAGTGTCGCGCTTTAGCGAAACGGGCACGCTGGACACTACCTTTGCTGACACTCCATTTCCCTTCGGTACCACGGCAAATAACACCCCGCAGGCCCTGGCTGTGCAATCGAACGGACAGGTCGTGGTCGGCGGCCTTGAACTTGCCACCGGTGGGCCGAATTTCGGTGGCATTGCACGGCTCGACACCAACGGCGAGCTGGACACCACGTTTGGGAGCGGCGGTACGCTGACGGTTGACAATAACGTGACCGCACTGCTGATCAACAAGAATGGAGACATTCTTGCCATCGAGGGAATTGGCAACGATGGCATCGTCGTGGCGGCGTATCTGGGGAATTAACCGTTAAACCCGTTGGGTTGGCGGACCCACAGACTGGATAGTGCTCGTTCGCGAACTTGCGCCGAGCCTGTCTCAGTCCCCCAAGAAAGATGACGCTGATCGCAACCACGGTCAGCGTCCTCTTAATCCTTTCCGGGGACCGCTCCCATCGCAGTACCTTGACCCGTTGCGGGGACACCTACTTTTTGGACGATTGGAAATCTCTGGGTAGCCGGTCGGGGCCGTGCTGCGGCTACCCAGAGGTCGAAACTTTGAGACCGCACGGCTAATTCTGGTTGGATTTGTCGCCCTGCTTCATACCGTCATCATGCTTCATGCTGTCGTCCTGCTTCATCATCTTGTCTTTGGTCTTCTTGTTCTTCTTTGCCTTCTTATCGCTCTTCATTTCGTCGTGCTTCATGCTGTTGTCGGCCTGTTTCATGCCGTCGTCGTGCTTCATCTGGTCTTGCTGGGGCTGGTCCTGCTTCATGCTGTCAGCAGACTGAGCAAAAGCGCTAAGCGACACTGACAGCAAACACATTGCCATCAACCTGTAGATCATCTTTTTCATAAACTTGTCTCCTATTTTTCGTGTTTGGATTCATGCCGACAGAAACCGGCCGTACGGATGGGATGGTGACGGACGAGAAAAGTTACATGGCACGCGTATAAACGAGGTCTGGCCTTCGAAAGCTTCATCGTCGGAGGCAGCTCACTTTCTTCCTTCCAACCCCGCCGATGTCCGCACCACGTCTTTTCCGGTCGCTCGGCGAGAGAATTGACAATTAAATGACAAACCGCCGTATCTTGCCCTGGGCCCCAATATCTAACACATGGTTGCGGCAGCAATGAGCAAGATACTCGGCATTGTTTCCGTGCCTCTCATTGTCGCGGTTGGCGACTTGTACAAATTCCTATAAGGAGCATGAAATGGCAATAAAGTTAGTGGTAATTTACCCGAATCCGAAGGACGTAGAAGCCTTCGAAATAGTCTATAACCGCGATCATGTGCCCATGGCTGTCGAGAAGCTGGGCGGCAAAACCAAGATTGTCGCGACCAAGATTCTAGGCTCTCCGCAAGGGACACCCCCGTTCCACCGCATCGCGGAGATCCATTTCCCTTCGATGGAAGCCCTGCAAGCTTGCGCAGCATCCGACGGCGGCAAACAAACAATCGCTAACGCGGTGTCCATTTCTTCGGGAGGGGCCCCAACCTTTCTGGTAGCTGAAGAGGAGACATTCACGTTTTCGGATGGCGGCGATGCTGAGGCAGCATCGCCCTCGCAGCGACCCCGCAGTTCCAAGAAGGGATGACAAAACGGACGGGAATAACCGCCTTCCTTATCAGTTATCCAATACCGACAGGCGGCTGAATCCGTCGCTGTGAACCAAAATCCAACAAAAAGGATAAGCAATCAGGAGAACGGAATGAACTTCACTTACTCTGCCTTAAACAAACATCGTAGCCTTACATCGGCAACATTGCGGGTCGTGCGCGGGACAGTGGCGGCCCTGGCGGTAATTCTGATTCTGATGCCCAACTCTTGGGCAGCCAGTCGCGAAATCGTGCTGCATACTTTTAACCTTGCCACCGCCGGAGACCCGGTCTCTGGCCTGGCTATAGACGCGAACGGAGACCTGTATGGCACCACTCGCCTCGGCGGTCCGGGAAGCTGCGGCGAAGGATGCGGAGTGGTCTTCAAGTTGTCCAAGAACAGCCAAGGGGGAATCACCTATAGCGTCCTCCACACCTTCGCGGGGTTTCCTGATGGAGGCAATCCCTTCGGCGCTCCGATCGTGGACAGCACCGGCAACGTTTATGGGACCACGACGGACGGCGGCGAAGCAGGATGTGGTGTGGTTTACCGGCTTTCCCCAACCGCCGACGAAAAGTACAAGGAAACCATTCTCCACAGCTTCAACAAGCTTAATAAAAGAAACGACGATGGATGTAATCCCGAGTCCTACCTGGTTCCCGATGCGGCCGGGAATCTGTATGGCACAACGAACACCGGTGGTGGCGGCGGCATGAACGGTACCCTCTGCGATAACGGTTGCGGCAGTGTGTTCAAGCTGGCGCCGAACGGAGATGGAACGTATACCGAGAGCGTGATTCACAGCTTCCCCGGAACCAAAGGCAATACGGATGGCCAGAATCCGGTCGGAGGATTGGTTTTTGACAGCGCCGGCAATCTCTGGGGATCCACGCAGGGAGGCGGCAGCGCCGGCGACGGCACCGTCTTCGAACTGACTCCCAACTCCGATGGAACTTATACCGAGAGCACGCTCTATAGCTTCACCGGAGCGAGCACGGGATTTTTTCCCAACACCGACCTGGTAATCGATAAGGCGAACAACCTTTATGGCACCGCTGTGAATGGAGGCCTGGGTCACGGCGTGGTCTTCAAAGTGACGCCCCAACCGGGCGGCGGTGTGCAGGAGAGCATCGTCCACGCGTTTGCCCTCTGCAACTCCACAGTCTGCCCCGACGGCCTGTCTCCCTTCAATGGGCTCACGATTGATGCCAACGGTGTGCTCTACGGTACCGTTGACCTCGGCGGAGGCGCCAGCAATCAGTGCAGCACGGGTGCACCCGCTCTCGGTTGTGGCATCGTCTATAAGCTGACCCCCAACGCGCAAGGCGAGTTCACGGAAACGATCCTGTATCGCTTCCAGGGGTTTGCCGACGGAGCCGAGCCAGAGGATGACCGCTTGGTCATTGATGCTAACGGGAACATCTTCGGCACCACAGCCCAAGGCGGCAACTCAAAAGCATGCCCCAGCGATGGCTTTGGTACTCCGGGAGGTTGTGGCGTCGTATTCGTGGTTACACCGTAGTTAGAACGTGAAGAAATCCGGCGGGGATCGCGGGATTCCCGCCGGATAATCAGAAGCCTGACAAACATTGTTAACGAAACCTGACACCATCATTACATCTTGGTGACAACCGCCAAGCCTCCCAAGAATGTACGTTCTTCATTTTCACCTACATGCGGACATCGGACGCGAAAACTCGCAATTGCGAATCAAACGGGGAATGAACGCCTGAGTTGCGAGTTATCGACACTGAGAGGCGGCTGAATCCGTCGCTGTGAACCAAAATAAAAACAAAAAGGAAAAGCAAATGAAGAAACTTATGTTTCATACGTTCGCCGGACTACTAGCAACAAGCTTGATGTTTGGCGCCAGCTCCGCACAAGCCCAGGCCGGCAGCCTGGATACAACCTTCGGCACCGGTGGGACCGTCACGACCAGCTTCGCTGATGGCGTCGCAGGCATCGGCGCCTTCGAGCAGTCTAACGGCGACATTGTGACCGTCGCCCAGGTCAACTTCGTCAACAACGTAGGCACCGGAATTGGCTTGGTGCGCTACACCTCCGCGGGCGAGCTGGACACAACCTTCGGGACGAACGGGATCACGCTCACCACTTTCGCCGCCATTGACTTTGACCCGATCGGGTTTGCCGTGGCACCGAATGGCGACTTCCTGGTTGGAGGGGTAGCCTCGAACAAAGCGGGTCAACATGGGTTCGGTCTGGCGCGTTATACGCCCAATGGGATTCTGGACACAACCTTCGGGACCAACGGCCTCGTGGCCACCAAAGTCGGTACCCGGTCCGATGCCCCAAGTGCGCTGCTACTACAACCCAACGGCCAAATCGTGATGGGCGGCTTCGAAGTTGACGGGGGCCAGGGGGTTCCGGGGATGACATCACTAGTGCGGTTCAACGCCAATGGCACTCTGGACACTACGTTTGGCAAGGGCGGAATCTCGTTGGCGAGTGTCACGTTTGTAGGGCCCGAGACGCTAGCGCTGCTCTCGAACGGCGACTACTTGGCCGTGGGGGAGAATACAAGTTTTAATACCGGCCTGGTCGCGGAGTTCAGCTCCAAGGGAGTCCTGCTGCCCAATGTAACCCCCGCAAAAGTTGTGGCAGCTCTGACGTCGTCACAAAGTGCAGTTCCCAATGTCATGTTCCAGTCCCCTACTATTTTCCAGCCAAATGGCGACTATGTTGTGGCCGTGACGAATTGCTCGTTTAACACGCACTGCACAGGTCAATTTGGCACGAGACTCGGTGCGGCGCGTTTCCTCGAAACAGGCGAGGTGGATACAACCTTCAGTAGCAATATCGAGTCGTTCGACCTGAAGCAGACTACCTCGGTGGCTGAGGCTGTCGCTCTCCAGGCGAATGGGCAAATCGTGATTGGTGGCCTCATCGACCGAGACGCACCTATTTTCGGCGGCTTGATACGCCTCGATACCGATGGCATGGTGGATACCACCTTCGGTACCGTCGACTCATTTGGCGTCTGCTGCTCGGTGACCAGTGACCAGACGTTCTCCGGGCTGCTGATCCAGACAGATGGAAAGATTGTCGCCATCGGCGGGCTCGATGGAAATCTCGCAGTGGCACGGTACTTGGCCAATTAGCTGTGGCGGGCCGAGCAGTGTTCGTTCATCAAGACACTTGCTCGGCCTGACATTTTTCCCTCTGACCTGGAATAAAAGTGACTTCGTTTCGGTTATCAAATGGGAGTGGAAACCCCTAACTTTACTCGAGCATCATTCTTTAAATTCTATGGAGAAATTGTGAAACGCACATTTAGCGCAATAATGTTTTTCGCACTGGCGGTTGCCCTATTGCAAGGCGCGCCCGCAAATGCACAATCCGCGACAACCTCGATTTTTCAGGTCGTCCCAACCCCAGATCAAAATACGATCAACAACCAACTCTTTGCAGCTGCGGCATCTTCCCCGAACGATATTTGGGCGGTGGGACACACCGTGATCCATTTTGATGGCAACGAGTGGTCCACGGTTCCAGCGCCGGGCATCAACGGCGACTTTAGCAACGAATTGCTGGGCGTAGTCGATATTTCTCCGACTTTGGCTTGGGCAGTGGGCAACCTGGGACAAGTAGGTAATCAACTGATGCCCCCACAGCAAGTGATCGAACAGTGGAACGGAACCAAGTGGAGCATCTTTCCAGGACCTAAGTTTCCGCCCGATTCTCAAGCGATCGTGCAATCCATAACCTCGACCTCGGCAAATGATATTTGGGCAGTGGGTAATTTTTCATTTAAGAAGAAGGGATTCCAACTCTTCGAGCACTTCAACGGCACGGCATGGACGGCGGAAGTTGTGCCACAGACTAACATTCAAGAACCGTTGAGCGTATCTGCCGATGCCCCCAACGATGCCTGGGCAGTGGGACAGCAGTCTGGGGACCCTATTAAGACCTTCGCGACGCACTGGAACGGCACGAACTGGACGAGCGTGGAAACCCCCAACGTAGGCACGGGGAATGGTCACTTGAACGCCGTGTTGTCGCTGTCGCCGAACAATGTGTGGGCGGTTGGCCTTTCCACGCCAACGGGTACGCAGCAATCAGCCACGTTGACCCTGATCGAACATTTCGACGGTAAGGTTTGGTCGGTGGTGCCGAGCCCGAATGTTGGACCGAATAGCGACTTTCAATCGAACCAGTTGTTGGGATTGACAGCAAACTCGCCCGATGACATTTGGGCCGTTGGTTCATATTTGTCGACTGACGGCCTGCAAACCCTGACACTGGTTTTGCACTGGGACGGGACCAGTTGGACGATTGTCCCCAGCCCCGATCCCACCAAAGGCTTCCTCAATGATTCGCTGTTCGCCGGCGTTGTTCCGTCTCCAGGGAACGTTTGGATTTTCGGGACCGCGGAGGAGGGACAAGGCATTGGTTTTGGGACTTTGGCTCTCCATACAACAAGAGGAGCAGACTCCAGCTTCTAGTCGGGTTTGATGAGCTGACGCGGCGGGCGCGGAAATGCCCGCCGCGGCATCTCCCTACCTTTTTTCAGACGCCCATGATTCATTGCGGAAGGCCAATGCGGCGCACCAACTCCTGAAAGCGGGGATCGGAGCGTAGCGGATCAAAGCCGGGGCGCAGCAGAACACCAGGGTTAAATCGCTCTTGATAGCTCTTCTCGAGCCAGTTCATGGCTTCATCATGATTTCCCAAAGCCGCATAGATCATGGCGATTTCCGCGGACGCATCGCCAGAGGCCGAGTCCTTCTTGAGATCATTCAACAGCCCCACCGCCGCAGCCGTTTGGCCCGATGTGGCGTAAGCACGGGCCAGATTGGCCGTAAATGTAGGGCTCCCTCCGGATAGCTGGATTGCGGTCTGCATCTCCGCGATTGCTTCCCCAAACATGTGTTTTGCAAGATACGCCTGGGCCAGTTGATTGTGGGCGAGGGCAAAATTTGCATCCATCTCCATGGTCTTGCGGCTCTCCTGTATGGATTCGTCAGGAAGGTGCGCGATAAGGAGAAGCTCCGCCAAATCAGCATTGATAATGAGGGAGAGTGGATCCAGGTTCTCCGCCTTTCTCATTTCGGCGATGGCCTCACTGTTCCGCCCTACCAAGCTCAAGTGCCAGGCATACCAATGGTGAGCGGTCGCGTAGCCGGGGTTGAGTTGTATCGCTCGCCGGAATTCCTTACCGGCTGTCTCAAAATCCCAATCGAAACCATCCAGGCAGAATGCCAGCGAATTGTGCGCTTCGCTGAGGCTGTCGTCCAGTTCCAGCGCTTTCATGGCCGCGGCCTTGGCTTTGGGTAGGGCCTCCTTTGGGGTCATCACCCCGTATTGCCAATCTCCCAACAGAGCATAGCTGTCGGCCAAACCAGAGTAGGCTTGCGCGTATTTCGGGTCCTCCTCAATCGCCTGGTTGAAATAAGCCAGGGCAACCTTCAAACTACTCGCCGTTCGCTTGTTCCAGAAATAGCGCCCTTTGAGATAGGACTCGTAAGCTTCCGGATTGACAACCCTCGCGTTCTTAAGCGCAGCCTGTTCCTGCGGATTCAGTTTGATCCGAATTTGCTCCGCAATGGCGGCAGCTACCTTGTTCTGGAGCGCCAAGGTTTCACGCACATTCCCCTCATAGCTTTCCGCCCACAAATGCTTGTCGTCCGACGCCTGGATCAGCTGCGCCGTGATTCGAACCTGGTCGCCGGACCGCAGCACGGTGCCTTCCACCACCGCGTCCACGTTCAACTCACGAGCGATCTGCGGAAGCGGCTTGCGCGCTCCCTTGTACACCATGGCCGAGGTGCGGGAGATCACCCGTAAAGCGCTAATCTGTGCCAGATCCGTGATCAGTTCATCGGTCATGCCGTCTGCGAAGTAGTCTTGCGAAGTCTCCCCAGAAAGGTTTTCGAGCGGAAGCACCACCAAGGAGCGGATGCCTGCCGGCGCAGGGGTGCGCGAACGTGAAAACCAAACTGCAAGAGCAGCCAAAATTAGAACGACCGCCAGAGTGACGATCACGCTACGTGCGCGCCACGGCCGGCGTTCAGGCGAGACCGGAATCGCAGTCTCCGAGGCGGGTTCGTCCGCTTCCACCTGCGGTCTTGCTTTCACGACGTTCGCATCGACAACCGACACATCGGCAATGAAACGGTAGCCGCGCTTGGGAAGAGTCTCAATGTAACGCGGATTTTCCGCGGAGTCTCCCAGGGCACTACGCAGCTTGGCGATGGCGATATTGACGGCTTGGTCGAAATCACCAAAACTTTCGTCGGGCCAAACTCGGCCGCGCAGCTCCTCTCTGGTGACGACTTCGCCAGGGCGCTCCAGCAATAACTCCAGCAGTTTCATTGGTTGCTGCTGGACTCTGATCCTCACACCGGCCTTGCGCACTTCCCCCGACTTCAAAGAAACCTCGTAGGTTCCGAATCGCACGACGGAGGCAGGCCGGGGGGATTCCATGTTGGATTGGGGCTCAGCAAGGAAGTCTAGCACTTCCAAGTCGAGGATATGTATGCAGCTAACCCATTAGGCTTCAACTGTTTGGTCGGCAATGAACCGGCTATGGGGAGAAAGCCTCGCGTGAATTGACGCCTGACGACGACCGGGTCAGATTGGGCTGCGACCGGGCTTCGGGCTGACTTTGGAGGCGCATATGGCTGGTTTTGAATTTGGTTCACAAGGGAGGGCGTTCCTCGGAACTCCATCGTCACAAGTTGATCTATCGTTCGAAGATCTAGCCATGCCCCTGCTCGATTCCCTCCACAACTTCGCACACTGGATTACCCGCGATCCGAACGATGCTGAGGATCTCGTACAGGAGACCTATCTGAAAGCCTTGCGCGGTTTTGCCTCGTTTCAGCCGGGTACCAATTTTAGAGCGTGGATGTTTCAAATCCTGAGGAACACTTTCTGGAGTTCGCGTTCAAAGCTCGACCGGCGCATGACCGTTGCCATGGACTTAGAAGAGGAAGGACCTGCATTGGCGGTCGAGAACGAGACGCCCGAAACGGTGCTCATGAAGCGGTCAGATTCCAGCCTGCTGCAGAATGCGATCGACAACCTGCCGATACATTACCGGGAGACTCTTCTTCTTTGTGAGGTTGAGGAAATGTCGTACCGGGAGATTGCAGAAATCTTGTCGATCCCGCTCGGAACCGTGATGTCACGTCTGTCGAGAGCGCGGAGAGCAGTTCGCGAGTCCCTCTGCCACGAGTGGTCCGGTGGATCACCATCGAGGGACTAATCTATCATCTCGAACCGGGGTGGGATTCACTTGGGCGAAGCGACAAACAAGTCTGACTGCAAGCGGAAGTACGAGTACACGAACGAAGTGCCGTCAGGAGTTGCGAAAACCGAGGACGAAACTGAAGACACGTCAGGCAAGACTCCGGCTGGATCGCGGGGCTCGAGTTGCTGGACCAGGGTCTGCCGGCCCGAGGCCAGCTCAATTCGATAGACCCTGACCGGCAGGCTATCTGACTTGGCCACATACAACGACTTTCCGTCCTTTGCCCAGCGCACCGGAGACTCCCCGGGTTCAGTCCCTTTTATTTGGGTTGGGTTCCCACCTTCAACCGGATAAATCCACAAGTTTCCCTCCGCATCGACAGCGCATAAGGATTTGCCGTCCGCTGAAATCTGGGTTCCGGCCACGCCCTCGGGTGTAATCGGCGTCGGTGCCCCGCCGGCCAGATTCTGAATCCATGTCCGCACGGAGTGCCCGGGCTCGCTCCCCTTGAAGGCGATGCGACTCCCGTCTGAAAACCACGAACCAGCCAGGTGGACAAGCGGATCACGTGTCACGACCTTCGCTTGGCCCATTCCCACCGGCAGCAGGACAAATTGCGGCGTGGAGTTCGACGCAGTACCGAAGGGCGCGACGGCTAGAACCCACCTGCCGTCTGGGGAGATCGCGCTGCCATATCCTTCGCCCAGGCGCATGGGTGGGCCACCATCAGTGCCTCGGAGAAACACTTCGTAATTCTGGCCGACGGCCTCGCCCTCCACTGTGAACAATACGCTGCGTCCATCCAGTGACAGATCGTCAGCGCGGGAAAAATCCAGCCAGGAAAGATCCCGGGCCTCACCGGAAAACCTCCCCATGACTTCATAGCGCATCACATCCTGAGTAACCAGCAAACGCCCACTTCGCGAGATATCCTGAACGGTAACATCGTCGGATTGCTGGAAGACCTTACGTTGCTTACCGCTGAGTGTGATGTTATAGACAGCCCGCGACTGTTGGCGGCTCCTTGCGACTTCATTCCCAGAGAACCAAATTGAATCTCCGGAGGGGTCCCAGACGAGTCCGTGAAGGCTGAGCCAACCGCTGGTGAGTACCTTAGCGCGGCCGTTCAAATCGATTACCGCCATGGAGCCGGCGTCGTCCCCTTCCAAAGGATGATCCATGAACGCGATCAGATCACCGCGTGGTGAAATGCGTACATTACTGAACCAATGTCCGCCTGCAGTTTCGTAAAGCACCACGCCGATCGGAAACTCGAGCCGGCAATGGTCACCCACCCAATGCACGACCGCCAGATCCTTGCCCTCCTCGTCCCAATCGGCGTCCTGAACGTTGTCGAGTATCTCTCGGGGCGCGGATTCGCCCAGTGACATCAATGCCAGCGTTCCGTGGCTAATCCACCCGACGCCCGCCCTGCGGTTCTTCAGCACCGCCAGTTGACCACCGCGAGAAACCGCTAAGACGTCTGTATCCGGAGAAGTATAAGGCCGCGACTCCGCGCTCTCCGGTTGCGTCCAGAAAACCTGAGAAGGCTTGCCGTCCCAGGAGGCCCCAAAAAAAATGCTCTGCCCATCGGAAGCAAACCGCGCAGAACGGATCGAGCCTTTCCCAAAGGAGACGCGGGAGAAGTTCCAGGCAGAATCTTTGGGGCGAAGCCGCAAAGTCAGTGCGGCCACTGCGCCCACTACAAGCACTGCGGCTATGACCAGCGCTGTTCGCCGTCCAAGAAAGGACGGCTGGCTGCCGCTCACCTCCTCAGTGCGCCCTGAAGTGGGGCCGGCTTCCTTTCCGGCTGGTTCGTTTTGGATTGGCGCAATGAAGCGATAGCCGCGGCGTGGAAGGGTTTCAATGAACCTCGGACTGCTTGCGGAATCGCCTAAGACGGTCCTCAGCTTCGTGACCGCGACATTTACAGCTTGATCAAAATCCCCGAAGCTTTCGTCGGGCCAGATGCGTGATCGCAGATCTTCTCGCATCACGATACGGCCTGGTTGCTCCAGCAGCGCCTCCAGAACCTTGAAAGGCTGCTGCTGCAGGCGAATCCTTACCCCCGATCTCCGCAACTCTCCGGACTCGAGATTGAGCTCGAAGCTACCGAAACGTACAAGCGACACGCGGTCGGTCGATTTCACGGCTGCCTTGGTTCCGAACGAAGTCTAAACTCGCCCGTGTTTCCGGGAAAGGTTTCGACGGATCACCTTTAACGTTAGGATGTTACACCGAAATGTACAGGCAAGGCGCGGAAACTTGGGCCTGAGCGCTCCTTCACACAGCTGATTCTCGCGCTTCCCAAAATTGAGCCAAGTGCGGATAACTGTGTGGACTAGCCGGAATCCTGGCGAGAAACTCCGAGCTATGAATCGAAACGACGACTGTACGGTGTGTTGTGATTCCATGTCTATCCGTGTCTCGCCCGCAGACCCGGGCACTCTTGGCGATGAATGTGCGTAGCTAATTGCTTAACTTTTCAATGACTTGACTGGCAACGTACCGTTTATGGACAGACAACCCCCGGTGAATTGACGCCTGAGCGATACAGCGTCAAATTGTCAACCTGACGGCTAAACGCGGCAGCAATCATCGATGCCGGCGGAGAAATGCTATGGAGAACATAGGTTGCATCCAAGATTGTTTCCTGGTTCGCGAAGTACAGAGTGGCAACCAAGCCGCTTTTGAACAGTTGGTTCACGCCCACGATCACGCCGTTCTCAGACTCGCACTGCGCATCACCGGGTCGGAGAGTGATGCCCAGGACATCCATCAAGAGGCATTTCTGAAGGTTTACACCAAGCTTGCCGGATTCCGGTTCGAATGCTCCCTTTCCACTTGGATCTACCGCATTGTCACGAACCTTTGCCTGGATCACCTGCGAAGGAATCGAAAGGGAAGGGAGAATGTTGCGATCGAAAGCAACGTCGAGGGCGAGGAATACAGCTTGCTGAACCAATTTCACGATGACAGGGCAGCCAACAACCCAGAGCAACAATTGCTGGGCCGGGAACTGGGCACGCACATTTCGTCCGCGCTGCAAACGCTGACGCCACGCGAGCGCATGGTATTTGAATTGAAACATTTCGAGGGGCTGAGGCTGCGGACCGTGGGCCAGATTCTTAATACCTCGGAAGCGTCGATCAAGACCAGCCTGTTCCGAGCCACACAAAAGCTGCGGTTCCAGTTGGCCGGGCTCACAACGCCAACAAGACGGTCGATCATGGAGCGATGCAATACCTGAGGGGTAAAGCAGACGCGATCTTGAAGAAAGAGGAGGAGCTTATGGCAACCACCACATTGGCAGCAACCTTGAACACTCCGGTGTCCGAACTGCGGCCAATCGCGGCGGATCGGATCTTGATTGTCGAGAACGACGGTGCTTTGCGCAAGGTTCTGCGACGGCTTTTTTCTGCGGAAGGCTATGAAGTCGACATCGTCTCAGATGGCGCCGCGGGCTTGGAGATGCTTCGCCAAAAACCACCCTCCGCAGTCATTCTTGATCTACAGCGCCCGGGATCTTCGGGATGTGATCTGTGCAGGAAAGTCGCGAATTTGATTCCTGGGCTGCCCCTTCTAATTCTGGGCGGGAGCTCGGATGCTGCCGACAAGATCCTGCTCTTGGAGATGGGGGCCGACGATTACCTGACCATACCATTCAGCCCAAGGGAACTGGTTGCGCGCATGCGCGCCCTCATAAGGCGTGCGTCGCGGATCAGTACGACCAACGTGTATATCTTTGAGGATGTTGTCGTGGATTTTTTCAGAATGGAAATCACGCGTTGCAGTGAGAAGATCTCGGTCACGGCAATGGAATTCAAGACGCTGGAGTTCTTGACAAAGAACGCGAATCGCGCGATCTCGCGCGATGTACTGCTTAGTGAAGTTTGGGGCTACCATGGCCAACTCGCTACTCGGACGATTGACAATCACATCCTCAGGTTACGGCAGAAACTGGAGAGCGACCCTTCGAACCCTTCACATTTTCTCACCATACATGGGTGGGGCTACAAGTTTGTGCCTTAACTTTAGCGGCGTGAACCGGCCTGGCTAGTAAAGCACTGGAAAGGGAGGCAGAAAATGACAAACAAGAATGTATGGGTTGCAGGTTTAGCGGTGCCGGCAGTAATTGCGACATTGCTGCTGTTTGTAGGATCACCGAGCGTCACGGCA
>Ga0209169_10001759_pt1 | contig 13183 bp, 10 predicted proteins | sample HubBroMetageWRM4_FD_188346 | JGI IMG/M metagenome (GOLD analysis project Ga0209169, IMG submission 188346) | Warmed soil microbial communities from the Hubbard Brook experimental Forest, New Hampshire - Hubbard Brook CCASE Soil Metagenome WRM 4... | ecosystem: Environmental > Terrestrial > Soil...
TCGATGCCGCCGCTAAAACTATGTCGGACTTGGAAAAGGCCGGCATCTCAATGAAGGAAGCCACCGACAAACTCGTCGTCGATGGCGTGAAACTCTTTGCGGAAGCCTTTGACAAGTTGCTGGAAGCCACAGGAAAAACCGCAGGAGTTCACGCGTGAGCCTGAATCGCCAGAGTTACAAACTCCCCGCCGAACTCTCTGGCGCCGTCCAGACGTCCGTTGACGACTGGAAAAAGAACAACAAAGTCTCGCGCCTTTGGGAGCATGACGCTTCCCTTTGGACGAACGATGACGAAGCCAAGTGGCTCGGGTGGCTCGAGATCGTGAACGACCAGCTGGGCGAGATCGCGCACCTGAAGAACATCGCCGCCGACATCAAGAAGGCGAAGTTCAAGCACGCGCTGCTGCTCGGCATGGGCGGCTCGAGCCTTTGCCCTGAGGTTCTTCGTCTGACGTTCGGCAAGATCAAGGGCTCTCCCGAGCTGCACGTGCTCGATTCGACCGATCCGGCGCAGATCAAGGCGCTTCAGGCGAAGCTCGATCTGAAGAGCACGGTCTGCATCGTCTCCAGCAAATCGGGCAGCACGCTCGAACCGAATATCTACAAACAGTATTTCTTCGAGCAGATTCGCAAGAAGGTGGGCGACAAGGAAGTCGGCAGCCGCTTCATCGCGATCACCGATCCCGGCTCGAAGATGCAGACCGTCGCGGAAGGCGATCACTTCCGCAAGGTTTTCTTCGGTGTGCCGAGCATCGGCGGCCGCTACTCCGCGCTTTCGGATTTCGGCATGGTGCCCGGGGCCATCATGGGCATCGACATTCCGAAATTTCTCAAGATTACGCATGAGATGGTGAAGGCGTGCGGTTCGGATGTCGCTGCCGATAAAAATCCGGGCGTTCTGCTTGGCGCGATTCTGGGAACGGCAGCGGTTCGCGGACGCGATAAAGTCACGATCATCGCGTCGCCGGGGATTCACGACCTCGGCGCGTGGCTCGAACAGCTTCTCGCTGAATCGACCGGCAAAGTCGGCAAAGGCATCGTCCCGGTCGATCGCGAAACGCTCGGCAAGCCGCCGGTTTATGGCAACGATCGCGTCTTCGCGTACCTTCGTTTGAAGACCAAGCCGAACAAGGCGCAGGACGCCGCGGTCGCCGCTCTCGAAAAGGCCGGCCAGCCTGTTGTGCGCATCGAGGTAGCCAACATCTACAGCCTCGGCCAGGAATTTTTCCGATGGGAGATCGCGACGGCGGTCGCCGGCTCCATCATCGGGATCAACGCTTTCAATCAGCCCGACGTGGAAGCCAGCAAGATCGAAACGCGCAAGCTGACCACCGAATACGAACAAAAGGGTTCGCTGCCCGCCGAAACTCCGTTCTTCGAAGGCAGCGGCCTCAAGCTCTACGCCGACGACAAGAATGCCGCCGCGCTCAAGGGCGGCGCGAAGCTTGCCGACGTTCTGCGCACGCATCTCGGCCGCATCCACGCGGGCGATTACTTCGGCGTTCTCGGCTACATCACGATGAACGCAGCCAACGAAAAAGCGCTCGAGAAGATTCGACTCTTCGTGCGCGACAACAAGAAGGTCGCGACCGTGGCCGAATTCGGCCCGCGCTTTTTGCACTCGACGGGTCAGGCCTACAAAGGCGGACCGAACTCCGGCGTGTTCCTTCAGATCACGTGCGATGACGCGGTCAATATCGAAGTGCCGGAGCAGAAATACTCGTTCAGCGTCGTAAAAGCCGCGCAGGCTCGCGGCGATTTCGCAGTGCTGGCCGAACGCGGCCGCCGTGCGCTACGCGTCCATCTCAGCAAAAACGTCGCGAAGGACTTGAAGACTCTCGATACGGCGATTCAGCAGGCGTTAAAGTAGTAGGGCCAAACTCGAAATTCGCGATCGTCCGCAATTCGCATCCGCGAACACCGCAAACGGTTGCGCAGCTCGCATAGAGATGCGCCGCCGAAAGGTTTTCTTCACCACCACACACCGCACCACTGAGGAGCTACGCAAATGCAACTGGGCATGATCGGACTGGGCAGAATGGGCGCCAACATGGTGCGGCGCCTCGAAAAAAAGGGACATCAGTGCGTGATCTTCGATCGCACTCCGGCGACGGTTGCCGCGCTCGCGAAGGAAGGCCCAACGGGCGCCTCTTCGATCGACGACTTCATCAAGAAGCTTGAGAAGCCGCGCGCCATCTGGCTCATGGTGCCCGCGGCTGTCGTCGACGGCACGCTCCATGAACTCTCATCCAAGCTCGACGTCGGCGACATCATCATCGACGGCGGCAACTCCTATTACATCGACGACATTCGCCGCGCGAAAGAACTGAGCGCGAAGGGCATCCATTACGTCGACTGCGGCACCAGCGGCGGCGTTTGGGGACTCGAGCGCGGCTACTGCCAGATGATCGGCGGCGAAACGGACATCGTGAAGCACCTCGATCCGATCTTCAAAGCGCTTGCGCCGGGAAAGGGCACGATCGACCGCACTCCTGGCCGCGAAAAACTCGGCGGCACCGCCGAAGAAGGCTATCTCCATTGCGGCCCGTCGGGCGCGGGCCATTTCGTCAAGATGGTGCACAACGGCATCGAGTACGGCCTGATGGCCGCCTACGCGGAAGGGCTCAACATCCTCCGCCACGCCAACGTCGGCAAACATCAGCAGGAGATTGACGCCGAGACCACGCCTCTCCGCAACCCCGAGCACTACATGTACGACTTCAACCTCGCCGACGTCAGCGAAGTCTGGCGCCGTGGCAGCGTGATCGCGTCGTGGCTGCTGGACCTCACCGCGATCTCGTTCACCGAGCAGCCGAACCTCGACAAATATTCCGGCCGCGTATCCGACTCCGGTGAAGGACGCTGGACGATTCTGGCAGGTATCGAATCCGGCGCTCCGTCACCCGTATTGACTGAGGCTCTCTACGAGCGCTTCTCGTCGCGCGGCGAAGCCGACTTCGCATGCAAGATCCTTTCGGCGATGCGCTTCCAGTTCGGCGGCCACCTCGAAAAGAAGGGCTGAAATCGCCCATTTCGCTTAGACTTGGCGTGACGCGCGCGGCCTCCAGCGGGTCAGCCGCGCCCAAACACGGAACCCTCTCATGACCACAAACAATCATCACCCTGCGAATTTGCAGCCGATGCCGAACGTCATGGTCATCTTCGGCGCCACCGGCGACCTGACCAAGCGCAAGCTCATTCCAGCGCTCGTAAATCTCGCCAACGACGGTATGCTGCCCAGGCAATTTGCGATCATTGGCTTTGCGGCGAACGACACGACGACCGAGAATTTCCGCAAGACGCTCACAGATGAAATCCCGAAATACGCGCCCGCGCAGATCGACCTGAAAAGCTGGGATTGGTTCAAAGAGCGCATCTATTACGTCAAAGGCGACTTCAACGACGCCGACGCGTACAAGCGCCTCGCCGCCCAGATCGCGGAGGTCGACAAGAGCCACGGCACGCAGGGCAATAAATTTTTCTACCTCGCCGTCGCTCCAAGATTTTTCGCCACGATCGTGCAGCAACTGGGCGCCGCCGGCCTCACCAAGGAAGAAAACGGTCACTGGTCGCGTGTCATCATCGAGAAGCCTTTCGGCCACGACTACACCTCGGCGATCCAGCTGAACAAAGACCTGAAACAGGTCCTCTCGGAAAATCAGATCTATCGCATCGACCACTATCTCGGCAAAGAAACCGTCCAGAACCTGATGGTCTTCCGCTTTTCGAACAACATCATCGAGCCGCTGTGGAATCGCAATTACGTCGATCACGTGCAGATCACTGCATCCGAAACCGTCGGCGTCGAGCATCGCGGCGGCTTTTACGAAACCGCGGGCGCGCTGCGCGATATGGTGCCGAACCATCTCTTCCAGCTCCTCACAATGACCTCGATGGAGCCGCCGATCTCTTTCGACGCTGACGAAGTCCGCAACAAGCAAGCCGAAGTCCTGCACGCGATTCAGCCGCTCATACCCGAAGACGTGCTAAAGAACACCGTCCGCGGCCAATACGGCGAAGGCATCATCGAAGGCGAACCCGTCCCGCAATATCGCAGCGAACCCGACGTCGCACCCGATTCGAACACCGAAACTTTCGTCGCGCTCAAGCTGCAAATCGACAACTGGCGCTGGGCCGGCGTTCCCTTCTATCTCCGTACCGGCAAGCGTCTCGCGCAGCGCGCCACTGAGATCGTCATTCAGTTTCGCCGCACGCCGTTCGTGCTCTTCCGCAACACGACGGTAAAAAATCTCGAAACGAATCGGCTCGTCATCCACATCCAACCGGAGGAAGGCATTTCGCTTAGCTTTGGCGCGAAGGTTCCCGGCTCGGTGATGAAGCTCGGCCTCGTCAACATGGACTTCGACTACTGTAATTATTTCGGCGTCGAGCACAGCACCGGCTACGAGCGCCTGTTGCGCGATTGCATGGCCGGCGATGCGACGTTGTTCCAGCGCGCCGACATGGTCGAAGCCGGCTGGAGCGTCATCCAACCGATCATCGACGTGTGGCACGCGCTTCCCGCCCGCGGCTTCCCGAATTACGCCGCCGGCTCGTGGGGCCCGCGTGAAGCCGAGGAATTGATGGAGCGCGACGGCCGCAGTTGGCGCCGCATCGGCGAAGAAGACATCGATCAGCGCCGCTTTTCGGACTCGGCGCGTGGTGCGAGCGAGAAGCCGGTTTCGACGCGCAGCTAACCGATTGACTTGCACGCGCGCTGATTCGTGGATCGTGATTTGACCGCGACTCATGCTGCAAAATCGGTTTGTGGGTCGCGGCTTTAGCCGCGACGTTTAGCCACGAAGACTACGGGGCTTGAGCCCCTGAAGCATCGTGAAAGGAAACCCAATGGCAACCCCCGCACCGCATTCCAACCGCGAAATTCAAGTCTTTCCCGACGTCAACGCCATCGCCGCGCGCGCCGCGGAGCTCATCCTCGCGGTCGCAAACGCCGCCGTGAAACAGAACGGACGCTTCACGATCGCGCTTGCGGGCGGCTCGACTCCGAAAACCCTCTATTCCCTGCTCGCGGCCGAGCCGTATTTTTCGGTGATGCCGTGGGACAAGACCTACATCTTCTTCGGTGACGAGCGCTCTGTCCCGCCAGACGACAAAGACAGCAACTTCCGCATGGCCAACGAATCGATGCTCACGAAGCTCTCGCTCAAGCCCGAGCAAGTGCATCGCATCAAGGCGGAAAATCCCGATCCCGAAAAAGCCGCGCTGGAGTACGAACAGCTCCTCACTTCGTTTTTCGGTCTGTCGTCCGGTCAGCTTCCGCGTTTCGACGTCACTTTGATCGGCATGGGCGACGAAGGCCACATGCTCTCGCTCTTCCCGGGCACCAAGGCGCTCCAGGACGGTGGCCGCCTCGTGAGGTCGAACTGGATCGGCAAGCTCTACACCTGGCGCGTGACCGTGACCGCTCCCGTCGCCAACAATTCCGGCCTCGTGATTTTCATGGTCACCAAGCCCGACAAAGCCCTCGCGCTCAAAGGCGTTCTCGAAGGCCCCTACGAGCCCGAGCAGCTCCCATCGCAACTCTTGCAGACAACCAACGGCAAAACCGTTTGGCTCGTCGATACCGCCGCCGCCGAAAAGCTCGACCCAAGCACCGTCAGCAAGCCGTGATCAGTATTTGGGTACAGCTGTATACCAATGACCTGTCATGAGGCGCCGGCAGGGCGCCGAAGGATCTCAGCCGTAACCGTCACCACCAAAGTCAGCAATGAGCGCGGCCACATCTGGGAACCTTAAAAATCGTTTAAAAACCTCCTCACCTTTTCCGAATCGCCTCAACCCGATGTAAACTTACTCCGGCACAAAACTAAGGAGAAGCAATGGCAACATCTACCAGCGGCAGCAAAATCGAGAGCCTTCTCGGCGCCAAAGCCGAATCGCTCCTCGGATTCAAGAATCCAAAAATCTCGAAAGACCGCCTCCACCTCCCAAGCCCAACGTTCGTCGACGACGTGTACTCGGTCACCGACCGCAACGTTCGCGTACTGACCAATCTTCAGCGCATGTTCGGCCACGGCCGCCTGCGCAACACCGGCTACCTCTCGATTCTCCCCGTCGATCAGGGCATCGAGCACTCCGCCGGCGCGAGCTTCGCGAAGAACCCCGATTATTTCGACGGCGAAAATATCGTCAAGCTCGCCATCGAAGGCGAATGCAACGCCGTCGCATCAACATTCGGCGTACTCGGCTCGGTCGCGCGCAAATACGCCCACAAGATTCCGTTCATTGTAAAAATTAACCACAACGAACTGCTCACCTTCCCCAACCAAGCCAATGAGATTCTCTTCGGCACCGTGAAGGAAGCCTACGACATGGGCGCGGCCGCCGTCGGCGCCACCATCTACTACGGCTCAGAAGGCGCCGATCGTCAGATCATCGAAATCAGCCAGTGTTTCGCGCAGGCACACGATCTCGGCATGGCCACCGTTCTCTGGTGCTACCTCCGCAACAACGCCTTCAAAAAGGACAAGGACTACCACCTCTCGTCCGACCTCACCGGTCAGGCCAATCACCTCGGCGTCACCATCAAGGCCGACATCATCAAGCAAAAGCTCGCCGAAAATAATGGCGGCTACGAAGCGCTCAACATCGGCAATTCGAGTTACGGCAAATTCGACAAGCGCATCTACACCGAACTCAACAGCGACCACCCCATCGATCTCTGCCGCTATCAAGTCATCAACTGCTTCAGCGGCCGCGCCGGCCTCATCAACAGCGGCGGCGCCTCCGGAGCCAACGACTTCGAAGAAGCCGTGGCCACCGCCGTCATCAACAAACGCGCCGGCGGCACCGGCCTCATCTCCGGCCGCAAAGCCTTCCAGCGCCCCATGAAGGAAGGCGTCCAACTCCTCAACGCCATCCAGGACGTTTACCTGAGCCCCGAAGTCACCGTCGCCTAATCGCGTCGCGCTTCCCGCAAAATTCGCGCCACACTCCGCGACGCAAGTTTTCGCAAATCAAACCAAAAGGGCACGGCCAACGCCGTGCCCTTTGCTTTATCACTCCGCGGCATACCTACTTCTTTCCGTACCGGAATGCTATCGTAGACCCATGGAAATCACGGTCAAGCTTCCGGATGACCTGGCGCAACACGAGAACCCCGGCCGCGAGGCCCTCGAGGCTCTCGCGATAGAAGGCTATCGCTCCGGCGCCTTCTCTCACTATCAAGCTGCGCAACTCATCGGCATGGGGCGCCTCCAATTCGACGGCTTTCTGAAGGAACGAGGCGTCACCGAGCACGCGTACAGCGTCGAAGACCTGCAGCAAGATATGGAAAACCTCCGCAAACTCGACGCCAAATTATCGCAGCAACGATGATCGTCGTCGCCGACACGAGCCCTCTCAATTACCTCATCCAAATCGAGTGTGAGTCGTTACTCCGCGAGGTATATAACCGCGTCGTCATTCCGGAAGCTGTTCTTCTTGAGTTGAGACACACGTATGCCCCGCAAATCGTTCGCGGTTGGGCCGCGAACATGCCGCCATGGATCGAGCTGAAGCGTGCATCTGCGTCCGATGATCCGTATCTTCGTGACCTGGACAATGGCGAGCGTGAAGCAATTCTTCTCGCTGAAGAGCTGAGCGCGGATGTGTTGCTCATCGATGAAAGAAAAGGCCGGGCAGAAGCTGCTCGAAGGAACATCATTACGACAGGAACTCTCGGTGTGCTGGCAAAAGCCGCTCAACGCGGATTAATAAAAGCCCCGGATGCGTATCGGCGGTTAGTTTCAAATACGAACTTCCACTCGAGCCCACAACTCGAACAGGCATTCCTGAAGCTAGCCGCAAATCGTTAAAAAATTCCGTTGCCCACCCATCGGTTTCTCTACGCCCTACATCTCAGGCTGACTCACTTGCATCGGTCTCACCCCGCCGTCGTCACCACGATCGCCGAGCATCGCTTCTTGCTCACGCGCCGGTAAGAGTGAGGCTGCGACGAATCGAAATAAATCGAATCGCCTGCGTCGAGCACGTGGTCGTCATTTCCCATCCGGATCTCCAGTTGCCCGTGCAACACCGACAGAAACTCCACTCCGCCGTGCTGATGCCTTCGCGCCTTCCCGGGGAGTAGCGGCTGGAACTCCGCGTAGTACGCGTCCAGCTTGCGATCCACGGCCGCGAAATCGAGCGACTCGAAGTAAAACGAAATGTCCCGCCCGTCCGGCCGCTCAGGAAATCGCTTCCGGTCCTTGCGCCTCACGATCGCCAGCACGTGCCGCTTCGAATCGTCCGCAAAAAAATATTCCAGGCCTACGCTGAATACCATGGCGATCCGCAATAGCGTGGGCAGCGTCGGAAACAACTTCCCGCGTTCGACCTTCGAAAGCATCGCTGCAGAAAGTCCCGTGTGGCCGCCCAACTCCACCAACCCCATCTTTTTCTTCAGCCGCAGCGCGCGCAGCTTGTCGCCGATCGCGTACCTCTGAATCCCCTTCTTCAGCGACTCTGAGAGCATCGAATCTCCTCCTTTTAACCAGCGCGCAAAGCCGGCGCGAAAATTTGCCCACCGTTCACTCGATTTTCAGTCTCGGGTCTATTTTCTCATCTGTCAAACATCTTTTCTCTCAGCTCAAACGTACTACCTATCGAGACGGCTCAGAGAAGCCAAACTCCGGAGCGCATCGCTTCGCTGAACTCGTAGCACCCGAACTAAACGAACTTCGCATGGAAAAAAGGAGAAACAGAATGATCGCAGGTTCAAACGTACTCAGAAGGTTGGTCTCGTTGGTGGCGGCAGCGCTGTTCTTGACTCTCTCCACCGCAGCCTATGCCAATCCCCAATCCAGTTCGCAGGATATCGTCGACACCGCCGTCGCGGCTGGCTCATTCAAGACTCTCGTCGCCGCTCTAAAAGCCGCAGGGCTTGTGGACACGCTGAAAGGCAAAGGCCCCTTCACCGTGTTCGCTCCCACCGACGACGCCTTCGCGAAACTCCCGGCGGGCACCGTCGACGAACTCCTTAAGCCGGAAAATAAACAGAAGCTCATCGCCATCCTTACCTACCACGTCGTGGCAGGCAAAGTTACCGCCGCTCAAGCCATGAAGCTGAATTCCGCAAAAACCGTGAACGGCCAGTCGCTCAACATCGCCACCAACGGCGGCATGGTTATGATCAACGACGCGACCGTCACCAAGGCCGACATTCTGTGCTCCAACGGCGTGATCCACGTGATCGACACCGTCCTCATGCCGAAATAAGTTTCCCCAACGCAGCGCGGCCCCGCTCGATGTTCCGGGCGGGGCCGTTTTTTTCTCTCAGCTCAGCCTTTCCTGTCTTCCCTGATCCCAATTCCAAAATCCTCGTCGGTCCGAGTCGCCAAAAAATTCGGCGGCAACCTCTTAATTTCCTTATGTCCTTCAGCGTAATCTCGCGTCTGCAGTGGTGTCTTTTCGGCCTCTCAAATCACGAGAGCCGAATTCGCTGGAGGATTTCGTGAACAATCAATCGACACAGCCGCTCATCGGCGGCATCCACGTGGCAGGGGCGTGTGCCAGAGCGTTCAAGACTGCCCTCCTCCTGCTGGCACTCGCCGCCCCGGCAAGATCGCAAACGGCCACGCCGCCGTCCTCATCCCTCGCCGCACCGTCCGTGGAAGCCCTTCAGCAACGAGTCTCCACGCTCGAGTCCGAGGTCGAGGCGCTGAAATCCGCCGTGCACCAATTGCAGGCAAGCGCCCCGGTCCCTCCGTCTCAACCGCGCGTGATCCTCGCCTCAGCCACTGTTATGCCGACACCGCTGCCCGATGCATCCGCTCCATCGCCAGCCTCAACCACAACCATCACCACCATCGCAGCAACGCCGGCCACTCCAGTCACGCCGCAAACTCCATCCGCGTCGCCGGCTCAAGCCGCCACTCCATCTACCTCCGCCCTCCAACCCGACGACTCCAAACTCCTCGGCTTCTTCCACGACACCACCATCAACGTCGCCCTCGACGGCTACTACGATTACAACTTCAACGCCCCCGTCGGTCGCGTCAATCTCCTCCGTGCCTACGACGTCCTCAGCAACGAGTTCAGCCTCAACCAAGCCGACGTCATTTTCGACCATCCCGCGGACCCAACCGACGGCCGCCGCTGGGGCGGACGCCTCGATCTCCAATTCGGCCAGGCCACCGACACGCTGCAAGGCAATCCCAACAATGAGCCGCGCCCCGACATCTATCGCAACATTTTTCAGGCCTACGGCACCTATATCGCGCCGATCGGAAAAGGCCTCGAAATCGATTTCGGAAAATGGGGCAGCTCGCTCGGCATCGAAGGCAACTACACCAAAGACCAAATGAATTATTCGCGCTCGTTCTTCTTCGACTTCCTGCCCTTCTATCACATGGGCATTCGCGCGAGTCTTCCGCTCTCCGACAAATTCACGATCAACTACTGGGTGGTCAACGGCACCAATCAGGTCGAAGCCACCAACGGCTTCAAAGACGAACTCTTCGGCATCGTCTACAAGCCCACAAAAGCAATCACCTGGACCTCAAACTACTATCTCGGCCAGGAGCATCCCGATCGCGAGGTCTCTCTAACTCCGACCAATCCCGTCCCAGTCCAGCCTGGCCTGGATTTCATCGCCATCCGGCCCGCGCCCAACGGCCGCACGCACATCTTCGACAACTACATCACCTGGCAGCCCACGCCAAAACTCACCGTCGCCCTTGAAGGCGACTATTTCCTCCAGCGCCTCTGGCGCGATCAAGCGCCCGGCGAATCCGCCGCGCCACAACACGTCATCGGCGGCGCCGCGTATCTTCAGTATCAGTTCACGCCGCGCATGACCTTCGCCACACGCGCCGAATATCTCTCCGACCGCGGCGGCCTCTTCAGCGGCATCACGCAAGCCCTCAAAGAAAACACCGTCACCTTCGACTACAAACTCGCCGACGGCTTCCTCATGCGCTACGAATGGCGCCGCGACTATTCGAATCAGCCGTCATTTTTATCCGACACACAAGGCTTGCTCTTGAAGCAACAGACAACCGCTACGGTAGGCTTACTCTGGTGGTGGGGCCGCAAAGAAGGCGCTTGGTAGCGCCGGTTTATCCTGAGGGACGCGAAGCGTGCCGAAGGGCATCCTGTGGGCTTTCCGGTGTCGAAACCGAATCGAATCCGCGACTAAATGTCGCTCTAAAAAGCCGAAGGGCGCTCGGTCAAACTCACGAGCGCCCCTCAACCTACATCCTAATTCGACTTATACCTCAGGGATCACCTCCTGTCTCCACAGGAACGTGGATACCACAAGCTCACTCTAGCGCCGCGCGCAATCGAGTCAAGTGCATTCCACAAATTTCCTATTTAACTTTTCGATTCATTCAACAAGCGTTTCACCTGACCTTCGCCGCCGCATCGCGAAGCCCTCCAATCCATCCGCCGGCATGATCAATATGGAGTGCGGCGCTGCCGCGCCGCTTTTGCGACTCAATCCGCACCGCCTCACCACGTCGAGTCACCACCGATCGCCTCGACCACGCCCAGCCCGGCGCCCGAAATCACCGCCACATCAAAATCCCGCTTGATATCTCCCCGCGCCTTCGCTATATCTCACCCATTACCTCGCAGTTGGGTGTCGTACCTAAAATTCTGAACTAGCGTTCCCGCCAGGGGATTCGCCAACGACCACGCCTTCACGGCGTCGCAATCGTTTGCGCATCCGGAGAGACCTCGCAGGTAACGCACGGGCCCAAATTGAAATTCAACTCGCGTGGCAAGTCATTCTTGCCATGCACGCTTTCATTTTTTTGTGTCGTGCTTTCGGCGACGTCCGTTCTGCTCGTTGCACTTCCCGCCGCGACGCAGCCGCAGGACCAGTCCGCCTCACCACCCGAATTCACCGACATAACCGCCGCCGCCGGAATCCACTTCACCCACTTCAAAGGCAACGACGGCGTCTCCATCAATCTCGAGGAATTCGGCCCCGGCGCTTGCGTCTCCGACTACGACAAAGACGGCTGGCAGGACATCTACTTCGTCAACGGACGCGATCGCTACAACCGCGGCATCTCCGTCAAAAACGCGCTCTATCGCAACAATGGCGACGGCACCTTCACCGATGTCACCGACGCTGCCGGCGTTCCCGGCACCAATTACGGCCTCGGCTGCGTCTGGGGTGACTACGACAACGACGGCTATCCCGACCTCTTCGTCTCGCAATTCGGCGCTAACGTCCTCTATCACAACAACGGCGACGGCACTTTCACCGATGTCACGAAAAAAGCGGGAGTCGCCGGCCTGGAAGCCGGCGCATTCCACGCGGGTGCCGTTTTCCTCGACTACGATCACGACGGCAAACTCGATCTCTACGTCGGCAGCTACGTCGATCTCGGCCCAAAGGCGCAGCGTTATTGCGACATCGGCGGCATTAAATCCAGTTGCGCTCCAGCCGTCTACCACGGCAGCCCAAACGCGCTCTACCACAACAATGGAAACGGCACCTTCACCAACGTCACCGCATCTTCCAAAGTTTTTCAGCCCGACGGCAAAAATCTCTCCGTCGGCGCAGCCGATTGGGACAATCAAGGTTGGCAGGATATTTTCGTCGCCAACGACGGTCAGCCCGCTTATCTCTACGAAAATCTCCACAACGGCAAATTTCGCGAAATGGCAGAGATCGCTGGCATGGCCTATAACACGCACGGCCAGATGATGGCCTCGATGTGCATCTCGCTCGGTGACTTCAACAACGACGGCTGGCTCGACCTCTACATCTCGGACTTCCAGAAAAATTCAGATCACGTCTGGCGCAACTCTGGCAAAGGCTACTTCGACGAAGTCAGCGATGAAACCGGCATCACCCTTGCCACGAAAGACGTTCTCAGCTTTGGTGGCGGCTTTCTCGACTACGACAACGACGGCTGGCTCGACATCTTCATCGGTAACGGCCACGTCTATCCCGAGATCGAACAAGTCTCCACCGAGACGCGCTACAAGCAGCACAATTCTCTCTTTCACAACGAACTCGGAGGGACCAAATTCATCGACGTCACCATCCCCGGCGGCCTGACCGCCGTTCCCCCGCGCGCCGCGCGCGGCGTCGCCTTCGGCGATTTCGACAATGATGGCTACATCGACGTCCTGGTCGCCAACAACGGCGATCCCCCGACGCTGCTTCATAACAATGCACTCCACAAAAATCATTTCGCGAATTTCAAATTGATCGGCACCA
>Ga0209169_10001760_pt1 | contig 13176 bp, 16 predicted proteins | sample HubBroMetageWRM4_FD_188346 | JGI IMG/M metagenome (GOLD analysis project Ga0209169, IMG submission 188346) | Warmed soil microbial communities from the Hubbard Brook experimental Forest, New Hampshire - Hubbard Brook CCASE Soil Metagenome WRM 4... | ecosystem: Environmental > Terrestrial > Soil...
TCTCGTCAGCGCCGCCCGCTAATCGTGCGGCGGCCCGAGGTACGGGAATTCGTCTAGTAGATTGTCGTGCGGCCCAACCTTATCTCCCGTCACCTTCCCGTTGGTGAGGATAGAGAAGAAAAAGTCGACAACGTCGTCGGTCAGGGTCCGGCCGTTGTGCGGAAAGGATGCTGGGCGCCGAGGATCGTAGGGAAGAATGTCGGGCAGGAGGTTTCTTGCCACTTCTCTTGCATCCTGCGATGTATAGCCGCCTGTATGTTCCAATTCGTGCGCGAAAACACCGATGAAGCGCTCATCATCCGCAGGCTCGCCTCTGAGGTACGCCGCCCGGTCCCCTCCGGCGAGGAAGACGGCTTGCAACGGTCGTCCACCACGATCCGCCTGATCCCAGCCTTCGCCAGTCTTCTCCAGGGTGCGAGCCCAAAGTCCCAACTTGCTAGTCCCCAAAGCTGCGTTAGGCAATTCAAGGACGATGCTGCAAACATTTTTGTCGGCGAAGAAGTCATCCCCCGTGAACTGCATTTTATTGAAATTCCCATTTGCGTCGAAGAAGAACGGATCGCTGCGCCAACCAGCGAACAATCGGCACTCGCCGGCTTTCGTCACTAGAGCTTCTTGTCCGGCTGACACCGGTGCCTCCGCCACGATAACTTTGCCCTGATCGCCCGGCCCGGCGGCGGCAGCGCCCTGGATACGGCGCAGCGTAGCGCTCTGCTTCCCGTCGCCCGAAGACCGGAACTGCAGGCTATAACAAATATCGGCGATGGCATCGGCATCCGTATCGATCTTTATTTCGTATAGCGCTCCCGGCGCGAAGGGCTCTGTCGTTGTTGGCCCCGGTGGGTTCACCCCGAAAGACATGTGTACATTCAAGATCAAAATTGACTTGGCGGGGTCCCCGGGCTTAGGGAATGCATAGAGATCAGTCATATCTAACCTCGCATCCCCGCGCGGAAACCCAAAGTCCGGACCTGAAGCATGGTGTGACATTCGCCGTTCTCCCTTTGTCGAATCGTTATCGTCCGACTTGCCCGATGTAATACCCTAAGCGCTCTTCGACGTCGCCGGGTTTGTGAAAACCCTGGGCCAGCAAGGACTGGATCCGTCTTTGCGCAGCCGGCCGCATGATAGACGCAAGGCAAACGTCCCACTCTGGTGCGATCTCGAAGTCAGGCGGCAAACTGGCGACATCAACGAAGCGCTTGGTCTCGCTGATCGCCTGCTTATCGAACGACGCGATCCGGGTTGCGAGTCCATCCACAAATGCGTCAAGGCCGGAATCCGGCAGTGACCGGTTGACGTATCCATATCGTTCGGCCAGATCGCCCGGGATGTCGTCGGCGCCGATAAGTACTTCAAGCGCACGCCCTCGCCCCATCAGACGCGGCAAACGCGCCATTGGACCGCCTCCCGGAACCACACCAGCTCCGACCTCAAACTGCGACAAAATTGCTTTTTCGCGACTCGCGAAACGCATATCGCAGGCCAGCGCTAGTTCACTTCCTACACCTGTTGCGCGCCCACGGATCGAGGCTATTGAGACGACCGGGGCACGGCTAAGGCGCACGAGCATATCGGGTAGAGGCTGCAGCCCCGTCGGTCCAGGCGGGAGAACAGTGGTGTCCTCAAGCTTCGTAAGAAAGTCGTAGTGCGTGAGAAAGTATCCTTCTAACGCGCTGTCGAACACGACCACCTTGACGTGCTTGTCAGTCTCGAGCGCCGTAACGATCTCGTTGAGTTGCGGAATGGTTTCCGGACCGAAGATGTTAAGCGGCGGATGATCGAACGTAACTCGCCAATACTCGCGCGAGCGCTGGGCCAGATGTATCTCAATAGTCTTTGTTGCCGCGTAATTCTGATCTTTCATGTGTATCGTGTCCTTATTATTCGGCTTCGGGTTAGATCTTGTATGACCGTCGTCTTACGGAGTGCTTTCGGTTTTAGTGAGGCGCACAGACCGTGAAGTCCAGTCGGGCGTCCGCTTGGGGAAATCGGAAGTCATGGCCGGAATAATGAGGCGACATGGATTGGTCTTCCTCTTGCAGGTCTGCTCCGTCCGGCTTGGGTTAGAATGCGGCGGCACCGGCCGTGGCGACGGCATGATCCTGATCGCCGGAGCCACCGCTGACGCCAATCGCACCTACTACCTTGCCATCCAGCTTCAGCGGGATGCCGCCGGCAAAAATCATGATTCTGCCGTTGTTTGAAACATGAATGCCGAAGAACTCGCCTCCCGATTGAGAATGCTTTGCCAGTTCCTTCGTTTCAATATCAAACGCGCGCGACGTGTAAGCCTTCTTCATCGAGACATCAATGCTGCCAATCCATGCGTTGTCCATACGAACGTGCGCTACGATATTCCCGCCTTCGTCAGCCACTGCGATGTTCATGGGCTGGCCGATTTCTTTGGCTTTCGCCTCCGCCGCGCTGATTACGCGACGGGCATCTTCTAATTTCACTGCGGTCATGGGTTCTCCTCTTATGTCTTATGCGTTGGCCCAAGATTTGGGGGGGACCGGCCTAGCAGATCGCATTAGCGGATCACGCCGGCAGACCGGTTTACTTTCCCGGCGCCAAACTCGATAGAGCAGAACGCCGCCCAAGTCCTCACACTCGTTCCGATCTTCATCTCCGCCTCAGAAGTCCTGCGCGGTGGGACGCAGAACAACTTCGTCGATTTCCACTTCAGCGGGTTGTTCAATGGCGTACTGCACGGCGCGAGCAACCGAATCGGCCGGGATGGCGATCTTCTTGTATAGATCCTTCACAAATGCGGCGGAGGACGGGTCAGAAGTGCCGTTCTTCAGTTCCGACTCCACTGCACCAGGCGAGATGATGGTGCACCGGATGTTTTCGGAATGTAGTTCCATCCGGAGTCCTTCCGTCAAAGCGCGCACAGCGGATTTCGTGGCGCAGTAAACCGTTCCGCCGGGGGCAAATATTTTGATCCCGAAAACCGAAGCCATGTTGATGATGTGACCGCTCTTCTGCTTTTGCATTTGAGGCAGGACCGCGGCAACTCCGTACAGAACTCCTTTGATGTTGATGTCAATCTGCCGATCCCATTCCTCCACTTTGAGAAGGTTTATTGGCGCGATGGGCATAACACCCGCATTGTTAACCAAGACGTCAACGCGGCCGAAACTCTCGACAGCTCCTTTGATGAGCGCTTCCACTTCAGCGCGCTTCGTGACGTCGACGGCGACCCCGACAGCCTTACCGCGGGCGGCCGAAATCTCATTCACAACTGCATCTATACGGCCCTTACGCCGCGCTCCCAGGACGACCTTCGCTCCGTATCGCGCAAGAAGCTTCGCAGTGCTCTCTCCAAGCCCGCTGCTGGCTCCGGTGATGACTACGACCTTCTCTGCAATACCCGACGTTCCCATGGTTCTGGTTCTCCTTTTTATGAATTCGAATGCTTCCGACTTTGGTTTGCGCTCCACTGAATGACGGCGCCGGCGATTTGGGAGACTTCCTCCAACAACGAGCGACAGAAGGCTGATACGTCGGTGCACGTCGAGAGGTTGGCGCTTTGCCCGGCCCACAGAGGCAGAAGATCCGATCGGCCCGCTGCCTCCGCCACGATCGAGAGGTTTCTTACGACTCCTCGTTGCAGTGGATAAGGCAACATCTCGTTTCCCTTTCGGTTCAGATCCTCCAGCAAGCGGTTGTGGATTCCCCGTGCGAGTCTCCCCGTAAAGCCCCGTGTCAGCGCGGTGTGTCCGGCATGTTTTCCAAGCAGAGCTTTGCGATGAACCAGACTGGCGCCCGATTCCTCGCACGCCAGGAATGCTGTTCCCAGTTGGACGCCATCGGCACCCAGAGCCAGTGCGGCGACTACCCCTCGCGCATCCCCGATGCCGCCCGCGGCAATCACAGGCACATCGACGATGTCGACGATCTGAGGAACGAGCGAGAACGTACCCGTGAGGGAATCCTCCGCGGACCGAAGGAATGAACCGCGGTGCCCCCCAGCCTCAAAGCCCGAGGCGACGATGGCATCCACGCCGGCATCCCGCAGTACTGCAGCCTCGTCGGGTGTTGTCGCCGTGCCGATCGTAACAACGCCTTTCGCCCGGCACTCGCCGAGGATCTCCGTCGGCGGAACTCCGCAGATGAAGCTGAATGCCGGCACGTTGGCATCCAGCAACACGCGAGCCTGATCTTCGAATCGGACCGGTGAATACGGTTTGTATTCCGGACGGGGTGCCCCTAGCGCGGCGAGATGGACTGCAAGCGGCGCGAGACTCCTGTTGAATGCGTTTACATCCGATGTCCGGGCGCCTTCGTCTTCCATCGACACCCACAGGTTCATTGCGAACGGCTTCGACGTGAGGGAGCGAATCTGTGCGATGACGTCTTTGATCGCTTCCGGCGCCAGCCCGTGCGCGCCGAATGAACCAAGTCCGCCAAAATTGGACACGGCTGCTGTCAGTCTTTGCGATGACAGCCCACCGAGCGGACCTTGAATAAGGGGATATTCAATCCCGAGCTTCTCTGTAAGCCGGTTCCGATTCCAGGAGGCGGCCATCACGCGGAAACCTCGAAGATCACTTCCAACTCGACCGGCACACCGAGCGGAAGGCTCTCCACTCCGAACACCAGACGCGTCGACATCCTATCTTTGCCCAGGATGTCGCGGAGAAGTTCCGACGCAGCATCGGCAACCGTCACATGATCGGAGAAATCCCCTGCTGTGGCGATATAGACTCCAAGTCTGACGACTCGCAAGATCCTATCTAGTGACCCGAGATGCTGCCTTGCTGCGGCAAGCGCGTTCAGAGCTGCGGCGTACGCGGCGCTTCGGCCCTGTTCGGTGTTCAGCTCATTTCCGGCGCGGCCGAGGAACTTGGCTTCATGACCCACCGTAGGGAGCATTCCGGTCAGGAACAGGAGATTACCCGTTTGGACCGCCGGAACGTAGGCGCCAAACGGCGCAGGCGGTGAAGGCAGCTCGATACCCGCGGCCGCAAGTCTGGTTTCTGCGTTGTTTACCATTTTCCGTTGTGCGCACCCGCGTCCACGTGCAGCACTTCCCCGGTTACATGACGAGCTTCGGTCAGATAAACGATCGCCTCGACAATATCGTCCACGTCCGAGATCATTCCCATGGGTGACAGGCTTTTCAAGAACTCGTGAGGGTCACTTGCATGCATCGGCGTATCGACGATGCCGGGCGCGACCACGTTGAACCGGATACCGTCTTGCGCGTACTCCAGCGCAAGGCTGCGAGTGATGGCCTCCAGGCCGCCCTTCGTGATCATCGGGACGGAGCAATTAACTCCGGTGATTGGGTGCTCCACCATCGCTGACGTGATACCTGTGACGCTCCCACCGGTCTTTTGCGCGAGCATCTGTTTCACCGCAAGCTGGGTGATGTAGATGTAGCCCTGCAGATTAGTTTCGGAGAGCTGCTCAAAATCGTGGAGCGTGTAGTCCGTAAACCGCTTCGAAAAGAAGATGCCGGCGTTATTGACCACACCATCGATCGAGCCAAAAGTGCTCATCGCTGTCGCGGCGATCTTTGCGGCGGTCGAAGCTTCGCCTATGTTGCCGTCGACCAAGGCGAGCCTGTCCGTCGGCGCAAACTCGGACTCTGTAATCTTGCGCGAATTGGCGACAACATTGTAGCCGCGCTTGATGAACGCCTTCGTGACGCCGGCGCCAATTCCCTGGGACGCGCCCGTCACGATCATGGTCTTGCGCTTAACTGTTTCGTTCATAGTGGATTTCCTTATCTGATTCGAGATGCCATCACTGAATGCCGGGGTGAGTTGCCGGAAAGACCGCGGCAGGTCGAACCTGGGTGAGCAGATCCATAAGGTGGGAGATCGGCCGCTCATCAAGTTGCTGCACGGCTTCGATCAGCCTGCTTCGGAGATCCTGATCGGCGAAAGGTTCGCTCAGCCAGTGGAACTTTTCGAGGACACGGCCCCAAGACATGGGATTATCAAGGCCTCCCTCGTAGCCGATATGTTCTCTCTTCAAGACCCGCTGGTCTTTAGTGCGAACGGTGACGCGGGCACACAGCTCCTGCGGAAAACGAGCCGTGAACTGCTCGTCGGGACGGACGTCGACACGCGCAACCATCGCTTGGGCGTCCGGCGCCTGAATACGCACCGCTTGCATCTGGGCCGGTCCCACTTGACCGTCCAGCAGCGCCGCCGAGATGAGGTATTTCAGATTGTAGTCGCCTTGCTCTTTCGTCCATGGATGATCCTTTGGGCCATAGCTCCCGCCTCCTGCGAAGTCGAACCCGGCCTGGAAGATGTCGCAGCGCACGTGCTCAACCTCTGCGGCCATGAGACCGTAACTGCGCTTCAAGTCCAGCGTCGCTTCCAGGACCGGCTGGCCATGAATGAGCGAGCAATACTTTTTTAAGACCGTCTGCTTGACGAACTCCAACGAGGGATCGTTCCAATCCACCAGAATCGGCTGGCCAAACATTTGTTCGAGGCCCTTCGGTCCCTCGAACAAGCCTTTTGGACCCGTAAAGCCGCGCTTGGCCAAAGAGGCAGCGTAGACGGCGCGCATTCCGGTCATCCCGGGTGAGAAGCCCTTCCACTGCGATACCGGTTCGACGTGGACGCAGGCGAGCGAGATGTTGTCGACCGTCGCGATTGCAATCGCATTTGCGATTTCGTCGGCGGAGAGACCGAAGAGTTTACCCGCGCTTGCGGCGGCGGAGATCGCGAGTTGAGTGGCGTGGTTGAAGCCCTTCGCCATCACCGGGACAGCGGCTGAGAACCGGCATTGGATTTCGTACGCTACGGCGAGCGCCAGCATGAACTCCTCGCCGGATGCCCCCGCTTGCTCGGCCGCGGCGAGAACGGTCCCGAAGTTGTCACTCGGGTGACAGAGTCCGCCAGACGCCATGTAGCTGTCGAGCAGATCTACGTAGCGCACAAGACCGGAGTTGAAGAGCGCCGCCTGATCTGCGGATGTCTTGCCGCCTCCGATCAACGTGCACCGACCCGGAGCCCGATATTCCTCGAACTGTTCGCGCAGTGCTTGGAAGGGCTGTCCGGGCAGCGCGGCGATGGCGCAGCCGAGGCTGTCCAGAATATTGCGCTTGAAAAGTCGCCGAGTGTTGTTCGTCAGGTGCTCCGGCCGGGCGGCTGCGGCAAAGGCGGCGATTCGCTCGACCGCTGAGCGCGTGTGTTCCCCTTGCTGATGTGACGGCAGTTCCGTTATTACTTGAGTCATGGGGCTGCTCTCCTTGATTAGATTCCGTCGTAGCGGGAATATCCACGTTCGGCCCAGTAGTCCTTTGGCTCTTCCGCAGAATACGTAATCTTGGTAATGGCTTTCACATTCTTCAAGCCAAGTTTTACGGGCACCAGCAGACGGAGCGGTGCTCCATGATCCACCGTCAGGGGCTGACCGTTGAAGTGGGTGGCGAGCAGTGTCTGTGGATGGCGGGCCGTCGCCAGATCGAGTGACATAAAGTAAGGGTCAGGATTCCCCGAAGCGTCAAGATTGACCGACGACTCCACCCGCGCCCATTTAGCCTGCGACATCGGCGGGTAGGCACGAAGCAAATCGTCGAATCTCAGACCAGCCCACCATGCGATCGCACTCCAGCCTTCGACGCAAACCAGCCGCGTAATCTGCTCGTGTATCGAGAAGCGAGTCATGAGGCTGCGAATATCGAGGGTGACGCTCACGCCGGAGGCCAGGCCATCCAAAGTCAGATGCCATCCAGCGATATACTCAGGATCGGGAGTAGCTCCGTTGTAGTTGTTCTTGAGCGGAGTAATCTGCGATTTGGTGTAAGTCGGTACCGTACGATGTGGCGAGTAGAGCGCTTCGGCCACATCATCGTCGACACGAAGAGCTCTGTTCAGAAGCCACTCCTTTCCGGGAGAGTTTATATTTCGACGCAGGCCCAGACGGGTGAGCGTATCTTGTGGCAGGAGGGATGCAGCACTCGCCAGCCCTGCCACTGCCCCAGCCCCAAACAACAGAACGTCGCGCCGCGTGCGGCGACGTAGCAGCAGAGCATCAACCTCGAATTTTGGGAGAGGCCGCTCTTCGAAAAAGCCTCGGGCCTTATTGCTCATTAGCCGTGATCTCCGATCCGCTGTTCTTGCAATGAATTCATGTCCGCGAATCGATAACCGTAACAAGCGTCAGTGAGCAGGTATTTGGGTTCTGCGGGATCATCTTCCAACTTCTTCCGCAGTTGCCGGACGTAGGTCCGCAAATATTCAAGTTCACCCCCGTACTCCACACCCCAGACAGACCCAAGAATCCGAGAATGGGCCATCGCCAAACCGGCGTGCAACATCAGATAGTGCAGAAGATCAAATTCGGTAGGTGTCAGGCGAACCGGGGCGGAATTCTTGCGTACGAGCCTGCGCTGGGGATCAAGCTCGATATTGCCGATTCGAATGGCTGAGTTTGCTTCGTCACAATCTTTCCAGCAGAGATACTGGCTGATTGCGGCACTCACTACATCTTCTGTTGAGCGGCCGCGCGATGCTGCCCTCTGTCTTAACACCGCGTCGACAGATGGCGGTAACGACACCGTTATACTTGGCATATGATGTGCTCCCTTGCTCCGAGCTCGACGTAGGTGCCAACTGAGAGGCTTGGCGCTCCTTTACCGGGCGTGGCTGAGTGTATGGGCCGATTCCTTCGACGTTGAGAAGTGTGAAAATGTCCGTAAGCTGCTCCCGTGAGGCCACTAGGAGCGTCGAGGCGGCCGAGGCTGAGATACGATCGAGCCTTCTATTCTTGGTATGGCCCCCTGGATATTCTCGCGATCGGCGCGTGCGGTATCTATTGTTCATTACCCGTGACCTCCGACTGCTTTACTCTCGCCGACCAGCCTACGATCATGCCGCGGAAGGTATCCCACCCGTCGGCGAAAACCAGAATCACATGGGGTACGACGAAAAGGATGAAGACCCACATGAGCCAGAAATGCCAAACGCGCGCCACATCGAACCCGCCAAAGATCGCTGCCAACGAATGGAACTGCATGGGTTTGTGAATCGCCCATCCTGTAGCGACTGAAAGGCAACCGGCGAGCGGAACAGAGAAATATGCTGCGCGCTGGAGCGCGTTGTACTTTGTGTTGAAACTGGGGTGCGGCCATTGGCGGCGCGCTAGTTTGGCCAACGGAAATCCTATGTAGTACCGGACCATCCTGAACGCGTCAAAGAGATCGGTTCGGCGAAGCAGCAACGCGCGCCACCCGCCTCCCAGGATCAGCCCCGCAACGTACACCATGCCGTTCAGCATAAATAGGTAAGCCCAGAACCAATGCAGACGCAGAGCCGCAGCTAACATGTACGGTCCGAGGCTGAAGTGGTTGTAGACCCAGTCTGGTGGACTGCTGTAGTGATGCAGCCCGGGCACATGGGCGCATATCCAGATTCCGATATCTGCCGCCACATCGAAGTTTCCGGTAAGCGGATCTGGATTGTGTTGATAGATCGGCGAACTCCAGTAAATAGAGATGCCGCTCAAAATGAGGCCGAGAAGGATCGGCACATTCATCCAGTGACTCCAGCGCACCAGGAGATGATGCCTCTTGGCCACGAGCACGCCCGGCTGTTCCGGGAACGTGCTCGTAGAGTTCAGTTCTCTTACGTGGCGTTGTGGCACGGATCATCTCCCGGCGGTCTACTGCTCGTTGTTGCTGGACGCGGCGATGAACTGAAAGATCTTGTTCGTAGTCAGCGTTCCGTCCGGCAGTTTCTCGGTCGGCGCATAGATGACATCGCCGGCGCCCAGAGTCACCTTTTCTTTTGCAACCAGCGTAACGGGAACACCGGCAGGTATTGAAATCGTCTGCGATCCGTCCTGATATCGAACCACCAGGCTGCTACCGCCGCCCTTCTCTACCGACCCGTTCGTCATGCGGGAGTGCGAAACGGCAGGTTTAGAGACGGAGCCGTTTGTCATCCTGCTATGAGTGGTGGCGCCTGGCGCATCGGTCAGAACACTACCTTCCGCCGCTCCGCGCAGTTCCCTGGGAAAAATGATGACCTGCTTCGCGAGTTCTGTGCCGTCCGCCTGCTGCACGGATGGCACGCCGACATAAGAGTTTGCGGTGACATGGCTCAAATCCGACGGTATCTGCTTGTAGGTTGCGAGGGGCTGCGTGACCGTAACGTGGACGACGCCTGAAGGTGTCGCAACGTCAAGCGAATTGCCGGTAAAGGACTGAATCTTTCCCAGAACTCCGGAAAGCGGCGGGGCTGGCTGCGCCTGAGCCCAGGCGATGTTTGGAATTACCTGAGCGGCCAGCATAACGGTGCAAAACAATGTTGTGACTTTCATGTGTGTTCTCCTTAAAACAGACTCTTGCGCATTGACTAAGCGACTTCCTTTTGCAGTTTGCCGGTCTTATCGCCCAGGAAGTTCAGCAATGCACCGTTCACTTCTTCCGCATGCGTCCATGTAATACAGTGCGGACCGTCTTTCACGATAAAGTGGCGCGCTCCCTTGATGAGCTTGGCGGTGCGCAGTCCTGTCGCTGTTATGGGAAGGATGCGGTCGGCATCCCCTTGAATCACCAACGTGGGCACATCAATGCGAGCCAGATCTTCGCGGAAGTCTTCATGCCAGGTTGGGACGCACGCCAAGCTAGCGGTTGCGGAAGCGCCAGCCGCGATGTTCCAACTGGACTGGACGGCTTGTTCACTGACACGCTTTCCCAGGAAGACGTCGGTGTTGTAGAAATTTTGAAAGAAACCGGTGAAGAAGGCATAACGGTCGGCGGCAACAGCTTTTTCGATCCCGGCAAACACACTGCCGTCCACGCCCTCGGGGTTGTCCGCGGTCTTTAGCAGGTACGGCGGCACACCGGAAATAATCACGGCTTTGCTCACATCCTTGGAGCCGTATTTTCCGAAGTAGCGTGCCACCTCACCCCCTCCCATGGAGAAGCCGACCAAGGTGAAGTCGCGCAGCTTAAGCTGGGTGACCAGCTTGTGAAGGTCTTCTGCAAACGTGTCGTAGTTGTAGCCTACGGTTGGCTGGCTGGACTTGCCGAAGCCTCTGCGGTCATAGGTGATGACCCTGAAACCCGCATCCAGAAGCACCGGCACTTGCTTCTCCCACGAAGCTCCACTCAATGGATATCCGTGGATCAGGACAATGGGTTGCCCCGAGCCATGGTCTTCGTAGTAAAGCTCGATGTCGCCGGAATTTTCTTTTCCGACCGTAATATATGACATTTCGTATCTCCTTTTTGATTCGTCCGTTCCGGGCCTAATCTGCGGCACACGCGCAGGGCTTGTCTGGCTGGATTGTGCGTCCGCGGAGCCGATTGTGGCGAGTTCAGCGCCAGCAAGAGCCAAGGTCGCATTGCGCAAAAAGCGGCGGCGATTATGATTGAATTCTTCGGACATCTTGATCTCCCGAGACCTCTTGTGAGTTCGTCTTCACGCCCCGCGGACCATCTCTACTTGCGATTAAGCCAGACCCGTCGGGCCAAAACAATTGGACGAAGGTATCGGCGATACTTTGGTATCAGTCGACGCAACGCGTGGCGTTGGACGGTCCACGTCGGTATTCAGCCGCCTTGCAAGCTGGGCCGCTGCAGCGATAGTGACCGACCCCCAATCGCGCCTGGTCGGTGCAGGCAAAGCATCCATTAACTCCAGCTCGGCGATCCAGTCCTCTGCCGCAAGCAGTGCCTGCTCTGGACCGAACAACTCCGTAACCGCTCTGATGAAAGCCCCTAATTCCCGCTCCGCTATGACCATCAGGTACGCGTCAGCCGGACTGAGGCTGTTTTTCCATTCATCAAATAGGATCGGTTGCCGTTCATTCATCGCTCTTCTCGATCCTTGAACCGGAAAGCCGTGTTTCCTGCGATCTCACAATTGCAATTAAGCCAGAAGAGTGGAGGGAAACCAATTGGACGAAGGTATCGATCGATGTTTCCCTGATGGGGCGTTACCAATCGCTAGCAGGAGCCAGGGCCGGCGCGTGAATACCAGACCAATACCAAAGTCTTATAGACGTCGGGTTTGGAGAGGTGCAAGCTGTTCATGAGGGCTGTCGAGAGGAGGCGCCTCGCCGCGGCTACCAAGGTGCAAAACAGCCAGAGCGTCGTTCCGTCTTGCGGAAGATCCATAATAAGGCGAAGGTGTACACCATGAAGAAGCCCGTGGCACCAATTTCCCTTGCCGCCTCCCAACTCGGCGAAATACGTCATGTCTGCGCGTTTTTTAACAGCGACGACGAAGAGTATCGCGTGTTGCTTCCGTTCATAAAGGATGGCTTCGAATGTGGCGACAAGGCAGTTCACATCGTAGATCCGGCGCAACATCATAATCATCTGCGACGTCTGGCTGGGATAGGGATTGATACGGTGGCCGCCCAGCAAAGTGGGCAATTCGAGCTTCGGTCCAGCACTGAAACATATCTACGAGACGGCCGTTTCGATCAGGATCGGATGCTGAAGGTTTTCGAGCAGTTGGCCAGCGGCAATGCCAAAGGGGGATTCCCGCTCAGTCGCATCGTTTGTCACATGGAATGGGCGGCGGAGGGTCGATCACATCTAGACGATCTCATTGAGTTCGAATCGCGTATGAATGATGTGTGGCAGCGGCATGACGATGCCGTCATCTGTACATACGATCTCGCGAAATTCGGCGGGGACACGGTGATCGACATCATGCGGACGCATCCGATGATCATCATCGGCGGGATTCTTCAGCAGAATCCGTTCTTCGTACCACCGGAGGAGTTTCTTCGCGAAATTCGCGGGCGGACTGGCTTGACTGCGAACTCGTGGCAACAGGCGACCTGACTATGGATTTCCAAGACGAAGCGCCGGTAGATGAGATCAAGCGCCTGCGACGCTGCCTTAACGATCTGGTGAGCGTTCTTGCACTTCCGGCGATGTGGAGCGGCAGAGAGCCTGCCCAAATTGTTGACAGGCTACTCGACTCGCTCCTGGGCATGCTCCAATTGGATCTCGTCTATGTGCGGGTGAATAATCCTGCCAGCGGCGCGCCCATCGAAATGGCACGAGTGGCTCCATCGCAAGACCGGATGCCGCGGCCTGAACAGCTCTGCCAGGCGATTAAACAATGGTGCGGACCCGATCCTCAGAAATGGCCGCCACTGCTACGGACCTCGTTGGGAGACAGGGACATTTCAATGGTGCCCTCGCGAATCGGGCTGCACGCCGAGATCGGGGTAATC
>Ga0209169_10001761_pt1 | contig 13168 bp, 12 predicted proteins | sample HubBroMetageWRM4_FD_188346 | JGI IMG/M metagenome (GOLD analysis project Ga0209169, IMG submission 188346) | Warmed soil microbial communities from the Hubbard Brook experimental Forest, New Hampshire - Hubbard Brook CCASE Soil Metagenome WRM 4... | ecosystem: Environmental > Terrestrial > Soil...
CGGAAGCTTTTCAGTGGGAGTTCGACAACTCCGGCTTTTACATGGGGACGCCGTTTTCAACCGATGCGCGCTTCATGACCGCGGGAATTTCGATCGTCTATTTCTACGACATGGCCAGCGGCAAAGCGACCCAGGTCAATCTGGATTGGCCGAATGGGCTTGGCTACGATCTCCAGACAGTTCCTGGAGGATTCATCGCTCTGCTCGCCGCCGGCAGTCACGACGAGCCCGCGTTTTACGCCAAAGATGGCGCGACGTGGAAGCGCACGCAGCTCAGCGGTGATCACGTCAAGAATTTCCAGAGTTTCAATGTGAGCGACGACGGCAAAACGATCGTTTACGAATATTCGACGGCGAGTTTGATGCCGCAACTCTATCGGGCGGAACTGAGCGACAACAAGCTCGCGTCTCCCACGCAGGTCACGAAGCTGAATGAAAATCTCGTGAAAGGGCGCGACTACGCCAAGACCGAAATCATCAAGTGGAAAGGCTCGAACGACGAGATGGTCGAGGGCATCCTCTATTACCCGACGAACTACGAAGAAGGCAAAAAATATCCGCTGATCACCGCGATTCACGGCGGCCCGCAAGGCTCCGACAAAGATTTGTGGGGCGAAAGCTGGGCTTATCCGCTGCAACTGCTTACCCAGCGCGGCTCGTTTGTTTTGCGGCCCAACTATCACGGAAGTAACAATTACGGATTGAAGTGGTCGGAATCGATCTGCTGCGGCAAATATTACGATCTCGAAACGCCCGACATCAACGCGGGTGTCGATTACATGATCGGCAAGGGCGTCGTCGATGCCGACAAAATCGCGACGATGGGCTGGTCGAACGGATCGATTCTTTCGACAAGTTTGATCACCACCTATCCCGAGCGATACAAAGTCGCGAGCGTCGGCGCCGGCGACATCGAGTGGATCAGCGATTGGGGCAACGTCGCGTTCGGCGAGGCGTTCGACGCCTATTATTTCGGCAAGTCGCCGATGCAGGATCCGCAGCTCTACATCAATAAATCGCCGTTCTTCAAAATGGACAAAGTGAAAGCGCCGGTTCTGATTTTCCACGGCTCGGCCGACACCAACGTGCCCCCGGCGCAAAGCTGGTCGTATTTCCGCGTACTGCAATACTACGGACAGGTTCCGGTGAAGTTCATCGTCTTCCCCGGCGAGCCGCACGGGCCGCGCAAGCTGACGCACCAGATGCGCAAGGTCGATGAAGAAGTCGCGTGGTTCGACAAATATTTCTTCAAGACCGCGAAGATCAACAACGAGGCGGTAAAAGAGGGGTCGCCGCTCGAAGCGCTGCTGCGCGAGAAAAGCGTTGGGCGCATTGGCGCGAACTACGGCGCGACCGCGACCGTCAAGGGCAAGAGCGTGTTGATTCCTGAAGTGGTGTTGCGCGGCAATCTAGAAATCGGGCGCTTTGAAGTGACGCGCGCGCAGTACGCCGAATCCGACAAGAGCTACAAATTCGAACCTGGCACGGAAAATTATCCCGCGAGCGGGATCACATTCGATCAGGCCAAGGCGTATACGGCGTGGCTGTCGAAAACGACGGGACAAACGTGGCGGTTGCCGAATCAGAGCGAAGTCGCCGGCATGTATGAAAAGAAGGATGGCGAGAACACGCTCGACTATTGGGCGGGCTATTCGCTGAACTATGACGATGCTGCGCTGCTGCAGAAAAAACTGGCCGATCTGAGCGGCAACGCGCCGCTGCTCAAGCCGGTCGGCAGCTTCGTAGGCCAAGGCAAAGAATCCGAAGAGCTGATCTTCGACCTCGGCGGCAACGTGGCCGAATGGGTCGTGACAAGCGACGGCAAAGGCAAAGCGATCGGCGGCAGCGCCGACCAGCCCACCGATTCGCACGCTGCTCACGACGCGGCGCCGTCATACACCGGGCTCCGCGTAGTACGCGGCGCCGCAAGCACGAGCGCAACGCCGTCAAAATAGTCGGTTCGTCGGACGGCGCGGCCTTTTGGCGGCTATTTTGGCGCTTGCGATGGTTGTTGCGGACGGGCTAGGCTCTCGTCATGAAAAATGACAAGCCAACGCCGCCCACCGACCTGCAGCACACAGAACGCACGCGCGTCACGCGCAAACCCGATCGCGGCTCGTGGGATCGCGAACTCATCTACTCGATCCTCGATCAGGCGTTCGTCTGCTCGATCGCGTTCATCTCTGACGGCATTCCGATCGTCGTGCCGACCAACTACGTCCGCGTCGGCGACAAACTTTATCTTCATGGCTCGATGGCGAGCCGGTTGATGAAAACGCTGGCGAGCGGCGCGCCATTCACGATCAACGTGACGATCCTCGACGGCATCGTTTTTTCGCCGACCGCAACCGGGCATTCCGTGAACTACCGCTCAGTCGTCGTGATGGGTAAAGCCGAAGTCATCGAAGGGCACGACGCGAAATTGGCGGCGATGCGCGACTTCGTCGAATACGTGCTGAAAGGCCGCTGGAATGAGGTTCGCCCGCCGACGGAGCAGGAATTGAAAGGCACGATGGTGATCGCAGTTCCACTCGTCGAGGCTTCGTCAAAGGTCCGCACGGGATTCGCGGTCAACGACGCCGCGGAATACGAAGGCTCAAACTGGACTGGCGTGCTGCCTTTCAAATGGACGCCGGGCGAACCGCTCCGCGATCCGCGCGGCAATCCCGATGCGCCGGTGCCGGCGAATGTAGCGCGCTACACTCGGCCACAATGACGCGATAAACAGACGCCGGCATCGATATGTCCTCGGAAGAAAATCCGTACGTATTCGCGGCGAAGATTCAGAAAATCTGGATCATGCGCTGCATCGACGTGCCGCGCGACATCGGCAAAGCCGTGCGCAAAGAAGCCGGCGGAAATCCGAAACACATCCCGGTCCACGGCTGGATCGACGGGCTGCCTTTCGAAAACACGCTAGTGCCTCGTGGCGGCGGCAACTACCGCTTTCATCTCAACAGCAAGATTTGGCGAAAGCTGAAAATCGACGCCGGCGACGCGGTTGAGGTCATGATGTCGCTGGACCGCGAGCCACGCGAAGCCGTCATCCCGCCGGATTTGGCTGCCGAGTTGGCGAGCACCCCACGTGCGTTGGCCGCGTTCAACGCAGTGACTCCATCGCTGCGGCGTCACATCGTCGGCTGGATCGACAAAGCGAAACAGTCGAAGACGCGCGACAAGCGCATTCAACTCACCGTCGAGCGCATGCTAGACCGCGCCCGAAAGACGCGGATGAAGAAAATGAAGAAGAGGAAGTAGTCTCAGGGCGATTCCTCTTCCGCAGTCAGCTCAGCAGTCAGCTCAGCAGTCAACTCGCCAGCAAACTCACCACTGCACGCCCGGATACAAGCTCGGTATCCGAAATGAGCGATAGGCGTAATTGCCGCTCAACTGCATGCGCCACGCAATGTCCCCCGCGGGCTGCGTGACTTCCAAAATGTCCGACGCGTTGATCAGATTCTGGGTTCCAGCCGAGGCCAGTCCGCAGAGATCGTACTCGAGGTCGTTGTTAGCCTGGAGCCGCGATGAGCCGCCAAAAGTGGCGAATTCTGGCTGCTGGGTTCCGGTATAGACCGGAGGTATAGAGCGAAACAGGATCGTTGCGGTCATCGCCGTTTCGTCGATCTGCAAGATCGGCGCTGCACTCGAGCACTGCGGCGCCGAGCCGCCACCGCAAATACTGCTGTTGTCGTTGTTGTTGTTGAGGACGCGGTCGTTTCCGTCGTCGAAAAGCGTGACGGTGAAAACACCGGCGCTCGCTGGGCTAACGACGTTGATGTCGTGCTGGGCGTAGAACCAGAGCGATGGGTCAGTCGTCGTAGCGCCATTCTGGACCAAGGTGAAATCACCCTGGTAGCCGAGATGCCAAATAATGTTTCCGGTGCCGGCGCCGTCGTTGTAGTCGAGTTTCAGCACCCAGTCCTGAGTCCGCATCGAGATCAACAAGTTGTGGTCGTCGGGCGTATAGACGACGGCGTTGGTGTGCGTCCAATCGGGGAAAGTTAAGGGATGACGGTTGAGATCGAGATGAGCGAATGAATCCCAGAGCCAGACGGGATTGTAATTCTGGTCGAGATCTATGATGAGGTCGCCGGTAACCGTTATCGGCGAAGGCTGGCCCGTCAATCCAGTCTCGCTGACATTCTCAGATACGATCACGATTGTGTGTCCGTTGGGAAGCCGGGCGAAATCGTGGTGCATGCCGGTGATGGTGTGCCCCTGGCATCCCGCGCAGCTTGCGGCGTTAAGCGCGGTTTGCAGCTGGGCGCCGGTGAGTGTCGAGATGACGTTTCCCGCGAGATCGTATTCGACAAGGGACGAGTTGACGCCGTCGGGCTGCCCGCTGATGCCCACCAGGAAATGTCCATTCGGCAGCAACTTCATCGGGCTGAAAAACTGATTGGCAGGCAGAGTTGGTTGGAGTGTCCAGATGACGTTACCCTGAAGGTCGGTGACGACGCCGTTCATGCTCGGCCCGCCCACTCCCAAAAGATCAATGAGCTCGACGCCGGGTTGTGGAGTGGCGCCAGCCGTCGGCGTTGTAATGGTGAACGTCGGCAGATTGGCGGCGGGAACCGTGCCGGTCGTGAAAGTGTGATCGATGTCGTTGAACTGGGTGCCGTCCGCGAATATGACGTTGGCGCGCATATGATACGGAGTGTTCATCTTCATACCGGCAACGAGAATCGTCACCGGGCCGCCGCCAGTCGCGGTGGGTTGCTGCCAGGTATTCAGGCCGTAGGTCGTATCGGGACCAAACTGAATGCTGACATTCGCGGTCGCCGGTGGGTTGATCGTGTACGACGCGACCTGCACATTGTTCGTCGTCGTGACAACGCCGTTGGCAATGATCCCGACCGAGGCGGAAGCTGATTTCGTCGTGTCGGCCGTGCTCGTCGCCGTGACCATGGCGGTGCCATTTTGCGTGGTCGCAGGCGCCGTGTAATTTCCATTCGCGTCGATCGTTCCGACCGTGGCGTTCCCACCGGCGGTCCCATTCACCGACCAGGTGACGGTGGTCGCGCTCACACCCGTAACCGTTGCCGCAAATTGTTCGACCTGCCCGGCACCGACGAACACCGACTGTGGTGAAATCGTGACTCCAGCCGACGCTGCAGGAGGATTTACGGTGACCGTTGCAGTCGCGGATTTCGTCGTGTCGGTCTTGCTCGTCGCGATCACCGATGCAGTCATCGCTTTGGTCACCGTGGGTGCCGTGTATTTGCCCGTCGCGTCAACCGTTCCCGGTGTCGAGCTGCTGCTGCTCACCGACCAGGTCACTCCGGCGTTTGACGAATCATTGCTAACCGTCGCTGTGAATTGCGTGGTTCCACCCGACGTCACCGTGGCCGTCGTCGGCGAAACCGAGACCGAAATCGGGTTGCTGCCCCCGCCAGAAGTGCCGCTGCTACTACCGCCGCAGCCATAAATGAAAATCGTGAAGAAAGCCGTTAAGAGTGCATAAACACAGGAATGACAATGAGTTCGCATAAGTTTCTTGTCCACACTTGGTCTTGGCGAGGAGGGGACCGCTCGGCAGAACTGGGGTCACATTTGTAGCACAAAGCCTGTGGAAAAGTACGCCCTTTTATCGGACGCAGAATTACGGAGCGGCGTGGTAGTCCTAAATCTATCAGGACTAATAACAACGCTGACGATGAGATAGAGCGCAGCAGAACTTGTGACTACGGATTCTCGCGATCAGGCGGCCGTCAAAAGAAATGGCTCGCCTTTTGTGATGACGATTGTGTGCTCATAATGCGCGGACAGGCCGTGATCCGCAGTGCGCACCGTCCAGCCATCGCGATCGAGAGTCACACGGCCGGAGCCGGTGACGATGATGGGCTCGATGGTGATGACGAGACCTTCGGTGAGAATGTCGCGCGCCATCGGATTGGCAAAGTTCGGGACGCTGGGCTCTTCGTGGATGGTGCGGCCGATGCCGTGGCCGCCAAGTTCCGGAACGACGCGGAATCCGCGGCGCCGGACTTCGCGCTCCACCGCTCGTCCGATATCCTTTGTGCGATTGCCGGGGCGCGCTGCTTGCAGGCCCTGGCGAAAGGCTTTTTCGGCGCAGCGCGTCAGTTCGTGGGAACCGGCGGCGGATGGCGGGACTTCGATGGTGACGGCGGAGTCGGTGTGGTAGCCGTCTTTTTCGGCAGTGAGGTCGAGTTTTACGAGGTCACCGGGACCAATTCTCCGGCCGCCGGGAATTCCGTGAACAACTTCGTCGTTCAGGCTGATGCAAACGTCGCCGGGAAATCCGTAGACCATCGGCGGCGACGAATGCGCGCCGTGCGCCGCAAGGACCTTGGAACCAATTTCCGAAAGCTCGCCGGTCGTGACGCCGGGACGAACTTGCGCCGCCATAGCGCACAAGGCTTTTGCCACGATGACACCGCAGGCGCGGAGTTTTTCGAACTGCTCGGCCGTCGTGATGGACATAATCGCAAATTATAGATCAGCGACCCGGCGGATTCGAGCGAGGCGTTGTGCCACCGGGCTGAGTGCACGCCACTGAGTGGCGCGACGGTCACCAGGGTATCGTTCCGCCCGTCTCAAGAAACTGGCCGGTCGGTCCGTCGTCAGCCAACAATGCCGCGCGAATCGTTTCGGCTGAGCCCTCTTCGATGGTCTGCGGTCCCTGATGATTATTCAGATCAGTAGCGGTGTAGCCCGGATTCACGGAATTGACTTTGATGTTGGTATCGCGCAGTTCGGCCGCCAGTTGCGACGTCATCATGTTCATCGCGGCTTTCGACGCGGAATAACCGATGAACTTTACCGGCGCGAATTTCCAGTTCGGGTTGCCATATCCGGTGATAGACCCCAGCTCGCTGGAAACATTGACGATGCGGCCGGCCGCGGATTTGCGAATCAGCGGCAGCATGGCCTGCGCAACGGCAAGCGCGCCGACAAAGTTGGTCTGCAGGGTCCGGCCGACGGCGTCGATATTCGCCCCGCTCGGCGGCCCGTCTCCGCCGCGATCGGCGATTCCTGCGTTGTTGACCAGGATGTCGAGCTTACCGAACTCCTTTTCAATTCCGGCGCGAGCCGCTTCGATCGTTTCGCGGCGCGTCACGTCGAGCGCAACAAACACAGCCTCGATTCCCTCTTTCTTGAGTTTCGCGACAGCTTCCTCTCCCAACTTGGCATCACGCGCCCCGACCAGCACGGTGCAGTTTTGCTTGCCAAGCTGGCGAGCCACCTCAAAGCCGATGCCCTTATTGGCACCGGTAATCAAAGCAATCTTGTTCGATGAAGGCATTATGGTCCTCCGCAGGTTTCTTGGGATTACGTGGCGGAATCACGCCAAGGCGAGAACTCGCTGGGAGCGAGCAGGCACCAGTTCGATGTCGAGCAAGATGTATTGGTTACGCACGCCGGCCGACAGCCTGGGTAGAATCAATCAAAGGCTAGTGGCCGCCGCAACCACCGTCAGCGCCGCAAGCGCCGCCGTCAGCGCCGCAATCGCCGCCTCCGACGTCAAGCACACCAGATATGGAACTGTCCGAGTTCGTTGCGTCGCGACTGCTCGAAGGCTTCGCCATTCGTCCACGAGATCGCGGAAGCGGAAGAAGAGAATGACGGGGAAAACTAAAATGAAGAGCGCGCCAAGGATCATTACGAAAATCCTCCGCTGGTACTGCCTCTACTCTTAGTGGCAGCCGCAACCGCCGCCACAGCAACCGCCTCCGCCGCCACCTGAAAACGATGAGCCCTTCGACGAGCCCCCATTGCCGTTCGCCGTGGCAAACACCGAAAGCTGAAGCTTGTTCTTCGTCCCAGCGCACTTCGGGCAGGTGATCTCCTGCTGCTTGTTGATCACAATCTTCTCAAACTCAGTCTGGCAGTCTTCGCAAATGTATTCGTAGATAGGCATCGTTCAACCCTTCGACTCAATAACTAGGCCAATTATACCAAGCTCGGCCGCAAAACGACCCTACGGACATACCATTCGGGACATCCGAATCATATTGATAATTTTATAGTACTATATCATGCCATGTATCACGATGCGTCAGATCTAAGTCCGTCACCGAGACGCAAGCGAATACGGATGGCAACCTGCGACTATTCTCGGGAAGGCCCTTATTTTGTAACAATCTGTGTTGCGAGGATGCAGTGCCTGTTCGGGAGAGTGGACGGTAACGTCGTGCATTTGAGCGAAGCGGGATGCGTGGCTCGCGAAACATGGATTTTCGTTCTGGAGTCATTTCCAACCGTGGCGCTGGATGAGTTCGTCATAATGCCCAATCACTTGCATGGGATTCTGGGGTTTGTAGGGGCGGGGCTTGCCCCGCCTGGCGCTAACACGAGCACGCTGGTTCCGGTGGAGTCCAGACAGCTCACACTCTCAGACGTTATCCGCGTTTTCAAATCGATCTCGACTCGCAAGGTCAATGCACAATTGGGCTTGCCCGGTCAGACCCTTTGGCAACGTGGCTTTTACGATCGGGTTTTGCGGGACGGAAATGAACTAAGACGCACGCAGAAATACATTGTCGAAAATCCGATGCGCTGGAGCGCAACGAGGCACTCCCGAGGCCAGGCTCCTGGCAGATCAACCGCGGTCGCGTTTGAACCGGGCGGGGCGAGCCCCACCCCTACAAACCCTAAACGTCCGTGGCCATAAGACAAAAAGGCTCCCGAAACGGGAGCCTTTTCGAATCTAGGTTGAACGAAGCGGCTTAGTCGCCCGCCACCGACTCGGCTTCCTGTTTCGGCGCCGGGTCAATGCTGACTGGCTTGCCTGCGTTGGAGAAGTTCGCCGGAACCGCCTTCGCGATATCCGTCAGCGAACCGATCTGCACCACGGCCGGCTGCGGCTTCTTCAGCACGAGCTCCTCGTAAATCGCTCGAACCTTGGCCTGCTCTTCGAACGCCTTCTTGCGGCGTGCGCGATCTTCTTCGGCTGCGGTCAGTGGAATGTCGTGCTCAAGGTGACGCACGCGGGCGGCATCATCTTCGTCAATGCGCAACGAGTGTTCGAAGCTCTGCAGGTTGACGTTCTTGCCCTTCGCGTAGATCTCGTGTTTACCGTGGTTTTTGTACCACTCCGCGACGGTCGCGTTCTTGTGCATGTTCTCGATGATCTGCCGCCAGCCCACACCGGTGTTGTACGCGCAGAAGCTGATTTCGCCCTGTTGCGTCGCGTACGGAATGATGCACATTTCGGTGCGGCGGAAGTCGTAGTTGAACAGATCCTGGAACCACATGCCGGCGATGAAGAGGAAGTTCCACGGATCGGTCTGGCGACGCTTCATCGCGTCTTCGTAGGTGCGTTCCGGAGACGTACGGCCATACTTCGTCGTGGAACGCTTGGTCAGCGCCCACGTCTTGTCGAACTTCTTGAAGAGCGAGCCGAGCGTCAGACCCTTCGGGCCTTGGAACGGCTGATAGTTCTTCAAGAGGGCCATCGCCATCATGAAGTTCGAGAAAGTTTTGCCGCGCGCCGCGTCGGTAATCGCAGTCACGTCTTTCGTAAGCTGCGTCGCGTTGAGGAACCGCGGAACCGGCGCCCACTCTTTCGTCTCTTTGTTGATCATCAGCGCGGTGCCAACGCCGCAATTCGGGTGGCAACCGCACGACAAGGAGCCCCACGTCGATTCCCGGCCCTTGACCATGTCGGCGAAGCCGGCAAACGTGCTGATGAACGAAATCGGGAACCAGTCGCGCGTCGGTTCGACCTTGCCAACCTGATCGCTGACGTCCTTCGCGAGGTGCGAAAGCGTGTAGCGCTGGCGCAAACGCCGTTCCGGCGTGATGTCTTCGTCGCGCCCGGTGAACGAAACCGGCTGGAAGCTGACGAACGCGATCTTCTTCGGATTTTCCATCGCGAACTTCACGACGGTGCCGACCTGATCGTTGTTCACGTTGTTGACGATCGTCACGACGAGCACGATTTCGATGCCCGCTTCGTGCATGTTTTCGATCGCGCGCAGCTTCACGTCGAACAGGTTGCCGATCTGGCGATGGCTGTTCGCGTCGTTGCCGATGCCGTCGAATTGCAGGTACGCATACCGCATGCCCGCTTCAAACGCCTTCTTGCAAAACTCTTTGCTCTTCGCGAACTCGATGCCGTTCGTCGCGGCCTGCACGCTGTTGTAGCCGATCTTGCGCGCATAGGCGACCGCATCGAGGAAGTACGGGCTCATCGTCGGTTCGCCGCCCGAGAACTGCACCGACATCTGGCGGCGCGGCTTGATGCGCAGCGCGTTATCCAAAATTTCCTGAATTTCGTCCCAGCCCAGTTCGTGGACGTAGCCGACCTGGTTGGCGTCCATGAAGCAGGGGTCGCACATCATGTTGCAGCGATTGGTGAGGTCGACGGTGAGAACTGAACCGCGGCCATAGCGAACCGTCGAAGAACCGTGCTTGTGCAGGTCTTCGTCGTTGTGCGCTGGAATGTCGCGGCCCGGAAACTGTTGCTCGATCCACTCGAGGAACTTCGCATCGACGGCCATCATGTCTTCATAGTGGCCATGCAACGGGCAATCCTTGACCATCCAGATCTGGCCGTCGCGCTCGATGATCTGCGCTTTGATCTCGCCGACTTTCTCGTGCATCAGATCGCGCCAATCTTTCTTGCCGGCGATGATCGACTCGCGCGCTTCCTTAACGCACGCGGGGCACAGAGAATCGGTCTGCCGCGGGAAGCCAAGCGTCGGCTTGGTCTTTTCCCAGGACTTCAACAGCGGCTTGTCGGACCACTGCGGCGTGACCGACGGATTCGGATTCTTCTTATTGAAGTGCTGGATCGTGTTGAAGGTAACGGCAGCGGTCTTACAAATCACCCAGTCCATCGAACGCTTCAACTGCGTGCCTACGGAATTAGGCATAAACCTTGCCCCTCCAGATTGCGGAAAAGATACCAGCTACCTTTGGCCCCACGTTGTTGCAAAACCCTTTGTTGCCCAAAATCTTGCCGAAAATTGTTGCCGAAAGCTCGCTACCGAAAATCATTTCCGCACAAGACTACGTTGCAGCGGAAACACAGAATACAAAAAGCTGAAATCTGTCTGATGCAGTCCGCACTATCCTGGATACCTTCCAAGACAGCCCCCCGAACTGCTTCCAGAGTACCATTCCAAAACCGGAACGGTAACTAAGTCTTTGGACTTGTATAGTTTGAGGGTAAACCGGTCAACTAGCTAGCGGGTTGCGGCGAACGGTCGTTTTTGGGGGTCGAACGGTAAAAAAGGGGGCTAAACGAGGGGTGGCAGGGAGGTCCAAAAAGGCGTTTCGGGGACCCCTTACTCGTTCAGAACCGGCCGCAGGACGGCGTTCACGAAATGGGCGAAGTGCGACGCGCCCTCGTCGAGCTGCAACCAACGCACGACGCAGTGCTCGGCTAAATATTTTCCCACGCGCGCTTCCGGAATCCCGAGATGGTCGGCGAGCTGCGGCTTGATGGAATCGCCGCCGCGCTTAGATGCTCCGCCGCGAAGCACGGCTGGAATCGCGATGCGCAATGTCTGGCACGCTTCGACGTAGTAGTAGCTCGTGAGATCGGCGTCCGTCAGCAGCAGAACGCCAGGCCCCGCCGGAGCGCGCTCGAGTTCGTCGAGCTTGATCGGCGAACAGGTCAGCAAACGCCGGAACTGCATCTCGAGTAGCGAAATACGCGACGAAAGTCCGGGATCGCCGTAACGCCCGCGCAAAGCGATGCCGCCGGCATCCGTCGTTGTGGGCGCGGCTTCGACGGGAAGACGCGGCATCGAAGATTCATGCGAGCGCACAGAACGCTGTTCGCTTGCCAATTCGCCCGAGGCATTCGACGCATCGGCAGCGTGCGAGCGCGAAGCCGGCGCTGACGAAGATTCAGAACGGGAATGCTTCGTTCCCGATGGAGTGCTTTCTCCCTCGCCGCGGCCCTTGCGGCGATTTCGCCCACCACGGCGGCCACGGCGGCGACGCCCGCTCTCGGTCGATTGCTTTTCGCTCGCCGGTGATTTCGCTGTCGCTTCGACCGGCTGCGTTTCGTTCTCGGATTCTGATTCAGAAGATTCGGTAGACATAGTTTCGGCGGGAGCAGAAGCGGTCGAATCAAAAATAATGGCGCTGTCTTCAAACGGCGCGCCCTCTTCGGGAACCGGCAGCACCGGCGGACGAAGTTGCGGAAAGTCGAGCTGCGAATCGCCAGTGCCAGTGGGTTCGCCGCCAAGCCGGGTGGCGGCTTGCTGCGCCTTCGTTTTCCAATCGGCGCGGCGGAAGCGCGTGGCAGCGGTGTTGTACCACTTGGCCGCTTCGGCATTCTGGCTGGCGGTCTCGAACACGCGCGCCAACTCGAAGGCAACCATTGCGTCCTGCGTTTTCTCAAAAAGTGTAGATAGTTGTGCCGCTGGGTCTTTACCGGTGCGAGCGCGACGAATGCGCGCGGTGATTTGTTTCCAGTCCGCCATACGTGAACTACTGTACCGCATTGTAGCAGCGACGAAGCCGGGCTACCAGTGCGCGCCGTTTTTGTTCGCGGCTCTGTGCCGAAATGCAGACTGGACCGTCGCCGGATGCACGAACTTCCTAGCGCGTAACGGGCTGTACCTTTTGGTGTCACGCAGTGGACAGGTTCGCCGTTTGGGCTCCGGCGGCCAGTATTCTTTAGGTCAGCCCCAATGGAGAAGAAATGGCGCGCTTGCGCGACCTGATGCGTACATCTACGGCTGCAGTGGTGTCGTTCGGACTGGTGTTGATGTGCGTCTCGAACGGATCGATCTCGCACGCCGCGACGGTGGCATTTGGTACCGTGGTGTCCTCGGACCGCGGTCACGTAGGGAGTGCGGCGGCCACGGTCGGCACTACCGTTTTGTCGGGCGACACGCTCGAAACGGACAAATTTGGCAGCCTGCAAGTGCGCGCCGGAGCGGCGCGATTGCTGCTGACGAGCGCCAGCCAGGTAACCTGGGCGAACGAAGAAAGCGGAGCGTCCGCAACTCTGAAGAATGGCACTGCGATTTTTTCGACGGCGAACGCCAAGGCATTCTCGCTGCACGCCGGCACCGCGCTCATCCGGCCGAACTCCGATGCAGCGACCGTTGGCAGCGTCACGATTTTAAGTCCCAAGGAATTGGCGGTTAGCTGCTCTCATGGCGCGCTGGCGATTTCGGTAGAAGACGACACGAAAATCGTCGCTGAAGGCACGGCCTATCGCGTCGTCCTTGACCCCGAT
>Ga0209169_10001763_pt1 | contig 13163 bp, 9 predicted proteins | sample HubBroMetageWRM4_FD_188346 | JGI IMG/M metagenome (GOLD analysis project Ga0209169, IMG submission 188346) | Warmed soil microbial communities from the Hubbard Brook experimental Forest, New Hampshire - Hubbard Brook CCASE Soil Metagenome WRM 4... | ecosystem: Environmental > Terrestrial > Soil...
CCTTTACCTGGATGATGTAGCCCGTGAGATTTACGGCATCATGCGCGAGCGCCGAGAGAGCGGCTTTGTCTTTCGCCGAAACGACGGAGCTTCCGACCGCGAAGGTGACACTAATGTCGCCCTTGGTGTCAAACTCGCTGAGTTCAGAGAACCGTTTGTTGGTTGCCTCAATATCTTGCTGGTTGGCTCCGATCTGCTCTTGATTGGCCGAGATCTGCTGCTTATTGGACGCAGTTTGGACCTGGTTGGCGGCAATGTCCTGCTGGTTGCTTTGAATTCCCTGCTTGTTTGTCGCAATGTTTTGCTGGTTGGTCTGCACCGCGTGCTGCGTCGGCGTCAAGCCAGCTTGAATGGTTTCGGCCAGCTGCAAATCATTGGCATCGAAGGTGATCGTTTTCGCCGTCACTCTAGTTGACGCATCTCCGGTGCCATTGACTGAGATCTGGAGGCCCGGGATGAGCGCGGTGACTGGCATCTCCTTCTTGCGGAGGCCGAGGCCCTTTGGGGTTTGCACCTTGGTATCGTCGGTGAGGGCGACGACTACGGTTCCGCCACCAGCGGTTTTTAGGGTCAGCGTCTCTCCGGTTCGTGTGGTAATTAATCCCTTAAGTTTGACGTTTTCGCCGTTGGATGCCGCATAGGCCATCCCGACCGACAAACACAACGCAAGCGCGGTACACGTAACTCTCGTCTTCCAAGTCTGCTTCATACAAGTAGTGTCCTTTCGATCATGTGTTCGAAGTTGTGCGCAGTTTGAAATTTGACCGGAGCAAAACTGACCTGCGCGTTCGTGGCCCTGTTCCTGGCACTCTTTGTCGTGGCACACACTTTCATCCCACTCTTCCGGGCCCAGGGCTTCCGGTGCTTTATATAAGTTAGTAGTCGACAACGGGTAGGAGCGCCACTAGCAAAACTAGCAGTCCAAGTCGCCACAGGGGGCAGCCCTGAAGGGGCATGTGAATGAAAGTACTTGTGGCATCGCTAAAGCGATGCCCTGATACGAAGCAAGAACCAGACATTAGCGCGCAACCGCCTCTTCCAGCCGGCACTCTTCCGCGGACTTATCGAACCTGAGCCCCATGAATACCGGCGCACGCAGCTTCATTCCGCCCTCTGCGGTTTCGTGAGTCCATTCGGCGAACTTGATCTCAGCCACCAGTTCTGGACGCACGAAGTGAACTTTTCGCAATCCGCCGATCTCGCCGTGAAACGGATTCTGTTTAGTCGCGAGCGGCCGCATTTTGGTGAAGACTTCTTTCAGCGCCTTCTGATCGAAGCCGGTGCCGACCTGGCCAACATGAATCAGGCGCTTGTGCCGGTCATACAATCCCAGCACGAGGGCTCCGAAGTATTCGCGACTGCCCTCGGGATCGGTGTAGCCTCCAATGACGCATTCCTGGCGCTGCGTGATTTTGATTTTCAGCCAATCGCTGGAGCGTTTTTCCTGATAAGTGCTGCTGCGCTTCTTGGCGACTATACCCTCCAGTCCGCGCTGTTTCGCGGCTTCATAAAGATCAAGTCCCTTTTCCGCATAGTGGTCGGAAAAATGAAGGACGCCGCTCGCGCCCGCCTGCTGACTGGCTCCCCGGGGAACGATCCGCTGCTGCAGTAACTGTTTGCGTTGTTCGAGCGCAACGCGCCGCAGGTCAAGGCCATCGAGGTAGAGCAGATCGAAAGCGTAGTAAATGACGGGGACACCTTCGCGCCGAGGCAGCCGGCGCTTGCCTGGCTGGAACCCGGTCCGCTGCTGCATCAGGCTGAACGAAGGCCGCCCCTCGTCGTCGAGCGCGACAATCTCTCCATCGAGGATGGCGCGCTGCGCCTTGACGAATTGCGGCAGGCTGCCAAGTTCAGAAAACTGTGCTGTGAGGTCATTCTGACTGCGGGAAACGAGCCGCAAGCGTCCGTCTTCGATGAAGGCGACGGCGCGGTAGCCGTCCCACTTGATTTCAAACAGCCAGTCAGGATCGTCGAAGGCCCTGGCGGCTAGAGTAGCCAGCATCGGGTGGATGACCATGGGCATAGGCCTCGCCTCGGCGCCGGCGAGAGCTTTAACCGCGGAGGACGCGGAGTTCGCAGAGGAGTTCCTGGCTTTTGATTTGGAGATGGGAGCTTTGCTCGGGGCTTCTTCGGACGTGGCGCCGTCTGATGATTTTTTCGTGCGAGCTACACTTTGCGCCGCTGGCCTCGGGCCTTTACTTTTTTTTTTCTCAGCGCCCTCAGCGCTCTCCGTGGCTAAAGCCTTTCGCTTGGAGTCGGCGCGAGCGATGGCGTCGGCCAGCCAGGCGGCCTTCACTTTGCCGCGCGTTGCCGGAGGGCTGGTCGTCCATTCCGCCGAGCCGGCGTCGCCCGCGATCTGCGCCATAGTGCGGTCGGTGAGGATGGAAGTGTCGTACTTATGCTGATTGATATCGAACCCCGCGACCGCCTGATCGTCTTTCTTTTTGATCAGCAGCCATTCATTTCCTTTGCTTCCCGAGCGGCCCTTGATGTGTACCAGCGCAAAATCGCCCTTGAGCCGCTTCCCTTTCAGGCGAAACTTGAGGTCGCCTTTCGCCAGCATCGCGGCCGCCTCTTTTTCCGCGCCCGGAACGTACTTGCCGTCGACTGGAACCGGCGACAGCGGCTCCCAAGTGCCCGCATCCCAAACCATCACCGTGCCGCCGCCGTAGTTGCCCGCAGGGATGGTGCCTTCAAAATCGTAGTACGACACCGGATGATCCTCGACCTGCATGGCCAGCCGCTTGTCGGCAGGATCAAGCGACGGTCCCTTGGGGACAGCCCACGACTTGAGCACGCCTTCCATCTCCAGCCGAAAGTCGTAATGCAGTCGCGAGGCGGCGTGCCGCTGCACAACAAAGCGATGCCGCGATTGTTTTTCCAGCTTAGGAGGGGGCTCGGGCGTTGCCTCAAAGCGTCGTTTCCGTTTGTACTCATCGAGCGACATGCTGGCTATTGTAATTCCGGAGCGCTCGGCCAGGGGGCCCGGTCGAGAAGCCCTGCACCTATACTGTTCCCGTATGCAACGTGAATATCCGGAGTCGCCGCTGGTGGGCGTGGGCGCCGTCATCGCCACTCACGATACCGACCAACCCCGCGTCCTGCTGATCCGCCGCGGACAGCCGCCGCTGCTGGGCGAGTGGTCATTGCCGGGCGGAGTCCTCGAGTGTGGCGAGACCCTGCGCGAAGCCGTGGCCCGTGAAGCCCGCGAAGAAACTGGATTGCTGGTCGAAACCGGCGAGATGCTTGGCGTGTATGAGCGCATAATCCCGGGCGACGAGGGGCGAGTGCGCTATCACTACGTTCTGATTGATTTCTTATGTCGTGCCACGGGCGGGGATTTGAAAGCGGGAAGCGACGCCGCGGAGGTTCGCTGGTTTACGCGCGACGAATTGCCCGCGCTCAACCTGGCCTATGATGCGAACGACGTCGTGCATAAAGGATTGGCGCGTTTCAGTTCGACGCAATCCCGACCAAAAGACTGACGCGAGGAAAAATTCCCGGCCTCTTGCGATGAATGTCCGTTGCAGGACTCATGCACTTATGGAGCCGCGTAATCTTTTGCAGGCCGTCACAGCGCCTCCCCCGGCACGCCAAAGGGAGAACGTGCCGGGAGTGCAACCGCGAGTCTTCCAGGAGTGTCTTTCTCTGCTCGCTAATCACAGAACGTACGATTTCTACTTCCTTGCGTCTAAATAATTGCTAGCATCAAACAGGACAGGTCCAGGGGTACATCCAACAAGGGGTACAAGCTAAACAGGTAAATGCTAAAGTCCGCCCAACCCGGCGACGGAAAAGCCGCTGCGGCTCTAGCTGCGGCACTGTACGAGCGCAGCGGGGCTGCGGCTTATGGCCTCAGCGTCGAGCGCTTCGCGGTCATACTCGATGAAATTCTGCATAAGCATTATTTGCCGAATTCGACCCACGCTTCGCTACAACAAAAAGCTGACTTCTGCGCCGGGCTCCGCGTGGAAGAACTGGCGCTGGCGCGCGCCTGCGCCGCGGGCAACGAGCAAGCCTGGCACGACTTCATCAGCCGCTACCGCCAGAAGTTGCACCGCATGGCGCTGCACATAACGCGCGACGGGGCGCACGCCGCGGACCTGGCCGATTCGCTGTTTGCCGATCTCTATGGCGTAAACGCTGCTCAGGATGGGCAGGATCGGCGCAAATCGAAGCTCCTCTCCTACACCGGGCGCGGTTCGCTCGAAGGCTGGCTGCGCACCGTGATGGCACAGGAGTTCATTAATCGCTATCGCAAGCAGAAACGCACCGTCAGTCTGGAAGAGCAGACAGAAGAAGGTGTGCAGTTTGCCGCGGCGGCTCCCGATCCGGCGTCCGCATCCGATGGCATTTCGCAGCGAAGGCTGGAAGTGGCTACCGACGAGGCGTTGGCGGAACTTTCGTCCGAAGACCGGTTTACGCTGGCGTCCTATTATCTGGATGGGCGGACTCTGGCCGAGATCGCAGGTACCCTTGGATTGCATGAATCGAGCGTCAGCCGGCGCCTTGACCGGCTGGCAACCGGGCTCCGGAAGCGGATTCTGGCCGGCCTGCGCATGCAGGGAATGAGCCATGCCCAGGCCACAGAAGCGCTCGAAACCGACGTCCGGGACGTAGGCTTGAATTTACGCTCGCGTTTGACGCAAGATTCCGCCGGGGATTCGTTCCCTGGTAGTAGAAAGGTCTCAGCCCAGGACGCTGGCGACGGAAACGCAGATTGACAGAACTGACGAGAACAGAACTGACAAGAAATGACTAACGCACCCAAAATCGTGATCGATCGCCTGCGGGCCGCTCGGCCCGATCAGACGCATCCGGACGCCGATCTGCTGACCGCTTTTGCCGAGCAGGCGCTTTCGGAGGCCGAGCGCGAAGGCGTCCTCGAGCATCTGACGCTCTGCGGCGACTGCCGCGAGGTGATTGTTGTGGCGCTTCCGGCGGCGGACATTGAAATTGCCGATGTTCCAGTTGCGGCGGAGACCGATGCTGTCCGAACCAAACCGCGTCAAGCAAAACCAGAAAGAAGCTGGCTGAATACCGTATGGCCCCGGCTTGCGCGGCCAAATCTGCGCTGGGCCGCGCTGGCAGCGGGTGTGGTCGTAGCTGCGTCACTGGTTCTGACGCATCCGGGAAAACTAAATCAGCAGCAGCCGCCCTCCGCAAACCGCCAAAGCGCGTCTATCGCGTCTACATCCGGGTCTACATCCGCGTCTACATCGAGCGCTTCCGATTCTGAGTTGGCAGCGTCGTCAGTCCCGACACCGTCGCGCGAGGCGAACTCCGACGGGCCTCTTGCTGACAACAAGAAGGAAGCGGCCCGGGCGGGCAAGCCTCCGGCAGCAACTGGACTTCGACCCTCCCCCGAAACCCTGATGGCGCGCAACGACTGGCCCCCGATTGAAAAGGCCAAGCCTGCGCCGCCAAGTACCGCGACACTGGGATCCGACACAAACGAGCAGCAGAAAACCGGGACATTGCCCGGCGCAGACGTGATGTCCGGCACCGGATTTTCATCTTCTACAGGTCCGGCTTTGGCGCAGCGGAATTCAGCTTTCACATGGACGATCGTGGGAGGCGTGCTGCAACGTTCACGGGACAGCGGCCAAAGTTGGCAAAACGTATTGCACAGCGACCATCCCTTGTTGTGCTATGGCAGCGAAGGTGACGATGTGTGGGCCGGCGGTAAGGTCGGTACGCTGTTCCACTCCACTAACAACGGGGAAAGTTGGGTGCAGGTGCATCCTTCGATCGAAGCCCAACAACTTATCTCGGACATAACTCGCATTGATGTGCGTGGCACCGATCTAGGCGGCACTGATCTGCAAGGCGATCCGCGCAGCGCGACGCAGATTGTAGTTTCCACCAGTAACAACGAGGTCTGGAGCAGCGCTGACGGCGGCAAGACCTGGCAGAAGAACTGATCGCGCGCGTTTCGCCCTGCACGGTTTGCGGGCTTTCCCCTCGTATTTTCACCGCATTACACGCCGACTCCGCGAAGTAACGTTACCTCTGCGCAGCGCCCTGCGGTACTCCTTTACAAGCTCGACATTACGAAAGTGATATTTACAGCAGGGCCAAGTGGACATAGGATGAGCGAGTAGTTTGGCAGTTCTGGGGGAGGGCTGCCGGAGGACGCCCTGAGCGTAACCGCTTAGGGCGTTTCTTATTGCCCGCCATAATTCCGCACAAGGACTTCCCCAAGCTTTAGCCCGTGACAACCGACGTGCGTCGCGTGTTCACTTCTTGACTCCACTGGATGGAGGCGCCGTCGGTTTCCAGTACGCCGTTGTCCCCGCAAAGTGGGCGAGCCGGAATGCGTCGTCTACCTGGAACAGCGATTCGGCGTGTCCCAGAAAAAGGTAGCCACCGGGCAACAGGTTGGAATAGAAATGCTGCACCACCCGGCGCTTCGAAGCCAGGTCGAAATAGATCAGCACATTGCAGCAGAAGATTACATCCATGCCTTTCTGGAATAACATCTTGCCGTCGTCACGAAGATTGATGCGGTCAAAACGGATTTGCGATTTGAGCAGATCATTGGCCTGGAGTTTCTTGTCGCCCGTATCTTTGAAATATTTTCGGCGCAACGCGGCGCTGGTATTGCGCATGGCATACTCTCCGTAAGTGCCCGCACGCGCGATTTCGAGCGAGTTATCGTTCAGATCGGTGGCCAGAATGTCCCAGGTCCATCCGGCAAGCAGCTTGTTTCTTTCTTCGAGCAGAACCATGGCCAGGGTGTGAGGCTCTTCTCCTGTGGAGCAACCGGCGCACCAGAAGCGCAGACGTTTCAGGCTGATCAGGTCTTTGGTTTGCAAAATTTGCGGAAGAATCACGTTGCGCAGCGCTTCCAGTTGCGCGGGATGGCGGAACATGTAGGTTTCGCCGATGGTGATTTCATTCAGCAGAAGGCGCAGCTCCGCCTCGCGATTTCCCCGCGTAGTTAGGTGCTCCAGATATTCCGCGGGACTGGTCACTTTGAGCGCGATCATCCGCCGCGCACAACGCGATATCAGCAGATAAAGCTTTTCTTCAGCGTGATAGATTCCAGAGCTCCGGTAAACCAGATCGCGGATGTTCAGATATGCCGGATTCGCAGGATTGGAATCCGGAGTTACAGCGCGCTGCGCTTTTGCGGTCCCGATTGGCATGGGTTAGTGACTGTAGGTTAGTAACTCTGTTGATCAACTCTGAAATTCGTCACGAGTGCGCTGCGCTGGCGAGAGCTCTCCGCGCTGACACCCGGCGCACTACTTCAGCTCCGATGTCGGCCAGCGGATAGACGCGATGCGCGAGGCCGCACGCAACCACACTGCCGGGCATGCCCCAAACCACCGAGGATGCTTCGTCCTGGACGATAATTTCGCCGCCCGCATCTTTTACGTCCGCCGATCCGCGCGTGCCGTCCGCGCCCATGCCGGTGAGGACGACTGCCAACACGTTGGCGCCGTAGGCCTGGGCCGCCGAGCGAAACAGCACATCCACCGCGGGGCGGCAGGAATTTTCCTGAGCGTCATGATTGATGCCGAGCACGAATTCAGCACCCCGCCGAACCACCGTCATGTGCTGGTCGCCCGGAGCAATCCAGATTTGACCGCGACGCAATCTTTCCCCCGCCTTGCCTTCCCGCACCTCGAGGCGCGATAGGTTGTTGAGACGCTCGGCGAGCAGGCGCGTAAACAGCGGCGGCATGTGCTGCACAATCACAACGGGCACCGGGAAATCCGCCGGCAGTTGCTGGACCAGCACCGTCAGCGCGTTCGGCCCACCGGTGGACGTACCGATCGCCACCACGTCGACCCGCGCCTGGGGACGCGTGGAAAATGCGGCAGGCATCGGCGCTAGACGCGGCCGCGGCGCTCGCGGCGCGCACAACGACTTGATTTTACGAATCAACTCCTCCCGCACTCCTACGCTTGCTGCGCCGTCGGGACGGTCGGAACGCTCCGAACGTTCTGAACGATCGGTGGTAAGGCCGTACGAGGGTTTGGTGACGTAGTCGCTCGCTCCCCGCGCCAGCGCATCCAGCGTCGCCTTCGCGCCGCGCTCGGTAAGGCTGCTGAACATGATCACCGGCAGTCTTGGATACAGTTTGCGAATCTCAACCAGCGTCTCCAGCCCATCCATTCCCGGCATCTCGATGTCGAGCGTGACCAGATCCGGCTTGACCTCGGGAATCCGCGCCAGCGCCTGATAGCCGTTTCCTGCCGTTCCGGCGACCACGATCTCCGGGTCGGACGCCAGCAGATTGCCCAGCACTTTTCGAAGCACCACCGAATCGTCAACGATTAATATGCGGAGTGGTTTCATAAGTCTTGTCTTGGTAATCGCGCCGCTCAGCGCGCCCCGGCAGCATGCCTAGCCGCCTTCATCAGAGGATCTTCATCCTGATGCTTCGCGCTCCGGGCGCCGACTTTGAAGCGGCCGACCAAATCGCGCAGCTGGTTCGCCATGCGCGCCAGATGCACGGTCGCGGTCTGCGCTTCGCCGACGTTGGTTGAAGTGTCCCGCGCGGCATCGGCAACGCCCTTGATGTTGCTCGAAATCGTGCTCGCTCCGTTCGCAGCTTCCGACACATTGCGCGCCATCTCGCTGGTGGTCGCACTCTGCTGCTCGACGGCGCTCGCGATGACGGTGGAAATATGGCTGATCTTGTCGATCACTCCCCGTATGCCCTCGATCGCCGAGATCGCGCCGGTGGCGTTCGCCCGAATGACGGTGATCTTCTGCTTGATTTCTTCCGTGGCCTTGGCAGTTTGCTTGGCCAGTTCCTTGACTTCGTTCGCCACGACTGCGAACCCTTTGCCCGCCTCGCCGGCGCGGGCCGCTTCGATGGTGGCGTTCAGGGCGAGCAGGTTGGTCTGCTGCGCGATGGACGTGATCACCTCGATCACCTTTCCGATTTCAACGCTGGAATCGCCCAGCCGCGACACCGTCTGGTTGGCCGATTCAGCGGCCTCGACCGCCTCGCCCGCAATCCGCGCCGCCTCGGTTGCGTTCTTCGCAATCTCGCCGATGGTCGAATTCATTTGCTCCGCGCCTGAGGCCAGCGTTTGCAGGTTGGTGCTGATCTGCAGACCGGCTTCGGAAACTACCTGCGCCTGCGCCGTCGTCTCCGCGGAGTTAACCGTGATCTGCTGGCTGGTAGCCGAGAGTTCTTCGCTCGAAGCTGCTACCTGCTCGGCCGTCCCGGCAATCGACTGGATCAACTCGTGCAGGTTGTTCTTCATGCCGTTGAGCGCCGCCCCGGCCCGGCCGAGTTCGTCGTTGCTGAGGATTTGCACGTCCTCGGCCACCAGATTGTTGTCCGCAATCTGGTGGATCAAAATCTCCATGTGAGCAATGGCGGAGGAAATAGAGTGCGTGATGACCATCGCCACGACGAGCCCGATCACGATCCCCGCTAACGTGAGCGTCACCACCATGAAGCGCACGTGGCTTTCAAGCGCCGCCCGCTCCTTCATCAGGTCTTCTTTGGACTTGCTTTCGCCAGTCTGCTTCTCAATCACAGCGTCAATCCGCGAAGACATTTCTTTCCCGGCCATGACTGCTTCCACACGACTGGAAATTTGTCCCAGCTCACCCACCGCGTTATAAGCCACCAATCCGAGCGCCCCCAGGACGATCAAAAGTCCGCCAAAACCCATGCCCAGCTTCATCTTTAAGCTCAGCCGCCGCATTGCCATCTCCTTCGTGTTACCGCCCGCCACTTTAACTGCTTTGACCAATGGCCTCGATCTTGCACACCTGATCGGTATCGAGCACGTGCATTAGCTGGAGATCGAGTTTGTGCACTCCGAGAATCACCGACCGCAAGCGCGCCGACAGCGTTTCCGACAAAGCTTCGAAGCTCTCGTCTTCAACCTCCACCACGTTCCCAACTTCATCGGCCAGCAGGCACACCGTGCCTCCAGCCGCGCGCACTACCAAGCAGACCGGAGTCAAATCGGCGGAACGCTCCGGCAATTCCAACTGGCGCCGCAGTTCGAGCGCCACCACTACTTGTCCGCGCAAATTCATCAAACCACTCACCACCGCCGGAGCCAGCGGGACCGGCCGCAACTCGCGGTACGTGACCACTTCCTGAATTTTTTGCGATTCCATTCCAAACAGCAGGCGGTCGAGATAGAACGTGCAGAATTGGCGGGCGTTCGACATCGTGTCAACTTCCGGCCGCATGCGCTGCTGCCGATTCGCACATTTCGCCCGCGCCAAGCAGGGCGGGAACATCGAGCAACTCCGTCACCCGGCCCTCAATCACGGAGCAATGCAGCACGCCGGCCCGGGTCGCGGGAGATTGCGGTTCGAGCGTGCTTTCAACAATGTCGAGAATCTGAGCGACCACCAGCCCGAAGGATTGATGGTCGTGCTCGAGCACCAGCACCGGCAGCATGGCTGTATTCGGCAGCCCCGGCGCGTCTTTGCCGGATGGCTCGCCGGAAGAAAGGTTCCACTGATCCTCGACGCCATGACCGGTGAGTGCCTGACTCACATGGATAAGCGGAAGAATCTGCCCCCGGTACTGCGTCACCCACTGGTTTCCGGAGCGTTCGACTTCCGCTCCAGGAATGTTCTCAAGACGCCGCAACAGTTGCAGCGGCACCGCCATCCGCGCTCCCGCCCCGCCCGTGAACAGCACCAGCTTTTGTTTGACAGCCGCGCCCGTCACCGCTTGTACTCCCGCGTCAGGCAAGCGCTCCCGTATGTCGGGTGGAATGTTGGCACGCTGCGCCAGGCCCAGCACGTCCAGAATCAACGCCACTTTGCCGTCGCCCATAATGGTGGCCCCGGCGTAAACGCTGATGTTTTTCAATTGCTGGTTGAGCGGCTTCACGACAATTTCCTCGGTGTCGTTAATCTCATCCACTACGAGTCCGAACCGCCGCCCATCGGCTTCGAGCACGACAATGTTGACGCGTTCCGAATTGACGCCAGGCCCATGCAGCTTTGCTGTCGCGGCCTGCGCTGCCGTCGTTTGTAAGGCGCTCGCCAGATCAACCAGCGGCAACAGCCGTCCGCGCAACCGATACACCGGCGCGCCATGGATAAATTCAATACCGTTGCGTGCCTGTTCTCCATCCAGGCCGACCAGTTCCAGCAGATTGACTTGCGGCACCGCATAGCGTTCGCCGGCGCTCGAGACAATCAGCGCCGGAATAATCGCCAGCGTGAGCGGAATCTTCATCCGCACCATCACGCCCTGACCGAGCTTCGACTGCAGGTCAACCGTGCCGCCAATTTTTTCGATGTGGTTCTTGACCACGTCCATGCCGACGCCGCGCCCGGAAACGCTGGTCACCGTCTCGGCAGTCGAAAAGCCCGGCAGAAAAACCAGATTTACAATCTCGCGATCGCTCATGCGCCCTGCCGCCTCGGCGGAGATCAAGCGCTTCTGCACTGCCATATCGCGAATCCGCTCCTGATCGAGTCCGGCGCCGTCGTCCGAAATTTCGATGTTGACCTGTCCGCCTTCATGAAACGCGCGCAGCGCCAGCCGCCCCTCCGGATCTTTCCCCGCAGCCTCGCGAACCTCGGGCCGTTCGATGCCATGGTCCACCGAATTCCTCACCAGATGGGTCAGCGGGTCTTTGATGGCCTCGATCAGCGTCTTGTCCAGTTCCGTCTCTTCGCCTTCCATCTCCACCCGCACCCGCTTGCCGCAGCCGAGGGCGAGATCGCGCACCGTCCGCGGCAACTTGCTCCAGAGGTTGCCGATCGGCTGCATCCGCGTCTTCATCACGCCTTCCTGCAGCTCGCTCGTGATCCGGTTCAGCCGCTGGATGGTCGTCGCCAGTCCGCTCTCTTCAATGCGGTTGGTGAATTGCAAAACTTGGTTGCGTACCAGCACCAGTTCTCCGACCAGATTCATCAGGTGGTCGAGCAGGCCCACATCCAGCCGGATGGTGCTGTCGCTCGCACTCTGCCCGCGCGCCGCCTGTTGCACCCGCAGCGCATCCACCACATCCGCTGGACGCACCGCGCCTTGCTCCACGAGAATTTCGCCCATGTGGCGCGGGTCGCCTTCTTTCTGACTCTTGACGGCGAGCAGGATTTCCGCCGGCGTGACTCCGGCACAGCGCATCAGAATGTCGCCAATCGAGGTGTCGCCGGGCGAAGCTGGCAAAGCAGCCGCTTCGGGAGCGCTCTTCGACACGGGTTCCGGCACGGTTTCCTGCGCGACGACAACTTCGCTCTTCGCCGCCGCTTCGGGAATTTTCTGCAGCCGCGTCAGCCGTGAGATCAGCGCGCTGTCGTCGCGCTCGCCCTCAACCCCGGTCGCCTCGATGCCAGCCAACATCTGCCGGACGGCATCCACCGTGGCCAACAGTGCGCTTGTGATTTCTCGGTCCAGCGCCAGCTGTCCATCACGCAATCGCCCCAGCAGGCTTTCACCGGCGTGCGCGACCGCTCCCAGCTTGTCGAAGGCTAGAAAACCCGATGTACCTTTTATGGTGTGGATGGTGCGGAAGATACTAGCCAGGACCTCGCGGTCGTTGGGCTCCTTCTCCAACGTAATCAGCTCGCGATCTAACCGGTCAAGGTTTTCATGGCTCTCGACCAGAAACTCCTTAACAATGTCGTCGGAATCGTTCATAGCGATTACCGTCTCCATCGGCATCGCCATCAAATCGCTTGAGTGGTGTAGAGCGGACACTCCTGTCCGCTGCCTTTGACCTTGTTGTTGTTCGTGCTTTGGAGCTTCGCAGATGGGAGGACTGTGGAAAAGTGTTTATGAGAAAAATTAAATCAAAAGGCGAGGTATCAAAGTGAGGGGCAGATCAACCTCAAAGCGGCGTACAGGCTAGCCCTGAGCGAAGTCGAAGGGAGTGTCCGCCCACATCATAGGCAAGGTTTCGAGAAGCTACACCGAGTACGACACGTCGTCATTAGCGACGCTCAGCGCAGTGCTCTCGGGTGCCAGGACCGCGTCGGCCGACCTGCTCCCACGCCGCATCGCGACAATGCCCGTGCGCACCATCTCCAGCACACCATAAGGACGCAGCACTTCGAGCAGTCCGTCAATCTTGTCCTCCGCCCCGGTGATTTCAATCGTCAACGATTCGGGAGAGACGTCCACCACCCGCGCCCGAAACACGTTTGCCAGTTCGAGCACGTGGGAGCGGTCTTCATGCGTAGCCGCCACCCGAATCATGGCCAGGTCG
>Ga0209169_10001764_pt1 | contig 13163 bp, 6 predicted proteins | sample HubBroMetageWRM4_FD_188346 | JGI IMG/M metagenome (GOLD analysis project Ga0209169, IMG submission 188346) | Warmed soil microbial communities from the Hubbard Brook experimental Forest, New Hampshire - Hubbard Brook CCASE Soil Metagenome WRM 4... | ecosystem: Environmental > Terrestrial > Soil...
CCATAATGTTCCAGCGCTTCTTCGCAATGTCAATTCCGACAAAAACCACTGGGTCGGCTTGAAACTGATTGGTGGACCGAAGAGTCCGCGTGATGCCATCGGGGCGGCTGTTTATCTGACCGCGAATGGCATGCGCCAGAGAGCGGATGTAATCAGCGGCGGCAGCTATGCTTCTTCGAATGACTTTCGCTTGCACTTCGGGCTTGGGGAGGCGACCAAGGTAGAAGGCGTCGAGATTCATTGGCCAAGTGGAGCGGTGGAGCACCTTACTTTACCGGCAGTCGACCGCTTTTATTCTGTTGAGGAAGGGCGCGGGATTGCTCCATATCCCCAGCCCGGTAATGTCCAATCCTCGAATTCCCCGCACTAGAGAGACTAGCGGGCCTTGAATCCATGAGACTCACGCGTCGACGAAGACAATCCATAATTCCATAGTTCAAGGGATAGTAAACGTTTGCTAGAAAGTGGTTTTCAGGCAAATTTCTTCTTGACAACCGTAACACTTTAATACTAGATTTTATTCGCTTTGTTCCGGGGCTCACATATCGCGATCTTCCATAGGATCGGCGGGGCGAAAGTTATCGTCTGCTATTTGGCGGTTCTGATTGTATCGCTGCCTCTGTCCGCCCAGGATTCTCAGTTTGAGAGAACGTTTCAGCAAGGTACACAGGCAAGTCGCATCGGCCAGTGGCAAGAAGCGGCCGAAGCTTTCGCCAAGGCTGTAACTCTCGATCCGACGTCTGCGCCTGCCTATTTCAACCTCGGCCTCGCTCAATTGCAGCAAGGTCACGTCGACGATGCGCTGGTGGCGCTCAATCGTACGGTTGTTTTGGCGCCCAAGTTTCACGGCGCGAATTTGTTTCTCGGCATCGCGCGCTATCGCAAGAATGACTATAAGGGTGCCGCTGCAGCGTTGAAAAGTGAGGTGCGCCTCGACCCGCGCAACGCTCAGGCTCTGATGTGGCTTGGAGTAGTTCAGCTCGCGGCAGGTGACGCAGATGCTGCCAGCATCACGCTGGATGAAGCCGCTAAAATCAAGCCCGACGATGTCGACATTTTGTATCACCGGGGTCGCGCCCACATGCTGGTCTCGAAGGAGAGCTACGAGCAGATGTACAAGGCCGATCCGCAGTCCTGGCGTGTGCATCAGGCGCTGGCGCAGTCCTTTGTGGAGGCAGATCGCATGGAAGACGCCGCAAAGGAATGCCAGCTTGCCATCCAGTTGCGCCCAGCCGAGCCCGGCCTGCATGAAGAGCTAGGCGACATCTACTGGAAGCAGAATCAACTCGAGAAAGCAGAGTCTTCTTTTGAGGACGAGCTGAAAATTGACAACAATAGCCTCTCGTCCATTTATAAATTGGCGGCGGTAAGTCTGGAACGTTCCAAGCCCGAAAATACAGTCTCTTTGCTTAACGATTTGCTCCATCGCTCCCCGCAGTACCCGGGCGCGCGATACGAACTCGGGAGGGCTGAGGCGCAGCTCGGACAAGTGGACTCCGCCATCGGGAGTTTTGAAGCAGTAGTCGCAGATAAGGGGTCGATCGACATTGAGACCAAGCGCCAGTCTTATTATCAATTGGCACAGCTTTATCGCAGGGCGCAGCGTCCGGAAGAATCTCGGACCGCGCTGGAGTCGTTTATGCGACTCAAGCAAGAAGCTGACGCAGTCCAGGCCCAAAAACTAGAAGATAAAAAAGCGCGGTCGCCGGAAGCACAGCAGGCGGCGCGCTGACCATGCTTTTTCTTTTTTTAACGGCTGTAAGTAAACGATTACTTGTGCTGCCGGTCTGCCGTTTCCGGGCGATTTTTCAGAAGTTCTAAAGTGAAGTTTCAGAAGCAAAGTTTTGCCGAGGGTCGAGTGCCCAGGGGTTGCTGGAGCTCGAAGAAGTTAACCACGAAGTTAATTTTTTCAGTTTTCTGGGAGGCGCAGACTATGCATCTGCAGCAAGCATTTACAGCCAAGGTACTCTCCGGCAGTTTATTGGTGGTTTTGGCCATCGTCACTTTTTCAGCCGTCGCCACCGGTCAGGCGAACCAAGGCGCCATCGCTGGCGTGGTGCAAGACTCCACCGGTGCCGTCGTGCCCAACGCAAAATTGACGGCCACTGAGAGATCTACCGGCACCGTCTATAGCACGGTTTCAAGCAGCGCAGGATCGTATCGCTTTCCCAATGTTCGCATTGGAACTTACGACCTTACGGTAAACGCTGCTGGCTTTAAGTCCCCGACGCTCACCGGAATCGTGGTCGAAATTGCGACCACGGCCGCACTCGATATCAAACTGAGTGCAGGCGGAATCAACGAAACCGTGACGGTTCAAGCCGACGCCCCAACCTTGCAGACTGAGAGTTCAGACATCGGCACGGTTGTAGGACCCAAGCAGATTCTCGACCTGCCTTTGGCTCTGGGGAGCACGGTTCAGGCCATGCGGTCTCCCGAAGCGTTTGTCTTTCTGACGCCCGGAGCGGTCGGCCCTGGTTCCGACTCGGGCAACGGCGGCACCTTCGAATCGAAGATTACTGGCGGCCAGAATTATGCGACGGAAGTGCTCCTTGACGGCTCGGCCTCGACCCGTTCGGAGAACGGATCGTCATTTGACGAGACGGCACCCTCTGTAGATGCGATCGGCGAATTTAAAGTCATTACTTCCACGCTGCCGGCAGAGTTTGGGCGCACAACTGGCGGTGTCGAGAGTTTCAGTACCAAGGCTGGGACCAACAAATTCCACGGCGAGGTATACGATCTTTTTCGTAATACCGCTCTAGACGCCAACAATTGGGGGAACGATTATCTTGGTCTGCCAACGCCGGCGGACCGCCAGAACGACTACGGCGGGACCTTCGGCGGCCCAGTCACAATCCCGCACCTCTACAACGGGAAGGATAGAACGTTCTTCTTTTTCTCATGGGAACAGTACCGACAAACGAACGGTGGCACTACAACCTCTTCCGTTCCTACTGTCGCGGAACTTGCCGGCAATTTTAATGCGCAGCTCGGGCCGGGTCTGACCGACCCCAACGGCAATCCAATCATCAACCCCTGTTCCGGTCTGCAAGTCTACCAGGGGGAAATCTACGACCCCGCCACTACACAGACGATCGGCGGCGTGGAGTGCAGAACCGCCTTCATGGACGAACCAGGAAGTACGGGAAATGTCATACCTTCGACTCGGTTCTCCACAGTTGGTCAAACCCTTCTTTCCTATTATCCCGCGCCTCAAAATAGCAACTTGATCAACAACTACACGTTCGGATACAGCTGGCCGCAACTCGACACCTCAATGACGGTGCGCATCGACCAGAACATCAGTTCGAAGAGTAAAGCGTACTTTACCTACAATTCCCGCACCAATGACCGCATCTCTACCAATCCAGAATGGGCAGGGCCGGCGGGATATGGACGCAACCAGACGTTTACGACGCACTTCATCCGCTTTGGATACGACTATACGATTACGCCGACGATGTTGAACCATTTCAACTTTGGTTACAACCGCACCAACAGCGCCAACATCGGCGCAGGTGTGGGGCTTGGTGGAGGTGCGGATTGGGATGCCAAACTCGGCATCACTGGTGCCAGCGGTCCCATGTTCCCGGCGATCAACGTGGCAGAAGCCTCGACCGCGAGCTTTGGCGACAGCGTTGACGGGGATACGATCGACAACGGCTTTCGATTGAATGACGCCGTAACCTGGGTCAAGGGGCGCAACGAGTTCAAAATCGGCTACGAGCAGTGGTATCAACAATACTCTCCCCTCGATTTTGATAACCAAAGCGGAACCTTTAACTTTGGTCGTGCCCAGACTGCTGCTAACCCAGTTACCGCCAGTCTCAGTGGAAATGGAATTGCCAGCTTGCTGCTGGGAGAACTCAGTTCTGCAAACCTTACCGCCTATGCCACTCAGGCGAAGTGGTTACGCAGCTACTTTGCGGGTTTCATCCAGGACAGTATAAAGGCGACCCCCACTTTGACTCTTAATGTCGGTTTCCGATATGAGATCGACGAGCCACAAAGGGAAGCTGGTGGGAATACTTCAAACATCAGTCTAACAGCGCCCAATCCTGGTGCTGGCAATCTGCCTGGAGCTCTGGTTTTCGCGGGAACAGGGACAGGAAGAAATGGCAATGTGAACGAGCGTTGGGCCAACATCTGGAAGAAGGACTTCGGTCCGCGCGTTGGCTTTTCCTGGGCGCCGTCCGTGCTGAAAGGCAATACCATTTTCCGCGGCGGGTACGGCATCCTCTATGGCAACCTGCAATATGCGGATTTTGGCGCCTTTAACCTCACCGGGTTCCAGGCCAACCCCGCTTTCAACAGCGTCAATGGCTTCGATCCCGCGCTTAATATTGATTCGGGGTTACCGTCCTATCCCGCTCCTCCCAACCTTGACCCCACACAGCTGAACTTCACCGGGCCGCAATACACCGATCCTTCCTACGGCCGTCCCCCGATGATTCAAAATTGGAGCTTCGAAGTCCAGCATCAGATCGCGACCGACTTGATCATGAGCATTGCATACGTGGGCGAGCATTCCGTAAGTCTTCGCTCGAACTATGACGCCGTGAACACGCTTAACCCGAAGTATTTCTCATTGGGAAGTCTGCTGTTCACCCAGATCGGAGCGCAGAGTACCATTCCACTTCCTTACCCAACGTTTCCCACAGGTGCCATCGTTGCGCAAGCGATACTCCCGTTTCCTCAGTACTATGGCTTTAACACGGACGGGGCTTTAGAAAACCTCGGCCAATCGACTTACAACGCCCTCGAGGCCCAGCTAACCCGGCGCTTCCACAATGGCCTCAATTTGATGGCTTCCTATACGTGGTCCAAGACATTGACGGACGCCGACTCTGCGCTACCCTACTTTGCCACTTTGCACCAGGGCGGCGCTCCACAAAACGTCTTCGACAGGAGCAGCGATAAGGCCATCAGTAACCAGGACCTTCCCCAGAATTTTGTCCTCAGTTATATCTATGAACTTCCCTTTGGCAGGAATAAGAAATTTCTGTCCCACGGAACTCTCGCGAACGAAGTGGTGGGCGGATGGTCGGTCAGTGGCATTCAGCGTTACGAGAGCGGCCAGCCAATCGCCTTCGCCTGCGCGACAGGAGTGCCCGCCTACAACGATTGCATCCGTTTCAATCAGGTGCAGGGACAGCCGTTGTACAGCAGTGCCTGGTCAAGCGGGCACTTCAACCCGATCACGGATTCGGCATTTAACCCCCTCGCATTGTCTGACCCGAATTCTGCCGGCAACCTCGCGGCTCGTGGTGGGGCCTATGCTTTTGGAACGATCGCACGCGTTGACGGAGCGGTTCGAATGGCACCTTATCTGAGTGAAGACTTCAACTTGCTCAAGCGAACGAAGATCACCGAATCAAGCGACGTTCTCTTCCAGGCTAACTTCCTCAATGCCTTCAATCGACACGTTTGGAACAGGCCAGGCGATCTCAACCCCTATGATTCTGCCTTTGGACAGGTGAATTACGGCAATTTTTCAACCACTGGAGGTGGAGGCTATCTGCTTTACCCACGCAGAATACAGCTCCAACTCAAGGTCGAGTTCTAGCGGGATACTGCAACACTGCCCACTATGTCCTTGCCGCGCTCCTCGACGCGCGGCGAGGACGTATAAACTGGAACGACCGTGAGATTGCCCGCCTGCCTTAGAGGACGATGTCCTTCCCGTTGTGTAGCGCCTTCCGGAATTAGCCATGGGGCCTCAAGACCGGCAGTCTTTGTGGCGGCGATTTTGCTGCTGGCCTCCGGTCAAGGTCTTAGCCAAACTCCGACACCGAAGTCCCAAGTCGCATCCCCTACAGGCACTCCAGGCAACTTCGTCGACGTAACCCAAAAGCTCGGTGTCCATTTCAAGCAAGAGGCCTCCCCCACTTCCAAAAAGTATTTGTTGGAGACGATGGGTTCTGGGGTCGCTCTCTTCGACTATGACAACGACGGTCGCCTCGACATCTTCTTCGCCAATGGCGCTCGCATCGACGATCCAACGCCCAAAGGAACAATTCCCCAGAAGGATGGCCCGAAGTATTGGAATCGCCTGTACCACCAAAAAGCAGATGGCACATTTGAAGACGTAACCGAAAAAGCCGGTGTCGCGGGCACTGGTTACTCCACAGGTGTTGCGGTAGGCGACTACGACAACGATGGCTTCGATGATCTCTTTGTCGCTGGCTATGGACACAGCACTCTCTATCACAACAATGGCGACGGGACATTCACAGATGTGACAGCCAGTGCAGGCGTCGCAGGTTCGGGTTGGGCCACCAGCGCGGCCTGGGTCGATTATGACAACGACGGTCGCCTCGATCTGGTTGTCGCCCGCTATATGGAATGGGACTTTGACGATATTTATTGCGGGCACCGCGAAGAAGGATTCCGTTCCTATTGCCATCCCGACCTTTTTAAACCCGCATCGGTGTTGCTCTATCACAATGACGGAAATGGAAAGTTCTCCGAGGTAACGCTGAAAGCGGGTATCGGCAAACCTGGAAAAGGTCTGGGCCTCGCAATCGCAGATTACGATCACGATGGCCATATGGATATCCTGCTCGCGAACGATTCCATTCCCGAGTTTCTCTTCCACAACAAAGGCGACGGCACCTTCGAAGAGGTAGGGCTCGTTTCTGGCCTAGGACTCGATGGCAGCGGCGGCACCTTCGCGGGCATGGGCGTCGATTTCGAAGACTACAATAACGACGGCTGGCCCGACGTGATCATCACGGATTTGGCCAACCAGAAATATGCCCTTTATAAAAATGCGGGCGACGGAACATTTGACTATGCGACTTTAACGACCGGCTTGGGAGCAATCAGTTTGCTGCACTCTGGATGGGGAGTCCGTTTTATGGACTACGATAACGACGGCTGGAAGGATATCTTCCTGGTTCAATCGCATGTTATGGATACCATCCAGACAAACGAGCCGCACTTGCGCTATCGCGAATCTCCGTTACTGCTATGGAATCAGACCGGCAATAAATTCGTGGATGAGTCAGCGCAGTCAGGAGAAGTCTTTCAGCAAAAGTGGGCCGCGCGTGGCATGGCCATCGGAGACATCGACAACGACGGCAAGATTGACGTCGTCGTCACCGAGAATAATGGACCCGCGTGGATACTGCGTAACCAGACTCCCACTCACAACCACTGGATCACTCTAAAGTTGGTCGGAGTGAAGAGTAACAAGGATGGAATCGGAGCCCAGATCAAGATTACCACCGCGTCAGGCGATCAATACTCCACGGTTACTACAGCCGGCAGCTACCAATCTTCAAGCGACAAGCGTGTGCACTTCGGATTAGGATCGGCGGATGTTGTGACGCAAGCTGAGATTCGCTGGCCAAGTGGTGTCACGCAGGTGTTAAAGAACTTGCAGGTGGACCAGATTCTGACCGTTACCGAAGCGAGCTCGCCAGCTAAATAGGCTGCAAAATGAGACCTGCCGTGAACACGCTCGTAATCTTCTGTGCTGCGGCAGTGTTTGCACTTCAGTCCATGACTCAGCCAACTTCTTTTGAACATGCCATGCAATTGTTTCAGCAGCGCCACTGGACGGAGGCCGCTGCCGCATTCGCTGATTGTGAGAAGACGGAACCGGGTAAGACCGCTGCTACTTTGTATCGTGGAAAGTCGCTCGTGAATCTCGGACAATTCGCAGCAGCCGCCACGGCATTAGAGAAATACAGAGAAACCCATCCGCAGTCGGATGATGCCGCGTATTTGCTCGCCTACATCCGCTTCCGCCAGGACAAGCCAAAAGAATCGCTGCAACTATTCACCGCTGCTGCCAGGCTGAAGGATCCAACCGCCGACGATCTCAAAGTTGTGGCCTTGGACTATGTGTTGTTGGCCGATTATGACGACGCAGCCCGCTATTTGGAAGAATCTCTCGCCATGGACCCAGGAAACATCGAGGCCCGCTATCATCTCGGGCGAGTCCGATACCAGCAGAACCGCTTTGATTTGGCGATTGCCGCCTTTCAGGAAGTTTTGCGGCGCGATCCAGATAACGTAAAAGCCGAGGACAACCTGGGATTGAGTCTGGAAGCGAAGAACGACGTCGATGCCGCCGTCGCCGCGTACCGCCAAGCGATCAAGTTGGATGAGAATCTGACGACACACAACGAGCAGCCCTATTTAAACCTGGGAATGTTGCTGGCAAAATCCAGCCGGACGGAAGAGGCGATTCCGCTGCTGGTCCAGGCTTCTGCCATCGCTCCCAACTCAGGAAAAGCGCATTACCAACTGGCTAAAGCTTACTTCGATTTGAATCGCTTCGTGGACGCGCAGCGCGAAGCCGAAAAAGCCGTTAGTTTAGATCCCAGTGAAAGTTCAAACCACTATCTGCTGGGCCGAATCTATCAGCGCTCTGGCAAAAGCGAGATGAGCAAAGAGCAGTTCCGCATCACAGAACAGTTGATTCACGCGAAAAGCGCCAACACAAGTGGCATGGCATCGGGATTGGCGCCGCGCTAGGCTAATTCTGTTTCAAGATTTCAGCAGCACATAAGTGCTGTAGCTTTCCTTATCGATGTTCATAAAAGGACGCATCGTAGCGAGGCTTCCATCTGCTGCCTTTGCGAGCCAATCTCCCATAGCGTTATTGGTTGGCTTAGCCAGTAATAATGCATTTCTCTCGAAACTCGGCTGCGAATTGGACACCGCAAAGAGCACCAGTGGCCCGTGCATGAGTGCTACCAGGTTGGGATGATTTGCATCCACCGCTTCAAGCCGCAACGCCATTGGGATTTCAAGCTCGACGCGGTCGCCATCTTTCCATGTCCGCCGGATGCTTGCAAAAGTACCCGGCTGCATCGGATCGGAAACGCGTTTGCCGTTGACGGAAAGTATCGGATCTTTGCCCGCCCACGTCGGAATGCGCACATAGAGCGTGTAGTCGAAAGACCGCGAAGCCGATACCTGAATTTGAACTGTGTTGGCAAATGGATAATTCGTCTTCTGAGTAAGCGCGTAGCGACCGGAACCATCTGCCCACTTCACCGATGAGGGCGTAAACAGATTTACATACACTCCATCCGCAGAACGCAGATAAGCGCTGATGTGATAATCAGCGGCTAACTGCGGAAAAGTTCCCGAGCAGCAAGGCCACTTGTCACGGTGCCAACCCTTCTTACCGGTCGTGGCATAGTCCGAGTAATAGAACGATGTCCCATCCGCCTGCACGGGCCACGCTCCCAGGATCGTGTTATAAAGCACGCGTTCCATGCTGTCACCATACTGAGCGTCTCTCGTGACGCGCAGCAGATAGCGTGTGATCTTGAAGTGTCCATAGGCTCCGCATGGTGTCTCGAAGCTGGCATGGGTTTTCGTCAGACTGTCACCAAGTTGTCCGCTGTTGGGCTCGACAAAGGCTTCGTTCGGACCCCAACCACCAGTAGCGAAACTTTGCGCCGTCAACATCGCGAATCCATTGCTGGCCGCTCGCAGATGCTTTTCGCTCCCAAGCGTTATGTACGCTTGCATGGCGGAACTGAATGCGTTCGCATGGCTGTATGCATGCTCGGAGGGCAAGACGTTTGTTCCCTGAGAAAGTGGGCCAAAGTAAGTATCATCCTCGAGATACTGCTTAGCCATATCGCGATAGAAGGTCTTACCGCTGCGCTGATAAGCGAGAAACAGATTCTCAGGCAAAGTGTAGCTCTCGTCCCAGGTATAAGACTCCTCTTTGTGGGGACGCGCCCGTTGCTCCGCTCGCGACAGCGCCTTCTCGGGAAGATAAGCCGTTATCGCTCGAGTCAGTTTTTCATGAACGTCCATCGCCATAGGATCGTGGGCAAATTCGTGAGCGTCAATCAATCCGCAAGAGAGCTTGTCATACGTATAAGCCGGCAAACGATAATCCACAAAAAACTTGGCCTTCGGGTCCAGTGTCTCCGCGTATCCTTTGACCAGGCGATTGACCTTCGCTCGGGTTGGCTCCGATCCAGTCACGGCATAAGCTCGCGCCAGTCCGGAAAGATATTGTCCAAAACTGTGTCCGGCAACAAATCCGTGAAAATCGTTTCGCTCCAGGTTGAAGCCAGTCAAGTCGTACCACCCGCCCATGTCTTCACCCGGCGCAGGCAACCCTGCCACCTGCCGAAAGACTTTAAGTAGGCGATCATCATCGAGGTTCAGGAACCGGGCATGGTTCTCTTCAAACTGCCGTTTCATCGGACCGTCAAATAACTCCACCTCGGAATATCGAAAGGTGGTGAGTGGCGTGTTGACGGCGAGTACGACATCGAGCGCGCCTCTCTCCGCTCGCGCCCAGGCGGGAAGCGCGCGCGCCGCATACGCAGCCATAGTGGTAGCAGCGGCTGTTTCAAGAAAGGATCGACGGCTGACGCGGCGGTCCATGCGGTGCCTCCCTAATGCGACTGTAGGCGATAGGTCAATGTAGTAAGCGTTTACTCCAATTAGCTTGATCTTTCCGAGGGGAGTCCGTCAACTGCTCTTTTGGGATCTTTTACCGCATCGTCCCGCCGTGCAGACATGGCCGCTAATTGATCGGGTTCAGGGTAGGATTCGGACGCGATCAGAGTCCGTTCCGCTTGGTGAACTCGATCTTTCAAAGCGGCAACCAGGTAGTTCAGTGCATCAGATGTGCTCGGGGGCACGATTACCGTGGCGGTCAAAACACCTTGCCGGACCCAGGCTTGCCCGGTTCGTGGAAGACCGTCGACGCCAAGAAAGAGCAAATTCGATTTGTGATCCCGCCCCGTTTGTCCCTCAATTGCACGCCGAGCGCCCACTGCAAGAATGTCGTTTTGCGCCTGCACCACGTCGATCCGCTCTTGACGTGCCGTGGAAAGCCGCAACCAGGACTCGGCCGCACGAAACCCAGCCTCCTCTGTCCAATTCGCGCTCTTTAAGAAGCGGACATTTATATTGCCTGACTTGGTTTCCAGCATACCCGCGGTGCGTTGCTCAGTGACCGTACTTTGGGAGGGGCCTTGGATGTACAAGACCGAGCCACCTCCAGGAAGAAGTGCGCTAAGCTGCCGTCCTTGAATCCGGCCGATCTCGCGATTGTCCGAGCCCACCGCAAATACCGGAACGTTGCCCTTCGAACGGAGCTCCCTCAAGTAGTCGGGTTCGCTATTGATAACCACCCATGCGATGCCGGCTCCCACCGCCGCTTGCGCGACCTTGGGAAAGGCTGTTCGACCCGTGGGTTCAACCAGAATACCCTCGACACCACCCGCCCGAGCCTGAATCACGTCGAGAAGTTGCTGGCTTTGATGAATGGCATCGTTCCCGGCAAAGAGCGTCTGTAGCTCCACGCCCAGGTGCCTCGCCGCTTCCTGAGCAGCGGAAGCCTGCAGGCGCTGGTAGTCATTGTCATCGGTGATAAGCGAAACGACAAAACGCAATGTTTTCATGTCTTTCCTCGACGCGGAGAAAAAGAGACTGAGCAATATCTGTTGCTAAAATCCTGCTTGCGACACGATTGAGCTTTACCAGGCGAGGCGCAGGAAAGAAAGCCCCTGCCGAGGCAAACTAAACTGCACTCGAACCGTGCCTCCCTGAATATTTGTCCATGCCGGTGAGCTCAACATCTGCAGTTGACCGGCACTTTCCAGGCGATTGCGTTCGCTCTCGGAGAGCACTCGTGGCGATCCCATCTCCTTCCAAATGGTAAATGCATTGCTGTGGTCCGAATCTACGCGGAAATGTTCAAGCAGGCCACGTCTTGCATCTGCAGGCAAGCCGTCGATTGCCAAATCGATCGATGTAGCAGGGAAGGGAAGATCGTCGTCATGATAATTCCAGATCAGAATTTCGATCTCCCGTTCCTTGCGCGTGGCGATAGCGTTGATGTCAGGCTGTCCACGGACTCCACCATGCACAATCTCCTCATTGGGCAAGCCCGCTGAACTAGTCGTCTTCAACCGTTCGCTTCCCAGCAAACCCAGCATCCGAAACGCATTGAGGACTGGCTTATCCACGCCATTCGTCGCCAGCTCGCGAAATCCTGCGAAGGGAGGTTGATCTTCAAATTCAAAGGCCCAGGTTACCGCTCCGAGAAAATTAACCCGCTCCTGTTGAGCCAACGCCAGAATATTATTCAGGACCTCGACCGTGTACGCACCGTACAAAGTCCCATTGCGATATAAGTTCTGTGGATTTTTCTCAGCAGAGCAAGCCGCGCAACCCTCCGGGTCTGACTCTCCCAGAATAATTGGAGTCTGCCGCCACTCCGGAAAAGATGCTGTGATCCTGAATCCCTGCTCAATCGCGCCAAGTTGATGGCTGATTCCCATCTGTACATGGTCGCCTCGCCACGTGGGCGCTCCTTTTGGATGAAAACTCACAAAGTCGAGGCGCGAGCCAATCTTGCCATTCGCATAATTTTTCCCGCGCGCGCAGTGCTCGAGAAATGCCCGCAAAAAATCTGCTGCGTTCGCATTGCCCGGTCCCGTGGTGTCCGGCCCTCCGATCCGCGCCTCGGGGAGCGCGCGCAGCACCGCCTCGACGCTAAAGTCATAGAGTTTGAAATATTCTTCTCGCGTTCCTTTCCAGTACCCAATGTCGGGCTCGTTCCATACTTCCCACAGCCAGGTCTTTACTTCAGCGTCGCCGTAACGCTGGCGCAGATGGTCCACGAATTGGAAAACCAGGTCGGACCATTTCTGATAGTCCTTTGGTGGGTAAGCCCATCCCGTGTAAATGTCACCGACGCGCGGAAAGTCGTGACGATAAGGTTCCGGATGGGTGGAAAGCGCTTTCGGCATGAAACCGATTTCGACCAACGGCTTGATGCCGGAGGCATGAAATGTATCGAAAATCTGGTCGAGAATTACCCAACTGTAAACCGCATGTCCGGATGCATCTTCTGAATAAACATCAGTCGATCCCCACTTCAGGGATGCCGATCCGTCCCCGGTCGTTAGCAGATTGTGGACGCGGACATATATCGGTGCCGCATCCAGCGCAGCTAATTCCCCCAGCAATTTCTTGCCGTTCGGAGCATACGTGTAATTGGGTTCGTCATATCCGAAGTAGTTCCAGGTAGGCGAAATCGGCCCGTTCGACTGATCCGCCTGCACGCGAACCTTCGCGCTCTCCGGAACCGCCTGCGCCGGGCAAAGCTCACGAGTGAGAAAAAGATGCGTGAGAAACAATGCAGAAACAAAGAAGCGAGC
>Ga0209169_10001765_pt1 | contig 13159 bp, 13 predicted proteins | sample HubBroMetageWRM4_FD_188346 | JGI IMG/M metagenome (GOLD analysis project Ga0209169, IMG submission 188346) | Warmed soil microbial communities from the Hubbard Brook experimental Forest, New Hampshire - Hubbard Brook CCASE Soil Metagenome WRM 4... | ecosystem: Environmental > Terrestrial > Soil...
CCGTACGGGCGTATAGCATTTGGACACAGTGAGCTATCAGGCCGACAGAGTTGGGGGAGGGCGGCGCAAGAGGCGCAGCGGGCTGTCAAGCAAATAGTCCAGATGTCCTAAACCCGAGCTCGACCAGTGGCCGCTTTGCGGCGATCATTTCTTCGGGTATGTTGGTTTTTACCGTGAAGCCGGCGATCGGTGGGGAACTCAGCAAGAGATCGCGACTCGGCCATTGCTTCTGTAGCGTCAGGTGCACGCGCCGCTCCAAGTACGGCTTTTGGACGCAGATTGCTCGCCTGAGCAGTAGGCCATTGCTTTCAAGCAACTGACGAGTAAGGGCGACGTTCTCTGCTGAATTTCTCGATTGATCTTCGACGAGGATGATCCGCAGGTAATCCCAAAGCACACGACCGAGGGCGACGACTTGCATAAATGAGGGAGAACTCCCCTCACGCCAGTCCGTGAAACCAAACATGCGTGTCGAAGTGGCGTCCCTTGAACTTCACAAATTCGCCGGTTTCTTTGATGTAGACGGCGCACCAGTAGGAATCTCCGCCGTCAGTCGCATCGACGGCGACGCGGCGCCAATTCGAATCATCTCCGCCGGACAACACGTGATACTCATGGAATCCGTTGACGAAAATGGCGGGACGCTGGCCTAGGCGGCCTGCGGCGTATTGGCGGTAGTACTGTCGGGGTACTGCAGTCGAACCGTTGTTGCGCAGATCGGCTGCGAGCAGCGGCGCGAGCTGGCGTTCGAGCCTGCCGATATCAATCGGCGTGAGTGCCGCTCCGGTGCCGGCTGAGGCGCCACCGCACGCCTCGGCGACGGCTTTTCCTTCGGAGCCGCTCAAGATGACTCCGCGAGTCGGATCGAATAGCTCTGCGGTATTTGAGGTGGTGGCCGCCAGCTGGAAGCTCACGGCGAGAGCGCAGGCGATCAGGAGTACTTCTCGTAGCTTGGGCATGCCGACTTCGGTGTTGAAGAAACGACTCGAGGATAGTCCGTTTTTCTCAGTTTTGGTGAGAAAAGGCGGCCATCGCGAAGCCGGTAACGATCGATCACACGGCCATTTAACTTACAGCGGCGTGCTATGTGGCGCTCATCGCAATGCTCATGGGTGACTGACTGCGAACACTCCGTGCTTGTGGCACAGTGCGCTCGGCGGTCGCGCACAAATGTCGCGGCACTTAGGCAGAAAAGACGATTGGGGGAACAGATGACACACCGATTAGTGACTCCTTTGCTGCATGAATCGATCTGCGGAACGCCGTCATGATCGAGCTAATGAAAGGGCTGCTTGGCAAGATGTTGGACAAACAAACCGCGAAGAAAAGCACGCCAGTCGAGGGGCCTAAACGGCCGAACCGCAGCGAGGATTTCCGCGCGGTCGAGATCGCGCCCAGTATCCTGTGTTGTGCGGCGGCGATGCAGGTTGCGGGAAGGTCCTATCTGCTGCGCGAAGCACCACGCCTGCCGTTGTATGGCTGCACGATGCCGACAAATTGCTCATGTAAGTTTCGCAAGAATGCCGATCGTCGCGATAGTGATCGTCGGCTATTCGGCGCGACAGAAACCAATCGCTGGTTTGTAGGCATCGACAATCGCAAGCGCGAAGGGCGGAGGTTGGCTAAAAGTTAGCGGTGGCGGGCCACCGTCAGAGTGCGTTGAAAGAGCGTGACTCTCGGCATCGATTGGAGGTGCTCGGATAGGCACGGCCTTTGCGTCACGGTCGATCGATCAGCTTTCTTCCTCGCCCTCGGTGCGATGTGCGCTTCCCTCCTTGAAGTCATGCGCTTGAACCCGATAGCGCTCTAGGAGCTTGTAGAAGTCTGAGCGGTTGCGTTTAGCAAGTCTGGCGGCCTTGCTCACGTTGCCGCCCGCGCGCAGCAGGTTCGCGGCGAGAAAATCGTGTGCGAATTGGTCGCGCGCCTCGTTGTACGCCGGCATGCTCGGGGGCTGCGGCCCGAGAGATTGTTGTACGAACTCCTTGTTCATGAGTTTGCCGTGGCAGAGAGCGACGTGTTGCTTCACCAACTCGAACAATTGCCGGACATTTCCCGGCCAATCCGTGGTCGCCAGCAGTTCGATCGCCTGCGGAGAATAGATTTTCTTTTGGCCGCCGGGCTCCGTGGCCTGCTCCAAGAAATGCGAGACCAATAGCGGTATGTCCTCTCGACGGCGCCCCAACGGTGGAATCTCGATCGAAAGGATGTTGATCTGATCGAGCAACTCGCGAAAAAATGCGCCGCTGTGAGCCAAGGCCTGCAGGTCGCTCGAGGTGGTGCAGATGATGCGCGCATTCGTGCGCGGTGTGGTTGATTTTGACTCAGGCGCGCTTGACGAGGGCAGCGAGTGTTGCGAGATCGCGCGAGCGAGCGCGACCTGAAGATCGAATGGCAATTCGCCGATTTCATCGAGCAGAAGGGAGCCGCCCTGGGCACGCTGCAATGCTGATTCGTGGAATTCGCTGCCGAGCAGTTCGGCCTCGAGCAGCTCGCGCTGTCGATCCTTGCAGGCGATCACCACGAAAGTCCTGTCGCGCCGCGGGCTGGCCGCGTGGATGGCGCGTGCCAGCAGTTCCTTGCCGGTGCCGTTTTCCCCGGTCAATAGCACCGGCACATCGCAGCTCGCAGCTCGGTTGGCAATGCTGAGCCGATCCTCCATGAGCTGGCTGCGCGACACGATTTTCGCCCGCCAGTCGCTGTCGTTGGGGTTGAACGTTGAGGCCGCAATCGCGCGTTGCACCTGCCCCAAAAGCTCCTCTTTCTCAATCGGTTTGACCAAGTAGCCGAAGGCGCCGCATTGCGTGGCCTCCACAGCCTCGCGGATCGTGCCGTGCGCCGTGAGTACGATTACTGTCATCAGTGGCCAGCGGCTCTTCAACTCTTTGAGGAACTCTATTCCGCCCATATCCTCGAGGCGCAAATCCGTTACCACGAGATTCGGGCGGGAGCGAACGCAGGCGTCCAAGGCCGCCTGCGCGGTGCCGACCGCTTGCACTGCATAGCTTTCGCCGCCAAGACGAACGCCCATCAGGCGGCGCGTTGCCGCATCGGCATCCACGAGCAAAATCTTCGGTTTTCGCGTTGCCCCGCTCGGGGCTTCGCCGCCGGCATGTTGGGACTCGCGCGTCTGAGGCGAAATCCCAAATCCGAGCGAGGCCGTCTGGGGCGTCAACTTGCCTTTCATGAAATATCTACAGCCGGCGAATGAGTCATTGGACAGAATATCGGCGCCTGCGCAGCAATTTCTGCCTGCATGCTATGCGCGTAATGCGATCCTGATGCTGCGCTAATTGCACGACGCACCGCAACCCCGTGCCCACGAAGTGGGTCACACTTTAGGAACCGTCGGGCGCCAATGGCGATATTGTTCTAAAACCGCTGCCAATGGATGCGGCCAACGATGTTCACGGATTGGGCCAGGGCGCGATCATGCCGGTCTTGTGCGCATCGAGGACAGTCGCTATCTTAAGTAAATGACCATTCTGCGCGCATCTGGCGCCTAGCTCGGCGTTCGGGATTCTGGAGCGGCTCACGCAATAACCGGCGCAAACGCAGACAACCATATAACAACTGCGGCGGCGGCCAGACTGTCGTACCCCGTTTGATTCGGCGCCGCTCGACGGAGCGGGAACAAAATCGCAAAACCGCCAATAATGTAGGGAGAAAACGCCTCATGCGGTATCTGAAGATTGGCGCGTCGGCGCTGGCTGCGCTGGCGGCACTGGTGCTGGTCGGGCTGCTGGCAGTGATCGCTCATGATCGGTTGAATGAGCCTGCGGCGCCGGCACGTGCGGACCTGATCGCTCAAGCGGCGCATTATCATGCGCGCATCCAGCGCGACCATTTCGGCGTGCCGCACATCAGCGGACCCACCGATCCGGACGTGGCGTTTGGGTTGGCCTTTGCCCACTCTGAGGACGACTTCGCCACCATCCAGGACGCGGCGTTGATTTCGCGCGGCCAGCTGGCAAGCGTGCAGGGCGCCAAGGCGGCGGTGACGGATTATCTAGTGCGGCTGCTGAAGGTGCGCGAGACCGTGACCTCGCAATACGCCACGGTCCTGCCGCCCGATGCCCGGGCCGTGCTGCAGGCGTATGCCGATGGCGTCAATTTTTATGCCGCCCTGCACCCGGAGAAGGTCGAGCGCGGCCTGTTGCCCATGACCGGCCAAGACGTTGCCGCCGGGTTCGTGTTCCGCACACCCTTCTTTTATGGCATCGATCATGTGATCGGGAAGATCATGGCGCCCGCGCCGAAGGCGAGTCAGGTTGCCATGAGCATTACCGGTTCCCTGCCCATCGGCTCCAACGGCATCGCCGTGGCGGCCGCGAAGTCCGCGGACGGGGCCACGCGCCTGCTGGTCAATTCGCACCAGCCCTATACGGGTTTCGTGGCCTGGTACGAGGCAGTGCTCGATTCCGATCAGGGCTGGCACGTGGCAGGGGGCTTCTTCCCCGGCTCGCCCTTCATGCTGCACGGTCACAACGCCCACTTGGGCTGGGCGAACACCGTCAACGCCCCCAATCTATCAACCGTGTATCGGCTGGACGTGAACCCGGCCAATCCGGACCAGTACCGGCTGGACGGCCAATGGAAGAACTTCGAGAAGGGCGATGCGGCCATTCGAGTGAAGATTTGGGGGCCGCTGATTTGGACCGTGCATCGCCCGCTGTTGTGGTCGGCGCAGGGGCCGGTGTTCAAGACCGATCACGGGATGTTCGCGGTGCGTTACGCGGGCATGGGCGAGGCGCGCCAGTCGCTGCAGTACTATCGTCTCAATAAAGCGGCCAACCGTGACGAATGGTTGGCAGCCATGCGCCTGCAAGCCCTGCCCAGCATCAACTACGTCTACGCGGATGAAAAGGGGAACATCGGCTACGTCTACAACGGCCAGTTCCCGGTTCGCGCCGAGGGGCGCGACTGGACCGAGGTCCAGCCCGGCGATCGGTCCGACTTGATCTGGCACGGGTATCTACCTTTCGACCGGGTGCCGCAGATCTGGAATCCCAAGTCGGGGTACGTGTTCAACTCGAATAACACCCCGTTCCAAGCTACGGGCGTCGAAGATGCGCTGAAGCCGGCGGACTTCAGCCCCACGATGGGCATCCAGACCGACATGACCAACAGAGCCTATCGCGCGCAGGAAACCTTCGGTGCGGACGCGGCCATCACCGCCGAGGCATTCCGCCGCTACAAGTTCGACCTCAGTTACAGTGATCGCTCCGATTTCGCGCGAAAGATCGCCGAGGTCGTCAAGGTCGATCCGGGGTCTGACACTGATCTTAGCGCCGCCCAGGCGCTGCTCAAGGGCTGGGACCGGCGCACCAATGTCGGCAGCCGGGCGGCTGCGCTGGCGGTGCTCACGGGCTCCGAAGCCGCGCACTCCGACAGCCATCCCGACGTGCCGCCCATCGACGCCCTGCGCCACGCCGTTGCGACCTTAAAGACTCACTTCGGTCGCATCGATCCGGAGTGGGGTCAGGTCAACCGCATTCGTCACGGCAAGCTTGATCTGCCCATCGACGGCGGCCCGGATATCTATCGCGCGGTCTATGGCGTTGCCCAGCCGGACGGCACGCTGACCGCCTCGGCGGGCGACACCTTTATCATGTTCGTCACGTGGGACAAGGAGGGCGCCTTATCCTCGGACAGCATCAACCAATTCGGCTCGGCCACGCTGGATTCGCAGTCGGCTCACTACGCGGATCAGACGCCGCTGTTCGTGGCCATGAAGACCAAACCCGTGCTGTTTACCCAGAGTCAGCTCGCCGGGAACACCGAAGCGGACTACCGCCCAGGCGAGCACCGATGATGGAGTCTGGAAGGCGATATTTCTTCATCAGCGCGGCCGCGCTGATCGTGCTGATGAGGCAGTCGGCTGCGGCTCGCGGCGAGCCGTCGGATGTCATCGCCGAGCCGACGGTACGCGCACATATGGAGTTCCTGGCCAGTGATGCCATGAACGGGCGCGGCAGTGGTTCGCGGGATGAGTGGATCACCGCGACGTATATCGCGGCGCAAATGCGCCGCGACGGCCTTGAGCCGCTCGGCGATGCCGGCGACTTTGTGCAAACGGTGGAAATCGCGCGCACCGAAGTGGCCGGTGACCCGGCATTCACGGTCGGCGTCGTCGCGCTGCGCCGGGACCAGTTATTCATGTTCAAAATGAATAGCGCCGAGGTGCAGGGTCCGCTGCAAAAATATACCCCGGGGATGCCGGTTCGCAGCGGCGCCGTGGTGCTGATGCCGGAGGAGGTCAGCACCGACGCCAAAGTAGACCTGAATGAGGCAAAGCTCGTCCTGTGGCACGACACCACCGCGTTGCGTGCGCACTGGCCGGATCTCGTGCGGCGTCCGATTCGGATTGGACCCGCGCGTTTCCCGGCGATTGCTTCGACGCCGAAGCCATCGGCCGGTCCATCGCAGATCATGCTGACTCCGGATGCGTATGCGGCGGTGGCTGCGTTGCCCGACGGATCAAAGGCGAGTTTTACGGCGCACACCCAAGAAACCAGCTTCCATACCTGGAACGCCGTGGCGCGATTGAACGGCTCGAATGGCCGCGAAAGGAGCGACATCATTTTGCTCAGCGCGCACCTCGATCACTTAGGCACTCGCGACACAGGCGTTGACCGTATTTACAACGGCGCGGATGACGATGCCTCCGGTTCGATTGCGGTGTTGACGTTGGCCGAAGCGCTGTCCCGGGGTCCAAAGCTGAAACGCACCGTCGTGTTCGCGTGGTTCGGCAGCGAAGAGGCCGGGGGCTACGGTGCCGCTTATTTCGTGCAGAAGCCGGTCGTCCCGTTGGAAAATATTGTGGCAAACCTGGAATTTGAAATGATCGGCCGACCCGATGCCGTCATCGCACCGCATACCCTGTGGCTTACCGGGTGGGAGCGGACGAATCTGGGTCCGCAACTAGCCGCGCACGGCGCTCGATTGGTCGCGGACCCTCATCCGGCGGAAAGATTTTTTGCTCGTTCCGATAATTTTACGCTCGCACTGCACGGTGTGGTCGCGCACACAGTCTCGAGCTTCGGACTGCATGCTGACTACCATCAGGTCAGCGATGATATCGCTCACATCGATTTTGGACATATGACCGAATCGATCCAATCATTGCTCGCGCCAATTCGCTGGCTCGCGGACTCGGACTTCAAACCTGAGTGGTTGCCGGGCGGTCGGCCGGAACATTAGACACGCCTCATCACGACGCGGATGCTGCAGGTCCACTGCTAAAGTAATTCCCCGGAGTCGTGCCAAATATTTTGCGGAAGGCGGCAATGAACGCGCTGGTGGTCCGGTAGCCGGACTGCGCGGCGACGGATTTAATCGCCGTTCCGCCGGCCAGCAATTCAAGCGCGGTCAACATCGCCTGGTGCTGTCGCCATCGCCCGGGAGTCATCCCGGTTTCGGCAAAAAATTTGCGTTCAAATGTCCTGGTTCCGGCGCCAACCGCGGAGGCAAGTGAAGATACGGTCGCAGCTTGCGGATTCCGCTTGATCATGAGCGCTGCCGCGCGGCACATCGCCTCTCCTGTGGGCTGTTTGAGACTGAGCGAGCGGGCGCCCGATACCTGTAACTCGCTGACCATGAGCGCCGCGATGGCGGCTTCGAGAGGATCGCGGCGGTCCAATTGGCCGATCTCGATGGTTCGCAAAATGAGTTCTCTCAGCAATGCCGAAACGGAAACCACCGTGCAGGCTGTCGGATAGGCAGGGGTCCAATCGGGCCGAAAATAGGCGCTGCGAAACGCGCTATCAACGACGAAGCGTATTTCATGGCGAATGCCCGCCGGTACCCAGATCGCCCAGGTTACGGGTGCCACCCAGGATCCGGCCTCAGTCGCGATACTCATGAGTCCCGCGGACACGTAGATCAATTGATGCCATTCATGCGCGTGATTCGCCAGGACCGTGGCAGCCTTAAGATCGGCGGCCGAGGTGCGCACCAACCAGTAAGCTTCGTCCGCCACCGATCGACGTTTTTGCGACATATCCTGTCAGAATAGCGGGATTGCGGCAAAAGAGAAACGGCAGTATCGTCAAGCGTATGCCAAACAATCTCGCCGCGTTCTCGATTCATGTCGATGACGTAAACCGTGCCCGCACTTTCTATGAAGCGGTGTTCGAATGGGTGTTCGAGCCCTGGGGGCCGCCGGGCTTTTACTTGATCCATACCGGTGACGAACAATCGCCCGGGGTTCTCGGTCTCATGCACAAGCGCCTGGTTCCGCGCTCCGGAACCGGGCTCAACGGCATCGAGGCGACATTTTCGGTCGAGAATGTCGACGTGATTGCCGCTCGTGTGACGGCAAATGGCGGCAAGGTGATCATGCCGAAATCACACATTCCGACGGTCGGCGAATTGGTGCGCTTCCTCGATCCCGAAGGGAACGACATCGGCGCCATGCACTACGAGAGCCCGGTCCATACTTAAGCGCGCCGGCCGATCCAATTGCGCTGCATGCAATTGACAAGACCCCTGAAGTTCCTGTCCCATCTCTCATGTCGCGCCTGCGCGCACTTACCTATTCGCCCGGGAGCTATTGATGAAACGAGTTTTAATCGCTGCGCTTGCCATCCTGACGATCGCCGCGGGCGCCGCCGCTGCGGACAAGCCAAAAGCGTCGGACAAGCCAAACTATTCCGGTGAATGGAAGATGAATCCGGCGGCCAGCAACTTCGGCCAGTTCCCGCCGCCAAATTCATTCGTTCGAAAAATCGAGCATGCGGATCCGACGCTCAGCATTGTCGAAGACCAGGCGGCGGGCGGGGCACAGTCCACGACCACCCGCAAAATGACTACCGACGGTAAGCCCGCGGCGCTCGAACTGAACGGGTACGCCGCCGTGTGCGCGGCGGTTTGGGACGGGAAGGACATCGTTGCCACGACGAATATGGAAAGCGCCGGCGTGAAATTCACGGACAGAATGTCTTTGTCTGCCGACGGCAAAACGCTGACCAGCAAGGTGCAGATCGCTACGTCGCAAGGCGACGGCGATGTAACAATCGTGTTCGACCGCCAATAGCGCCGGTCCGTTAACCCGCGGAGTCGACCACTCCCTCGGGGGCGCCGCGCTGCAAGACGTCAGGCAACGGTTTACCGCTCTCGGTGAAGGACAGCGAAACCGAGTTGAGGCAATGCCGCTCTCCCGTCGGCCGCGGCCCATCGGGAAACACGTGGCCGAGATGGCTGCCGCAGCGTGCGCAAACTTCTTCCACCCGGACCATGCCATAGCTGGTGTCGCGAATGCGTTTGATGTGCGCCTCATCGTAGGGCTTGAAGAAGCTGGGCCAACCGGTACCGGAGTCGAACTTCGCATTCGAGCGGAACAACGGCAGGCCACAGAAGCGGCAGCAGTAAATACCGTCTTTTTTATTGTCCAGGAAGACACCGCAAAACGCTGCCTCGGTGCCGTGCTGCAGAAGCACGCGCCGCTCATCCGCGTCGAGCCCGGCCGTGATGGCGCGCCGCTGAGATTCGGTGGGCGGGGTCAGATTAAATGCCGTCATATCGTCTCCGTTATTCAACTGCGAGTGCTAATCGATTGGCCAGGACATCTCTTTTGGCAGCGTTGTCGGCGCATCAGGCTGCGGCGGCGCGACCGTGTCCACGCTGCGCCACCAGGCGTGTGCGCGTGCCGCGAGCTCCGGTTCGATAGCCTCGCCGAGCTGGGGCATCACGAGTTGCGCGCCAGCTCTCTCGCCGAGGCTGAATAGTTCCTCGACCGGCTGATCCCAGGGATGCATGGCAAGGTTGAAGGTGCCCCAATGCACCGGCAGGAACGCGCCGCCGCCGAGCAACGCCAGCGCTTTGAGCGCGTTTTGCGGTCCCAGATGAATGTCGCCCCAAGCCGGATGATAGGCGCCCACCTCCAGCATGACCAAGTCGAATGGCCCGAGCCGGTCGCGAATGAGTTGGTACTCGCTCGTGAGACCGGTATCGCCGCTGAAGAAGACGGCGTGTCGCTGCGAACGGATGACCATTGAGGACCACAAGGTTGCATTGCGATCCTTTAGTCCGCGTCCTGAGAAATGTTGCGACGGCGCGGCAGTCACCGTGAGACCGCCGCGTACCGGGCTGCAGGACTCCCACCAATCCAACTCGGTGATGAGTTCGGGAAGCACACCCCACGCCTCGAGATGTGCGCCGACCCCGAGCGAGGTCACGAAGGGGATATTGCGCTTGGCGAGTTCGCGGATGGTGGGATAGTCGAGGTGATCGTAGTGGTCGTGCGAAACGATCACGAGATCAAGCGGGGGCATCTCACGCAGGCTGACGGGGACGGGCTGAAATCGCTTGGGACCTGCAAGACTGGAGGGCGATGCGCGCGGTCCCCAGACCGGGTCGGTGAGGACGCGCTGTCCATCAATCTCGATCAGCACGGTCGAATGGCCCAACCACGTGGCGCGAAGGCCGCTGGAAGGCGTCTTGCGCCAGGCTTCGAGTGGGCTCACTGAAGGCAGCGGTCCGCGCGGCACGCGCCGCTCGCCGCCGCATAGAAAGTCGCTCAAGGAAGGCATGGTCGAATGGGGATCGCGCAGTCCGGGCGCGATGGGGTAAACATTGCGAAACCGGTCGCCCAGCCATCGGGGCGATGCTTGCATGCGCTCGAGCCTCGCGCCCGCTGCTTTTTTCCCAAGAGATCGCATTCAGCCGTCCATTTTTTTAGGGGGAGAGCCGGGGGAGCTTCTTGGCGCCCTTCGGCGGAGCGTATTGCGCCACGTTCAGTTGCATGGCCAGAAAGCTGTAGTAGCCGATGATGCCCGTCATGTCGACCACGCCCTGGGCACCGAAACGTGCTTTGGCGCGCTCAAAGGTTGCATTCGATACTTGCTTGTTCTTCATGAGTTCCGTGGCGTAGTCGTAGACGATCCCCTCATCTGCGCTTAAGGCATGGGGACGGCGTCCGTTGGCGATCGCGTCGGCGACTTCCGGCCGAATACCGGCCTTCAGCGCGATCGGATAATGCACGGACCATTCGTAATCTTGGGTCCATTCCCGTGCAGTCAAGAGGATTGCAAGCTCGCTGAGCGTATTACCGATGGCCGATTTGTAGCGCAGGTAATCGCCCATCGCGCGCGCCTGCGACATGACCGTGGGGCTATACATCAACGGCTCGAAGGGACCAAAGACCGGCACCTTGCGCGCCGCCTCAAAGTCCGCGGCCGCCTGTTTCTGTTCGGCTGAGTATTGCGGCGGCGGAATCGTGGGTAAGCGCTCCTCCGCCTGCGCGGTATAGCCGATCAGTACGACACAGGTCAGGCCAAAACGGAGAACGTGCATGTGTGCATCTCGTCTGAAGTCGATCGCGGACCGCAATCATACCGCGCCGGATTGATACCGGTTCCTGATCACCAAGCAAATCGAGCCCGCGAGCCTCCAGTACCTCGATTTGAAGTCTCATCCCGCCAATAGAAATCCTTGAGCAAGCCTTTAGGAAGCCTTGAGGACTAAAACCGCTTCACGCCGTCAACCTGTCTCCAAGCCACGGCGAGACCGATCTTCGTGGTGAATCGTCCAAAACTGTTTTTAATACTTAAGGAGATGAACATGAATACCACCATCCAAAACACGGCGCGTGCGGCGGCTTTCTTTCTTTGCGGTGCGATCGCGTTGTGCACGCTGCAGCTGACCGCGCGGGCGGCCGACGACGGCCTTCCGTCAAAGAGAGTCAGTTACGCCGATCTCGACATCTCGAAGCCGGCGGGCGCCAAGGTTCTGTACGGGCGCATTGTGAGGGCCGCCAAACAGGTGTGCGAGGTCACCGGGTACGACTCACTGGGAGCGGCTCAATTGATGAATCGTTGCGTCGATCTCGCAATCGACAAAGCCGTGAAAGACGTCGGTTCGCCGGCATTGAGCGCGCTGCGTCCGAGCAGCACGATCCACTTTGCCAGCAATTGACTGATGTCGGAGAGGGCGACCGGGACTTAACGGTCGCCCTGCCGACTCTCGGCTATTTCTGATCCGCGTAGATCTTGACCAATCGATACAGGAATTCGCGGCCCTCGAGCAGCGACTTGACCCCCACATACTCGTTGAGCCCGTGAATATTTCCCAAATCAGGGCCCATGAACACCGGCTCGACCCCGAAAGTCGGGATGCCGACGGCATTCGTGAATTCGCCGTCAGTCGCCCCGGCCTGCAGCACGGGCAGCACCGGCACGCCGGGCCAGAATTCGGCGGTCAACTTTTCGATCGGGCCCATGACTGCCGGGGTCAGCGCCGGGGGTGAGGCCGTCGGTCCACGCGTTTCGGGTGAGGAGATCTTCACCGCCGGATCCGCCGCCAATTCCTCGAGCTTGGCGCGCACCGTCTCCGCCGTCACGCCTGGAAAAATGCGGCAATTGACATTGGCTCGCGCCCGCTGCGGCAACGCGTTGGTGGCATGCCCGGCGTCGAGCATGGTGGCAACACAGGTGGTCCGCAGCGTTGCGTTCCAGCTGGGGTCCTTGGCGGACACGAGCGCCAGGGCTTGCGTGTCGTTGGGGTTCTTGAGAAACGCATTCATGGCATTGGCGGTTTCGGTATCGCCTTTCGCGGCAAGGATCTTGGCCATGCCGGTGAAGTAGGCCCGATTGCCATCGGTAAACTGCGCCGGGAATTCGTAGGCGCCGATCCGCAGCAGCGCCGCCGCGAGATGATAGATCGCGTTGTCCTTGACGGGCCGCGAACTGTGGCCACCCTTGTTCGTGACCTCCAGGCGATAGTTTTGGGGAAACTTCTCGCCGGCCTCGACTTCCAGCGCGACCCGGTTGCCGCTCGCATCCAGCTCGCCGTCAGCGCCCTCGTTGAGCGCAAATGCCGCATCGATGAGATCGCGGCGATTGCGAGTCAGCCAATCCGCACCATTGAATGCGCCCGCCGTTTCCTCTCCGCAGGTGAGCGCCAGCTTCAGCGTGCGCCGTGGTTGATACTTTTCAGTTTTAAATCGAATCAGTGTGTCGACCCAAATCGCGGCCTCGGCTTTGTCATCGCTTGCGCCGCGCGCGTAGAAATAACCGTTCTCCTCGACGAGTTTGAAAGGGTCGCGCGTCCAGTCCTCACGCTTCGCTTCGACGACGTCGATGTGCGCGAGCAATAGAATCGCCTTCAGCTTCGGGTCCTTGCCGGGGAAGATCGCCACGAGTCCGCCTTCCTTTGGGTGATC
>Ga0209169_10001767_pt1 | contig 13146 bp, 8 predicted proteins | sample HubBroMetageWRM4_FD_188346 | JGI IMG/M metagenome (GOLD analysis project Ga0209169, IMG submission 188346) | Warmed soil microbial communities from the Hubbard Brook experimental Forest, New Hampshire - Hubbard Brook CCASE Soil Metagenome WRM 4... | ecosystem: Environmental > Terrestrial > Soil...
TAGGCACGCGGAACGTAGTCTTCGTCGATCGGCTTGCCATTTACAAAGACGCGGCCGGCATCGATTTGGATGTGGTCACCTGCCAGGCCAATGACCCGCTTGATAAAGCTCTTCGATGGGTCTCGGGGATAGCGGAACACGATGATGTCGCCGCGCTCGATCGGCTCCAGCCGATAAACAAACTTGTTCACGAAGATCCGTTCCTGATCTTCGAGCGAAGGCATCATGCTGGTGCCCTCGACTTTTACTGGCTGGTAGAGAAACACGATGATGAAACAGGAAATGGCCAAAGAGATGATCAGATCTCGCAGCCAGACGGAGAGCACCATGGCGCGAGAAGGAACTGGCTTTGTTTCGGGAACCGCGCTTGCGCCGGTTGCGTCCGTTTCTCCAAGCATGACCGTCTCAATTCTATACGGATTAAGCTCTTCCCGTGTAGGGATTGATTCGCCGGTGCGCGGCAGGACTGCCTGACTACTGCGTGCGCCGGATTCGGGTTACAATACTACAGAATCCCGAACGAGGAACCAGATTATGTTGAAGCGCGGATTGGCGCTGGCTTTTCTTTTCCTGATAACCCTGACCGTGTCAGCTCCCTGGGCTACGTCCCAGCAGGAGGGGGTGGTGCCGGCGTTCAATGCGGGTCCGCCGCCGAAGGGTGCGAAGCTTCCCGCCATTCTTGGCAAAGATCAATTGTGGGCTGCGAATGCTGAACATCCTTATCAGACGCACGCCTACGATTTAGCCGCGAAGATACCGGCAGTGCTGCATCAGCAGCCCTGCTATTGTTATTGTGATCGAATGGGACATAATAGCCTGCACAGCTGTTTTGAAGGCACCCATGGGGCTCGGTGCGATATTTGTCTGAAAGAGTTGTATTACACCTATTCCGAGAACAAGAGCGGAAAGACCCCAGCTCAGATTCGTAAGGGGATCGAGCAGGGTCAGTGGCGGCAGGTAAACCTGGAAACAGCCGCTTCGATCAACTAGCAGCGATAGGCGTGCCGTGCCCGGAAGCAGGATTTGACTCGGTCATTGGAACCCGAGTATAAACTGCACACATCAGAAAGCTGGTTTTCCACAGGTGAAGCCGGGAACCAAACTCAGGATCACACGAACGCGTTTGGACCTGAGGAAAACCATCGGAAGAGGTTGATGGAGTTAAACTTAAAACCAAGAATAAGAGGAATACATACGAAGAGTACAGGAAGAATTCTGCAGATGGCACAAAAGACCACACCTAAGAAATCGGTCGGCGACGACCCTCGTTTTGCACAGGCTGTGCAAAATTACGAGGCCGGTTTGCGCGCGATGCAAGAACACAAATTCGACAAGGCGAAGACCTACCTCCAGAAAGTGATCAGCGGGGGCAGCAAGGAACTGACAGACCGCGCCTCGGTTCACTTGAACGCGTGCAATCAACAAACAGAGCGCGCGGTCGCGCAGTTCAGGAATCCCGAAGAACACTACGACTACGCCATTTCGCTGATGAACATCGGAGATTACGTAAGCGCCCGCGAACATCTCGACAAGCTATCCAAGCAGGCGCCGAAAGCTGACTACGTGGCTTACGGGTTGGCGGCTTTGGATTGCCTGACGGGCCACGTCGAGGATTCGCTGCGCCATCTGGACGAGGCGATCCGCCTGAATCCCGGCCTTCGCTTCCAGGCGCGAAACGACTCTGACTTTCAAAATCTGGTCGAAGACCCCCGCTTCACCGAGCTGCTATACCCCGACCCCGGAGCCGATTTGAGTTCGTCGGCGGCGGGTGATGAGGATCGCTAGGCAGCCCTGATGGGCGACTCCGACGCAAACGCTGACGCTGCGCAACGCGGGCCCGCTGCAACCGCGACCGACGGACTGCGGGTGGTGGTGATTGGTGGCGGGACCGGCCTTTCTACCCTGCTGAAAGGTTTGAAGTGGTACGTCAATACCTCAGCAGATCGATCCGCAGCAAGATCGGGCAAGCCGGAAATCTCCGACCTTAGTGCGGTGGTGACCGTCAGCGACGATGGCGGCTCCAGCGGCCGCTTGCGCCAGGAGCTCAACATGTTGCCGCCCGGCGACATTCGCAATTGCATTGTCGCCCTTTCGGAAGACGAGGCGTTGCTCTCGCGTTTATTTCAGCATCGCTTCGTCAAAGGCTCCGGGCTTGAGGGCCATAGCTTTGGCAATCTCTTCCTGGCGGCTCTTACCTCGATCACGAAGGATTTCAGCGAGGCCGTCCGCTTGTCGTCGGAGATTCTGGTCACCCGCGGGCACATCTATCCGGTTACAACCGCCAACGTCGAATTGGAAGCACTCATGGAGGACGGAACGCGGGTACGTGGAGAAACCAAGATCACGGCCAGCAAGGGCCGGATCAAGGAACTTTTCCTGATCCCTGATGATGTTGAGCCGCTTCCCCAAACATTAGAGGCGATTGCCCGAGCCGATCTGATTACTATTGGCCCCGGCTCACTATTTACCAGCCTGATTCCGAATCTGTTGGTGCGTGGTGTAGCCAAGGCGATTGCCGCCTCGTCGGCAACCAAAGTTTATCTTTGCAACTTGATGACCCAGGCCAACGAGAGCATAGGACGCACTGCGTCCGACCACATTCAAGCACTTAATAGTCACGCACAGTGCCAAATCTTTGACTATGCGCTTTTAAATCGAAAATCGATTTCGGATCCATTAAAAGCCAAGTATGCGCTTGAAGGCTCGACACAGGTTGTGGTTGACCAGGGAGCCATCAAAGAAATGGGCGTCGTCCCAGTGCTGGGTGACTATCTGGACGAAGGCGAAGTTGCCCGCCACGCCACGGATCGGATTGCCCGTGACCTGATGGAGCTGGCGGTCCGGGTGCGATCGAGCGAGCGACCAAATTCCAAGCACCACACCACAAGCAGATAAGGGATTGGGTTCCGGCACGGACCTGCGCGGGCGATGACGTCCGCGACTGCATGCTCTCGCGGTATATTGGATCGAATGCCCAAGGCCAAGAGCAGTCAAACCCATCAACCCCCGCGCGTTGCCATCGCAATTATGGCGGCGGGCAAAGGGACACGGCTGAAATCCAAACATCCTAAAGTTCTGCATGAAGTCGGTGGAAAGCCTTTATTGGCGCACGTGATTGCCGCCGCTCTGAAGGTTATTCCTGCGAAGGATGTGTACGCCATCGTTGGTCACGAAGCGGATCGTGTTCGCCAGGCCGTCGCGCAGACCGGAGTTAATTTTATTCTGCAGAAAGAGCAACGCGGCACCGGTCACGCACTGATGATCGCACGAGAGGCTTTGGTGCCTTATGACCAAGTGATCGTGTTGTCCGGGGACGCGCCGTTGATCACTCCTGGAACCATCGAGCGGCTTCGTGATTTTCATAGTTCACAACATCCGGCGATGACGATTCTGACCGCGCAACTGCACGACCCGACCGGTTATGGAAGAGTGATCCGCAAAGGCAGGAACAGCCACGACGTGTCCGCTATTGTCGAAGAGAAGTCAGCCACTCCAGCGCAACGCAAGATTCGCGAAATCAACTCGGGCTTTTATGCCTTCGATGCGAAGGCTCTCTTCATACATCTCAATGAACTGAGAAACGACAATCCTCACGGCGAGTTCTATTTGACCGACATGGCCGAGATCCTGCGTCGAACGAAGAAGCGCGTCATGGCGGTGGAAGCGAGCGATCCTCACGAGATTCTGGGCAGCAACACGCGTGCCGAGATGGTCGACATCGATCAGCGCATGCGACTCGCCAAGTGCCTGCAACTCATGAGCGAAGGGGTAACGATTTTTTATCCGCAAACTTGCGTCATCGATTGCGATGTCGAAATCGGTGCGGATACGGTGATCGAGCCGTTCGTGCAGATTCTAGGCAAGAGCCGCATCGGCAATGATTGCCGCATTCGCTCTTACACCGTAATTAACGACTCCACCATCGGAGACGGCGTCACGATTCTTCCTGCTTGCGTACTGGACGAGGCTCATGTGATGAAAGGCGCAATCATCGGGCCTTATTCACGTCTTCGTCCCGGAAGCGAGATTGGTGAGAACGCGCATGTAGGGAATTTTGTGGAGACGAAGAAAACCCGTCTGGGCAAGGGCTCCAAGGCCGGTCACCTCAGCTACCTCGGAGATTCGGAGATTGGTGAAGGCGTGAACATTGGCGCTGGTACGATCACTTGTAATTACGACGGTGCGCGCAAACACATGACCGTGATCGGAGACGGCGCATTCATTGGGAGTGATTCGACTTTGGTTGCGCCGGTCAAAGTTGGACGCGACGCTTACGTCGCCGCCGCCTCATGCATCACGGATGACGTACCGCCGGATTCGCTCGCCATCGGCCGAGCCAAACAGATCGTAAAGGAAGGCTGGGTCAAGGCAAAGCGCGCAAGCCGGGAGAAGTTGGACAAACCAGTTCTTGGTTGAGCGCCTCGAGGAGAACGCCGCTACTGCAGTTGCACGTAAGGGGCGTTGACGCAGGTCGCGTTCGCGATCGCGGGCGCGGAATTCCACGCGGACGCCACGTGGATCACGCCGTCTTCGTTCGAGCAAAAGCCACGGACTCCTGTCTGGTTGAAGGCGGCCGGCGCGCCACCAACGGTGTAACCCTGATTCGGTAGGCCACCGGCGGGCACACCGACGCCGAAATAGTAGCCGGTCTTGGCTGTTGCTACAGAAGTTGCGCTGGCAAGTCCGAAGTCGATCAAACATGCATTCTTGGAAACTGGGCCAGTCGTCGGGCATCCCGTCGCGGCTGGCGGACCCAACGCAGCCACCGAATTCGAATAGCCCACGCTTGGATAAGTCGACAGATAGGAGACTTGAGCCGTATTGACGGTTCGAATAGAACTGGCGGCCGACGATTCATTGGCCGAAATCCTGGCGCGAAGCAAGTTCGGAATCGCAATCGCAGCAATGATCAAAATAATTGCCACTACAATTAATAGCTCGATCAAAGAAAAACCTTTTTGTTTGTGCATTCGCTTTTCCTTTTGCGCTTGAGATGACAATGGATCTGCCCCTCGCTGTTTAGAACGCGAAGAGGCCGCAGACCTTGCGTAATTGTTGCTTGAGTTGCTCAGGATTTTCTAAGGACGCGTCGCGGACTATTTCTTGCGCCGCCGAATCAGCAGTTCAAAGCTAACCACGCCGTTATAGTCTCGAAGAGCCAGGATCGACATATTGCGCGTCAAGTTATATTCCGCCTGAATAATCTGCTGCGAGGTCTGCGAAACGTTGCTGGTGTAGGTCAGAGTGAGATTGTCGGTAACCTGCCGCTCGATCGTGACGGCGGGAGTGCTGGTGGTGGGGGAAGTTTCCGTGTTCAAACCTTGAGGATCAATGCGGATGGTACCGTTCCCCAACAAACTTCGCGAGCGGCTGCTGATGGCGGAGTTCAGGGCTTCGGACAAAATAGCGCTCGACGCTTGTTGAGCAAATGGCGACGACCCAGATTGTTGCAGTTGCGCCGATTGCTGCTGGGTCTGGCCGAGCGCGAGCAAACTGATGATGTCACCGACGGGTAGAGGCGGCTCGGAGCGATAAGTCAGGTTAAGCTTGTCGATCGACCCGGTGAGGTTGAGGGTGATGTCATAATCCTGGACATGAGTGGAGGCCTGCAGATCGAGGACTGGCGTGGTTGTAACCGGGTTAGTGAAGGTGACGTCGCCACGCTCCATGCGATACTTGGTTCCGTTTAGAGTGACTACGCCTTCAGTTACGTCGGCTCTGCCCAGCAGAACCGGCTTGGCCGCCGTCCCCCGCAGATGAAAATCAGCATCGCCGGTAAGCCGCACAACCGCCGTCTGCATCTGCAGTTCGGGCGTCGTAATAATGTGCACGTCCATCCGAATACGGTTGAGGAGCGGATTGGTTTGCGGCAGCGCGGAAGCCTGCGCGCTGCTGGCTAAAGTTGCTCCGAAATCGAATCCGGGAGTGATTGCCAGCCTCGTGACCACCACGTCTCCAGATAGCACTGAGGCCGCAGGCGTGCCCGCCCATCGCAACTGCGCGTTAGCCATGGAACTAATTCCCTGGGGATAGCGCAGACGTACGTCCTGAGTTTCCAGCGTCAGATTGAAATTGATCTGGCGGTTGTAGGCAGTGGCGTAGCCTCCGAAAGTCACGAGGCCGCCGCCGACATGCGCTGTAAGAGTTTCAACTTGCAACCGATCTTGATTGAATACGGCGGATCCGTTAATCGCGCTCAGCGAACTGGGCAGATCGCTGTAGGCGATTGATCCGTTTGTGATCTCCAACCTGCCTTGGGTCGTGGGTTTGCTGACCGTGCCTCCCAGCGTCAAATCAACCGTGACTTGGCCGGAGGTCGTGAAGTCCGAATTAAAGCTCTGAATAAGCTGGAGATTCGCGTGCCCCTGGGCCCGCAAATCGATGTCCCGCGCAGCATTCAGACGCACCGTGCCGCCAACCGTAAGGTCGGTCCCTTCCCCGATTAAATGGAACTCTCGAATACTAAGCAGCTGATTGGCAATGACAAAACTGATGGGGCCGTTGTTGCGAACCTGAATATTCTCGACGTCAGCAAAACAATCGCTGAGGTTGCCCAATATTTCGAGCTGACTGGGGTTGCGCAACGGTCCTCGCAACTGCAAGTCTCCGGCGATTGCGGACAGGCCAGTCACTCGCCGTTTCAGATATTCCCTGAGGACAGAATCCACGCTGAAGTGATTGAAATGAAAATTTACCGTAGCCGGCCAGGCTCCGCGCAGTTGCACGTCACCATCGATATTCAGTTCCGCAGTCTTAAACTGTGAGCGCCCGTTTACGTGCAGGTCGGCACCGCGGGTTGTGGCTTCGAATGTGTAGTCACCAACAGGCTCACGGTCAAAGGCAAGATCGTGCCAGCGAATGTTCGCGTTGACTACCGGCTGCTCCAACGTGCCGGAGGCTTGGGCAGTGAAATCCATGCGGCCATCGACGCGCACGCGGCTGCGCTGCAGCTCAGGAATGCGGGCGAGGTCGAAGTTGTCGCCGGTCAGGTTAAAACGAAACGCCTTGGTCGACAGGTTGTAAGTACCGTCGCCACTAACATGCGAATCGTAATACGCCAGATGAAGCTGATCCAGAGAGATCGCGTTGCCGTTGAACTGTAAATCCGAATCCAGATGCTGAACCAGTTCGCCGCGGATCACGGCATCGGAAAGTTCAATATGGCCGTTTCCATGAGGCTCTGCCTTTGTACCCTCGATGTGAACCAACAGGTTTGCCGTTCCACTGATGGGAAGATCGTATCCGCTTAGAGCGAGGATTTCTTCGACATCGGTATTCTGCATCTCGACGCGCGCCCTAATCGGGCTCGTATCGGTGAGCAATCTGTCCTGCAGGCCGGCGTTAGCACTGAAAGCGATGGTGGTTTGACCATGATGCAGCCTGCCGTGATGTACAGCGAAGGTATGCGGCGATAATTCAAGATCGGCGGTCAATGAATCGCAGTGCACGTCTTTTGCGGGCGTGCGCGATGTGGCGGGGATCAACAGATCGAAATCTTCTGACTGGAGTTTTCCGGCAAAGGCGATGGCGGACAATTTGCCCGTTGCAGTTCCATTGAATGAAGCGTGTCCGCGCAGAACGACCGGAATTCGTTCCTGATAGCCGACGGCAGTGAGAATCGGTTGCCACTCGCTGAGGTCGGTGGTCGTGACCGAAACGTTCATCGACGACCTGGAAGAAAGCACCCCCGAGGCGCGAACTTGCGTGGCCCGCGTGGAGGCGCTAAATTCCGCGACCTGTAAATCGCCAGAACCCGCACGATAACTCGCATGCAGGTTGGCGTTGAGCGGTAATTCTCCAGTTTTGAGTTGAGCTGGCGCCACTACCGCCAGAGCGACTTCGGTCTCCGCATTGGCGACCGATCCGCGCCACCTCGCCTCCACGGTTCCGGTAACGGCTCCTGCCAACTTGACGCGCTGAAAGGGCCGCGCGGACGTGGAAAGAGCCGTCGCTATTTCATAGGCGGAAACATCTTTTACTCGCAGCCGAACGCTTCCCTTCTGTTCACTCGATGCGCTGGCCTTCGCACTTTTGTTTGCTGGCGCCGAATTGAGCCAATTGGTGATTTCGGCGTCACCCGTCACATCTCCCCCAAGCAGCTTCGCCTGCAGCTGCGAGAGTGTAAGCCGCTGGGGACTGATGGCGTAGTCGCTGCTCAGAGTTATGCCGCGCAGTCCAACCGACTTATCGCGCCAATCGAAGTTCTTAAGCGAAAGTTTGCCGGAGGAAGAAAAAACCGCCTCCGTCCACGAGCCTTCGCCGGTCGCCTGCAAGACGCCTTGCCGTACTTCGGTGCGACGGGCAATCGCGCTCGCCTCGGCAAGATCGAGCGTCAGGTCGTACTTGGCCACGACACTCGGCCGTTTGAAATTTACTACGTGTCCACTGGCCTGTACCCGGGAACGTCCCGAAGTAGCCTTAAATGATTCGACATCGAGACTGTCGGGACCCAAACTGAAATGGACTTCCGCCATCCAGGTAAGCGGACGATAGTTTTGCAGTGTGCTATCGATTTTTCCGAGCAGAAGATTGCCGTTGTAGCGGCGGTGCAAAAGAGAATAGCTCGCATCCGCAGACACATCATGAGCAACGAAATCAAACGGAGTCTTCTGGTCGTTCCAGAGGAACTCGCCTTGCCGTACCTCCAGCTCACTGATGGACAAGGAAAACAGCTGTTCTACCGATGTTCTGGTTGAGGTCTTAGATTCGGGCACGGGCTGATTCGTAGTGCCATCTGGATAAAGAACGATGTGGACGACGGGGTGGTCGACGACGAGAGACGAAAAGCCAAACTCAGTTTCCAACGCGGAGATGACTTTAATTCGCGCAACCAGGCGGTCTATGTGAGCATATGGGATCTCGTTTGCGGCTTCGCGCCCATGAATGGTGAGGTCCCGAATCTCGATCTGGAAGCGGAATGGAACGGTGTGAACCCCGCCCAGATCCACACGCCCGCCGGTAACCCGCTCCAACTCAGCTATGGCGCGGCGGCGGACCAGCGCCTGGAAGGAATCGGTGGTCATGTACCAACTCAGACCACCCAAGCCAAGCAACACAACGAGCCCTGCGAGAAGCAGATAATTTCGGACCCTGCGCCAACCCGGCTTGGCGCTGGGCTCGCTCATCGCAACTCGGGTTCGGTTTGGATCCGGCTGCCCGAACGCAAATCCTGCAACCAGGCAACCAGCATCTGGTTCATCTTTTGCTGAGTCAGCAATTCCCTGATCTTTGGGGTGACGTCAGCAAGAGGAACTTGCCCGGCTCCCGATTGCTTTAGCTGGGGAAGAAGCTCCTGATTGTAATAACTCTCAATGCTCTTGGAATCGATTACAACGTTGGGTCGTAAGCGGGAGTCCACCAAACCCATTAGATCGACGTGCAGAGCTACTCGCTTCTTGAGTTCCTCCTCAGTCAATCCATAGCGGTTCAGCGCAGCCTTCCAGCCAGCATTGCCGTCCGCCGGGTAACGTTTGCGAATCTCCTCAATATTCTTTTCCACTTCTTCGCCACTGGCATGGGGGAAGCCCGATGAGCGCATTTGTTCCCGCAACAACTCCTGATCGATCAGGTGATCCAACGCCGCCTTACGATCGCTACCCTGCACTTGATCGAGCGCGCGGCCAGCGACAAACGCCTCATAGCGCACCGCATCTTCCCACTCGCTCTGCAGGATGATGTGATTGTTCACGGTTGCCACTATGCGATCCAAAATATCTCCTGCCTTGGCAGGCAAGGCAATCGCGAGCAGCACCATGCTACAAGTAAAAATCCTAGCTTTTTGGTTCATCAGAAGCTCTGTCCAATACTAAAGTAAACATTGAAATGAGTTGCGTGCTGCGGTACGAAAGTGCTCGTCTGTTGCCCCGCGCTATTGGTGACCGTCTGGGTACTGGGAAACGCCGGTGGATTTAAATTGTACCCGAAATCGAAGCTCACCGGACCGATTGGCGTCTTGTAGCGCAACCCTACTCCAGCCGCATGAGATATGTAGTTATAGTTGCACTCGCTTGCGGTAAGTTGGTGCAAGCAGAGATCAGGGTCCTTCTGGTGCCAGCGTAGAAGGCTGTCCAGCATGTTCCGGCCGTTGGTAAAGATATTTCCAGCATCTTCAAAAAGAACGAAGCTCAGGTTGTCTTCAACGTAGGGCAGATTCGTCGGTGGAAAACGCATTTCCAGGTTATTCACGAAAAGCGCGCTCCCGCCGATGGGAAAGCCGGTTACAGGATCGCGCGGCCCTGCCTGATTCAGCCCGAATCCTCGGAAGGAGTTCGCGCCTCCAGTGAAGAACCGCTCTGCCAGCGGGATGACCGTTATATCGGGACAACTGGTTGCCGTTGGATTTGGGCAAGCTTGCCCGGGCGGAAGGATCACGGTATTGCCAAAGGTGCTCTCGATTCCAACCCGCACCGAACGCGCGAAAACGAATTTCTTGTTCTGCGGCCGATTTTTGCCGAATGCGTAATAAGTAGAATTCTGGGTGAGAATGCTGCTGAAATTTGCTTCTGAACCGAAATACTTGGACGCGACTCCAGCGTCAACGGTGGTGTAGCTGCCTTTGGTGGATTCAAGATTGTTGTCGCGCTTGTTGCGAATGTAAGTGAATCCGGGCTCACCTACGCGTACCGGCAGAGAAAGCAATGGAATCTGGTCGGCGCTGATGTCAATGTTGCTGGCCTTCACCCGGCGATAAGTAAAACGATACGCCATGGTGGTAGCTTTGCTGATGGTCTCCTCCGCTTGCACCGATCCTTCCAGACGTTGGGACGTGAACGTGGTGACGTCAATCGTATTGTCGTAGAAAGAGGTCAAAGACAGCTTCCAGTTCTGACTGTTGAACCAGCGCGGTATGGTTGCGCTGACCAGTCCGCGCTGCTCCAGGCTACCCACGTCGGCCTTAAAGGTGAGCGTATGGTCGCGGCCGCGGAAATTCAGGCGGGTTATCGCCAATGAGACGCGCGGGCTTACTCCGGTTTCGCCCTTCGCCTGATTAGTGCCCACCGCGGAAGGCTGGCCGGTCTGGAATTCCAATCCCACGCCATAGGTGAATGTGTAACGTTTGGCTTCCTCAACGTCGACGAGGACATTCTTCTCAGGCTCGTTTCCATTTGGATTTTGCACCGCCGTACCCACCTGGCTGAAAATGCCGAGATCGTAAAGCCGTTGTTGCGTCTGCAGCATATCGATTTGGCTCAGCGGGTCTCCGGCCTTCACTCGCAGTTCGCGTTGCACAACAAAAGGCTTGGTGTAGTCCAATCCTGACACGAACACGTTGTCTACGAAAACCTGTTCGCCTTCGTGGATGGTAAACGTAACCTCCATGCGATTGGGTTCGCCCGGCATAGCTTTGGCCGACGCCTCAAAGCCGGCATTGGGAAACCCATGGTTAAAGTAGTAGTTCAGAAGATTGTCGCGGTCCTGCGCAATGTCAAATTCAGAGAACGGTTGGCCTTCCGCCGTATTGATCTCGGTTGCCAACTCTTTCTCGGAGAAAGCCTGATTGCCCTCCAAGCGGAACGACCCGACCAGCGTTTGAGCGCCCTCGTCCACAGAAAGCTTAAGCACGAGATCGTTTTCGTGGCCTTCGTAGTCATCGATAATCGTGCTCGTAACCTTGACCTGTTGAAAGCCGTTGGCGCGGTAAAGGTCTTCAATTCCGTGAACGTCGGTGGTGAGCAAAGCCTGACTGAAGTGGCCGTGGGATTGGAACCGTTCGGCAGCACGCACCTGCATGCGAGACTGCAGGCGGTCGGTCAAAAAGTATTTGTTTCCCGTGAATTCAATCTTCACCAACCGGTGGCGCGCGCCAGGATCGATCGCATAAATAATTTGCAGTTCGTTTCCAGCGGTATCCCGATGTTCCTTCATTCCAATCTTGGCGTCGAAGTAGCCGCGGCCCTGGAGATAGTTCAGCAGATTGCGGCGCCCTTCATTCAACAGATCCTCATCGACTGCATTTTCTTCGAAGATCGGGACATTCTGTTTGAGCACGCCCCGTTTGATTTTGAATCCCTCCGCAATCACCTGCACTTTGGGTCCGGGGACAATCTCAAAGGTGTAGTCAACCGTGTTCGTCTCCTCGCGGTAAGATTTCTTTGATATCGAAACCTGGGCGAGTAATCGATTCTGTTTCTGATACCTTTTGCGCACTCGATCCAGCGCATTGCTTACGCGCTGCACAGAAACAGGGTCACCGGTGCGCATTTTCGCGATGGTCTGGATCTGGGCCGGCGGGTATCCCGGATTCCCCGTGACCGTCACGTTTCCCACCCGAGCCTGAGGTCCGGGATCGATTTGAAAGAGGATGTCGATTTCCTGCCTGGCCAGAATCTTTTTCTCTTGTTCTTTGACCGACGAACGATAGTAGCCGTTCTCCTGCATAAGCTGCTTTACGTTGGTCAGAGCGCGGTCGATTTGGTCGGAAGTAAAAAGCTCGCCCAGCTGAAGTTTGGAGGCGTTCACGACCTGCCCGGCGGTGGGCCGGTTGGGGACACCCTCGACGTCAACTGGCCCTATGAAGTAATTCGGACTGGTAAAGAACGATAACGCAACTTTGCCGTCGTCGGTTCGCTCGGCTTCTGCTCGGATGTCAGCAAAGCGCCCCGTGGCATGAAGTCTGTGGATGCTTTCGCGGATGAGTTCACGGTCCAGCGGTTCGCCTACTTTTTGCGGTATAACTTCGCGCCAGCGCTTTTGATCCACATCGGACGTGATACCCGGCCAGCGTATGTCTGCCACGATGAGACCTTGGTACCGGGCCATGGTGTCTTCGAGCGATACGGGCGGGGATTGCGCTGCGGCCGACTGATCCTGATCCTGCATTCCTCCAGACAACATGGGCGATTCGCCCGACGCCTGCGCGGCCCACAGCGCCGTCAGCGCCAGCACAATCAGGGATGTCGACAAAGTCCCCCTCAGCTGCAAACCGGCTCCCTCTGTAGAATGTGGTTGGCTAATCGGTTCGATGAGTCCATACAAGGCAATGTTGTATTTCAAGCCTGGACTGTCAGGCGCGTTTGGCTCGCTCTCCTATCAAACCGCACCACTACCCGCCTCAGGTCCAATGATTGTCATTCCGAACAAGCGTTCTTTGCGCCGTGAGGAATCTGGGCGAGCCGCGCGATGTGTCGCGTTCTTTGCGACACAATA
>Ga0209169_10001768_pt1 | contig 13144 bp, 9 predicted proteins | sample HubBroMetageWRM4_FD_188346 | JGI IMG/M metagenome (GOLD analysis project Ga0209169, IMG submission 188346) | Warmed soil microbial communities from the Hubbard Brook experimental Forest, New Hampshire - Hubbard Brook CCASE Soil Metagenome WRM 4... | ecosystem: Environmental > Terrestrial > Soil...
GGGACCGACCGCATTCAGGGAGGTAGAGGGGTCGGCAGCGGCTCAGAGGGAGCAGGGGGTCAGCAGCGCTCAGAGAGGCAAAGGGGTTGATAGGGGTTTAGGGAGGCGGCAGAGGTTTAGAGGGCAGGGGGGGCGACCGCGCTCAGGAGGGCAGAGGGGGCGGCAGGGGCTCGGAATGCAGGACGGTCAGCTGTGAGACGGCGCGGGTGAGTGCGACGTACAGCCGCTGCAGGCCTCTGGCCTCGGCGCGGGCGATCCGGGCGGGCTCGACCACGATCACGTGATCGAATTCGAGGCCCTTGGCGAGCGTGACCGGCACCAGCGTCAGGCGGGCGTCCTCGCCGGGCGCGCCGTACTGCACCCCGGCGCGCTCCAGCGCGCGGGCCAGCTCGGGGACCTGCGGGTCGGCGGCGATGACGGCGACGGATCCGGGCCGGGCCAGGGCCCGGCCGCAGGCCGCCGCCACGGCAGCGGCGACCGAAGGGGGCGAAGGGGCTGAAGGGGTCGAAGGGGCTGAAGGGGCTGAAGGGGCTGGCACGCGGACGACGTCGAGCGCTCCTGGGTCCGCGCGCAGTGAGGAGGCCGGGCGCAGGTCGGGAGCGATGACGTCAAGCAGGGACGACGCGTAGTCCAGGATCTGCCTCGGCACGCGGTAGCCGATCGACAGCTCGCGCACGTCGGTATCCGGCTTGCCCAGGTGGGAGAGCAGCGTCGACCAGGAGTCCGCCGCCCAGGGAGTGGTGCCCTGGGCGAGGTCCCCGAGCACGGTGGCCGAGCCGGTGGAGCACCGGCGGCCGAGCGCGCGGCACTCCATCGGCGACAGGTCCTGCGCCTCATCGACGACCACGTGGGCCAGGCTCGGCGTCCGGTTGATCAGGTCGCGGGCCTCGTCGATCAGCACCAGGTCCGCGGCGGACCACCGGGCGGAACCCGGTCCTCGCGGCGGCGCCGCCCACACGATCAGGGCCTGCTCCTCGTCGGTGAGCACGCCGTCGGCGGCCGCGGCAAGCGCAGGTGCCGACGACAGCAGCCCGAACACCAGCCGTACCGGGTCCACCTTCGGCCACATCGCGTCGACCGCCGAGCGCACCGGCCGGGACCGGCGCACCGACTCGTGCGTGCGGTCGTCGCAGGCCTCCCCCGCGGCCTCCATCTGGGTCAGGATCACGTGCGCGATCCTGTGCTCGAGCAGTTCGCGTGCCGCGCCGTACCGCACGCCGCGCTGGGCGAGCTCGGCGGCGAGCTCCCCGAGCTCGTACCCGGGCACCCGCCACCGGCGCGATCCGCGGGGCAGCATCAGGGCCGAAGACGGCGGCCGCACCGACGACCACAGCGCCAGGCGCAGCACCTCCGCCATCCGCGCGTCACCCTTGACGACCGCGGCGGCGTCGGAGTCCGATCCGCGGACGGGCACCGACCCGGCGGCGGCTACCAGCTCGCCGACCGTCGTCTGGGTGACGTCGAGCTCGCCGAGCGCGGGCAGGACATTGCGGATGTAGGACAGGAAGGCCCGGTTGGGACCGACCATGACCACCCCGCGCCGCCGTACCTGCTCCCGGTACGCGTACAGCAGGTATGCGACCCGGTGCAGCCCGACGGCGGTCTTCCCGGTGCCCGGCGCGCCCTGGACGCAGACGGTCCGGTCGGCGCCGGCCCGCACGATGTCGTCCTGGTCCGGCTGGATCGTGGCGACGATGTCCCGCATCGGGCCGGACCGCGGCCGCTCGATCTCGTCGAGGAGGATCTGGCTCGTCTTGTGCGGCGCGGCAGAGAGGGCGGCGCCGGCGGCGGGACCCGAGCCGAAGAGCTCGTCCTCGTAGGCGGTCAGCTCGCCGCCTGAGAAGCCGAACCGCCGCCGCAGCGCCAGGTTCATCGGCTCCGCGCCGCTGGCCCGGTAGAACGGCCTGGACACCGGCGCCCGCCAGTCGATAACCGCGGGCGTGCCGTCCGGAGCGTGCACATGCCTGCGGCCGATGTGAAAGCTGTGCCCCGTTATGCCGTCGTCGTCCAGTTCGCCGGCGTAGTCGAGCCGGCCGAAGAACAGCGGGGCGTCCGGGATGTCCTTCAGGGCCTCGGCGCGGTGGTACAGATCGGCCTTGAGGTACTCCTCGGAGACGGGGTCTCCGCCCATCGCCTTGAGTGACAGGACGTCCTCGCGCATCATGCGGAGGAAGTCGCGGGAGCGCCGCAACTCGGCGCGTTCGGCGGTAAGGACGGGATCAGCGACGGTTCGTTCGGCAAATTCTGCTTTTTTTGATTGTGACGCGGCCACGAGGACGGGAACCTACCAGCTAGTCGGGTAAAAGTCACGCGGTTTTCCGCGCGGCTCCAGACCAGCTGCCCAGCCCGTACGGGGTGAGGAAGGCGTCGAAGACGAGCTCGGATGCGCCGGTCAGCGCGCCCAGGCGGCCCAGCGTCGACGGCAGCAGGGCCGGCGGGTCCGCCCTGCGGAACCGCATCAGGCCGGACAGGTAGCCGTCCCTGACCGCGGTCGGCGCGGCCTGATGCACGCTGGCCGCCAGGCCGGACAGGCCGACCGCCTCCGGGTCGTGCGCGTTGACCAGCGCGCCGATGCCGCGGCCTAGCGCGTTGGCCACGTGGTCCAGGGCGCGGCCTGAGCTGGGGTCGACCGCCGCGGCCGAGATGACCTCCTCGGCCAGCGCCATCCGGTCCCCGTGCTCGGGCAGGCCCGCCACCCGGAGCAGCCCGCGGGCGCCCGCATCGAGTTCCCAGCAGCCCGACGAGCCGCACCGGCAGGGCTCGTCGCCGCCGGCCAGCGGCATGTGCCCGAACTCCCCCGACGAACCGTGCGCTCCGGTCACCGGCAGGCCGTCGGCAAGCAGGACCCCGCCGATGCCGGTCGCGACGTGCAGGTGCAGGGCGACGGAGAAGCCCCGCAGCACGCCCCTGCGGGCCTCGGCGAGCCCGGCCAGCGTCGCGTCGTTGCCGACAAGGACCGGGCCCGTCTCGGCCGGCCCCGCGGGGACGAGCGCGCGCGCGACATCTACATCCCGCCAGTCCGCCAGCGTCGGCTGCACCATCTTCCCGCCGCTGACCGGGGAGGGGACCGCGACGCCGACGCCGATCACGCGGCCGCCGAACTGGCGGCCGCGGATCCTGAGCCTGGCCGCGACGTCCGCGAGCACGCCGGTGCCTGAGGACGCGTCCCGCTCCTGGCGGTCGAGCACCGTGCACCGCCCGGTCAGCTCGAAGGCGGCCACGACGAAGGAGTCATCCCGCAGGTCGACGGCGAGCACGACGGGGCCGTGCGGATGCGCGGAAGGCACCCCGGTCGGGCGTCCCCTGGCGCGCTGGACCGTGGCGTCGACCGGGCTGCTCAGCTCCTCGATCAGCTGGCGCTCGGCCAGGTCCCTGACCAGGACCGTGGCGGTTCCCCTGGCCAGGCCCAGCTCCCTGGTGAGCTCGGCACGGGTGCGCTGGCCGCCGCCGTCGTGGATGGCGCGCAGCAGCCGCGCGAGATTGTGCGCGCGCAACTCGGCACTGGTGGTCGCCGCGCCGTCGTTCTTACGCACACTCCGATCGTGCCACGCCCGGTTCGGCGCCGGCGCCTCCAGCCCCGGCACTACCAGTCCCAGCGGAAGCCGACGACGGTCTTCTCGGCGAGCCGCAGGTAGCGGTGGACCGCGAACTGGCTGTCCATGGAGACGGGCTCGCGCTCCACGATGGGTCCGTCCATTCCGTCCCATACGGCCCACGCGACATCGCGGGGGAGCCTGTCCGGGTGGAACTCGACGCGAATATCCAGGCTCTCGACGTGGTACTGGACGATGCGGCGGAACTCCGGCGGCGGCGGCTGCGGGTAGTGAAAGCCCGTTGTGTATTCAAGCGTGGCGGTCTCCCCCGCCGCCAGCGGCTTGGCCAGCAGCATGTCCACCACGAACAGTTCGGCGACGGGCTGGTAGAAGGGCCCCGCGAGCCCGTTGCAGCCCATGCCGACCTCGATCGTCACGGCGTTCGTGTCGGTGCGGTAGGGAACCCGGTCGAGGTCGTCGACCAGCGACTCGATCACCTGGATGGTGCGGTGCCTGGACGGCATGCCGTCGGCGTCCAGGTAATGGTGATCGTGCAGGGACAGGGTCTTGAGCCTGGGACTGCCCAGCGCGCTCGCGGTATCGTCGCGGATCGCGCGCGGGCCGGAGAGCACGCGGGCTCCGGCGGTCCCCTCCCAGAGCTTGAGCAGTTGCTTGCGCTCCCAGGTGCCGAGCCCGAATGCCTCCATGAACAGAACCAGGGTCGCCTTGCTCAGCAGCTTGCCCTGCAGGGCGCGCGAGGCGGTGTCCTTCAGCTGGCGGGGCAGCACGTCCGCGTCGCCTGCCGCGCGCGGATGCTCCCACAGGTAATGGGCCAGCACCTCGGCGACCGCGAGCTGGTTGACCTGCCCTTTTCTGCTGCGCTCCGCGTACTGTTCCCACCTGCGCCGGTACCGGCCCGGCCGCAGCAATAGCTCCCGCAGGTATGCAGCGGCAGCCTGCGCGCCAGTCGGTACCGCGGAAACTTCCGGCGTCACCTCGGCCACGCTCTCCTCACTGGCTGAGAACTAATAGCGACATTCGTCAGCTATGGTACGACTGATCTCGCTGATGAGGCGACATCGGCATGCGCTACCGGCGGCGGCCTGGACCGCGGCCGTCCGGCCCGGGCAATTGACGTACTTTCGCCCTCGCGGCCTGGCCAGGGTAGATTCGAGGTATGCCAGGCACAGACGGACCACCGCGCTGGCTTAGTGAGGACGAGCAGCAGGCGTGGCGGGCGACGGTGGGCCTGGCCCAGCTGCTCATCAGGCAGCTAGACCGCGACCTGAACGTGCACGGGCTGAGCGGTCACGATTACGAGATCCTCGTCGAGCTTTCCGAGGCGCCAGAACAGCGCATGCGGATGACCGAGCTTGCCGACGCCACCAGCCAGTCGCGGAGCCGATTGTCGCACCAGATCACCAGGATGGAAAATCGCGGCCTGGTCCGGCGTGACGACTGCGAGGGTGACAAGCGGGGCACGTTTACGGTGCTGACGGCCGACGGCATAGCCGCCATTGAGCGCGTAGCGCCGGTCCACGTGGAAAACGTCCGCCGCCATTTCATCGACCGGCTGACGCCCGGCCAGCTCGAGCAGATAAGGGACTCATTCGAGCCGATCGTCGATTACCTGCGGAAGATCCGCGACCGCGATTAGCCGCGACGCGAATTAAAACAACACGGACATGAAGCGGCCGACCTCGGTGAAGCCGGCCCGACGGTAGGCGGCCCTGGCGGGCTGGTTGAACTCGTTCACGTACAGCGTCACCAGCGGCGCGAACGACCTGGCCGCATCCAACGCGACCGCGGCCATGCCGGGCGCGGCCAGGCCCTGACCCCGGTACTCCGGCCGGACCCACACTCCCTGGATCTGGCACGCCTGCGGTGTGACGGCCCCGACCTCCGCCTTGAAGATCACCCGCCCGGCCTCGATCCTGGCGTACGCCCGGCCGGCCCGGATCAGCTGCTCCAGGCGGGCCCGGTAGGAGGCGCCGCCGTCGCCGGTGAGCGGCGAGACGCCGACCTCCTCGGTGAACATGGCGACGCAGGCCGGCCACATGATGTCGATCTCGTCCGGCAGCACCTGCCGCACCAGCGGATCGGGCGCGACCAGCGGGGGTCCGGAGATGACCATGACCGGCTGCACCGGACGGATTTCCCTGGCCGGTCCCCACTGCGGTCGCAGCAGGGCCCAGAGGGCCTGGATGTCCCCCGCCGGGCCGACCACGGAGGAGCACCGCCGCCCCTGGCGCAGAGCCCGGTCGGCGAACGCCGCCACCGCGTCCGGCGTGGCGGCGACAGGAACCAGGTTGGCGCCTGAGTAGCACAGCGATTCCAGCTGTCCGCCCGGTGCGTGCCCCCACATCTGGGCGCCGAGCCTGCCGGGTTCCAGGCCGTGGGCACGCACCCGGGAGCTGACGAACACGTTTGCGACCGGATCGCGGTCACAGATGGCGAGCACCGCGCCGCGATCCCGTTCATCGAGCAGCCGGATCGAGCCCGACCAGGGCGGCTTCACCCGCAACATGATTCCAGCCTACAGTGCTAGCCCGGGGGGACGACCCCCCGGAACCCGCCGGTAAAGGGGGACTACCCGTCCCCCTTTACCCCCCTGGGCCGGCCGGCGTCGGAGCGGGCACGGCGGCGCAGGTGGCGTTGACGAGGCCGGGACCCTGTGGCAGCGCACCCGTGCTCAGGTAGGCGTTCAGGTAGCCCTGCACGCAGGAGTTCGGCGGCTGCTCGAGCGACTGGCCGTGGTTGCCGCCGCCCTCCACCACGACCATCCGCGCGGACGGAAGCAGCTTGTGCGCCTGCTGCGCGCCCGCGTACGGGGTGGCCGGGTCCAGCGTGCCCTGCAGCATCAAGATGCCGGGCAGCCCGGCCCCCTTGATCTGCAGCGGCTTGGCCGGCCCTTGCACCGGCCAGAACGCGCACGCGGCGTTGTACCAGGCGTTGTCCCACGCCTCGAACGGTGCCTTCTGGTAGACCGTCTCGGTGTCAGACGTCCAGTAGGCCCAGCTACGCGGCCAGTTGACGTCCGAGCACTGCACCGCGTTGTAGACGGCGAACTCGTTCTCGTTCTGGGTGCCGTTCGCCTGGTACTGGGCGATCAGGTCGGCGGTCTGCCCTTCGTTCAGGTACGTCGAGAGCGCCTGGGCCAGGCTCGGCCACAGTTCGTCCAGGTAGCCGCCGAGCAGGAACGTGTCGTCCAGCTCGTCCGCGCCGATCATCGGGCCGAGCGAGCCGTCGATCGGATGCGCGAGCAGCCGGTTGCGCGCCTTGTAGTACGCGGCCTGTACCTGCGCGGCGGTGCTGCCCAGGTTGTAGGTGCTGTCGTACTGGGCGACCCAGGCGTAGAACGCGTCCTGGCGGCCCTGGAAGGCGTAGTCCTGCTCGACGTTGTCGGTGTACCACACGCCGGTGGGATCGACGGTGCTGTCCAGCACCATCCGGCGGACTCGGTCCGGGAACAGCGTGGCGTAGACCTGGCCGATGTAGGTGCCGTAGGAGAACGCGTAGTAGTTGATCTTCGAGACGCCGAAGGCGGCGCGGATCGAGTCCATGTCGCGGGCCACGTCTTCGGTGGTCATGTAGGGCAGCAGCCAGCCGAACCGCTGCTCGCAGTCGTCGGCGTACGTCTTCGCCCGGTTGATGAGCACCTGCTCGGCCGCGGCGTTCGCCGGAACGTAGTTCGGGCGGACGCCGGAGAAGAAACCCGGTTCGCAGCTCAGCTCGGGCACCGAGGACGCCACACCGCGCGGGTCGAAGCCCACGATGTCGTAGTCCGCAGCCACGCTCGCCGCCAGACCCTGCGCCACCGCCGGGGCGAGCGACAGCCCGTCGCCGCCTGGACCGCCGGGATTGACCAGCATGATCCCCTGCTGCTGGCTGGCCGGGGCGGTGGCCGGGATCATGTCAAGGGCGAGGCTGATATGCCTGCCGCCGGGGTCGGCATAGTTGACAGGGACGCTCAGCATGGTGCAGTCAGGCACGCCTTCCTGCACCAGCTGCCCGGTGCAGGAATGCCAGTGCAGCGTGCTGTGCGTGGGGAGGATGGAGCCGGTCGCCCCGCCCTGCTTGGCGCTTCCCCCCGGCTGACCCTGGGGCGCCTGGGTGGTGGTCCCGGTCGTGCCGGTCGTGGCGGCGGAACCGGAGGTGCAGGCGGCGATCGCGAGCACGGCCAAGCCTACGGCTGCCGCCGCGCCGCGCCGCGCCGTACGCCCGCCCGGACGAGGCTTGGACATGCCACCCATCATGCCCGATGTGCCGCGGTGCCGCGCCCGCAAGGCTTTGATGCCGTGATGCCGCGCGCCGTCAGGCGGGCCCGCGGTCCACGCGCTGGCGGTCCTGCAGGGCCTTTCTGTACTCGGCTACCACCAGGTCGGTCAGCTCCTGCGCGGACGTCTCCGAGCTTCTCTTGTCCAGGGTGATCCTGCCGCCCTGGATCAGGTTGACCCGGTCGCACACCTCGAGTATCTGCCCGTAGTTGTGCGCGATGATGATGATCGAGACGTTAGCGTTCTCCTTCAGCTCCCGGACCAGGTCCAGGATGATCGCGCCCTCCTTGACGCCCATCGCGGCCAGCGGCTCGTCAAGCAGCAGGATCTTCGGGTTGGAGTAGACCGAGCGCGCCACGGCGACCGCCTGGCGCTGCCCGCCGGACAGCTGGGCCACCTGGGAGTTGACCGAGGGGATCTTCAGCCCCATCTCGTCCAGGCGGCGCTTGGCCTCCCGGCGCATGGACCTGTTGTTCAGCAGCGGCCAGCGGACCGTCTCCCGGTTGAGGAACATGTTGTGGTACACGGTCAGCTGGTTGACCAGCGCGAGATCCTGGTAGACCGCGTCGATGCCGAGCGCGCGGGCCTGGTCCACCGACTTCAGCTGGATCTCCTGGCCCTCGAACAGGATCCGCCCGCTGGTGGGCGGCTGGAAGCCGCACAAGATCTTCAGCAAGGTGGACTTGCCCGCGCCGTTGTCCCCGATCAGGCCGAGCACCTCGCTGTGCCCTAGGTGCATGTTGATGTCGATCAGCGCGGTGACAGCCCCGTAGCGCTTGGATATGTGCTCGACTTCCAGGATGTTGCCGGTGAGAGATACCGGCGCAGACGGGGTGCCCGGTGCCGTGTCGGTCATTTGATCCTCCCCATTTCACGCAGCCGGCTAAGTTGCACGTTCGCGATCATGGCGATGAGGACCGCGGCGCCGAAGATGATGAACAGCGGGTTGGCGCTGACCCCGGTGATCTGGAACCCGTCGGTCAGGATGGACAGCAGGAACGCGCCGAGGGCGCCGCCGATGATGGTGCCCGCGCCGCCCAGCATCGCGGTGCCGCCGAGCACCGCGGCCGCCACGGCGTAGAACATGTAGTTGTAGCCGCCGGCCGAGGGGTCGATCGTGTTGTCGTAGAAGGCGACCTGAATGCCGACAAGCGCGCCGAGCAGGCCGGTGATCATGAAGTTGCCGTACTTGATCCTGGCCACGCTGATGCCGGCTTCCCGCGCGCCGAGCAGGTTGCCGCCGACCGCGATCGTGTGCAGGCCCCAGCGGGTCTGGGTCAGCACGACGTGGAAGATCGCGACAAGCACGACCGCCCAGATGATCGCGGACCATCCCCAGGCGCTGGCGGTCTCGTTGCCGAAGAACTTCCCGATGCCCTCCATGGATGGGGTCGGGGTCACCGGCTCGGCGTGGGAAGTCGTGAGGACGAGCCCGTAAAGGATGAACGACGTGCCGAGCGTGGCGATGAACGACGGCAGCCGGAGCGCCACGGTGAGGAACGCGTTGACAAAGCCGACGAGCAAGCCGAAGACCAGCGCGGCGATGATGGCCAGGATCACCGGGAAGCCGTAGTAGACGGTCAGGAAGTACATGATGAACGGCGCCAGCGTGAAGGTGAACCCCACGGACAGGTCGATCTCCCCGCAGATCAGCAGCAGCACTTCCCCGATGGACAGGATGATGTAGGGTGCCGCGACCCCGGAGGCGAGGGTGTCCAGGTTGGCGTGTGAGAAGAAGTTCGACGAGGCGACGCGGAAATAGATCACGAGCGCGACGACCACGACGAGGACGGTCGCCTCACGCTGTCGCAGGAAGGCGGCGGCGCCGCTTCTGAGGGCTCCTAGGATCTCGTTGCCCGCGCCCTGGTTTCTCGGCGGAGGGCCGGCCACGTCCGCGGTGCGCTCAGCGGTATCACTCACGTCGTTCTTCCGTTCTCTGCTCGCTGCGTTCTGGTCCTGCGCGCTCGCGGCCGGGACGGGTCACCGCAAAACGCGCACCATAAGTCTTGCTCATCCGCGGCCATGAGCAAGAGCCGGGACCCTCTAGGAGGGAACCGCCTGCCCGGCGCCGCGGCGCCGGGCAGGCGGGCAGTGCGGTTTCCCGGTCAGGTGCTGGTGGTGGCGATCGGGTTCTGGATCGCGCCGGACGGCAGCGGGATGACCTTCTGCGCCGTCGTCGAGCCCTCGAACCGGCTGGACGAGGCCAGGTACGGAGCGACGGTGGTCTTGGTGACGAAGCTCAGGCCGGTGTCGGTGTCCGGCGGGGGAACCAATCCGCCGGACAGGTTGAACATGTACAGGTACAGCGTCGGCAGGAACCCCTGCAGGTACGGGTTCTGGTTGATGGTGAAGTCCAGGGTCCCGGCCTGGATGGCGGACAGCGTCGTCGGCGTGAGGTCGAATCCGCCCGTTGGGGTGCTGGCGGGCAGGCCGGCGCCGGCCACCGCCTGCGGGATGAACGAGGTCGAGCCCGCGTCCACCGCGAACACGCCCTTGACGCCCTTGTGGCCGAGCAGGTAGGCCTTCTCCGCCGCCAGCTCGACAGACGTGCTCGACCCGGTGGCGATCTCGCTCACCGTGTACCCGGCCGCCTTCAGCACCGAGGCGGCGCCGTCGTAGCGGGGCTGGATGTTCCCGGTGCCGGGCGTCGCGATGAAAATGACGATCTCGCCTGGCGTCGTGACGAGGGACTTGATGCGCTCGCCAAGCTGCTGGCCGGACAGGTAGAGCGCCTGGCCGACGTAGCAGAGCCGGTTGGTGCCGATGTCCGCCACGCCGGAGGAGTTGACCGTCCCGTCGGCGTTGTAGGTCACCACCGGGATGCCGGCGTTCATGGCGTCCATGACGGGGGTCGTGAAGCCGGTGGAGTTGATGACCGTGGTGGCGATGCCGTTCGCCTTGGCCGCGACCGCCGTCTGCAGGAAGCTCACCATCTGCGCGACGCTCGAGGTCGAGGCGGAGCCGCCCCACTTGGGTGTCGGGATGTCGAGCAGCGCGGCGGCGTCGGCGAACCCGTACTGGGTGGGCACGAAGAACGTGTTGGTGTAGACGTGGTTCACGAACCAGAACTGCCACTTGGGCGTGCTCGGGAAGCTTCCGGCCGCAGCGGCCGTAGCAGACGCCGACGCTGACGTCGCTGCCGAGGAAGCGCTGCTTGTACTCGACGAGGAGCACGCCGCGATCAGCGCCGAGGCGGCCGCGGTCGCGCTGAACAGTCCGGCGCCCTCGAGCAGCTTGCGGCGCGGAGGCCCGTCCTTCATGTTCAGGCGCTCAATTGCTTCATCGACTACTGGGTCGATCTTTTTCTTCATCAAGGACCTCCATGGATTTTTCCCCTGGACGGGATGCCCTCCCGAGCCAAGCCCGCAGCGTGCGCGGCGCGTTCCGCCGCGCAGATAACGCGAAGACGCTCATATTCCGATGTATGCTCTGATGGTTCGCGCCGAGTGCGCACGCCGTTCTCAAATGGAGTCGGCACTGAATCTCACCTGGTGAACCGCCGTTGACGCTAAGTCCGCTCATGATTGCCTGTCAAGGCACCACGCAGGCCCGATAGGGGAATGAGCCCATCTTGATATCGGCCGTGAACTCATGCCCGCCCGTCCCGGTAAACGGACAATCGCATAGGTGAGCATCGGTTCACCGCAAACCCCCTTCGCCGCCGAGCCGGGCGTGCCGCCCGGCGATGGCTCTGCCTCGTACCCAGATTCTGCCTCACAGGTAACTAAATGCAACCCTGAATCTCATCCGGACCGCAGTAATCATGCTGTGACAGACAAGCACACGTGCGACGATGTTAACGCTAACAAGTCACTATATGGCAACGAACTAGAAACACCATCGATACGGACCGCCCGGGTCACGGACGGCGTTCGGTGAGTGGCGCCGGGTATGCACAGATCCCCATCATTCCAGGTCGGGGTGTCGGGGGCCATAGGGCAGGCAAGAACCTATGCCGGGGGGACACCGACTCCCCGGGACCGATACGCGCGAGGCGGATACGCGCGAGGCGGAAGCGAGACGGCAGGGTCCTTGGTGACTGGCGGTTTGCCCGCTAGAGGCAATCATTCGAGGTGAATGTCGCGTTCATGTAGCCCTATGCGCATGGTAGGGACATCCACGCCGTAAGAGGGGCGGCGGGGAGCGGCGGGCTGTGGGGGACGGTAGTGGGTGGGTGACGGGGGGTGAGGCATGTGTCTTGGGGGGCTTTGGTGAGGGAATCCCGTCTGCATCACACAAGCGCACTCGGAACCGAACACCGATGGCAAACGTCTCACAGAGGACGGATGAAGCACCGGTGCCACCCGCACGGCCACCGGCGCCATCCGCGCGACAAGGAGGAAGCAACGGATGCTTGCCAGACACCGCCAGTCGCTTATCCTGCAGGCCGTCAGGAGCGATGGCAGCGCACGCGTCAGCGATCTCACTCAACGGCTCGGCGTTTCGGATATGACGATCCGCAGAGACCTTGAGGTGCTCGCCAAGGATGGCCTGGTAGAGAAAGTGCACGGGGGGGCGGTCCTGCCGGGGACGCCCGCCAGCCACGATCCCGGCTTCGAGGCCAAGCTGGTGCTCGAGCGGCCGGAAAAGACCGCGATCGCCCGCACGGCGGCCAGCCTGGTCCGGCCGGGTACGGCGATCGCGCTGGCCGCTGGGACGACTACGTTCGCGCTGGCCCAGTGCCTGCTCGACGTGCCCGGGCTCACCATCGTGACGAACTCGCTGCGCGTGATGAACCTGTTCAACGGGACACGGGGACTCGACGGCACCGCCGATTCTGTGGTGCTCACCGGCGGGGTCCGTACCCCGTCGGACGCGCTGGTCGGCCCGGTCGCCGACCTGACGATCCGGTCCCTCCACTTCGACCTGCTGTTCCTGGGCTGCTACGGCTTCGACACCGACGCCGGGCTCACCGCGCCCAACCTGGCCGAGGCGGAGACCAACCGGACCTTCATGCGGGTCGCTCGCCGGGTCGTCGTGCTGGCCGATCACACCAAGTGGGGGCTGGTCAGCCTGAGCTCGTACGCGCGACTGAACGAGGTCGACGTCCTCATCACCGACGGCATGCTGCCGCTGGACGCCAGGGCGCAGGTCGCGGACCAGGTCGGGGAGATCATCTTCGCGGACAGCCTGGCGACGACCGCGATGACACGGCAGGCCGGGTTACCGGGTTACCCGCAGCGGCGGCCGCGCTTGGCAGCGCAGCGCCGCTGCGGGTCCAGCGCGGGACGGGGGCGGCGCGGGACGGGTCCGGCGCGGGACGGGGGCGGCGCGGGACGGGTCCGGCGCGGGACGGGGGCGGCGCGGGACGGGTCCGGCGCGGGACGGGGGCGG
>Ga0209169_10001770_pt1 | contig 13132 bp, 6 predicted proteins | sample HubBroMetageWRM4_FD_188346 | JGI IMG/M metagenome (GOLD analysis project Ga0209169, IMG submission 188346) | Warmed soil microbial communities from the Hubbard Brook experimental Forest, New Hampshire - Hubbard Brook CCASE Soil Metagenome WRM 4... | ecosystem: Environmental > Terrestrial > Soil...
GATTGGCGCTGCCGTGCAAAACGTTTGCGGCGGTGACGCCGCCGGCGAGGTCGCGATAAATGTCAATGTCATCGGGATTCAGCACGTCCGCGATATTGGCCATGGAAGAAACCGCGGGGCCGGCTTCGTTGACGCTGCCGTCCACGGCAATGTGCGAGTGGCAGTCAATGATGCCGGGCATGACGAACTGGCCGGTCGCGTCAATTACGGCGGCCCCTTCGGGGGCCTTCAGGTCCGCGCCGACCGCGGCGATTTTTCCGTCGCGGATCAGGATCGAGCCGTGTTCGATATTTCCGTGGGTCACGGTGAGGACGGTGGCGTTTTGAATGAACAGGGTGCCGGGATTTTGCGCGCCGGTGGTTCGCGGCGTTAAGGCGGCAAAGGCTGCAAGCATAGCTGCGGTGCAGAGGATTTTGCGGTTCATCGGCCCACTCCGTCGGCTTGCTGCGATTGCTTTAAGCGTGAGCCGTCGTCATCGTCCGCAGATTTTTTCTCGCCGGATTTTTCCGACGGAGCTTCTTCGTGGATCACGAACCAGCGGCCGTCCACGAACACGTGTTTTACTTTTGTTTTTTCGTTGAAGAGGTCGCCATCGGTGATCGTGAGATTTGCGATTTTTCCCGGTGTGATGCTGCCGAGGCGATCGCTGAGGCCCAGGATATCGGCGGCGTCCAGAGTCAGGGCCTGCAGGGCGGCGCCTGGCGCCAGGCCGGCGTCGGTGGCCCTCTTCAGATTTTTGAAAATGTCCTTCGGATCGCTGAGTCCGCCCGAGTACAGCGCGAATTGGACGCCGGCTTTGGCGAGCGCCGCGGGGGTCCCGGGGGCGCGATCGCGGAAGCGGAGCTCGCGCAAAGTCTGTTCGGCTTCGGGGTCGCCGTCCTTTGCGCGCTCTGGCCATTTCAGGCTGACGAGTACGGGGATTTTGCTTGCCGCAAGCGCGGCCGCGACTTCGTATCCTTGCTGGCCGCCGTAGAGGACCGCGCGGATCTTCCATTCATTCGTGAGGCGTATCCCGCGCATGAGCTGAATCGAATTATTCGCCGGGAGCAGGACGATTTCGTTATTTTGCAGCGCGCGGCTGAGAATGAATTCCGTGCGGTCGTAGGAGATGCGTTCAGACTTCGTGGGATTCGCCTGGTAAATCGGCTCGGCTTGCGCGTACCAGGCAGTGTCGTCGAGAACCTGGCGGACGTAGGCGATGGTGCCCATGAGCGAATCGGGAAAACCAAAAAATCCCCCGACAGGCTTGAAAGATACGGGCACTGTGGCGCGCGGGCGTACGGCGAAATCTCCAACGCGTTCGCCGGCAAGATCAATCACGCTGGCCTGTCCGGGAAATATTCCGCCATCCGGAACGCTCAGCGCCGTGGTGAATCCGGCATTGCGCCAGGATTCGATGCGCTTGTCGTCGGTCTTGAGTTCGTCAGCGGCAACGCGCCAGGGGGTCGTGGCCGGGCGATCTTCTGGGCCGGAGGCCGCGGATCCTGCGCCTCTTTTTTTCGCGGCGGCGTCGTCGTCTTGGGCGAGGCCGATATTTGTTCCGGCGTCAATCAGGCCGGGATAAACCGTGAGGCCGGTGCCATCAATCACCCAGGCTTCGGGGGGAATCGTGATGTTCGTTCCGACGGATTGGATCAGGCCCTTGGCGATGACGACCGTGCCGTTCGCGATGGCGGGGCCGGAAACGGGAACGATGCGCGCATTCTTTATCGCAAAATAACGCGGTTCGCCGCCTTCGCCGCGCGCTGCGCACACCCAGCCGAGCAAAACGGCAGCGCACGCGGCGAGCAGAAGCAGCGGAACCAGGCGGCAATGCGAGCGAAGCTTCATTTCACACCCCTCAGGTCTTTGTGAAACGTGACGGATCTGCGGGCCGACGATGGCGGCGCGCAGCTGAATCAAAAGCGACTGATGCTAGCGGCACTCTCACGCGAACGCAAGATGTTTACATCGCCGCCGCGCACGATCAAATCTTGGCCGCGACACCGCAGGCTCACTAAAGGCGCCGCTACCCTTCGCTCCCGCACCGCCAGGTCGAAGGAAGAATCACGCCGCAGCGCAATTCACAAAGACCACGCCCCAGGCGCACAGAATATGGCGCGCGCTGGCGAGATCTAATTAACACACACCCGCTAGGGACTCAGACGTGCGCAGACGCGATGGGTTACCACGGCATTTGCGAATCGCGAGGGAATTCTGCGGTGAGGCCGCCGCGCGGTCCTGTGCGACGGCCTCACCGAGAGAAATGAATTAAACGCTGCACCCGCCAGTTAGAACTGGCGGATGAGTGTGCCGTTTGCGACGCGGCTGTTGTCGATATCGAGCAGCAATTCGGTATTGCTGTCGACCTGGTAGTAGACCAAGTTGAAGTTCGCAGTGACACCGCCGGACGAGGCGTTCACTTGCGCGGTGCCGCGACCATTGGCGGCGACAGCATTCAAAATGCTGGTGGAATTCACTGGCAGCCCCGGAAATGGTCCGCCGTTGTTGATGTCCAGCGTTCCAGTCAACGTGGTGCTGTTATTGACCAGCCCGAGTTGTCCGGCGATGTCCTGCTCGAAGGCCGCCTGAGATTTCGAGGAGCCAACGCCCGATAGATTCAAGGCGAAGCTTCCCTGCACGGTGCTGACGCCTCCGCGTTGGTACGCGGTGCCGCTGGCGCCGTCCACGTTGTTGTTGGTGTCAATTTCGACCAGCTCAGCTCCCGTGTTGGCAGCAGTGGCGAAGGTGTAGGCGGCAAATAGCACGGTGCCCTTGCTGGTGGTGAGAGAAAGAGTGAAGCGAGCCGGGACGTTTCCCGAAGTTGTTACGTTGGCGTAATTGCCCGTGGTGATCGTGGCGTTGCTCTGCGCGCCGGCGCCACCACTGTTGTTGATATCGAGCGTGCCGCCGCTGCTTATCGTAGCGCCACTGATCGCGAAAACCGCCCCGCCGGCGTAGGGAGCATTGTTGGCTGCTCCGCCGAAGGTGAGTGCGATTCCGCCATTGAGCGGAGTGGTATTCAGAGGAGTACTGAACGCCTCGCCGAACAGAACGTAAGTCTGCGATGGATCGATCTCGACGAGTTTCAGATGCGTTTGATCGATCATATAGTATGCGAAATTCAGGGTGCTCAACGGCGTGGAGTTCATGGTGATGGTGCCGCGTCCGAAAGCGTCCGGGTTGGTATATAAGCCGCTAACGGTGATGTCGTTGGTTACGACCGTGAAGACGTTGGAATTGAGAGGCACGTAAGTGAGATCTTGAGCGTTCACGGGTGAATTGGGATTGTTAACGGGAATGGAATTGTTGCTGGCGAGGAAAGTGCCGGCCACCGTCACCGGATTGCCGAATCCATCGATGCCAAAATATGAGTACGCGAACCTGCCGTTGAGCGGCGTGGCGAACGCTGTGGGATTCTGCGCGTCCAGCGTGCCGCTGCCGGTGTCGGAGGTGTCGAAATCGATTAGCAAGGCGTGCTGGTTAGTGGCCAGCGTGGCTTGCAAGGTGAAAGACTGGGCGACGGAGTTGGAGGCGAGAGTCAACAGGATAGATGTGCGGCCATCCAGAGGGCCCACCGTAAATGAGCCTCCCGTCACGGGAATTTGGACGGCTGTGCCATTAGGAGCATCGACGAAGGCGTTGACATCCATCTCACCGCCGGTGATGGTGCCGGCTGAAGAGCCCGCGGAGCCGCTGGTAACGATACTGCCGGCAACATCCACCGGGGCACCCTCCTGAAAATCTACGCCAGTGAACGCGACTGCGTATGAACCCGTTCCCGAGGTGGTGGTAGTAAGAGAGGCGGAGGAATATAGAACTGTGGCCGTGGAAGTTCCCGAATTGCCACCCGCGGAGGCGCCGATCGTCACCGAACCGCCGGTGGGAGGCGAAAGCGGCGCAGTGTAATTTCCGTTGCCATCGATCACGCCATGGCATTGAGTGACGGTGCCGACTGGCGGCGCGACGCAATCGCCGAACGCGACGCCGTTGACAGTCCAAGTCACCCCGGCACTGGGCGCAGCGGCGAAGGACTGCAGGCCGCCAGCGGGAATGGTGAGCGCGGCAGGATTGACCACCAGAGTTTGCGCGGCGACGACGCTTACGGTAGCTGTGCCGGTGTTCGAACCGGACGTCGCCGTGATCGTCACGCTGCCCGGTGCGGTAGGCGCGGTAAAGGCGCCCGTGCCGTCAATGGTTCCCCCGCTGGCGGTCCAGGTAACGGAAGTGCTCGCACCGTTTAGAAATGCGGAAAACTGGGCGGTCTGGCTGACCGGCACACTCGAGGAGCCGGGAAGTACCACTAGATCGTTGATCGTAGGATGATTGCCGCCGCCCCCGCCACTGCTGCAAGCGGATAAAGTGAACATTGTTACAGCGGTAATTACCACTAACGTAAAAAAACGAATGTTCTTTCGCATCAGAATTCCCCCATTGGCGTCATCCTGTGATGACCGGCTAGGCTCGGTTCCGGAGCCCGTTCCTAATCGTGAACAACTGCATTTGCAGAAAACGCGAAACTAGCGCCCGCCGCGACAATGCGCAGCGCAAGCAAACGGCACAGCTGCTCATTCCTGATTCTCTCCGCGGCCGCGATGGTCTCGAGCCAATCGCAGGCAACGCGCAGAGTTCGGCTATGCTGTTTCGCAAAAACGATGGAAAAAGTTCCATCCGTTCGAGCACAACCCTGGTCCACAAAAGTACGCGATATTCAAAAACTTAGATACAGTTCGGCGCAAATAGGTTTCTCCGCTGGATACCAACACCGCGCGAGCGTGAAAGTTGCGCGGCGGGGCCGATGCAGCCGTGATTTCGCGAAAAATCAATTGCGCAGCGGTTTTCCTGTCTTCAAAGTGTGCGCGATGCGTTCCTGCGTCTTGCGCTCGCCGCACAGGCTGACGAAGGCTTCGCGCTCGAGATCCAGGACGTATTGCTCGGGCACGATCTGCGGCGCGGTGATGGCGCCGCCCGCGAGAATGTTCGCCAGTTTGCGGCCGACGGCACCATCGTATTCCGAGGCGTAGCCGCCGCGAATCATCATGTGGATGGCGAGCTTTGCGCCGGTAAGAAATTCTTCACCTAGCACGCGAATTTGTGCGGGCGCGGGCGGATGATACCCAGCACGAAGCAACCCGAGAGCTGTCTGCTTGGCGTCGGCGATCTGGCGGTCGCGATTCATAGCGATGAGGTCGGACGGGCGCAGGTAGCCAAGCGAGCGCGCGTCTTCGCCGCTGCTGGAAACTCTGGCCATCGCGATATTTTCAAAGACAGGCTTCAGCGCATGGAAAAGGTCCAGATCCTCACCGCCGGCGGAGCGTTCGTTCGCGCGGATGAGCATTTCTTTCGTGCCGCCACCGCCGGGAATCAAGCCGACGCCGGTTTCCACCAGGCCCAAGTACGCTTCCGCGGCGGCGTGAACGCGCGCGGCATGCAGGCTGACTTCGCAGCCACCGCCCAGAGCCATGCCCTGCGGCGCGGCGACGATGGGACGCGGCGCATACTTAATAGCCATGTTGACGCGCTGAAATTGACGCACGGCCATGTGGATATCGTCCCACTCGCCTTCTTGCGCGCTGATCAGAACGAGCATCAGGTTCGCGCCTACGGAAAAGTTGGCGGCTTGATTGCCGATGACCATTGCGTCGAAGTCCGAGCTGAGGCGGGCGATGCCGGCGTGAATCATAGCGAGGAGATCGCCGCCGATGGAATTCATCTTGGAGTGGAATTCGCAGCAGAGGACTCCATCGCCGAGGTCAATCAGGCTCGCGCCGACATTTTTCTGAACGACGCCGCTGCGATCTTTCAGCGATTTCAGGATGACGATTCCGGGCGGCTCGGGAACGGGCTTGAGGGACTGCGCGGCGAGATCGAAATAGCGCGCGGTTCCCTTTTCCGATTCGTAGAAGGATTTCGTGGGCGAGTCCAGGACCTTGCGCACGAGGGGCGGCAATTCCTGGCCTTCGCGCTCGAGAACCTTGGCCATGCGTTCGACGCCGACCGCATCCCAGACTTCGAATGGGCCAAGTTCCCACGCGAAGCCCCAGCGGACGGCGCGATCCAGGTCCACCACGCTGTGAGAAATTTCCGGCATGCGACGTGCGGCGTAGAGGCACGTCTGGCTGAGGCTAGACCACAACAGGCGATTCGCTTTGTCGCCAGTTTTTCCGTCGCCCTTGCCCCCCAAAGCTGGCGCTAACAAAGCGCGCAGACGTTCGCGCGTGTCTTCGATTCCCTTGCCTGCTTCGATCGAGGGAAATTTCGCTTTCTGGCGCGGGCGATATTCCATTTTTTGCCAGTCAAGCGTAAGAATTTCGGATTCACCTCCTTGCTTTACTTTTTTGTAGAAGCCGCCGCCGGTTTTGTCGCCGAGCCAGCCGCGTTTAATCATTTCTTCCATGAAAGGCGGAACCTTGTAAATGTCGCGCGATTCGTCGGCAGTGGCGTTTTCGTAGATGTTGCGCACGACGTGGGCCAGGATGTCAAGGCCGACCAGATCGCCCGTGCGAAAGGTGGCGGATTTGGGCTGGCCGATGGCGGGGCCGGTGCAAGCGTCCACTTCCTCGATGGTCATTTCCAGAGCCTGCATCTGGCGAATCACGTTGAGCATGGAGAATGTGCCGATGCGATTGGCAATGAAGTTGGGGGTGTCTTTGGCGGCGACGACGCCTTTGCCGAGGCGGAGGTCGCAGATTTCATCGAGCGATTGCAGAACCTCGGGGAGAGTTTTCGGCCCGGCAATCAGCTCTACCAATTTCATGTAGCGCGGCGGGTTGAAGAAATGCGTTCCGGCCCAGTGCTGCTGGAAATCTTCGGAGCGGCCTTCAGCGATCAGATGAATGGGCAGGCCGGAAGTGTTGGAGGTGACGATGGTGCCGGGTCTACGGACGGATTCCACCTGAGTGAAAAGGCTGCGCTTGATTTCCAGATTTTCGGCGACGGCTTCGATGATCCAGTCCACCTGGCCACACCAGGCGATGTTGTCCTCCAGATTACCGGGGGTGACGAGTCGCGCAGCATCCGGCGTGAAGAAAGCGGCGGGGCGGGATTTTTGGGCGGCGTCGAAGCCGGCCAGCACGATGCGATTGCGCACGGCAGGGCTTTGAAGCGTCAAGCCTTTACTTTGTTCCGCGGCAGTGAGGCTGGTTGGAACGATGTCCAGCAGGTAGCACGGGATGCCGGCGTTCGCCAGATGTGCGGCGATGCGTGCGCCCATGGTGCCCGCTCCCAAAACCGCTGCACGTTCAATGCGTCGTTTCACAGGCGTTCCTTTCGGCGTTTGCCCAGTCAGTGAGGTTACAAAAGCAGTACGGAGCGGTCAACCGGAAAGACCCTGCGGCGGGAAATGAGTTAGAGTGTGATGAAGGAACGAGTATGTCGGAAATCGGAAGCACCACAAAATGGCTGGGGAAAGCCATTCGCGGACTGCGGAGTTTTGCGTATGGCACGGGCGGTGAACGGCCGAAGGTGGGGCTGGCGCTGGGCGGCGGGTTTGCGCGAGGCGTGGCGCACGTGGGAGTGTTGCGCGTTCTGGAAGAGCATGAAATCCCGATTGATTATATTGCCGGGACGTCTGTCGGCGCGTTGATTGCGGCGGCTTACGCCAGCGGCGCCACGCTCGATCATATGACGCAGCAAGCTGCCATCACACGTTTCCGCGATTTTGGGCGATGGACACTTTCGCGCATGGGGATGGCTTCCAATGAACCGCTGCAGGATTTTCTGCATCGATTGACGCCTGCGAAATATTTTTATGAGATGCGCATTCCGCTGACGATTGTGGCGACCGATCTGCTGAAGGGCACTTCGATACATTTCACGGAGGGAGAGATCGGGCCGGCGCTGCGGGCTTCGTGCGCTTACCCGGGATTATTCTTGCCGGTGGAACATCAGGGGCATTATCTGGTCGATGGATTTCTGACCGAACAGGTGCCCGCGCCGGCCGTGCGCAAGATGGGCGCGGAGATGGTGATTGGAATTCATCTGGAACCGGGGCTGCTGGATTCCAAGCCGCGCAATACGATTGAAGTGATCAGCCGGTCGTTTTCGATTATCCAGTCGGTAGCGAATCAGCCGTGGCGCGGGATGACCGATGTGCTGATCGAGCCCAACGTGCACCACATCTTGTGGGATGAGTTCGTGAAGACGCCGCAGCTGATCGCCGCGGGCGAAGATGCCACGCGCGCCGCCATGCCGCAGATCAAGGCTTTGCTGCACCGTGGCGGTCCGGACCCTAGTGCGGGGGAGAACGACGGGATTTTCGAGGCGGCGGAATAAGCGGGCCAGGAGAGGCTGAAGGCGGCTGCTAACCATATTTCGCGGCGCGCGTCGAAACAAGTGTGAGGAGCCGAACTCCTCCTGCGATGACCGCTGCAACGCCCCAATCATACGCAGGGAGTGTTCGGCTCTTCTTTTTTTTCCTCTCTTTTTTCGGTACGTGAGAAATCCGAAATTCTGTAGATTTCTGCGTTTGAGCGATGTCGCTTCGTTCGTGGAATCCAGTTTTCAGGGTTTACTGCGCGGAATTTACCTCGCGCAATTCGATTGTTACCGGTTGGCCGTTGCCCTTCCCGCGCTTTGTGAACCACTCGCTCATGGCCAGCGCTAAACGCGCGGGGTCCACCGCCAGGCCGACTTCCAGGCGACCTTCCGCGGTAGGCAAGGTATCGTCAAATTCCGCCGAACCCGTGAAATTGCGCATGCAAAAACTGTCGAGCCAGTCGAGCGGCGCAAGGCGCCTCTCCTTGCCGATCACCAAGTCTGCGTGCAGCTTACGCGCATACATAATTCGAAGATTATAGCATTTGGTCGAATGTACAGTTGTAGGACGGAAAACCGAGAGGGCGAGCGGGGGACAACCTGATTTCTCGCGCAAAAAATGGTGATGTGATGTAGGATTCGCTCGTTCGCGACTCAGGCGCGGCGCAGCGTGCGCGTGCGCCGGATTCGTTGGATTGGAGCAATCGCTCGAATCACACCCTTTACCGGGGCTTGTCTGATTTCCCTAGCCGGAGAAGGAGAGCGCCAGCATGGCAAACTTCCTGCGTGACACCCGCTTTGGTTTTCGTCTGCTGCGAAAAAATCCTGGATTTGCGACGGTGGCGATCTTGGCGCTCGCGCTGGGCATTGGCGCGAACACCGCTATCTTCAGCATCTTTTACGCGACGCTGCTCGCGCCATTCCCTTATCCGCAGCCGGATCAGTTGGTGGTGCTTTGGTCCACCGTCGGCGGCAATAGAAATGCCGTGTCGGCCGGTGACTATCTGGACTGGAAACGCGACAGCAAGGTCTTCCAGGTATTGGGAGCAGTGAGCGGCGAGCAATTCAATGTGTCTGCCGGCGTCGAGCGCGCGGTGCAAGTGGAAGGCAGCTACTTGACCCCTGGTTTCCTGGACCAATTGATTGGGGACAAGCCGTTCCTGGGACGCTATCTACTTCCAGACGACGCTGTAGCGGGCAAAGATCACGTCGTGATCATCACGCATAAATTGTGGGAAACACACTTTGGCGCGGATCCGAACATCATCGGCAAGCAAATCCACTTAAATGGCGAGCTCTATACGGTGATTGGAGTGCAGCCGCCTGGGCAGCCGGATCGCTTGGGCAGGCAATTGGTCGTGCCGCTGGTGTTCACGCCGGATCAAACCAATCACGATTTTCGTTGGCTGGTTGTCTTGGGACGCATGAAGCCCGGAGTCACGCTCGCGCAAGCGAACGCTGATATGGATACGGTGGCACGCCACGTCGCCGAGGATTATCCGAAATCGAACAAGGGCTGGGGCGTAAGCGTGGTGCCGCTAAAGAACGACTTCCTGAATCCCGATGTGCGCAAGGGATTGCCGCTGCTGTTGGGGGCAGTAGGGTTCGTACTGCTGATCGCCTGCGCCAACGTCGCAAACCTGCTGCTGGCGCGGGGCGCCGCCCGACACAGAGAAGTGGCCGTGCGCGCTTCGGTGGGCGCTTCGCGCTGGCAGATATTCATGCAATTCCTAATCGAGAGCTTGGCACTCGCATCGGTTGGCGGCGTGCTGGGAGTTGGCTTGGCGTGGGTGTTGATGAAGGCGATCGTGGCTGCGATGCCGCCCTACACATTGCTTTCGGAAACGGACGTGCGCATGAGCGTGCCCGTGCTGCTCTTTACGCTAGCCACCGTGATGCTCGCCGGAGTTCTATTCGGTTGCGCCCCCGCTTGGCGAGCGGCGCGTATGAATTTGAATGAAGTGTTGAAGGAAGGCGGCGGCACTGCGCGCAGCACCGGGCGGCACGGATTGCGGCGCGCGCTCGTGATTGCTGAGTTTGCGCTGGCGCTCAGCTTACTTGCCGGCGGAGGACTGGCGATTCACAGCCTGTGGAACGTCACGCACGTGGACCTTGGATTCCGCAGCGATCACTTGCTCACGTTCGATCTGCCTGTAACGAAAGGCCGCCTCACCGATCCTGTACAGATCACAACTTTCTATCGCCAGGCGCTCGAAAAAATTCAGGCGCTACCGGGCGTAACCTCCGTCTCGGCCTCTGAGGGAGCGCCGCTGGAGGGCGTAAGATTCGGAATGCCGTTCCAAATCGCCGGCAAGGAAGTCGCCGATATGTCGCAGCGGCCTATAGCGGGCTTTAACATGGTGACTCCGGAGTTTTTCAAGGTTTTCGGGATCCGCATGGCACAGGGGCGCGCATTTAACGATCAGGACCTGGGGGGCGGCATACAGGTGGCCGTCGTGAATGAAAATTTCGCGAAGAAATTCTTAGCCGGCGTCAATCCCTTATCCCAGCGCATCCTCGTCGAACAGCTGGTTCCCGGCGTCACAAAACTTGGCTCCCCGGTCGCCTGGCAAATTGTCGGCGTCTATCACGAAGTCCGCAACGGCCGCCTCGAAGAAGACTTCCCCGAAATAGATGTGCCTTTCTGGCAGAGTCCGTGGCCGCAGGCGCTTATCGCGTTGCATTCGGACGTCGAACCCGAGAATTTAACCAGGAGCATCGCTGGCGTTGTGCAGTCCATGGATCCGGATCTCCCTTTAGGGAATCCGCGGACGATGGAGCAAATTATGGACCGATCGTTGTCGCAGCAACGATTCACAGCTGGTTTGTTCGGAGGCTTCGCGGTGATTGCGCTGCTGCTAGCCGCGGTGGGGATTTACGGAGTGATGTCGTTCGCCGTAGCGCAGCGCACGCACGAGATCGGGCTGCGCATGGCACTGGGCGCCGGTCAAGGCCGCGTGCTAGCGTTAATTCTGAAGGAAGGCATGCTGCTTGCGGGCGTTGGGCTCGCGCTGGGGCTTTTCGGAGCTTATGGCGTGGGGAAAGTGATGCACGGCCTGCTTTACAATGTCGCAGTATTTGATTTTGCGGCCTTCAGCGCAGTGGCTGCTGTGCTGCTGCTGGCGGGATTGCTGGCCTGCTTCATCCCAGCGCATCGCGCGACGCTGGTAGATCCCATGCAGGCGCTGCGCCAGGAGTGATGTCCGCGCCGCGGGCGTGACGTTAAACACGAGGGCGCGGTGCTACTTGCAATTCCCCAAATCGTGGCCTAGACTTTTCTAGTATATAAGCTTTCATAAGCACGGCTGCGAACCGCCCGACCGCCGACCGGGCGGCACCCTTGCGGCTGCATTCCGGAGACCAGGTGTCCACACCACTTGAAAAATGGGTTGAGGAATCCGCGCGTCTTACGCAGCCGGACCAGATCGTCTGGTGCGACGGCTCGGAGGAGGAAAACGATCGGTTCCTTGCCGGGCTGATGCACGACGGCATCATAACCGAACTGAATACCGCGACTTATCCGCACTCCTACCTGAACCGGCGCAATCCCAATGATGTAGCGCGCACCGAAAGCGTGACGTTTATTTGCACCGACAAGAAGGACGACGCCGGCCCGACCAATAACTGGATGTCTCCTGAGGAAGGCAAGGCGCGGGTGCGGCCCATTCTTGAGGGTTCGATGAGGGGTCGCACGATGTTTGTGGCGCCTTACTTCATGGGACCACAAAATTCTCCGTACAGCCGGGTGGGCGTCGAGATTACCGACAGCCGCTACGTGGTGGCCAGCATGCGCATTATGTCGCGGATGGGCAAGGCCGCGCAGGATCGCATCGGCAATTCCGATAATTTCGTGCCCGGGTTGCACGCCTTGGCCGGCGTGGATCCGGAGCGCCGCTTCGTGATGCATTTTCCTGAGGAAAAATTAATTTGGAGCGTCGGATCCGGCTATGGCGGAAATGCGTTGCTGGGAAAAAAATGCTTTGCGCTGCGCATCGCCAGCTGGATGGCGCGCTCGGAAGGCTGGATGGCCGAGCATATGCTGATCCTGGGCCTGGAAGATCCGTCGGGCAAAGTGACCTATATGGCTGCGGCATTCCCCAGCGCTTGCGGGAAGACCAATCTGGCCATGATGGTTTCGGCCCTGGAATCACAGGGATATCGCGTGTGGACCGTGGGCGACGACATCGCATGGATGCATATCGGCGCAGACGGCACATTGCGCGCGATCAATCCGGAGAACGGATTTTTTGGCGTGGCGCCCGGGACCAACGCGCAGACGAATCCGAACGTGATGGCGGCTTTGCGTCACGACACAATTTTTACAAATGTCGCGATCAGTGGCGCGCGCGAGCCGTGGTGGGAAGGAATCGGCACTCCTCCGCCGCCAGGACTGATTGATTGGAGGGGCGAGCCGTGGTCGCCGGAGAAAGGGCCGGCGGCGCACCCGAATTCGCGCTACACCGTGCCGGCGCGGCAGTCGCCTTCGATCTCGCCGCGCTGGGAAGATCCGCAGGGCGTGCCCATCTCCGCGATTATTTTTGGCGGCCGCCGCGAACGGCTGGCTCCGCTGGTGTATGAATCGCGCAACTGGCAGCACGGCGTTTTTGTTGGCGCGACGATGGCTTCGGAAACGACCGCTGCCGCAACGGGCGCCGTGGGAGTGACACGGCGCGATCCGATGGCGATGATACCTTTCTGCGGCTACAACATGGCTGATTATTTCCATCACTGGCTGGAAATGGGCCCGAAAATAAAGCGCGCGCCGAAGATTTTCCATGTGAACTGGTTCCGCAAGGATGCCAACGGAAAATTCTTGTGGCCGGGGTACGGCGAGAATGTGCGCGTGCTGAAGTGGATGCTGGACCGCATCGAAGGCCGGGCGGCTGCGACGGAAACG
>Ga0209169_10001771_pt1 | contig 13131 bp, 15 predicted proteins | sample HubBroMetageWRM4_FD_188346 | JGI IMG/M metagenome (GOLD analysis project Ga0209169, IMG submission 188346) | Warmed soil microbial communities from the Hubbard Brook experimental Forest, New Hampshire - Hubbard Brook CCASE Soil Metagenome WRM 4... | ecosystem: Environmental > Terrestrial > Soil...
GCTATAAGTCCCTTTTCGATAATGTTTGTCGCCGCTGTTCGTGTCACGAAAACTACGTCAGGTCAGATTTGCCGCGCTTGTCTATTCTTTGTCGCCGTTTAAGAAGAACAACATCGTCACGGGTCTTGTTCCCTTATTGCGCCAGGCGTGACGAGTGCCATTCTGCACGACCACATCACCACGCTTGAGGTGAACGGTGTTGCCGTCGTCGAGTTCAAGCCACATTTCGCCATCGAACACCACGGCGTAATCCACCGTATTTGTCTTGTGCATTGCGGGATCTGCTTTTTCAAAATGATCGGCCAGTCCCGGCAGGCGACCCAGCGATTCCTTCCTTGCAGCCTCGCTGTCGAACGACGGGTCCGAAAAGACCACGCCTGGCGGAAACGTCACCAGGTGAAGACTCGTACCGCCTGGACCCGGGACAACCGAGTCCGGATAGCTATCAAACTTCTGTTTTGTGTTGAGATCCGGCGTAGCCGGGTTCGCCCAAAAGAGGGTGTGCTCATAACCGTTGACGGTCTCGAACGCATATGCCGGCAATCGTTCATCGCTTTGGACGACAGACTTTCCGTTGACATTTCCGGTTACAACACGACGATGAGTATTTCGCATTTCCTGCTCCTCGATAATCACCGCGGCTTCGCGGCGACCATCACATCATTGAACTGCGTCACGAGGGCGCTCTCATTTGGTCCGGGATTGTTTCGAAAAGGCTTCGCCTGTTCGACCAGGATCTCCTCCGCGTCTGTACCAAGTACCGCGATGGTCTCGTCGATAAACGCCTTCAGCGGCATGGCCCGAGGGTCCTCGCTGCTATTCAAAAGATCGGTTTGTACCCACGGCGGAGCGATTTCCAGAACTCTGACCGAAGTTCCTTTGAGTCTGTAGCGCTGCGAAAGGACGAATGAATGCAGCGCCGCCTTCGTGGACGAGTACACCGCGGTTAACGCCAGGGGAACAAATGCCAGTGCGGAGGTGTTATAGATGACCGCCGCGTTCGCCTGCTTCTTCAGGTGCTCAATCAAGGCCGAAGTTAGGCGGATCGGCCCCATCAAGTTCGTCGTGATGGTCGATGTCAGGAGGAGATCGTCTATCTTTCCCGCGGCATCGTCGATCAGCATGACTCCCGCGTTGTTGATCAGCACATTGAGGGCCGAGTAGTCCGCAATTAGCCTCTTCGCGACCGCTGCGATGCTCGCGGAGTCTGCGATGTCCAACTCCACGGCATGCATCCCCGGATTGGCTTGCGTAGTCGAATCCAGGTTGCTCTTTCGGCGGCCGGAGATGATGACTTGGTTGCCGAGCTTGTGTAGTGCTTCTGCGAGACCGCGACCGATGCCAGACCCACCTCCAGTGATGAAGATCGTATTCCCCGTCAGTTTCATTTCTATCTCCTTGATGACTGTTCAGATTTCATGAGAAATGCTCCATCTTCCATCGCGCCAGGCCGAACCGGCTCTTCCTTCTGCGACAGAAATGGATAATCCGTGTATCCGAAGGCGGTTTCGCCGTAGTAGCCTTCGGGACGTTGCTCGTTGAGCGGAGCATGCAGCCGTATGCGTTCGACCAGGTCCGGGTTTGCAATATATTCGCGGCCGAAGGCGATGAAGTCTCCCAGACCAGCGGAAATGAGATCGTTGCCGTGTTCGGGTGTGATGCCGACATTCAGGATCATCTGGCCGTGGTAAATCTTTCGAAAGTGATGAATCACCGCGTCGCCGGCGAGGGCAGCGATCGGCGTCTTCGAAAGATCCCCCATCTGCCGCATCAGGAACACATGGGAGAGGTTATAAGCGTTGAGCTTGTCGTAGACATACTCGAAGGTCGGCAGTGTCGAATCGACGGCGGTGAATATTCCCCGCTCATTCATCATCGGGCCGGTCTTGACTCCGACGCGATTGCTCGGCCAGACTTCAAGCACCGCGTCGAGCACCTCGAAGAGAAAGCGGGTGCGGTTTTCAATGCTGCCCCCGTACTCATCTGTGCGAAGGTTGGTCAACTCGTGCATGAATTGCTGCATGAGATAGACAAACCCGGCCTGAAGTTGAATTCCGTCGAAGCCCGCGTCCATTGCAATCCGCGCGGCATTCCGGAAATCGGCGACGGCCAGCCTGATGTCCGGGCGGGTCATCTCCCGCGGGGTTCCGGTCATCGCCGTCCCATCGGCGACGTAAACCAGTTGTTTTGGATCGATCGCTGATGGAGCGAGCGGGAGTGGCAGTCGCGGAGGCGGTCTGCGAACGCTTCTCCGCCCGCCGCACGCTGGTGCTGGCCGGTCCGGGGAATAACGGCGGCGACGCCTATGTGGCCGCCCGCCATCTGAAGACCGCCGGGTTCGATGTGCGGCTGGAGGCGCTTGGACCGCCCCAGACCGACGACGCCAAGGCGGCGGCCGCGTCTGTGAAGGATCTGGATTCCTTCAAGGCGGCCTTTGGCAACATCGGCAAAAACGATTGTGGCGGTTGCCACGAGCAATATCGCGTCAAAAAGAGTTGATCACTTTTCTCGACTCATCCCCGCCTCATGTCCTCTTCGCTGCATTTGCAGACATCTGTGAATCTGCGGACGGCGCTGCCCGGCGAGCGGAACGCCAATTGAATGCTTCGGGTTCACATCGCGGATCGTCTCGACCACATCCGCGCCAGCGTGCGGTCCCGCCACACGAACGCGTGTATGATGGCGGCAGCGACATGCAGGACGATGAGCAAGGCGAGGAAGATCGCCGACACGACATGGATGGTGTGGGCGATCCGATACGTCGCTAAGTCGGGCGATGAGGGATAAGGCAACTCGACCAGTCCGAATACAAAAGTCGGCACGCGCACCGGCGTCGTCGTTGCCATCAACCAGCCAGACAACGGCATTACCAGCAACAGCCCATAAAGGAAGACGTGCGTCACCTTGGCGGCCAGCAGAACGAACGGCGCCGCGGGGTCGGGGTTAGGTGCATTCGTGAGGATGCGCAAGCATAGTCGTACAAGCGTGAGGGCAAGCACCGCGATGCCGATGCTCTTATGAGTCTGCGTTAGTTCGAATCTTTCAGCGGGATCTTTGACAAGTTGCACCATATAGGTGCCGAGCCCGAGTGCCGCGATTACCAGCACCGCGCTTGCCCAGTGGAGCAACCTCACGGGTCCCGGCCAGACGCCACCTTCATTCATCTGTCAACGCGCGCGTCTTGACGGTGACCTCAAGCGCATCGTCGATGAGGGGGAGGCCAAAAGTCATACCGAACTCCGAACGCGTGATTGTGCCCGTCGCCACGAAGGCTACTGCGCGTCCCTTGGCTGATGGATCAGGTTCGACGTTGACCATGAGCACTATTGGCCTAGTCACACCGAGCATAGTGAGATTCCCGATGACCCGCGCGGTTCGTGAATCGAGTTTCTCCACCCGCGTCGAGACGAAACTTAGCGTCGGATATTTTTCCGCGTTGAGAAGGGGAGAGCTTTTTACAAAATCATTGAAGGCTTGGGCGCCGAGATCAACCGAAGTTGAGTCGACGGTAAAGCTCGTGAAGCTCTTCGCTGGGCGATCAAAATCGATGAGCACATTACCCGAATAATGATTGAAGTGTCCTCGTGTTGTCGGGAAGCCGACAGCGTCGATCGTAAAGCCGATCCACGTGTGCGCCTCATCAATGCGCCAGCCTTGCGCCGCAGTCGCCCCGCCAGAATCGGCGAAAGGCAGAAACGCCAGCGCAGACAGGGCGAACAGACGCCGAAGCGTTCGGATATTGCACGTCGATATGATTCGGGAACTCTTTGCCATGCTCCAATTTAGCAGTCGGTCCGATCACGACCCATTCACATCTCGGCCAAGTCGTAGATCGTCGCCAAAATGTGCGCGCGGTGCATTCGGTCTGAAGTCGAGGTTACACTCCACCGATATCTCCGAGGAGCCGAGCACGATCAGGCGACACGTCCGCTATTACTCCCATCGCTATCAAATTGCTGCATCACCGCAATCGACGAAACGTGCCAGGAGCCGATATCACGCCGTTCAAGTTTGATTGCCGCCTACCATGCGATGATTGACTTTCGATAACCATTCGTAGCCGCGCTCCGCAGGCCGGATTCGCCTTCTTGATGGGCTTAGCGGCGCGGCTGAAAGCAGCACGTCCATCTAGCCTATTCCCAAAACGCGCGAGCCCTTTGCCCTTTCGACACCCACCGCAATCACCGAAACGCCGAGACAACCGCCAACCTATAAGGCTTTGAGCGATGAGTTGTACCGGAGTCAGTCACTCTGTAGGATTACATGCTAAGGATTGCGTAACACTCGCGGAACTACCAAACCGATGATCCTCTAGTCATGACCACGAGTGAAGGTTTTGGGGAACGGCTTGCCACGCGTCTCCGAGCGGAAGAGGCGAGGACAATCGTCACGCGTATCTTACGTACGGCTGATATGGCCGTCACGGAGACCCGATGCGATGATCCAATTCCGGGCTTGAGCCAGCCAATACAACGGGAAGACGCTTATCTTGTCGCCTTGACGCTGCGCGAATTCCCCCGTCGCAAATACTGGCAGGACGGCCGGCAAATGCCGGTATGTGATCTACGCATCGGTCAAGTCGATTTGCACGACCTCAAATGCGAGCCCGTGGCTCTTCTCGACCAGCCATACCATGACCTGTTTTTCTACATCCCGAGAAATGCTTTTGACGCGATCGCAGACGATTCCGACGCGACGCGGATCGGCGACTTGGACCATAGTTCTGTGGCTTTCGACGACGCGACGATTGCCCATCTTGGATGGGCGGTGCTGCCAGCGGTTAGGAATCCCGGGCAGGCCAACCAGTTGTTCCTGGATCACGTATTCTTGGCGCTCGGGACGCATGTTGCTCAGACGTACGGCGGCCTGCGGCCGCCGTCGCGGCCTGTAGCCGGCGGCCTGGCACCATGGCAGGTGAGGCGCGCGAAAGAGATTTTCTCTGCAAAGTTGGATAACAGCGTTGCGTTGAAAGAGGTGGCTCGGGAATGCGGCCTATCGCTGAGCTATTTTTCGCGCGCGTTTCGGCGCAGCGTAGGAGTACCGCCGCACACGTGGCTCCTCCAGCATCGCATCGAGGTGGCTAAGGAGAAACTGCGTGATCGCCGAGTGTCTGTGTCGCAGGTGGCGCTGACTTGCGGCTTTGCCGATCAAAGCCACCTGACGCGAGTATTCACCCGCATGGTGGGGCTTAGCCCCGCCGCCTGGCGTCGAGTGGTCGAACAATAGCCGCAGCGGAGAATCGTTTGGCAACACAGGCCGATCGTTGACAAGATGGTCCAATTTTTGAACCTTTGTAGTTTGTGAGGCGCCTCGCCCTGGAGCGAGGTTATTTGCGGACGAATCAGTAAAACAGCGACCGATTTGTAATAGATCGCTAGCCCGTTCGCCGGTCATTTTGAAAGCGACCCTCACAGAGGAGAGTCGCTGGTGAAGGCGCTAGTAGTTAACGCGGCCGGTCGTAGCTTCGACCTTGAGGATGTTGATGTGGCTTCGCCCATTGGGCGTGAAGTTCTCATCGAGGTCCAGGCGTCCGGGCTGTGTCACACCGATCTTTTGTTTGCGGCGAACACTATCACTCCGTTCCCGGCTGTATTTGGCCACGAGGTCTCTGGTGTCGTCGCCCAAATTGGCCCAGATGTCACCCAATTCCGCGTCGGCGATCATATCGTTGGATCGCTGATACAATCGTGTGGATCGTGCGCGCGATGCCAGTCCGGCCGTTCCTTCCAGTGTCTTCAACCAGAAGCAACACAGAGGCGGCCGGGGGACGCGCCGCGCCTGAGCCGTCGCGGCGCCGCCGTTTTTCAAGGCATGGGACTTGGCGGCTTCGCCGAACGGGCGCTCATCCACGAGAACCAACTCGCTCTTGTGCCCAAGGACATGCCGTTCGCGCAGGCGGCGTTATTAGGGTGCGGCGTTGTTACCGGCGCGGGCGCCGTCTTGAATACCGCTAGCGTACACGCCGGCGACACAGTCATCATTTTCGGTGCTGGGGGCATCGGGCTTAATGCGGTCAGCAGCGCGCGAATCGCCTGCGCGTCGCGGATCGTGGTCATTGACCTCCAGCCGAAGCGGCTAGAGGTAGCCGTGCAATTCGGCGCAACCGACGTAGTCGATTCCACCAAGGCCGATCCAGTAGAGGCGGTTCAGGCTCTGCTACCGCGCGGCGCCGATCACGTGTTCGACTTCGTGGGCCTCAAAACCGTCGCGGAGCAAGGGCTCGCCATGCTGAGCGCGGGCGGCGGCCTGTATCTCGTCGGTGTCGCCAAGCCCGAGGTCAGTCTTGACGTGAACATCTTCGGTGCGATCGGCGGACAAAAGCGCATCCAGGGCGTGAATTACGGCTCAACCAACTTCAAGAGAGATATCCCGATGTATGCCGCGCTCTATCTGCAGGGCCGGCTGAATCTGGATGGCCTTGTGTCAAAAAGAATTGCATTGCGCGACGTGAACGAGGGCTACGCGGCGCTAAAGGACGGCTCGATCAACAGAGTCGTCGTCACATCGTTCTGACCGCTAATCCGGAGTGAAGAGAAGTAGCATGAACAAGAAAACTGTCCTGATCACGGGTTCATCGACCGGTTTCGGCCATGCGTCCGCCAAGCTGTTCGCCGACAAAGGCTGGAATGTTGTCGCTACCATGCGAGACGTCTCAGTCGGCGGAGACCTGGCCGGACGCGACAACGTATTAATTACTCATCTAGACGTGACCGAACCGGCCAGCATCGACCAGGCGATCAAGACCTCCATCGAGGTCTTCGGCAAGCTCGATGCGGTTATCAATAACGCCGGATACGGTCAGTATGGGATATTCGAAACGATCCCCCCAAATAACATTCAGAGTAACTTCGACGTCAATTTGTTCGGCGTAATGAACGTCGTACGCGCGATCGTGCCGGTCTTCCGCAAACAAACGGGAGGCCTCATCCTTAACGTCAGTTCAGCGGGCGGCTTCGTCGGTCTGCCCTCGGTCTCTATTTACATTTCGACAAAGTTCGCACTCGAAGGCTTCACCGAGTCCTTGGCCTACGAACTCGCCTCCCAGAACATCGTCGTGAAGATCGTCGAGCCCGGCGGCGGCGACACCGCCTTTCACGCGCGCGCGTCGAAGCTCACTACCGGAGACGGCGGTATCGGTAGCTACGGCCCCTTCCTTGAGCGGGCAAACGCGGCACTAGGAAAGCTGGCCAAGGGCATGGCGACACCGGAGCACATCGCCGCGGTCATCTACGGCGCTGCCACCGACGGCACAAGCAGGTTGCGCTACTTCGCCGGTGACGACGTCAAACATCTCGTCGAGGCCCGGCGGAAATTCAGCGACGAAGAGTACGAGAATTACATGCGGGCCCAATTCGCTTGAATTCGGGTTCGAATCCCACCCGAGAGGAGAAATCATAATGAACGCGATAACGAAGACAGACGCGATCAAGACGCTTACGACCCACTATATCGACGGGGCGTTCGTTGAATCTCACGGTCGCGAGGTCATGGACATCATTAAGCCGACCGATGGCAACGTGATCGGCCGCGTTACGCTTGCCGACGAGGAGGACACGCGCCGCGCGATCGCGGCCGCCAAGCGCGCGTTTGTAACTTATGGGCGGTCGACCAAGGACGAGCGGGCGGCGATTTTACGCCGGCTCCACGAGGCTGCTTCGGCGCGCGTCGATGATCTGACCGCGGCAATGGTCGAAGAATACGGTGGCGTCGTGCAGTTTGCCGGCCCCATCGTGCAATCGGGCGTCGGCGCATTTCTAGCGGCAGAAAAGGCGCTGCAAGAGATGCCGTGGACACGGAAGTGGCGCAACACGACGGTAACCCTCGAGCCGGTCGGCGTTGCCGGTCTGATTACCGCGTGGAATGCGAACGCGTTATTCATTTGCCTCAAGCTCGCCTCGGCCGTTGCCGCGGGCTGTACGGTTATCATAAAGCCCAGCGAGCTGAGCTCGTTGCAGACCCGGGTGCTGGTCGAGGCGCTTCATGAGGCCAAGCTGCCGAAGGGACTCCTAAACGTCCTGACCGGCCGCGGCGAGATCGTCGGGGCTGAACTCGTCCGCAATCTCGACGTTAACAAAATCTCATTCACGGGTTCAGTCGCTGTCGGTCAAGGCATTATGCGCGAGGGCGCGGCGACGATGAAGCGGGTAACGCTTGAGCTTGGCGGAAAGTCTCCAACGATCCTGCTGGACGACGCCGATCTCGACAAGGCCATCCCAGCGGCTCTTGTCATGGCCTTCTTGAACAGTGGCCAAGCTTGCGCTGCCGGGACGCGATTGCTCGTACCAAGGAGCCGGCTTGAAGATGTGAAGCAGGCGATACTGAAAACAATGCGTTCCTTCGCCGTGGGCGACCCAGCCGATCGCCAAATCGCCATCGGGCCGATGGTTTCGCAAAAGCAATACGATCGCGTGCAGTCGTACATCCGCAAAGGCATTGAAGAAGGCGCAGAGGTGCTGGTCGGAGGTGAGGGTCATCCGCAAGGGCTGGAAGTCGGGTTCTTCGTTAAGCCCACGGTGTTCGTCAATGTAAAGAATGACATGACGATCGCCCGGGAAGAGATTTTCGGCCCAGTACTCAGTGTCATCTCTTACGATTCCGAGGATGAAGCGATCTCGATCGCCAACGACTCGAAATACGGCCTTCACGCCGCAGTCGTTGGCGCAGACATCGGCCGCTCAAGACGCGTGGCTTCCAATCTGCGGGTTGGTCGCGTGGTAATCAACGGCATGACTGACGATCCGCAGGCGCCCTGGGGTGGTTTCAAATTTTCCGGCGTCGGCCGGGAATATGGTCAATACGGTATCGAGGCGTTTCTCGAAACCCGCGCAATCCTCGAGGCATAAGGACGCCAGCCCATGAGCAAACACGTGTCCGTCTCTCCTGAGGAAACCGCCGATCGGCTTGCTATCCGAGAGCTCGTCGAAGCCTATGCTTACTGCGCCGATCGTCGTGACGCGAAAGGCCAGATGAATCTGTTCACTACCGACACCCATTTCGTCGTGTATATGAACGCAAAAGATCCGAAGCCGTCCCAAGAGCTGCACTCGCGCGAGGAGCTCGCTCCGGTCTTCGCCGACCTGAACCAGTACGCCGCCACGATGCATTTCGTTGGACAGAGCACAATCCTCACATTGAACCGCGATCAGGCCCTGGGCCAAGCCTACTGCATTGCGCATCACCTCACGGTTGATGGCGAAAAGCGGCGCCTGATGATCGCCTATCTCCGCTACGTCGACACCTTCAGAAAGATCGAGGGGGCCTGGCTCTTTGCCGAGCGGCTGCTCTATGTCGACTGGTTGGAACAGCGAGCCCTGTCGTGACCAACCGCCCGCCGGGCCAAAAGCGTCTCACAATCATTGGCGCGACGGGAATGGTCGGTGGGTACGCGCTACGTTACGCGCTTGACCACCCCGCGGTTGATCGCGTCACCGCGGTCGGGCGAAGAAAGCTCGGCATATCCAACCCCAAGCTCGAGGAAGTCCTGCATTCGGATTTTGCGGATTGCTCTGCGCTCGCCGCGCCGATCGGTGGTCATGATGCGGCGGTCTTTTGTCTCGGCGCCTACACCGGTGCAGTGTCGAACAGCGAACTCCGCAAGGTTACTGTCGACTATACGATCGAATTTGTGCGAGTTTTCCATGCTGCCAGTCCCGCCGCGGCCTTTTCGTTTTTGAGTGGCAGCGGCGCAGACCCGACTGGGCGAAGCAGGCTTGCTTTCGCGCGCTACAAGGGAGAAGCAGAGAATGCAATCCGCGCCGTGGGATTCTCTCACGTTTACATATTCCGGCCAGGCTACATCTATCCAGTGCAGCCGCGAACCGAACCGAGTTTAGGATATCGGGTATTGCGCTCCATTTACCCCGCTTTTCGAATGCTATTCCCCAATCAGGTAATACGCGCCGACGATTTGGCTCGGGCAATGGTGGAAATCGCCATCAGTGCCAACGGGCAGCCCGGAAGCCTTGTTTTGGAAAACGTTGACATACGAGCTCGCGCCGAGACGCTTTGCTGAACGCGCGGCGTGCGGAATCCCGAACCGGAAAAGGTCAGCGGTGGGGGGCAAGGTTAGGTCTGCTCTGGGGTCATAAGCGGAAGTCACGACTCACCGAGATGATTTCCGGTATATCCCCCCCGGAAGCAGACACTATCTGGGATTTGAGGACGACAGCGAAAAGCGGCTTTACGCGATTGTCGACTTTGCGTAGATGCTAAGCCGGCTCCGTTGAATAATCTATGTGTGACGCGATGGGTGCATTAGAACGCGAAGGGCCAGTTTCTGCCTCACGCACCCGGAGCAAATTAGACTGGTACCGGCATGACGTGCCGCCGAGATGCCGGCCATCCGAAAAAGCCCGACGAGATCACCCATCGCACCCAATCAAAGTTGCGTCGCTACGTGGAGGTGTGGCTACTCCGCTAAATACTCCACGATTAAAGCGCAAAAGAAAGTCGAGATTGCGCCCGCTCCTGCAGCATAACCAGTGAATAGCAGCCAATCGTGTTTGTTCCGACCGGTTAGTCCCGGCAGAAACAGCGAAAAAAGAAGCAGGTATATGGCGGCCCCGATCAGCGCGGTGACGAGAAGCCGGAGGCCAAAGCCAGTTATTCGACGGCTTTTTGAGCAGCCAAACGCGGCAATCAGCGACGGCAAAAGCCCCACAACGTAGGAAGCCAATAGCCCGAAGAAGCTCAAAGCGATGCCAAAAGCTTGGCCGAACTTATCGTGAAGTGGATCTCCGACGGGGTTAGCGAGGGATACCGCCAACCAGAACAACAGCCCAAAAGTCGGGGGTCCCACAACCAAGAATATTGCAGCAATCTTGCCAAAGGCGATTTGGCGTGAGGAACCTTGACGCGAAAACGCGCGCTCGAAATTATTTCGCTCGGGCTCAGTGTCCGACATTGGCGCGTCCGATCGCGGGATTGCCAATTTGCGGAACGGTCTCCGCCTCAAAGCACCGCAGGGACTAGGGCCAGCCTTGCGCTGCTTACTAGCAGGCCGTGCCTACAAAGCATGCGTTACACATAAATTGTGGCGCCGGCATTCCTACCGGGGCCACGTGCAGGTCTAGTTCCAGGGTAGGACCCAAGGAATTTGCAGTCCGGCTATGAGAGTAGCGTGAGTCGTTAGCCGAAGCGCGCAGTCGGCGCCTGAACGTTTGGGCGGTCCACAAGAAAGTATTTCAGAACCATTGACCCTTCCCGGCCATACCGAAGATCGGACGATCAATCCCGACCTGGAGCGTTTCATGGCCAAGCGAATGGGCGCGAAGACGATCGAAGTAAAGGCGAGCCACCTCGCGCTGATCTCTCGTCCGGACGCGATCACGAACCCAATCCTGCAGGCCTCGCCGTCTGACAAAACCGCTCCCGGTAGGGTCGGCCACTCTCATGAGCGCCGCTTCTGCGGCAATGCCCGTGCCAATCAATGTCCGTTGTTACTCCAAAAGCGACATTATTGTTCGGCGCGGACCGTTGTTGGCTTTTGTCTACCCTTTATGCAAAGACGTCGCGGCTCGGCAATTTGATCGGTACAACGCGGTCGCGGGTAAGCCATTTCATGAATAAGTTTCGCCAAGCAGGGTTCATTGACTACAACGGTCATCTCGAAGTCCATAGTTCCTTATTGAGCGTCGTGCTGGCCGAACAGCCACGCACCGTAAGATCGCCCAGTGACTTTTCCGTGAGCGAATGAATTCTAAAAAGCGACGGTTTACTTCACACACGGCACCGCGCCATTACTTAGAATGCCGTCATCCCTTGGATAGGCGCAGCCGGTATTCTCTCCGCTTTTCTCTGTGGCGTAGGCCACCGACAGGACACGCGACGCTGTGCAACGATCCAGCACCTGTGTCTCATGGAGGTGCGCTGTGTCCGAATCGGACTATTGGCGAAAGCATGCGTTGGAATGCTTACGTCTGGAGGCCGATTGCTTGCAACTGGCGGGCGTGGTTCATGACCCCGCTTTGCAAAGGCATTTCGTTCGGATGGCGAGGGAATGGTCCAACTCGGCGGTTCAGGGACCTAAGGCGGGCACTTGAACTAGAACCGAACCAAATGGCGTCACCTAGCCCACGCGCGGATTTAGCGACATCACCTCGCCAGTGCTCCGCTGCCCCCAGGGGCTTTCACATCATGCGTCGCCCTTTCGTATCGCCCTGAACCGCAGTCGAGGGCGGCGTCAAGAAGGCATCGAACCGCTCCTTGACGATGGCATAGCATTCACACGATGCCTTTTCGAGACCGGGACGATTGAGAACTTTGATAATCCCACGATAATAGCTGATGAGTCCGGCCGTCTGCAGCGATTGCGCTGCAAGCGTCACCGATTTTCGATTGGCACCGAGCATGTGCGACAAGAACTCGTGCGTGTACGGCAGGGCTTCGCCTTCGGCACGGTCGTGCATCATCAGCAGCCATCGGCATATTCTCTCTTCCGTCGTATGCATAGCGTTGCATGCGACGGTCTGTTGAACCTGTGAGAGGAGCGTCTCCGAATAGCTGACGAAGAGATCGCGCACGTGTTCGCTGCGTTTGAATTCCGATTGCAGCACTTCGATCGGGCAGCGGATTACGCTGCCCTCCAGCTGAACAAGACATCGATTAAAAGAGACGCGGCTGTACATGGCCGCGAACAGCCCGAATGCGCCTTCGCGCCCTATGTTCGCGGTCTCAATTGCCGAGCCGTTCTCCAAGACGGTCAACAGGGAGAGGACGGCGCCCTCAGGGAAATAGGCGTGCTTTAGAAGGCCTCCCGCATCGCAGACGATAGCACCAAGCTCGAGCTTGATGGGCTCAAGATGGGGATCGATCCGCTTGCGGCTGGAAGCCTCCAAGGCGCCGAACAATCGATTGCTCCGCGCATGTTCTCTTTGACCTTCGGCCATCACGGTAGTGCCGTTGGAGTATGGTTGGATCCCCGATTAACGGTGGCGACGCACTCCTACGTATAAGGCCGTTACCGAGTTAGATCTGTATAAAATAGACCATTGTCGCTTTGGACATCCCCATCACCGTCCATTGTGCTTTGGAACGAATACCCGCGTCGAAATGTTGCCCATCGACAAAGGGATGTCCGGACGGCGTCCACAAAAGAACATTTGCGTGAGTTTAAGCGGGTGGGAGAAAGTG